>Ga0302178_10000076_pt1 | contig 90003 bp, 76 predicted proteins | sample I_Palsa_E1_3_FD_198790 | JGI IMG/M metagenome (GOLD analysis project Ga0302178, IMG submission 198790) | Peat permafrost microbial communities from Stordalen Mire near Abisko, Sweden - I_Palsa_E1_3 | ecosystem: Environmental > Terrestrial > Soil > Palsa > Peat permafrost | place: Sweden...
CTCCATCCGCTCCACCTTGAGCTCGTGCGGGATCTGACCGTCCATCTCGGCCGCCTCGGTCTCCCGCCGCGGCGAGTAGATGAAGGTGAACGCGCTGTCGTAGCCGACCTGCTCGCAGACCGACAGGGTCTGCTCGAAGTCATGCTCGGTCTCCCCCGGGAAGCCGACGATGATGTCGGTCGTCAGCGCGCAGTCCGGGACATGCTCACGGATCAGCGCGACCCGGTCCAGGTAGCGTTCGCGGCTGTAGGTGCGGCGCATCCGCTTGAGCACCGGCGTCGAGCCCGACTGCAGCGGCAGGTGGATGTGCTCGCACAGCGATCGCAGCTCGGCGTGGGCGCGGATCACGTCTTCGTGCATGTCCTTGGGATGCGGGCTCGTGTAGCGGATCCGGTCGATCCCCTCGATCGCATCGAGCTCGGCCAGCAACTGCGCGAACGTGATTCGCCGGCCCGCGGGCAGATCGCGTCCGTAGGAGTTGACGTTCTGGCCCAGCAGCGTGATCTCGCCAACGCCGTCGGCGGCGAGGCCACGCGCCTCGTCGACGAGCTCGGCCCATGGGCGGCTGACCTCGCGGCCGCGGGTCGACGGCACGATGCAGTAGGAGCAGACCGAGTTGCAGCCGATCGAGACCTGGACCCAGCCCTGGAACTGCCGGGCGCGCTTGGCCGGCAGATGGCCGGTGAACCCCTCGAACTCGAAGAACCCCTGGGCCGTGAGCGAGTCGCTGGTCAAGAACTCCGCCAGCCGGTGCACCTGCCCCGGTCCGAACGCCACGTCGACGAACGGGAAGCGGGCGAACACCTCCTCCTTGACCGACTGCGCCCAGCAGCCGCCGACGCCGATCACGGTCTCCGGCCGCTCGCGCTTGACCCGCTTCGCGTGACCGAGATGCGCGACGAACCGGCTGTCCGCGGTTTCGCGGATCGAGCAGGTGTTGAACAGGATCAGATCGGCGTCGTCGCGCTCGCACGACTCGGCATACCCGAGCGAATCGAGCATCCCCTTGATCCGCTCGGAGTCGTGCTCGTTCATCTGACAGCCGAACGTCGTCAGGTGGTAGCGCTTCATCGTCAGCGAGCGTAATGGACGGCACGTGATTCGCGGATCACGGTGACCTTGATCTGCCCGGGGTACTCGAGCTCGTGCTCGATCTCCTTGGCGATCTCGTAGGACAGCATCGTCGCCGCATCGTCATCGATCGCGCCGGGCGTGACCATCACGCGGATCTCGCGACCCGCCTGCATTGCGTAGACCTTCTCGACGCCGGTGTGGCGGGTCGCGATCTGCTCGAGGTCGCGCAGACGCTTGACGTACTGCTCAAGCGACTCGCCCCGAGCGCCCGGCCGCGCGCCCGACAGCGCGTCGGCCGCCTGCACGATCACCGCCTCGATCGTCTCGGGCTCGACCTCGTTGTGGTGGGCCTCCATCGCGTGGGCGACCGCCTCGTCCTCGCCGTAGCGCCGCGCAAGCTGGCCGCCGACGATCGCGTGCGGTCCTTCCACCTCGTGTGTCACCGACTTGCCGATGTCGTGCAGGAGCGCGGCGCGACGGGCGATCTTGGGGCTGGCACCGAGCTCGTGCGCCATCATCGCGGCAAGCTGCGCGACCTCGATCGAATGCGCCAGCACGTTCTGGCCGTAGCTGGTGCGAAATCGCAGCCGGCCGAGCAGCAGCACGAGCTCCGGATGCACGGTCTGGACGCCGGCGTCGAGCACGCCCTGTTCGCCGAGCCCCTGGATGTGGGCCTCGAGCTCGGAGCGGGTCTGGTAGTAGGTCTCCTCGATCCGCGCCGGGTGGATCCGGCCGTCGGCCAGCAGCTTCTCCAGCGTCAGCCGCGCCAGCTCACGCCGGACGCCGTCGAACCCGGACAGCACGACCGCGCCCGGGGTGTCGTCGATGATGAAGTCGACGCCGGTCAGGTTCTCGAGCGCCCGGATGTTGCGGCCCTCGCGGCCGATGATCCGGCCCTTGAGGTCATCCGAGGCGAGGTGCACGACCGAGACCGTCGTCTCGGCCGCGTGCCCGGCGGCGAGTCGCTGCATGACGACCGACAGGATGTTGCGCACGCGACGCTCGGCCTCACGCTTGGTCTCCTCCTCGATCTGGCGAATCCGGCGGGCCGAGTCGTGCTTGGCCTGGTCCTCGATCTCCTGCAGCAGCAGCTCCTTGGCCCGCGCTCCCGACATCCCGGCGAGGCGCTCGAGCGTGCGCTCGGCCTCGACCCGGCGGTTGGCGAGCTCGGTGCGCTGCTGATCGAGCTCCGCCTCCCGGCGCGTGATCGTGTCCTCGCGTCGCTCCAAGGCGGTGCCGCGCTCGGCCAGCGCCGCCTGCAGTGCGGTCGCGGTGGCGCTGTTGTCAGGGGCCGGCGGCGCCACCGGCACCGGCGTATGCGTGCGCCCGTACATGACCGCTGCCACCACGACGGCAATCGCAATGAGCGCTGCGGCAACGATCACTTCCATCGTCGTTCCTCCCGACCCGCCGGGGGCGGGACACCTACTTCAGATCCTGTTGATTTCGAGAGCGACGAACCGGCGTGTTTGCTGGTATTTCGTGGCCTTCGGGGCCGTCACATCGCTGACTAGATCGTAGTACCGGCATTCTGGCCGTGCAATTAAGGCCCCGCCCACCCGCGGCTGCCGCCCGTGGGCCACCAGGCGGCGTCCGCGCCGGGCGGCGTGCCTACTGCGCGCGTGCGTGGGCGTTGACCGCGTCGACCGCCAGCTCGTGCTCATAGCCCTTGCGCAGCAACATCCCGAGCGCGCGGTCACGGTCACGCCGTTCCCGCGGGGGCTCGGGAAATCGGCGGCCCAGCAGCTCGAGCGCTCGGGCCAGCTCGCCGCCGCACCGATCGTCGGCGATTGCGTCCGGGGCGCCGGCCAGCGCCCGCTCGGCGAGCTCTCGGTCGATCCCGCGCGCGCTCAGGCCGCGGCGGATCCGCTCCACACCCCACCGCTCGAGCTCACGCTTGTCGGCGACGAACAGCTGTGCGAAGCGCTCGTCGTCAAGCAGTTGCTGCTCGATCAGCGTCTCGATGGCGGCGTCGACGTCCGCCTCCGAGACGCCTTTGCGCTCCAGCTGTGAGCGGACCTCGGCGACGGTCCGCTCACGCCGGTTGATGTAGGCGCAGGACAGATCGAGCGCCTTCTGCAGCGCCTGCTCACGCGCCGCGAGCTCGGCGTCCTCGAACGCCGGCCGGCTGTCGAGCGAGCCCGTCGTCATCACGTCCGCTGCATGACGCCCGGCTTCAAGCCGCAGCGACCACCGGGCCGCCGTCCGGCACCGTCACGGGCACATCGTCATGCTCGATCACCTTGACCAGGTCACGGCTGATCCCGAGCGCCGCGTATACCCGGGTTTCGATCTCGGCCGCCAGTTCCGGATGCTCGTCCAGGAACGCCTTGGCGTTGCCGCGACCCTGGCCGAGCCGCTCGTCGCCGTAGGAGAAGAACGAGCCGGACTTCGTGACGATGTTCTGCTCGATCCCGTAGTCCAGCAGGCACCCCGAGGTGGAGATCCCCTTGCCGAACTCGATGTCGAACTCGGCCTGCTTGAACGGGGCTGCGACCTTGTTCTTGACGACCTTGACGCGGACGCGGTTGCCGACCGCCTCGGTGCCATCCTTGAGCGTCTCGATCCGGCGGATGTCCAGCCGCTGTGAGGCGTAGAACTTCAGCGCCCGGCCGCCCGGCTGGGTCTCCGGCGAGCCGAACATGACGCCGACCTTCTCCCGGATCTGGTTGGTGAACACGCACAGGGTCTGGGCGCGGTTGAGGTTGCCGGCGAGCTTGCGCATCGCCTGCGACATCATCCGCGCCTGCGCGCCGACCGTCTGATCGCCCATCTGGCCCTCGAGCTCCGAGCGCGGGGTCAGCGCGGCCACCGAGTCGATCGCGACCAGGTCGACGGCGCCGGAGCGAATCAGCATGTCGACGATCTCCAGTGCCTGCTCGCCGTAGTCGGGCTGGGAGACCAGCAGCTCGTCGATGTCGACCCCGATCGTCTGGGCGTAGAGCGGGTCCATCGCGTGCTCGGCGTCGACGAACGCGCACACCCCACCGAGCTTCTGGGCTTCGGCGATCAGGTGGTAGACAAGCGTCGTCTTGCCCGAGGACTCGGGTCCGAAGATCTCGATGATGCGGCCGCGGGGCACGCCCCCGATCCCGAGCGCGATGTCGAGCGACAGCGCGCCGGTCGGGATCGCGTCGCAGTTCACGCGTGCGCCCGGGTCGCCCATCCGCATCACGGTGCCCTTGCCGAACTGCCGCTCGATCTGGGTCAATGCACCCTTCAGGGCCGCCTGTCGCTTGGCCTCGGCCTTGGGGTCGGACGCGCCGACGGTGGTTGCGCTTCTCTGTACGTCGCTCATGCTCGCTGGCTCCTGTTGTCAATGCGCGTTTGAACGAATCACGGTACGGCCGCTGGCGGACGGAACCGAACCGTAGATCCGAGACCCGTAAAGGAACAAGACCGAGTCGTCGCGAAACTGCAACAGATCAGCACCAATACTGCACGCACTCGGGGACGAAAAGGCGGTGGCGGCCGCCCTTGCGCCGTCGGGGCTGCCAGAATCGTCCGTACTCATAACTTCGAAACAACGACGTCTGGAGACACCGTGTCCCCTCTCACCGAAACCCTGAAGAACGAACTGAAGAACGAACACACCAAGCGAATCCTCCACGTGACCGGTGTTCGCCGTCCGTCGCTGACCCAGCGCCAGACCCCGCACTACCGGATGCCGAAGCTGCAGGCCAACGGCGGCTACCTGCCGCTGAAGAAGTACGACGGCCCGCCGATCCCCACGGACGAGTACGAGAACCTCACGTACACGACGTACTCGAGCGACGACGCGACCACGTTCGCGCCGATCACCTCGTGCACGGGCGCGATCGAGCTCAAGGGCTTCGAGGCCTACGGCAAGCCGGACCTCGACGGCGTCTGGACCGAGAACGCCGAGAAGTGCCCGACGATCGTCAAGTATGTCGAGTCGATGGGCGCCCGCTTCGGCCGCGTGCAGTTGCTGAGGATGAAGCCGAACACGATGCGCGAGGCCCGCTGGGGTCTGCACCTGGACAACAACAACGCGGCCAACAACCCCGACGAGAACGGTTGGGTCGTGCGCTGCTGGCTGGAGCTGACCGATGACGACACGAGCGCGCTCGTCGTCCGCCGTGACCAGTTTGACAAGGGCACCGAGGTCAGCATCGCGCTGCCCCGCTACCAGCAGGCGGTCGTGGACTCGGAGTTCCTGTATCACGGCGGCTACCACCACGGCCCCGGCATCCGCTACGCGCTGATCACCAGCGTCGAGAGCGGTCCGGCGCTGGAGCAGTGGATCGACTCACAGCAGCCGTAGCCGACTCACGGCTGCCGTAGCCGACTCACGGCAGCCGTAGCCGACTCACGGCAGCCGTAACCGACCGATCAGACCGCGAGCTCGATCCGGGCTCGCGGCTGATAGACCGCTCCGCCGGGCTGGGTTTGGGATTCGAACAGCGTCACGAGGTCGGCCGTGAACTCCGTCGTCAGGCGCCCGGGGAGTGACGTGATGCCAATTCGGTCCCGCTCCGGGAGCGCCCGCGCGTCCAGCCGGGCGCCGGATCTGACGCGGGCAGCCGTCACATGCGCCCGAAACGGCCGGGGCTCCGGTCGATACCAACCGCCCCCGGCCAGCGCGGCGGCCAAGCCGCGCTGCAGCTCCAGCAGCTGCCCGTCACCCGCGTCGTCGACGCGCACGGCGACCGCTCGGGGTCGCCGCCGCGGCAGCGACTCGAGCCCGCCGATCGATAGACGCAGTGGACCGCGCCCAGCACATGCCCCACGACAGCAGTCGCCGATCGCCTCGGCCTCGGCGCTCACGGTCGAGCCCAGGAAGCACAACGTCACGTGCAGCCCGTCGACCCGAACCGGTCGCAGTGAACCGATCGCGTCCAGCACTGACGCGGCCCACGCTCCGATCGCCGTACGGACCGGCTCGGGCAGCTCCAGCGCGACGAACAACCGCAGCCGGTGATCGGCCGGATTCGGCGATCTGTCGGATCCCACGGTCGATGCCGCCTGCACAGCCGTGCGGCGGTCAGGCGCCGTCGCCGGCGACCAGCATCCGGCGCAACAGGTGCATCGCGACCGTCACCGACCGGTCACGAATGTCCGCGCGGCCACCGGGCATCTGGGTGCGCCGGGTCAGGAAGCGACCGTCCGGGCCGGTCGCATCGGCTCGCTCCCAGACCGAGATGCAGACGGTCCCGACCGGCTTGTCCGGCGTGCCTCCGCCCGGCCCCGCGATCCCCGTGATACCGACGCCGAGCGACGCGTGCAAGCGCTCCGCGATCCCGGCCGCGAGCGCCTCGGCGACCTCGCTCGAGACCGCGCCGAATCGCTCGATCAGGTCGGGGTCGACGCGCGCCAGGTCGACCTTGGCCGCGTTGGAGTAGACGACGCCGCCGCCGAGGAAGTACGCCGAGGAGCCGGCTCGGTCGGTCAGCCGCGCCGCCAGCAGACCGGCGGTGCATGACTCCGCCACCGCGATCGTGCGGCCGGCGAGCAAGCCGCCGAGCTGTTCGTCGATCGTGGTGCCGTCCGGCGAGAACAGCAGCGCTCCGTGGCGGTCGGCCAGGAACGCCGCAAACCGGTCGTAGTCGGGCTGGGCGCCGGGCTCGTAGCGCGTGCCGATCTCGATCTCGCCGCGCCGCAGACAGGTCGTGATCTCGAGCCCGTCGAGCGCCAAGCCCTCGCTCTCGGCGGCTCGCAGCGACTCGGCGATCTCGGACTCGGGCATCCCGAACAGTCGCATCACCGAGGTCCGGTAGGTCGGCGCGCCGACGATCGCGGCCCTGAACGCCTCGGTCGCGGAGGCCGTCTTCCACATCGGGCGAAGCTCACCGGGTGGGCCTGGCAGCACCACGACCGTCGGGCCAGCGGTGCCGTCGGCGGGCGGCACGACCAGCCCCGGCGCCGTCCCGACCGGCTCGAGCACGGTCGCGCCCCGCGGTACGGTCGCCTGCTTGACGTTGGCGGCCCGGACCGCCTCGCCGTCGAAGCCCGGCCAGCGGGCCATCAGCGGTGCGACGATCGCGTCGATCCGCTCCGACAGCGGTCGGTCGAGGTACATCTCGCGTCCGCAGAAGCCGCCGACGATCTCGGCGGTCAGGTCGTCGGCGGTCGGGCCGAGGCCGCCGCTGGTGACGATCAGCGCCATCCCCGCGTCGCGCATGTGCACGAGCGCGGCCACCAGGTCGGCCGGACGGTCGCCGACGATCTCGATCATCGCGGCGTCGACGCCGAGCTCACGCAGGCGCTCGGACAGCCACGGTCCGTTGCGGTCGGTGATCACGCCGGTCAGCACCTCGGTCCCGGTGACGAGGATCCCGGCTCTCGGTGCGGCGTGTGTGCTCATCGGGCGCTCATCAGCATTGTGGCTGGCTGCCGCTGGCGAGCGAGGTGTGCTTGCCGGGGGTGAAGCGGAACCCGATCGGGTTCGAGGACGGCGCGACCGGAACCTTGACCCCGTTGGCGGTGATCGTCATCGAGCTGGTGCCGAGCGTCAGCAGCAGCGTGCGGCCGAACTGCACGGGAATCGTCTCACCCGCCGAGTACTGCTGGCCGTCGATCAGCTTGCGGCCATGACCGTTGACCAGGCAGACGTACACGGCTCCGGTCGGGACCAGCGACAGCCGTACTGATTTCGGGGCGGCCGGGTGGTGCTTGACGACTATGTGCCTGCGGTGCTTGTGGTGCTTGTGATGGCTGGTCGTGGTGGTCGTCGTGCTGGACGTGGTGGACCCGTTGTGGCCGCCGCCCAGCGAGCCGACGAGCCACAGGGCGACGCCGACGATCACCAACACGATCACGACCAGTACCCATGGTGGGATCGGAAAGCCCCCGCCGCCGCGTGGCTGGGGTTGCTGGCGGCGCCGGCGACCCTGCCGGCGGTCCCGTTCACGACCGGACGTCAGCGGGCGCAGGTCGTGGTCGGTCGGGCGCTCGTACTGGCGGCGGTAGTCGTCCAACAGCTCGCGGCTGTCGAGCCCGAGGTAGTCGGCATAGGTCCGCAGGAACGTCTTGGAGTAGATCTCGCCCGGGAGCAGGCTCCACTCCTCGTTCTCCATCGCACGCAGATACTTGGCGCGGATCTTGGTGTCCGCCTCGACCTGGTTGATGTCGATCTTGGCGCCCATCCGCGCCTCGCGCAGCCGCGCGCCGATCTGCTCCATGGCCGGTGAAGGCTACCCCGGCGATTCCGACGGAGGGTCCAGCGAATCTCCGTGTGCAGGCCGATCCTCGGGCACCGGCGGGCTCGGCGCAGCGACCCTGAGCGGATCCGCTGCCGGGGCGCCCGCGGCCTCCGCCAGATGCGACAGGATCCGCGGCACATCGGCCTCGGCGATCAGCACCGTGCGGGGCTTGGACCCTTCGTAGCCTGAGATGATGCCGCGCCGCTCGAGCATGTCGATCAGCCGTCCGGCGCGCGTATAGCCGAGCCGTAAGCGGCGCTGAAGCATCGACGTCGAGGCTGTCTGCATCTGTGCGACCAGGGCGATCGCCTCCTCCAGGATCGGGTCCTCGTCGGCGTCCAGCGAGTCGCTGTCGTTGCCCGACCCGGAGTCACCGGCATCATCGGACTCGACCTCCTCGAGCAGCTCCTCGTGCAACTCGGGCTCACCCTGGCGCCGCCACGCGTCGGTGAGTTGGAGAATCTGCGCCTCGTCGATGAACGCCCCCTGGATGCGCTGCAGTCGCGAGGAGCCGACGGGCGAGAACAGCATGTCGCCCTGCCCGAGCAGCGCCTCGGCGCCGTTCTGGTCAAGGATCACCCGCGAGTCGGTCTGGCTCGATACCGCGAACGCGATCCGTGACGGGACGTTGGCCTTGATCATGCCGGTGATCACGTCGACGCGCGGCGACTGGGTCGCGAGCACGAGGTGCATCCCGACCGCGCGCGCCTTCTGGGCGAGGCGGATGATCGAATCCTCGACGTCCGCCGGCGCCACCATCATCAGGTCGGCGAGCTCGTCGATCACGCACAGGATGTAGGGCAGCGGCGGCTCGGACCGATGCTCGCGGAAGCGGTTGAGCTCCGGCAGCGAGCGGGTCCGCGCCAGCGACATCATCGAGTAGCGGCGCTCCATCTCGCCGACCAGGTTCTGGAGGGCGTTGGCCGCCTTACGGGGGCTCGTGATAACCGGGGTCAGCAGGTGCGGGATCGACTCGTAGTGGTTGAGCTCGACCTGCTTGGGGTCGACCAGCACCATCCGGACCTCGTGCGGTGACGCGCGCAGCAGGATGCTTGAGAGCATCGCGTTCACGCAGGCCGACTTGCCGGCCCCGGTCGTGCCGGCGACGAGCACGTGGGGCATCTTCGCCAGATCGGCGGGGACCGCCTTGCCGGAGATGTCCTTGCCCAGCCACACGGTCAGCGGCGACCAGTCGGGCGGCGGCTCGGAGTACACGTCGCCGAGGTGGACGATCCGGCGACGGGCGTTGGGCACCTCGACACCGACCGCCTGCTTGCCCGGGATCGGCGCCAGGATCCGAATATCGGTCGCGGCCAGCGCGTAGGCGAGGTCGTCCTTGAGCTGGGCGACCTTGGCGACCTTCGTGCCCGGCGCCAACCGGATCTCGTAGCGGGTGATGTGCGGTCCGGTGACCCGACCGACGACCTGTGCCTGGATGCCGAAGTGTCCGAGCGTCTCGATCAGCGTCCGCGCCGTCTGCTCCTGGCCGGCCGTATCGGGCTTGGCGGCCTCGCCGGTGGCGCGCGTCAGGAAGCGCGGATCGGGCACCTGCCAGCGGAAGTCGGGATCGTCGGTGATCGAACCGCGGTAGCGGCCCTGGGGGGTCAGCTCGGCGGGGTCGACCGCCCGTCCGGGACCGTGCGTTTCCGCGGCCGGTTCGTCGATCGACGCGTCGGCGTCGCCGAGGTCGTCTTCCAGCGGCGGCTGCGGATCTCCGTCGTGTGGCGCCTCGCCGGCGCCGCTGGCGCGGACGACGAACTCGGCGGTCTCGGGCTCGGGCGGCAGCAGCGGCTGCGGTTCGTCGTCGAATGCGCCGTCGGTGGCGAACGGGTCCGGGAACGACGACTCTGTGTCGCTGCGCGGCTGCGGCTGCTCCGCACCGTCACGGCCCGCCGCCGTGGCAGGACGACGTGACAGCGCAGCGCTGAGGTCGTCGCTTGAGCGGCGGATCACCCGGCCGGTCCCGAGCACGCCCGCGCCGGTTGCGCGCACGATCCCGGCCAGCCCCGCGCCGCTGATCAGGATCATGCCCGCGATCGCCAGGAAGACCGCGAGGATGCCGGCGCCCAGCCGGGAGATCAGATGCGAGCAGAGCCAGTACTCGCCCTGTCCGATGATGCCGCCGCGCGCCTGCATCACATCGGCGTGCCAGAACACGTGCGCGTAATCGGTCGCGCCCACCCCCGGGCCGATCCCGAACGTACCGGCCGCCAGCGCCAGTGTCAGCGCGATCGTCAGGCACAGCGCCCCGGCGCGCAGGGGGCGTCCGGGGGCGCGCAGCTCTCGCAGCAGGATCAGCGCGCCACCGACCGCCAGCGCGGCCGGGACCGCGTAGCCGAGCGCGCCGAACAGGTAGCGGATCACGTCGACCGCGCCGTCTCCGAGCGCGCCACCGTTCCAATGTGCGTAGGCGACGCCGCCGAGGAAGATTCCGATCGCGATCAGCGCCAGCGCCAGGATGTCGATCTGGTGGGACTCCAGCCGCGGCGTCAACAGACCCGGCCGGCCGCCTCGCAGCGTCGGACGGCTCGCGAGCAGTGACCTGCGCGCCCGGGATTTGGCCCGCCCGCCCGCCGGCTTGCGGCCGGTTTGCTGCCCGGAGCCACGCTTGGGGCGACTCGCGTTGCTCTTGTTGTTGGATTGGGACCCGCCCGCCCTGCCCGCGGCCGTGCGTCCCTTCGTGGTGGCGGCCATGTTCGAGCTTCTGCATTTCGACGCAGCTCCTGCCGGTCCTGCCGGGCGCAACTGATCGATCAAAGACACATAAACCCCGCTCAACGACAGCTAAAGGTCGGCTGTTGTGCTGTTTGTGCCCCTACCATGCGGGACGCATGACCGATTTCGACCGTTCGCCGCGGGTGCTTGTCGTCGAGGACGACGAGGCGATTGCGCAGGTGCTGCAGCGCTCGCTGCGGATGGAGGGCTACGAGGTCAAGGTCACCGGCGATGGCCAGTCCGCGCTCGACGCGGCGCACGGCTTCCTGCCCGACCTCGTGATTCTTGATCTCGGACTTCCCGGTGGGATGGACGGGCTCGACGTCGCCAAGCATCTGCGGTCGTCCGACGACGATGTGCCGATCCTGATGCTGACCGCCCGCGACGCCGTCGAGGCGCGGGTCGAGGGCCTTGACTCAGGCGCAGACGACTACCTCGTCAAGCCGTTCGAGCGTCAGGAGCTGCTGGCGCGACTGCGAGCGCTGCTGCGCCGCACGCCGCCGCGCGGCCAGGCGAACCTGGCGGTCGGCGATCTCAGGCTCAACCCCGACACGCATGAGGTGACGCGAGGGGAACGGTCGGTCGAGCTGACCCAGCGCGAGTTCGAGCTGCTGGAGTACCTGATGCGCAACGAGCGGATCGTGATCTCACGCCAGCGGCTGCTGGATGAGGTCTGGGGCTATGACCCGTTCTCGATGACCAATACGATCGAAGTCTTCGTGTCCAACCTACGGAGGAAGCTCGAGGCCGATGGAGAGCCCAGGCTCTTACATACGATCCGCGGCGCGGGCTACGTACTCCGAATATAGGTCGGTCCCGATCCGCTGGCGGCTCGCCGGCGGCTCCGCTGTCCTGACGTTCGTGATCCTCGCGGGCTTCGCCGCCGTGGTCGGCATCCTCACCGACCGCCAGGTGCGCACGCAGTTCAACGACCAGCAGTCGGCGGCTGCCGACCACCTGGCCGGCGAGCTCAAGCAGCGCCTGCGCTTCGACGGGACCTATTTCCTCCATAACGCAAAGATCTCGCTGAGCGACTACGCGGGCGCCGACCGGGCGCAGATCCGGATCTTCGACGCGTCCAATGGCCAGCGGCTGGCGAGCCAGAATGAGTTCGCCTCCAAGCAGACCAAAGCGCCGATCCAGAACGGCCTGTTCGCGACGATGCCGGTGCATTTCAGCGACCGTCCGCACGCCCAGGCGGGCTACCTGGTCACGCAGCGGCATGTGCGACTGAAGCCGAGCAACGACCTCGTCACCCTGCTCTATGCGGTGCCCGAAGACACGGTCGACCAGACGTTGGCGCGCGTGCAGATCTTCCTGCTGCTTGGCGTCCTGGGAGGCACCGTGCTGGCCCTGTTGGCCGGCCTGTTCGTGTCCGAACGGGCGATGTCGCCGATCAAGGAGCTGACCGCGGCGGCACGTGAGATCCGCCGTACCCGTGATCCGCGGCTGCGCCTTCCCCATCCCGAGGCCGAGGACGAGATCGCGGAGCTGGCACGCACGCTGGAGGGCATGCTCGCGGCGCTCGATGCCGCCCAGTCCGACACCTTGGCGATGCTCGACCGCCAGCGCGAGTTCGTCGCAGACGCCTCCCACGAGCTGCGGACGCCGCTGACGAGCGTGCTGGCGAACCTCGACCTGCTCGCCGAGGAGCTCGACGGCGAGCAATCGGAGACGGCCGAGGCGGCGCTGCGCTCGACCCGCCGGATGCGCCGGCTGGTCGGTGACCTGCTGTTGCTGGCCCGCGCCGACGCGCGGCGTGAGAACCCGCGCCGCCCGACCGACGTCGGCGAGGTCGTGATCGAGGCGGCCGCCGAGTTGGGTCCGATGGCCGAGCACCACGAGCTGTCGGTCTCGACCGAGCCCGCAATGGTCGACGGCGTCCGTGACGAACTGCATCGGCTGGTGCTCAACCTGATGGAGAACGCGCTCCGTCACACGCCGCCCGGGACCTCCGTGCATGCCGGCGTCAGGCGCGATGGCGATCAGGTTGTGATCGAGGTCGCCGACACCGGCCCGGGCATCCCGCCCGAGTTGGCGCCACGCGTGTTCGAACGGTTCGTACGCAACGGTCGCGACGGCGGCAAGGGCTCCGGGCTGGGTCTGGCGATCGTTCGCTCGGTGGCGCAGTCACACGGCGGCACGGTCGACCTCGAGCCACCGTCCGATGGGATCGGGGAGGGCGGGACCCGATTCGTGATCCGGCTGCCCGCGCTCGGCAGCGGATCGATCGCCGGCCACCTCGTCGGCGCCGACGTCGATGTCGACGTGCTCGACACCGGTGAGCTGGGCACGCCGGCGACCGGCGCCGGCGGCGGCTCGGCGCGCTCGGCCGGGCGCCGCGCCGCCCGCGCGGCTGCGCGCGCCACCGCGCGCTCGGGGGATCAGAGCTCATCGACGACCGGCAGGACGATCGGGCGCCGCCGCAGCCGCTGAGCCGTCGGACACTCGCAGGCTCGATCGCCGAGGGTGGGAAAAAAGTCAAACATCCTTGGACAAACTTCCCACTCGGCGCGTGCGCGTGCGGTGTCTGATGTAGCGGTGCAGGGTGACGGTCGCGTGGGTGGTCTTGGCGTCACCGGTGCTGTCGGTCGCCTTCGCGGTCGCCGTCGTCTTGAGCTTGTGGGCGTGCCTGACGCGCGTGACCGCCGTATGCCCCAGCTTGACCTTGAGCGTTGCCTTGCGTCCTGCGGCGACCGCGAAGCGGACGCTGCCGAGCCTGATCGTCCGGGTCTTACGCACCGGCTTGCGGGCGTGACCGACTGTGACGCGCTGGGGCACACGAACCGTGAACGTCAGCTTCAACGTGCCGGTGCATTTCCCGGAGGTGGCCACTGGGCACGACGCCTTGACCGGCGCCACGCCCTTGGCGGTCAGCTTGACCGACTGCTTGGCGATCTTCAGACCCGGGAACGACCCAGCGCCGCCGCCGGGGCCGGTGCCTGATGTCGACGTCTTGAACGTGGCGTCGGCACCGTCGCTGGTGCCGTCAGGGGTCGTGGCGACGACCCGATAGTGGTACGTCGTGTCGGCCTTCAAGCCACCGAGGCCGGCGCTCACGGCGGTCGGGGCGACCCCGGCGCCGAGCGTCTGCGTCGCCGTCGATGCGCCATACGCGCTGGTCGTGCCGTACTCGAAGTGGACGGTCGCGGCCGCGCCGTTGACGGTGACGCTGCCGGCCACGGTCGCCGCGGTTGCCGAGACACCGGTGGCGTCGCGGGTGACCGCGACCGGCCCGGCGGTCTGGTAGGCGCCGATGTCGCACGCCGCGCCGGCGGCTCTCGCCACGCCGCGCTGGTCACGACCCGTACAGAGCCCGGTCGCGAACGGAATCGCACCCTTCGCCGCGCTCCCCGCGCCGAGCACCTGCGTCTGCGTCGGCCCGCCGTTGTCGGCGAGTGCGCCGAGCTTTGGATCTCCGGCGGCGCCGGGGCAGGTGGAGCCTGAGCCAGTCAGATCGTCACCGCCGTCGACAATGCCGCTCGCATTCGCGCACTCGCCGCCCGGATCGCCGGAGACGATCGACGCGGTCAGCGTCAGTGGACCCTGCAGTCCACCGGCAGCGGCCGGAGCGCCGGATGAGCCAGGGCCGCTGGGGTTGCCGGTGTTCGGGCCTCCGCCCGGACCACCGGCTCCGGGAGCACCGACGCCATTGGCGTCGACGGTGTCGTGTGAGAGCGTCGCTGACTGGCCGCTGACGGCGATCGCGAGCCCGCCGGCGCTCCCCCCGTTCCCTCCCGCCGACGAGATCGCAACGTTCGCGGAGACACCACCGTGCCCGCCATCGCCGCCGATGCCGCCGTCGTTGCCCGCAATCGTGTCGTCGGACAGCGTCGCCGTTGACTGGCCCTCGTCGACCGCCGCCGCGCCGCCGCCGCCCGAGCCGCCGCGGCCGCCGACGGCCTCGCCGCCGTCCGACTCAACCCCAAACCCCACGCCCCCAAAGCCGCCGACCCCGCCGGAATCTGCCGGACCGCCATCGGCGCCGGCGCCGGTCGTGTTGTCCGCGATCGTGCTGTCGGCAATCGTCGCCATCGCGAACTGCAGCAGCGCCAGCCCGCCGCCGGCACCGCCGTTGCCACCGTTGCCGCCGTCCCCGGCGCCGCCGATCCCGCCGAAGTCTCCCGACGCGGCGATCGCGAAGCCCCCGTTGCCGCCATCGTTTCCTGCGCCTCCGCCGCCGCCACGACCGGCGGCGTTGGCCGTGATCGCGCACCCGGTCAGGTTGATCGGCAGCGGGGAGCCGGAGGCGAACACCTCCAGCCCGCCGCCTGAGCCGCCGCCGCCGCCCGGGCCGCCGACGGCCGCGCCACCGTCGCCGCCGTCGGCATCGACGACGCCGGTGCCGGCGTTCCCGCCCGCGCCGCCGGCTCCCGTGGTGCCCCCGGCGCCGCCGTCGCCGGCGACGTTGCCGGAGATCGTGCAGTCGGTGGCGTTCACCGCACCCGAGCTTCCGTTCAACGCGATCCCGCCGCCACTCCCTCCCGCGCCGCCCGCGCCACCCTCGCTGAAGCCGGCCGAGCCGCCGTCCTTGAGGTCGGCGCCGAGCTTGCCGCAGCTGTCGCCGGGAAGACCGTCGCCGCCGTGCGCACCGTTTCCGCCACTCCCGCCTGCGCCCGCGTGGTTGTCCGTGATCTGCGTCGCGTCGAGCGTGAGGAATCCGTTCTCGACGGAGATGCCGCCCCCCGAGCCGCCCGGACCGCCGGGGCCCCCGATGCTGTGGCCGCCCTGGCACGGATTCGTCCCGGGCGGGGGGGTGACGACGCCGGTGCCGCCGTTCGAGGCGCTGCCGCCGCTGGCGCCGGCGCCCGCCCGGTTGCCGGTCACGACGTCGTTGGACAGGGTCAGCGCGCCAAGATCGAGGATCCCGCCGCCGTTCTCGCCGCCTCCGCCGAGATCACCGTCGCTGTCGGGTCCCTGATCGATGACGGGGACGTCCCCGTAGGTGGCTGCGTGGCCGCCGGTGATCGTGACGCCCGCGATCGTCGCGAGCTCACCGGCGGAGACCGAGAACACGCGATCCAGGCCGTCGGCGTCGACGGTCGTCGTCGCCGGGCCCGCGCCCTGGACCGTCAGATTGGACGTGACGTCGAGGTCACCGCTGGAGTTGTCATCTGCACCCGACGGGGCGATCGTCAGCTTGTAATCGCCGGCGGGCAGCGTGATCGTGTCGGTGCCCGATCCGGCAGGGCAGCCCGCGACGGGCGCGTCGGTATTGGCCGCCGCGATCGCCGCCCGTAGCGAGCACTGGCCGCCGGTCAGCGTGTCAGCCGTCGTGGTGACCGTGATCGTCGCGGCGCTGGCGGTCGCGGTCGTCCACAGCGTGGCCGCGATCGCGAGGAGCACAACGACCGCGGTCGACCGCCGTCGCATGTTCGCGCCATTGGATGAGCCCCCCCGCCCCCGCATGCGCGTGTCTTATCACGCGCGGCGGGACCGGTCCAGCTTCGGCTCAGACCTCGACGACGACCGGCAGGACCATCGGCCGGCGCCGCAGCCGGTCGTACACGAACGCGGCGAGGTCGTCGTGCAGCTCCTCCTGGAGCAGGTCGATGCCCTTGACGCCAGCCTGCGCCGAGGCGCCGAGCGAGCGCTCCACCTCGGAGCGGATGTCGGTGACGAGCTCGTCAGCCTGCTCGATGAACGGCACGCCGCGGAAGATCACCTCGGGCGCGACGACCGACTCGCCGGTCTGCTCTGAGACGGTGGCGACGACGATGAAGATCCCATCCGCCGACAGCATCCGCCGGTCGCGCAGGGCGACGTCGGCCGGGTCGCCGATGTCAACGCCGTCGACGAAGATCATGCCCGCGCGCTCGGGTTCGCCCAGCCGTGCCCGGGCGGCGTCGATCTCGAGCGGCAGCCCGTTCTCGGACTCGAATACGTGGTCGGGGTCGATCCCGACGGCGTCGGCCAGCTGCGCGTGCAACCGGATCCGTTTGTGGTCGCCGTGGATCGGCATCACGTACTGGGGACGGACGAGGTTGAGCATCAGCTTCAGCTCCTCGACGTAGCCGTGCCCGGAGGCGTGGATCGGTGCGTCGCGAGCGGTGATCACCGAGCAGCCGATGTGAAACAGCCGGTCGATCGTCTCGTTGACCGCGCGCTCGTTGCCGGGGATCGGCGTCGCCGAGAACACGACCGTGTCGCCACGATGCAGCGTGATCTGCCGATGGTCGTCGTAGGCCATCCGCCGCAGCGCCGACAGCGGCTCGCCCTGGGAGCCGGTCGAGATCACGACGACCTTGTGGTCGGGCCAGTCTTCGACCTCGTGCGGCTGGATCAGCTGGCCCTCGGGGACCTCGATGTGGCCGAGCGAGCGCCCGATGTTGACGTTCTTGCGCATCGAGCGACCGACCAGCGCGACCTTACGACCGAGCGCGGCGGCCGCGTCGACGCACTGCTGAACGCGATGGATGTTCGACGCGAAGCTGGTGACGACGATCCGACCCTCGGCACGGGCGAACACTTCCTCCAAATGAGGACCGACCTCGCGCTCGGACGGGGAGAAGCCGGACCGGTCGGCGTTGGTGGAATCCCCGCACAGCAGCAGCACGCCATCGGAGCCCAGCTCGGCAAGCCGCGCGATGTCGGCCGGTTGGCCGTCGACCGGCGTCTGGTCGAACTTGTAGTCGCCGGTCAGCAGCACCGTCCCCAGCTCAGTTCCGACCGCGACCGCGCAGGAATCCGGGATCGAGTGGGTCATGTGGATCATCTCGAGCGTGAACGGGCCGGCGATCAGCTGCTCGCCGGTCACCACGTCCTGCAGATCAGTGTCGCGGATGTTGTGCTCGTCGAGCTTGGAGTGGGCCATCGCGATCGTCAGCGGCCCGCCGTAGACGGTCGGCAGCTCGGCCCCACCGGCCCGGAGCTCCCGCAGCACCCACGGCAGCGCGCCGAGGTGATCCTCGTGCCCGTGCGTGATCACGAACGCCTCGATGTCGTCGGCCCGCTCGCGCAGGTAGGTGAAGTCGGGCAGCACGAGGTCGATCCCCAGCATGTCGGTGGTCGGGAACCGCAGCCCGGTGTCGACGACGACGATCCGGCCCTCGTACTCGAGCACCATCATGTTCTTGCCGATCTCGCCGAGGCCGCCGAGCGGCAGGACCCGCAACTGCCCGCTCATCGGCTGCCGTCGCCTGTGGCCAGCCGCGTCGCCGGTGGGGCTGCGCGTGCGTGCGCCGGACTCACGCCGCGGTGACCAGCATGCCGTGGCGCTCGAGCAGCGCGCGTACGACCGAAAGCTCTGACTCGTCCAGCGGCACGTATGGCAGCCGCGGCCGTCCCGCCCGAACGCCGATCAGCTCGAGCGCCGATTTGATCGAGCACGCGGCTGGAGCGATCGCCATCTCGCGGTAGACGTCCTGCAGGCCCTGATCGATCTCACGCCGGCGTTCGGGCTCATCGACCATCCGATGCATCTCCTCGCCGAACAGGTGGCTCGAGGTGAGGATCCCCCCCGCCTCGCCGAGGTCGAGCACGTCGGCCAGCATCTCGTCGTTGCCGGCATAGACCGTCAGCCCGTCGACCTTGGCGAGGTTGTCGGGGTTGGCCTGCTTGACCCCCTCGATGTGATCCAGCTGGGCAAGCTCGGCGAGCAGGTCGTTGGACATGTCCGAGCCGGTTCGCTGCGGGATGTTGTACAGCAGGATCGGCAGCTCGGTGGCCCGCACGACCTCGCCGTAGTGCGCGACGATCCCGCGGCGGCTGGGGCGGTTGTAGTAGGGGTTGACTGACAGCAGCGCGTCGGGCCCGAGCTCGGTCGCCCGCTCGGTCAGCTTGACCGCGTGACGGGTGTCGTTGGAGCCGACGCCGGCGATCACCGGGCAGATTCCCTTCATCTCGGAGACGGCGAGCTCGATCACCCCGAGGTGCTCGTCGTCGTCCATCGTCGCGGCCTCGCCGGTCGTGCCGCACACGACCAGTCCGTCGGACCCGTGCTCGATCAGATGGTGCATCAGCGCGACGGCCGCGTCTTCGTCGACATCGCCCCGTTCGTCGAACGGAGTGACCATCGCTGTCAGGATCGGGCCGAGCCGGAGCGCCATCTCGGCGGTCATTATCGCAGGGCCGCACGACGGCGCCGCGTCGCCGGCCGATGTCGGCGCGAATCCAGCGGACGTCAGCCGAGGATCCGCTCGTACACGCGCCACCGCTTGACGATCCGTCCGCCCATCGCCTCCAGGCCGCGGTTCATCGACGTGTTGATCTCGAGGATGAAGCTCGCTTCGCCGTGCTTCTGGCGGCTCTGCTCGGCGACATCGAAGTGACGCAGATACAGCGCTGCCGCGACGCCGGTGTGCTCGTACTCGGGCAGCACGCCGAGAAACCCGACCCGCAGACGGTCGACGATGCTCTCGCGGCGCAGGTAATACCACCAGCCCAGCGGCAGCAGCCGCCCACCCATCTTCTTCAGCACCTGATTGATGTCGGGGATCGTGATCGCCATCGCGATCGTCTCGCCGTCGATCTCGGCGATCATGAACCAGTCCTTGGAGTACACCAGCCGCATGTCCATCGTGTACTGGTCGAGGTCGGGCTTGGTGTACGGGGTGAAGCCCCAGTTGTGCGACCAGGCGGCGTTGTAGACCTTGGCGAACTCGTCCATCTCGGCGCGCAGGTGCCTGAACGACATCGGCCGGATCGTGATCCCGTAGCGGTCGATCGCACGCTGGGCGACGCGCGGCAGCCGGGGATCCATCTGCGCGCGGTCCGAGACGTCAAGATCCCAGCCGAGCAGGTCCATCGCCTTGGTCAGCCCGGCCTGCTCGCAGCGAGTCGGGTAGTAGCGAGGGTTCCACGGCTCACGGATCAACGGCTCGCGGTCGAACCCCTCGAACATCACCCCCGCCTCGTCGTTGATCTGGAAGTTCATCGGCCCGACCATCCGCTCGCAGCCACGCGTCGTCAACCAGCCCTCGGCGGCCGCCAGCAGCGCCTGCACGAGCTCGGGATCGTCTTCGAACTCGAGGAAGCCGAACATCCCGGTACGGCTGTGATGAAAGCGGTTGAACTCGTAGTCGACCTGTGCGGTGATCCTCCCGACGACGCGCCCGTCGCGTCGGGCCAGGAAGTACTCGGCCTCGCCGTGCTTGAAGAACGCGTTCAAGCGGCGCGTCAGGAACACGTAGCGCTCGAGCTTCAGCGGCGGGATCCACGGCGTGTTGGCGTGCAGCCGAAATGGGAGCGCCACGAACGCGCGTAGGTCCGTCGGGGCCCTGACGGCGCTAATTTCGATCGGCATCCGGCCGCAAGCGTATTGGAGGTGACCCTCGGTGCAGCCGTACCCTGACGCCGCGATCGACGCGCCGGCACTCGATCACGTCCAAGTGGCCGCTCCGGCGGGCTGCGAGGCTCAGGCGCGACGGTTCTACGGTGAGCTGCTGGGGTTGGCCGAGCTCGACAAGCCGGCGCCGCTGCGCAACCGCGGCGGGGTCTGGTTCGCGCTCGCCGGCGCACAGCTCCATGTGGGCGTCGCCGAGCCGTTCACGCCGGCGCGCAAAGCCCACCCGGCGCTGCGCGTACGCGACGACGCATCGCTGCGGGCGCTGGCGGAAAGGCTGGTGGCGGGCGGTGCTCCGATCCGCTGGGACGAGGCGCTGTCTTCGGTCCGGCGGTTCTTCACCGAGGACCCATGGGGCAACCGGCTCGAGCTACTGGCTCCCGCCGCCGGCGCCTGAGCGACGACTACTGCAGCGGGATCTCGACGCCGCGCTCGGCGTCCGGACGCGGGCCACGGATTCGTCGCTGCGACTCGTCGATCGCCAGGTCGTTGATCGACGCCTCGCGTCGGGTCATCAGACCGTGCTCGTCGAACTCCCACAGCTCGTTGCCGTAGCTGCGCCACCACTGGCCGTCGGCGTCGTGTGATTCGTACTGGAAGCGGACCGCAATCCGGTTGCCGTCAAAGCTCCACAGCGACTTGCGCAGCGCGTAGTCGAGCTCGCGGTCCCACTTGCCGGCGAGGAACGCGACGATCTCGGCCCTGCCGGTGACGAATGTGTCGCGGTTGCGCCAGCGCGAGTCCTCGCTGTAGGCCTTTGACACGCGTTCGGGGTCACGCGTGTTCCAGGCGTCCTCCGCGGCCTGGACCTTCTGACGGGCGGTTTCCAATGTGAACGGCGGGTAGGGCGGGCGATCGTCGGCCATCGGACAGCTCCTGGTGGGGGTGTGCTCGGTGTCGGGAGCGAGCGCGAGAACGGGAGTTCTCCGCGCTCGTCCCCGGCGTGCATCATCGCGCGGCGGGTGCACGGCGCCGCAGACGGTACGTTTGCCCGCGCGTCAATGCACAAACGTTGTCGATCGCCTTCGGGACGTCCGAAGGAAATCGACAGAGTTCGCGCCGGGACGTTCGCGAATGCGGTCTATCGGTCGCTGCGGGTGCCCGCCGTGGCGTAATCGGGCACCGGACAACGAGCGCGGTCAGACGATCTCGCCGGGGCCGGACTCAAGGATCGCCCGCAGCTGCTGCGACAGCAGCATCGGATCGAACGGCTTGGCGATCACCCCGGCGGCGCCGAGACCATGCAGGCGTCGGCGGTCAGCGGGCTGGACCTTCGCGGTCAGGAACACGACCGGAGTCTGCGGGGGCAGCCGGCCTGACCGCAGTCGCAGCAGCGTGGCGGGCCCGTCGGATCCGGGCATCATCACGTCCAACAACACGACCGTGAACGGTGCTTCGCGGGTGACGAGCTCAACCGCCTCGTCGCCCGAGGACGCGGTCACCACCGTCCAGCCGCCAAGTCGCTCGAGGCTCAGACGAGCGATTGCACGGATGTCATCCTCGTCGTCGACGAGCAGCACCCGATCGCTCATGCGAGACGCACCGGCCCTCCCAGCAGCTGCGCGATGCGACGGCACACATGCTCGGGGGACGCATCCACCTTGGAGAGGAACACCGTATGGCCGAGCTGGGCGCGCTCGCGCTCGGCGTGATCGAGCTCGGCCGCCGAATAGATGATGATCGGCGTCGCGGCCAGCTTCGGATCGTGGGCGAGCTCGTCGATCACCGCGATGCCGTCAGCCCCGGGCAGCACGAGATCGAGCACGATGATCCTCGGCGGCGACTGCCGAATCGCCGCGATCGCCTCCTCGGCTGAGCTGGCGACCCGCGTTGTCCCGTAGCGGCCCTGCAGGGCCTCGCGCAGCGCGCTGGCGACCCGCACGTCGTCCTCGACCACCAGCACGGCCCCCGGCGCCAGCGTGCTCGGCTGATTGGCCAACGGCAGCGTGAAATGAAAGGTCGTGCCGACGCCCTCGCCGCTCTCGGCCCAGATCTGCCCGCCATGCTGCTCGACGCTGCTGCGCGCGATCGCCAGGCCCAGTCCCGTGCCTCCCTTCTCACGTGCGTCGGAGCCGTCGACCTGGCGAAAGCGCTCGAACACGCTCTCCAGCTGATCGGGCGGTATACCGCGACCATCGTCGGAGACGCAAAAGTCGACGAGCTCACCGTCGTCTGAGACCGCGACCCGGATCTCGGCGCCGCGCGGCGAGAACTTGATCGCGTTGCCGAACAGATTGACCAGCGCCTGCACGATCCGGTCGGCATCGACCCAGACGCGCACGTCCGCCAGCTCGCAGTTGAACGTGATCTCCGCCGCGTCGGCTGTCGCCTGGACGACGCCGACCGCCTGCTGCACCAGTGAGGCGCCGGAGACCGCAGCCAGATCGAGCTCGCTGCGACCAGCCTCCATCCGCTCGATGTCGAGCGTGTCGTTGATCAGGCGCACCAGTCGGTCGGTGTTGGAGATCGCGACCGCGATCATCTGAGACGCCTCGGAGGGGATCGCTCCGACGGCGCCCGCGCCGATCAGTCCGAGTGCGCCGCGGATCGAGGTCAGCGGCGTGCGCAGCTCGTGTCCAACCACCGACACGAACTCATCCTTGAAGCGCTCGATCTCCTTGCGCTTGCTGATATCCGCGATCATCACCACGCCGAGGACCGAGTTCTCCTCGGACCCTGGCACCGCGGACACGGTCGCCGCCACCCAGATCCGAGATCCGTCCCGCCGGCGTAGCTGCACTTCGCGGCGGTAGCGATTCCGGCGGCCGCTGCGCAGCGACCTCAGCAACGGTTCGTACTCGGCACCGTCGGGATCGTCGACCAGCTCCAACGGGTTCAGCCGGCGCAGCTCCTCGACCGAGTAGCCGAGCATCTCGGCGAAGGTGGGATTCGCATCCAGCAACTGCCCGTCCAGCGCCGTCAGCGCGATCCCGGTCCCGGCGCCGTCGAAGATCGTGCGAAAGCGGCTCTCGGACTGGCGGAGCGCCGCCTCGGTGCGGTGGCGCTCGGTCAGATCCCTGCCGATCGCGACGAACACGGTCTCAGCGTTGACGTGGGCCGCGGTGATCACGACCTCCAGTGGAAACAGCTGTCCATTGCGGCGCCGCCCGGGCAGGTCGAGCCGCCTGCCGATCACGGTCTTCTCGTCGTCGGCGACGACACCGACTCGTCGGGCCACTCGGTCCCAGTCGATGCCGTCGATCAACGTCACGATCGACTTGTGCAGCAGTCCATCGGGCTCGGCGCCGAACGTCGCCTCCGCCGCCGCGTTGGCGAAGTGGATCGTCCCGGTGGCGTCGAAGCTCACGACCGCTTCGGCGACGCCGTCCATGATCGTCCGCAGCCAGCTTCGACTGCGGCGGAGGTAGCTCAGCATTTCGGCGTGGGCAGCTCGATCCAGCTCCTCCTGAGTCCACATCGCGAGATCCTCGAGCCGCGCCAGCTGCTGATCCGCCAGCCCCCGCGGTCGAGAATCCAGGACTGACAAGGTCCCGATCCCCGCACCCTCGGTGGACCGCAGCGGATGACCGGCGTAGAACCGGACGCTCGCGGTGCCGGCGACCCAGGGGTCGTCCGCAAAGCGCGGATCGCCGGCGGCATCCGCCACCATGAGCGTGCCCTCGGCAGCAAGCGTCGCGGTATGCAGCGCGCTCACTTGCCGCCGCTCGGCGTCCGGCAGACCGAGGCCGGATTTGACGATGTGACCGTCGGAGCCGATCAGCGTCACCGCGACCATCGGCACGTCGAACAGGGCGGCCGCGACACGAGTGATACGTTCCAGCAGCTCGCTATCGGCCGGGTCAGACGTGGTGCCGGCGGGGGCTCGCGCCAGGTCAAGCGCCCGCTGTGTCATCCGCTGAGCGTCGAGGGAGAGCTCATCACCAGCCATGACCGATCCCTCCGAGCACGATCAACTTCGCGACGCCCTGGCCGCGATCTGGACGCGTTCGCGGCCAGTGCTGCTCGAGCGCCAGGCCACGATTGCGCGGGCCGTGCCGGCGCTCGAGTCCGATCCCGACGATCCCCAGCTGCGGGAATCGGTGCGGACCGAGGCTCACAAGCTGGCGGGACTGCTCGGCACGCTGAGCCTGCCGAGGGGAACCGAGCTCGCCCGTGCGATCGAACATCGCCTCGAGCCAGGTGCGCCGCCGGCGGACTATCGCGAGCTGCGGCGGCTGGCCGCCGATCTGCGGGCGGTGATCGAGAGCAGGCATTAGTGGCCCCACCAATCAGCCCGCCAGCAGCCGGGCCGTGACGACGATCGCGACGAACGCCGTGATCGCGATCGTCCGCCAGAACAGCCGGTGCTCCTGGCGAACCTGCTCATGTCGCTCGTCGGCGAGCCGCTCGAGCCTCGCCTGGACCTCAGGGCCGGTGACCAGCGCGTAGTGCACGGTCGACACTGCGACCAGGCACGCGACTGCACCCCACACCGCGGGCACAGGCAGCGGCTTAGGCGATCTCACCGACGGCTCCTATCTTCTCGGTCTTCTCCCAGCGCATCTCGGCGCCCTGGAGCTCTTTTTTGTACGCCACGGCGGTCATCGCGCAGAGCAGCGGCCCATACCCGACGACGTAGATCAGTGGCGCGATCAGGCGACGCGCCGGCGACCATTCGCTCAATTGCTTAGCGAGGTATGCGGCCACCATCGAGCACGACATCCACGCGTAGACGAACAGCAGTTCGGGCGTGGAGGCGGCCAGCCGCACGCCCGGAACCGCCGCCCAGACGATGATCGCGACGCTGATCAGCCCCGGGAACGCGATGCCCTCACGCCAGCAGACGCGGGCCATCGCGGGGTCGACCGAGAAGCTCGACAGGGTCACGAACAGGTAGCTCACCTGGTTGACGAACCACAGCGCCCGGAACACGTGCACCGAGAAGGTGGCGTTCAGCAGGAACAGGCCGATCAGGCTCGCCGAGGCGGTGACCATGAACACCGGCATCAACGTCACGCTGAACCAGATCAACGCGAAGCTGATCCCACCCAGGCGCTTCGCCGAGGCGCGGTGAAACCAGACCGAGCGAAACCGCAGCGTGACCTGGACGTTGCCGCGCCCCCAGCGCAGCCGCTGCTTCCACAGCGCGACGACCTCGCGCGGCTCCTCGGCCCAGACGATCGCGTACGGCTCGAACACCACGCGTTGACCGGCGAGCTGGATACGAAAGGTGGTGACCGTGTCCTCAGCCAGGGTGCTGGTGTCGATCTGGCCACCGATCGCCTCCAGGCTCTCCCGCCGGATCAGCTGCGCCCCCCCGGCCAGGCAGGCCTGGGCGCCGAGCATGTTCTGGGCCCGGCGTGCGCCCGCCTGTGCGGTCGCGTACTCGAAGGCGATGAACCGGTTGAGGTAGTTCTTGGGCGCCGAGCCCTCCTTGATGTAGGCGGTGACCGCTCCGACATCGGGATGGGCGAGATGCCGCGTCATCAGCCGTAGCGACGAGGAGGTGAAGATCACGTCGGCGTCGATCACCATGATCGCCTCATACCAGCCGTCGGCGCTGATCTCGCGCAAGCCGTAGTTGATCGTGTGCGCCTTGCCCTCGCCGCCGCGCGCGCGCCTGAGGTGGTGCACGATCCCGGGGTGTGTCCGGACCAGGTTTCCAACGATCTCAGGCGTCGCGTCGGTGCTGGCGTCATCGACCACGTAGACGCGCAGCGCTTCGCCGGGGTAGTCGAGCGCGAGCAGGTACTCGATCGTGCGCAGGATCACGGCCGCCTCGTTCCAGGCGGGGACCACGACCGCGACTCGCGGCGGCCGCCCCGTGAGCTGCAACGGGTCCCGGTGAAAGCGATGCAGGCCCGCCAGCAGGAACTGGTAGACGCCGGCGATCGGCGGCAGCGTGGCCGCGAGGACGAACACCACCAGAATCCACTCCAGCGCCCGCACGGGCAGGACTACTGCGCTCGTACGACGGTATCGAGCTCGGCGACGATCTCCGCGCAGTACTCGTAGCGACCGATCGTCTCGGAGCGATGGCTGTCGGTGCTGACGAGCACCGTCACCCCGTGCTCGAGGAACGGACGCAAGGTCTCGGCGGCGGGGCAGCGCCAGCGTTCGCTGATCTCGACGCACGCCCCGCCCTCGGAGCAGGCGGCGGCGAGCTGAGCCACCAGTTCCGGGGCGACATCGCGCTCGCTCAGACCGATCTTCGGCAGCACGCTGAACAGGTGGGCGATCACAACTCGGGGATATCGGCGCACGGCCGCCCCGGTGGACGTGACGATCGCCTCGATCACCGCCACGGGGTCGCGCTCGCCGCTCTCGATCTCCGCGCGGATCTGTCGGGGGTGGTGCGGGCCGTCGGCCAGCGGGACCTGGTGGTCGGCGGCGTAGATCGCGTCGACGCCTTCGATCTGCGGCGGCAGGTCCAGGGCGCCGTCGGTATCGAGCAGCTTGGCCTCGATCCCGCAGCCCAGCCTGACCGTCGTGGACGCGCGGGCGGCACGCACCGCCTCGACGTAGGCGGGCACCCAGTTGGTGCTGACGCGGACGTGGTCGACGCAGGTCAGCTCGTGGAGTCCGAGCGCCTCGGCTGCGGCGATGTTCTGTGCCAGCGTACCCTCGCCGTCGGAGAACCGTGAGTGCACGTGCCGGTCCTCGCGCAGCGAGATCTGCTCAGGCATTGACCGGCGCCGCTTTGCTCTGCAGCGCCTCGATCTCGCTGAAGTCCATGAAGTGCTCCTCCAGGAATCGCACCATCGCAATGTCCGCGAATGGCTGCGTCTCACTCGGCATCTCGATGCCCAGCGCCTCCTGCACGCAGAGCCGGGGCATGTTCACCCCGCTGGCGACCGTCAGCGACATCGTGCCGGGGAATCGCGGATTGACCTCCAGCAGGGCCGGCTCGCCGTCGCTGGTCAACTTCACCTGCACGTTCGCGACCGACGTCAGACCGATCCGCTGCGCGACCAGAGCTCCGATTCGTTGCAGGGACTCGTCGTGGATCGTACGACCGGTGACCGCGATCCCCGAATCGACCTTCAGACGCGCTCGGGGCACCACCGCGACGATCCTGCCGTCACCACGCGCGAGCACATCCAGCGAGTACTCGATCCCGGGCAGGTACTCCTGGACGAGCAGGGTCGCGTCACGCGGCAGGCGCGTGAGCTCCTCCAGATCATCGACGCGATGCACCCCGCGCGAGCCTGAGCCCGAGCGCGGCTTGACGATCACCGGCAGGGCGCAGGCGCCAGGCTTGAAGTCGGCGTCGACGAGGACCGTGTCGGGGACCCGCAGCGCGCCGGCGCAACGGTCGTGCAGCGTCCACTTGTCCAGGCAGTCGCGCAGCGTCTGCTCACGGGCCAGCACGAGCGCGACGCCGTGGTCGGCGAGTTCGGTCCGCGCCATCGCCAGCGGCAGCAACTCGCTGTCGACGGTCGGCACGAGCACGTCGATCCGCATGCTGTCGCAGAGCTCGATGATCTCCGCCACGAACGTCTCTGAGTCGCCTCGCGGCACGATCGCGCGGTGGTCCGGATCGACGAGGTACAGCCCTGCCGCGTAGGGGTCGATGTCGGCGCTGTAGATCTCCCACGGCTCATCTGCCAGAGCCTTCATGAAGGAGACGCCGGACGGTCCCCCGGTCCCGGTGACCAGCACCCGCGGATGCGGGGTGTCGCCCTCAAGCGTCATACCGCCGCTCCCGCGCCAATCGCGGATCCAACGGCGAGCGCCGGCGTGGCGCTTCCCGCGTCGCTTTCGCGCATGACCTCCAACGCCTCGACGTATTTGGAGCGTGAGAACCGACCCCAATAGCGGGCCGTGGAGCGCAGCAGATCCGGGTCGAGATAGTCGCGCACCGCGACCTGCGATCCGTAGGCGTCGATCGCCTCGAGCTTGCGCTCCAGGAACCCGTCGATCGTCACGAACCGCGTCGGGTGGAACTCGATGGTCGTCGATGGTGCTTGATAGCAGTAGATACGCGGGATCCCGCGCGCGGCGACCAGGGTCGCGTGGTGCACGTTGCGATGGTCCTGGTGTACGTCGCGAGCCGTATGGGTGTACACGGTGGTCGGCGCCACCTCTTCGATCACCTGCTTGATCGCGGTGATCGTGTCGCTGGCCTCGCTGACGCCGGTGTCGACCAGATCGGTGTGGAACAGTCGAGCGCCGAGGATCTCGGCAGCGCGTCGGGACTCGATCGCCCGTGTCAGCGCCTCCCCGCCCTGCTCGCCACCGGTCAGCGTCAGCACCGAGACCTGGTCTCCAGCGGCGACGTGGCGTGCGAGAATGCCGCCGCAACCGATCTCGACGTCGTCGGGGTGCGCCCCAATCGCGAGCACCACCTCGAGGTCCCGGGCGCGGCGCACGCGAGTCCGGGCGATCAGCTCACGCGCCTTGTCCAGCAGCGTCGGCGGGTCGATCGGCTTGGTCAGATAGTCGTCGGCCCCGGCGCGGATCGCGGACACTGCGTCTTGGAATCCCGCGCGACCGGAGACGACGAGTGTCGAGACGACGGGCTGGGCGACCTTGCTGTGCACGATCACGTCGATCCCGCTCATGCCCGGAAGCTCGATGTCGGCGATCACCAGATCCCAGTGCTCGTCCGACAGCATCTGCAGCGCCTGCTCGCCGGACGGAGCCCAGCGGACGTCGGCGATCGGTGCCAGGATCTCGGTCAACACCAAGGCGAGCAGATCATCGTCTTCGACCAGCAACAGCAGCGCGCGTGTCTCGGTCACCTAACGAATATCGGCATGATGCCGATCGGACTGAAGCGTCTGGCGACGGCGACCGCGTGCCGCGGCGCCGATCACGGCCGGCTACAGCAGCTGCTCGAGGCCGAACATCGGCGAGCGCGACAGCGACCCGACCCGGCGCACGGCCAGCAGCACCCCAGGCATGAACGACACTCGGTCGATCGAGTCGTGGCGGATCGTGAGCGTCTGACCGAGATCACCGAGGATCACCTCCTGATGGGCGACGAGCCCGGGCAGGCGGACCGAGTGGATCGGGATCTCGGCGTCGTCGCCGCCGCGCTCGGAGGTCGCCGCGCGCATCAGCGCGGCGGTCCGGGCCGCGGTCCCCGACGGACGGTCGAGCTTTTCATCGTGGTGCAGTTCGATGATCTCAGCCGAGTGCATGTGCTTGGCAGCGGTCGCCGCGAACTGCATCATCAGGACCGCGCCGATCGCGAAGTTCGGGGCGACGAACACGTTGGCGCCGGCGCCGCGCAGATCGTCGAGTGCGTCCGGCGCAAAGCCCGTCGTCCCGATCACGACGTGAACGCCGGCGGCGACGGCCTCGTGGGCGTTGGCGACCGCCGTGGAGGGGATCGTGAAGTCGACCAGCACGTCCGGGCGGCCGTCGGCCAGCGCTTGGCGCAACGACAGCCCCAGCGCCGGGTCCGCGCGGGCCACGAGCTCCATGTCAGCGGCGCCGTCGATCGCCCGGCAGACGGTCTCGCCCATCCGGCCGGCCGCGCCCGCGACCGCGACTCTGATCGGCGTGCCGGTCTGCGGCGCCATCCGGACTCAGCGTCCGGCCAGCGCGGGCTCCGCCGCCGCCAGCGCCCGCTCGAAGCGGTCGGCGTCGGGTCCGATCCCGGCGGCCGTCAGTCGCTCGGGCGCCCATAGCTCGTGCGCGAGCGTGCCCAGGTCGTCGAGCGTGACGGCCTCGATCCGCTCCTGCAACTCGTCGAGCTCCATCAGCGGAGTTCCGGCCAGCACCTCCGCGCCGAGTCGGTTCATCCGTGCGCCGGTTGACTCGAGCGCCAGCAGCACGCGGCCCTTGAGGTTCTCCTTGGCCCGTCGGAGCTCGTCCGCGGTGGCGGGCGCTGAGCGCAGCCGCTGAAGCTCGGTGCCGACGACCGACAGTGCCTCGTGCAGATTTTCAGCGCGGGTGCCGACGTACAGGCCGATCTGGCCGGTGTCGTGGTACGCGGTCGTGAACGAGTAGACCGAGTACGCCAGGCCACGTTGCTCACGGATCTCCTGGAACAGCCGCGACGACGACGTGCCGCCGAACACCGAGTCCAGCAGCCGCAGCGCGAACCTGCGGTCATCGTGGCGCGAGACGCCGAGCCCGCCCAAGCAGACGTGAAACTGCTCGGTGTCCTTGCGCTCGAAGCGGGGATCTGGCGCCAGCACCGGCGGGGCGCTGCCGTTGGCGCCGGCCGCGGCCGATGTCGCCGACCGCGTACCGGGAACCCGTTCGGCGCAGAGCGACACGAACTGGTCGTGGTCGATCGCGCCGGCGGCCGCGATCACGATCCGCTCCGGTCGGTAACGGTCGACGTGGAAGGCGGCGATCTGACCGCGCGGCGTGCCGGAGATCACTTCGGCGCGACCGATGATCGACCGCCCGAGCGGGTCGCCGCCGAACGTCGCCGCGCCGAGCAGGTCGAACACCTTCTCCTGGGGCTCGTCCTCGTACATCGCGATCTCCTCGAGGATCACCTCGCGCTCGGACTCGATCTCGACCAGCCGCGGGCGAAACACCATGTCGGCCATCACGTCGAACGCCGCCGGCAGATGCTCGTCGATCACGCGGGCGAAGACCGAGGTCGTCTCCTTGCCGGTACCAGCGTTGAGCTCGGCGCCCATCCCATCGAAGATCTGGTCGATCTGGACCGACTCGTAGCGGTCGGTGCCCTTGAACAGCAGGTGCTCGAGCAGGTGCGAGAGCCCTGCTTGGCTGTCGGACTCATACCGGGAGCCGGTTCCGATCCAGATCCCGACCGACACGGACCGGACGGAGGGCATTGTCTCCGTCACGATCCGGATGCCGGAATCGAGCGTCGTCAGCCGGTGGCTGGGTGTCACGAGCGAACGACCCAGAACGGGGTCTACGAGCGGGCGGGCCAGAGCGATCTACGAGCGCTCGGGATCCCGATCGCGCACGCGACCGCCGTCGCGGTCGCGGCTGCCGCCGTCGCGACCGTTACGCGGCCCACCGGCCCCGCGGTCAGACCGCGGCCCACCTGGCCCGCGATCACGGTCACGGCCGCGATCGCCGCCGCCCCCACGGGGACGGCTGGCCTCGGCCGCGGCGATCTGCGCGAGCTCCTCCGGGCTCTTGCCCTGGATCTCGGGATCGTCGGCGAGCCGCAGGCCGATTCGGCCACGCTCGCGATCGACCTCGACGACCTTGACGGCGACCTCGTCGCCCTTGTTGAACACCTCTTCGACGGTCGCGGTCCGGCGGCCCGGCGCGACGTTGGAGATGTGCAGCAGGCCGTCGGTGCCCTTCGAGAGCTCGATGAACGCGCCGAACGTGGTCGTCTTGACGATCTTGCCGGTGAACTCGTCGCCGACCTCGACTTCCTTGGTCATCGAGCTGATCCGGGCCACCAGCGCGTCGCCGAGCTCCCGGTTGGACGCGTAGACGAGGACCTGGCCCTCATCGTTGACGTCGATCTGCGACTCGAACTCCTCCTGCAGGGCGCGGATCGTCTCCCCGCCCTTGCCGATCAGCAGGCCGATCTTCTCCGGGTCGATCTTGACCGAGGAGATGCCCGGCGCGTACTTGGACAGCTCCGACCGCGGCGTGTCGATGACCTCGGCCATCTTGCCCAGGATCACATTGCGGGCGACCTTGGCCTGAGCCAGGGCGTCGCGCATGATCTCGAACGTGACGCCCGTGATCTTGATGTCCATCTGCAGCGCGGTGATGCCAGCGGATGTCCCCGCGACCTTGAAGTCCATGTCGCCGAGGTGGTCCTCGACGCCGGCGATGTCGGTGAGGATGACGTAGTCGTCGCCCTCCTTGATCAGGCCCATGGCGATACCCGCGACCGGCGCCTTGATCGGCACGCCGGCGGCCAGCAGCGACAGGGTCGAGCCGCACACCGACGCCATCGAGCTCGAGCCATTTGACTCGAGGATGTCCGACACGACGCGAATCGTGTACGGGAAGTCCTCCTGGCTCGGGATCATCGGGACCAGGGCCCGCTCGGCGAGCGCACCGTGGCCGATGTCGCGGCGCTTCGGTCCGCGCATGAAGCCCGCCTCCCCGACCGAGAACGGCGGGAAGTTGTAGTGGTGGAAGTAGCGCTTGGTGGTCTCCAGCCCGAGCGTATCGAGCCGCATCTCCTCACGGGTGGTGCCGAGCGCGACGACCGAGAACGCCTGCGTCTGGCCGCGGGTGAACAGCGCCGAGCCGTGCGTGCGCGGGGCGATGTCAATCTCGATCGAGATCGGTCGGATCTCGTCGGTGCCGCGGCCGTCGGGCCGCTTCTTCGCGACTGCGATGCGCTCGCGGATCAGCGTCTTCTCGAGTTTGTCGAACGCCCGCTGGGCGTTGCCACGGTACTCCGCGTAGGTGGCGGAATCAGGATCGCCGGAATAGTGCTCCAGGACCTGCTCCTCGACGGCCTTGGTCGCGGCCTGGCGCTCGAGCTTGTCCTCCACCTGAGTGGCGGTATCCAGCGCGGCGCCGTGCGAGCCCTTGATCTGCTCGTAGAGGTCGGCGTGAACCTCCGGCACCTCGACCGGCGTCTTCTCCTTGCCGGCCTTCTCGGCAAGCTCACGCTGGGCGGCGCAGAGCTTGCGGATGTTCTCGTGCGCGATGTCGAGCGCGTCGAGGATCTCGGCCTCGGGAATCTCGTTGGCGCCGGCCTCGACCATCAGGATCGCGTCCTCGGTACCGGCGACGATCAGGTCGAGATCGGTTCCGTCCAGCAGCGCTTCCTCGTCGGGGTTGACGACGAAGTTGCCGTCGATCTTGCCGATCCGGACCGCGCCGACCGGGCCGGGGAATGGGACGTTGGAGACCATCAGCGCCGCGGAGGCGCCGTTCAGCGCCAGCATGTCGTACGGGTTGACGTGGTCAACCGACATCGGCAGCGCAACCAGCTGGGTCTCATGCCGCCAGCCCTTGGGAAACAGCGGACGGATCGGTCGGTCGATCAGGCGCGCGGTCAGCGTCGCCTTCTCGCCGGCGCGCCCCTCACGCTTGAAGAACGAGCCGGGGATCTTCCCCGCGGCGTACATCCGCTCCTCGACGTCGACGGTGAGCGGCAGGAAGTCGACATCGCGGAGGTTTCCCGCGGTCGCGGTACAGAGGACCATCGTGTCGCCCGACTGGACGACGACGGCGCCGGAGGCCTGCTTGGCCAGCTTGCCGGTCTCGAACGAGATCTCTTTGCCCTCGATCTCGACGGACACGCGCGTAACGGCGTCAGACATATATTCAATTCCCTTCGTGCTCCGCCCTTCGGTCGGCGGAGTGCATCGTTATCTCTCGTGGTTCCGAACCGTCGTGAGTATAGGACCCGCCCACCCGGCGGCCCGGCCTGCTCCGGTTTCCGGTGGGCGCAGCGTGCGTGGACCGGCCGGTCGATGGATTCAGCGACGGTCACAAAAAAGCGGACCAAGCGGTCCGGTTCTTTGCTACCGTAACCGGACCCGATGGCCCAGTTTAGCTCGACCCCACCCCAGCCAGGAGGCCGCACGCGATGAGCGTCAGTTCGATCGAGACTTCCCCAACGAGCGCGGCGTCCGCGGGACGCCGCTTCAATCCATGGTTGATCCTCGTGATCGCCTGCATGGCGCAGTTCATGGTCGTGCTCGACATCACCGTCGTCAACATCGCGCTGCCGTCGGTCCAGAAGGGCCTGCACTTCTCGGCGTCGAACCTGCAGTGGGTGGTCAACGGCTACACGCTGATCTTCGGTGGCTTTCTGCTGCTCGGCGGCCGCGCCGCCGACCTGATCGGGCGCAAGCGCCTGTTCGTGGCCGGCGTGATCCTGTTCTCGCTCGCGTCGCTGCTCAACGGGTTCGCGCAAACGTCGGGGATGCTGATCGTCGGCCGCGGGCTGCAGGGACTCGGCGGCGCGCTTGTCTCCCCCGCCGCGCTGGCGATCATCACGACCACCTTCACCGAGCCCGGCGAGCGGACCAAGGCGCTCGGGATCTGGTCGGCGATCGCCGCCTCGGGGTCAGCCGTCGGACTGCTGATGGGCGGACTCCTGACCGACATCGCTTCATGGCGGTGGGTGTTCTTCGTCAACGTCCCGATCGGGCTGGCGACGATCGTGCTGGCCGTTCGCTATATCGTCGAATCGCGGGTGGAGGGCGTGCGACGCTCGTATGACCTGGCCGGCGCGGCGACCGTCACCGGTGGGCTGGTCGTGATCGTGTTCGCGATCGTCAAGGCGCAGTCGTTCGGCTGGGGGTCGGCGCGGACGCTCGGGCTGTTCGCCGCCGGGATCGTGCTGCTGGCGGCGTTCGTCACGATCGAGCGTCGCTCGGCGGCGCCGCTGATGCGGCTCTCGATCTTCCGCGTCAGGTCGCTGGCGGTCGGCGACGCGGCCCTGCTGCTGGTCGGCTCGGCCATGTTCGGGATGTTCTACTTCGCGTCGCTGTACGTGCAGGAGATCCTCGGCTACAGCCCGCTGAAGGCGGGCTTGGCATTCCTGCCGGTGACGGCCGGCATCATGATCGGTGCCGGCGCCTCGCAGCAGCTGATCAAACGCTTCGGGGTGCGGAACGTGGCGGCCGCCGGAACCACGCTGGCGGCGCTCGGGCTGCTGGTGCTGACCCAGCTGCCGGTGCACGGCAGCTACGTCGGCAATCTGCTGACCGGCCTGGTCCCGCTGTCGATCGGCATGGGCCTGGTGTTCGTGCCACTCACGCTGATGGCCACCAGCGGCGTATCGGGCGATGACGCCGGCCTCGCATCAGGACTGTTCAACACCGCGCAACAGGTCGGTGGGTCGCTCGGGCTGGCGATCCTCTCGACGCTGGCGGCGAGCCAGACGAGCCGTCTGCTGTCGGGCCACTCGGCAGCGCATGCGGCGGCGACGGTGTCCGGTTACCACGTCGCCTTCCTGGCGGCCGCGCTGATGCTGGCGGGCGCCACGGTGCTGCTGGTCGTGGCGTTGCGCAGGCGCCACCTGGCCGAGGTCGAGCAGGCGATCGAGACGGGCGAGGCGACCGCGGTGCTCGCCTAACACGGCCGAACGCAGAGCACACGCGGGAATGGCTGTCACAATGAGTGACATGGGAGCGGTGGAGGTAGAGCCCCGGCGGCTGCGAGCCGACGCGCAGCGCAACCGCCGGCGGCTGCTGGAGGCCGCGACGGAACTGTTCTCCGAGCGCGGGCTGGACGTCGGGGTGGCCGACATCGCGGCGCACGCCGGGGTCGGCCGCGGCACGCTGTTTCGCAACTTCCCGTCCAAGGAGCATCTGATCGCGGCGATCGTCGTCGAGCGGATGCACGAGTCGATCGAACGGGCTCACGCCGCGCTCGACGCCGGTGACCCAGCGAAGGCACTGTTCGAGCTGATCGACTCCGCGATCAACCGCTCGCAGTCCGACCGTGCGCTGTTTGATGCGCTGTCTGACACGTGGCTGGTCAACCCGGAGATCCGGGCCGCGCACACCGAGATGCTGACCGTGCTCGACCGGCTCGTGGCCCGCGCGCAGGCCGCCGGCGCGGTCCGCGACGACATCTCGGCGATCGACGTCGTGATCATGATCAAGGGCGTCTGCGAGTCAGCTCGTCAGTTCCAGCACCTCGGTGAGGAGGTCACCGCGCGCCAGCTTGACCTGATGTGTTCGGCGATCAGCACCAAGGGCAGCGGCCCGAAGCTTCGCGGTCGGCCGCCGACAGCCGAAGACTTCGAGCAGGCGATGACCTGCACGGCCGCGGCCGCGGCGGCGGCCGCCTCGGTTCCGGCCGCGCACCGTCCCTGCTGACGGAGTCGGCGTCCGACCGGGCGCCGGCCTTGGTCCCCGCCCCGGGTCGCCGCTTGGTCCCCGCTAGCGCTCCGAGGTCCATTCAGGGCCGCGCGCCGGGCCGAACTGCTCGCGGCCGAGCTGGACGACGGCGCCGTCCTCGGCGAGCTCGAAGATCGTCGGCGTCGTCACCACCCCGCCGCGCACGCCGGAGCGGAAGTCACGCTTGACGCGGTCGCGGGCCGCACCCGCCCGGCGATCGCGATCGAACCGCTCGAGCTCCAGCCCGAGCCGCCGCGCCCGGTCCCATAGGTGGGGGTCCTCAAGCCGCGCCGGATCGGCGAACAGCTCGTCGTGCATCTCCCAGAAGCGCCCCTGCAGGCCCGCGGCCTCTGCCGCGCAGGCGGCCGGCCACGCGCGCGGATGGCTGGAGCGGACCGGGAAATGGCGGAACACGATCCGGTCCTCTCGCAGCGTCCGCAGCCGGATCTCCAGGGCCGCGCAGAACGGGCACTCGAAGTCGGCGTAGACGATCAGCGTACGGCCGTCGTTCGGTCCGCGGACGTGGTCCTGGTCCGACACCCCCGGGATCGGGGCCGACCCGAGGTCGCTCATCGCCGCGCGCCCGGGCGCGAGGACGGTTTACGCCGCCAGCGCGTCGAAGATCAGGTTCGCGCCGGGCAGGTCGCCGGGCGAGTCGGCCTGGTAGCTCCAGCGAACGAGCTTGTCGGGACCGACGATCACCAGGGCCCGTTGCGGGAAGCCACCGGGGTGATAGACGCCGAACGCGCGGCTGACCTCGCCCTTGGGCTCGAAGTCCGACAGCTGATCGATCGTCACGCCGAGCTTCTCCACGAACGCGGTCTGCGACCAGCCGGCGTCGCACGAGACCCCGTAGAGGGTCGCGCCCTGCGCCTTGAAATCGTCCAGGACTTCCTCGTAGAGGTTCAGCTGATCGGTGCAGACCGGGCTGAACGCGAACGGATAGAAGACCAGCACGGTGGTCTGGCCCTCCAAGTCGGCCGGGGTGAAGTCCGAGCCGTCCCCGCGCTTGAGCGTGAAATCGGGGACCGGGTCCCCGGCCCGGATCATCGCCGCAGGCCGAGTTCGCCGATCAGCGAGCGGTAGCGCTCCAGATCGGTGCGCTGCAGGTAGTTCAGGAAGCGACGGCGACGGCCGACCAGCATCAGCAGACCACGACGGGAGTGGTGGTCGTTGCGGTGACTGCGCAGATGGTCGGTGAGCTCGTTGATCCGCTCGGTCAGCAGCGCGACTTGGACCTCGGTGCGGCCGGTGTCCTCGGTCCCCTTGCCGAACTGGGTGATCAGCTCCTGCTTGCGTTCCTGGGTCAGTGGCATGCGGCCGGTGAGGCTAGCAGCTCGCGAGCCGCGAATGGTGCCGTCACTCGGCGCCGACGGCCTCGTCAGCGGGCGCAGATTGCCCTCGCCTGGACGATGTCGAGCTGCATCTGCTCGATCAGCTCTTCGACGGAGTCAAAGCGCCGCTCGCCGCGCAGCCGCGCCAGAAAGTCGAGCCGCAGCGTTCGGCCGTAGAGGTCGACGTCGGCGTCGATCAGGTACGCCTCGACGAGCACTCCGAGGTCCTCGCCGAAGGTCGGTCGTACGCCGATCGAGATCGCCGCGGGGGCGCCGTCGGCGAGCGCTGCGTAGATCCCGAAGCCCGGGCAGACGAGCCGCGCGTCGGGGACGATGTTGGCCGTCGGAAAGCCGAGCGTGCGGCCGCGCTGGTCCCCGCGCACGACGGTGCCCCGCAGCTGAAAGGGCGCGCCCAGGAAGCGTCCCGCCCGCTCGACCTCGCCGGCCGCCACCAGCGCGCGGATATGGCTCGAGGAGACGATCTCGCCCTCGGCTTCCACGAGCTTCACGACCCGTGTCTGGAAGCGCGGGTCGGCTGCCAGCAGGTCACAACGGCCGCTGGCGCCATGGCCGAAGCGGAAGTTCTGCCCGACCGAGACCCGCTGTGCCTGCAGCGCGTCGACGAGCACGCGGTCGATGAAGTCCTGCGGTGTCTGCAGCGCGAAGCGGTCGTCAAACGGGATCACCACCAGCTCGGAGACCCCGAGGCCCGCCACCAGCTCGGCCTTGACGTCGAGGCTGGTCAGGAGCTTCGGAGCTCGCTCGGGATGGGTCACGGCGAGCGGGTGGGGCTCGAACGTGAGCACCGTGTCCGAACCGTCGATCACCGCCCGGTGGCCGAGGTGCACGCCGTCGAACTCGCCGACCGCGAGCGTGCGGGGATGCGGGGTGGTGTCGGCGAGCAGCGTGACCTCCATCGCGCCGTAGGGTATTGAGGGGCCGGACGCAGGGCGGCCAGGGGCATCCCGGGACGGCTCAGCCGCGCAGGCCGACCACGATTCGCAGCGTCTCGCCGGAGCTGTCGGGGGCTGCCAGCCCGACCAGCCCATCGGGATCCAGGAGCCTGACCAGATCGAGGTCAACCGTCCGGTCAAGCGCCGGCAGCTCGTCCAGCGCCAGTGTCTGCCCATGCGCGGCCCGGCGCCCCTGGTCGGCGTCGAGCGCCACGGCCGGCAGGAACGAGAGCGCCTGCGTCAGCGGGATCGGTCGCTGCGGATTGCAGTCGGCGACGTCGAAGCGACCGATCCGGGTCCGGCGCAGCTGCTCGCAGTAGGCGTCGCCCAGTTCTGCGATCAAGGTCCGCACATAGGTCCCCGACGAGCACTCGATCGCAAACGTGCGCCGGTCGCCGTGATCGGCGAGCTGCTCGAAGCGATACACGTGGATCTGCCGGGGCTCCAGCTCCACCGTCCCCCCCGCCCGGGCGATCGCATACGCGCGCCGGCCGCCGACCTTGACCGCCGAGTACTGCGGCGGGCGCTGCATGATCGCGCCGGTCGGCAGCGTCAGCTCCCCGTCCGGCAGTCTGCCGGTGACGACGATCTCGCCCTCGGGATCGCCCGTGTCCGACACCGCGCCGAACCGCGCGACCGCCTCGTAGGTCTTGGGGAGCGCCATCAGGAACTGCTGTGCGCGGGTGGCGCGGCCGACGAGCACGAGCAGCAGGCCGGTCGCGAACGGGTCCAACGTCCCGGCATGGCCGACCTTGGTCTTGCGCGGCAGCGCCCGCCGGATCGAGGCGACGACATCGTGGGAGGTGACGCCGGCGGGCTTGTCGCAGGCGAGCACGTAGTCACCGGTGGCCAGGGACGAGGGCAACGCGGCGCTGGCGGCGTCTGGCGCGCTGTCGGCGGCCATGGCGATCGGGAGGGCCGCCGGCCCGAGCCTACGCGTGGGCCGTCGCGGCGCGTTCCTGGGCCGCGAGCTGCTCACGCAGGAAGTCGACCAGCTCGTCGTGCGACAGGGCCGTCGAGAAGCCCGCGGCCTGCCGGTGGCCACCGCCTCCCTGGGCCCGGGCGATCGCCGATACGTCGATTCGCCCGGAGGCCGATCGCAGCGAGACCTTGCGCTCGCCCCCGGATCCGTTGCCGATCCGGTCTCGCACGAGCGCCGCGACCTCGGTCCCTTCGACCGCCCGGAGGTGGTCGATCAGCCCCTCGGAGTAGCTCTCCTCGGCGTGGGAGTCGTTGAAATCGGAGACCGTCAGCGCGCTCATCGTCAGCCGCCCGTCGTCGTAGCGCTCGACGTTGGACAGACCGCGCGCCAGCAGCGCCAGCTTGCCGTACGGGACGTCCTCGTAGACGCGACGGTAGAGGTCGTTGACGTTGACCCCCGCGTCGATCAGGTCGGCGGCCATCAGATGCGCACGACGTCCGGTGTTCTCGTACATGAAGCGGCCGGTATCGGTGATCAATCCCACGTACAGCGCGTCGGCGACGGTTCGCGTCGGGGTGACGTCGAGCGAGTGCATCAGCCCCCAGACGATCTCAGCGGTACAGGAGGCCGTGTCGTCCACGAGGTTGGCGGTGCCGAATTGGGTGTTGTCATGGTGGTGGTCGATGTTGAGGATGTGAACGCCGGGTGCGCCGAACTGGAGCGCCGGGTTGCGCGCGAGGTTGCCGCAATCCAGGAACACGATCGTTCGCTGGCGGAAGTCGGCGGGCGGCTCGGAGATCAGGTTCTCCAGCGGGAAGAACGCGTACTCCTGCGGCAGCGGCAGGTCGCGCTCGTCGATGTACATGTCGCAGTCTTTCCCGATCGCTGAGAGAATCCCCTGCATCGCGATCAGCGAGCCGAGCGCGTCGCCGTCGGGGTTCTCGTGGGTGACGACGATCGGGCGCCGTGCCGAGCGCAGCTCCGCCAGCATCTGCTCGTAGCCGTCCGCGGTCCGTGCCTGGACCGGCGCGGTGCGTACGCCGCTATCGGTCATCGCTGTCATCTCGTGGATCGTCTCCAGATCGATCATCGCCACCGTCGTTCGGCGCGGCCGGTCCATCCCCTTGCGGATTGGACGCATCACCAGAGCTGCCGAGCTCGTTGACCAGCGCGCTGATGCGCATCCCGTGATCGACCGAGTCGTCGTAGTGAAAGCTCAGCGACGGCGTGTGCTTGAGGGTCAGCTCGTCGGCCAGGCGGCGTTGCAGGTAGCCGTGGGCGGAGCGCAGGCCGTGCAGCGAGTCGGCGCGCTCGAGCTCTGAGCCGAGCACGCTTACATACACTTGAGCATGGCGGAGGTCAGGGCTGGTCTTGACGCCGGTCACGGTCACGAAACCTACTCGGGGGTCCTTCAGGCCTGTCGCGATCGCGTCTGAGAGCACCGCCCGCATGGCCTCGTCGACACGACGCATCCGTCCTGTCCGCATCCTACCTCCGCCCGCGCGGCGCGGTGTCGAGCTCATCCGCGCAGATCCTCCACCGAGGCGACGAGCCGTTGCACGCTGGCACCGTCGGGACACCGCGCCAGCACCCACCGCTCGACTTCGTCGGCTGCGGCGTCGAGCTGGTGCAGGCTGCTGCCGGTCAGCGCCGCGGTCAGCGTCGCGCGTTGCCAGAGGTCCTGGTGGGCGGTCTCGGACACGGCAACGTGCATCCGCGTCTGCAGCTGCGCTTTGATCGACGACAGCTCCTTGCGCTTTGCCTTCAGCGAGCGGGCGTCCGGGAAATGGAGATCGATCACGAGCACCGCGACGAAGCCGTCGCTCGACATCACGCGTGGTGGCGGCGGATCGGTCAGGCGAGCTCGCGCTCGACCTGGCGGGTCGTGTACGTCTCGAGCACGTCGCCTTCCTTGACGTCGGCGTAGTCACGCAGCACGATGCCGCACTCGAAGCTGGTCGCGACCTCACGGACATCCTCGTTGAAGCGCCGCAGGCTCTGGATCTCACCATCCCAGATGACCGTGCCGTCGCGCACCAGCCGGACCTTGGACCCGCGCGTGATCGTTCCGTCGGTGACGTAGGAGCCGGCGATCGTGCCGACCCGCGAGGCGCGGAAGATCTGACGCACCTCGGCTGAGCCGAGCGCCTCCTCGACCTCCTCGGGCTTCAGCATCCCCTGCATCGCCAGGCGCAACTCGTCGATCGCCCGGTAGATCACCGAGTAATGGCGGATCTCGACGCCCTCTCGGTCGGCGACGGCGCGGGCGTCCCCGACCGGGCGGACGTTGAACGCCAGGATGATCGCCTGCGAGGCGGCCGCCAGCATCACGTCGGACTCGGTCACGCCGCCGACCGCGCGCCGGATCACGTTGACCGACACCTCGTCCTGCGGCAGCTTGGCGATCTCGTCCTCGATCGCCTCCAGCGAGCCGGCGACGTCGGCCTTGACCAGCAGATTGAGCTCCTGCAGGTCCGAGCCGAAGATGTTGTCGAGCGTGACCGTGGCCTTGCCGCTGCGCACGCGCGCCAGCGACTCGGCCTTCAGGCGGGTGGCCCGCTCGGCCGCCAGCTGACGGGCGCGGCGCTCGTGCTCGACCGCGCGGACGTGCTCGCCGGCCTCCGGGACGCCATCGAAGCCCAGCACCTCGACCGGCTGGCCCGGCAGCGCCGCCGAGACCCGATTGCCGAGGTGGTCGTGCATTGCGCGCACGCGGCCCCAGGCCGCACCTGCGACGAGCGCGTCGCCGACCTCGAGCGTGCCCCGGCTGACGAGAATCGTCACGACCGGCCCGCGGCCCGGGTCGAGCTTGGACTCGATCACCGTGCCGGACGCGGGCGCGTCGGGGTTGGCTTTGAGGTCCTCGACCTCGGACATGATGATGATCGTCTCGAGCAGATCGTCGAGTCCTTCACGCGTCTTGGCCGAGACGTTGACGAACTCGGTATCGCCGCCCCACTCGACCGGCTGCAGTCCGAGCTGGGTCATCTCGGTGCGCACGCGGTCGGGCTGCGCGCCCTCCTTGTCGATCTTGTTGACGGCGACCAGCACCGCCACGCCGGCCTCCTTGGCGTGGTCGACGGCCTCCTGGGTCTGTGGCTTGACGCCATCGTCGGCCGCGACCACGATCACCGCAAGATCGGTCACCTTCGCGCCGCGGGCGCGCATCGCCGTGAACGCCTCGTGGCCCGGGGTGTCCAGGAACGTGACCGTGTGGCCGTCGTGGGCGACCTGGTAGGCGCCGATGTGCTGGGTGATCCCGCCGGCTTCGCCGGCCGCCACCTGCGTCTCGCGGATCGCGTCCAGCAGCGACGTCTTGCCGTGGTCGACGTGGCCCATGATCGTGACCACCGGCGCGCGCACGACGAGATCCTCGTCGGCGTCGTCGAAGACGGGCTCGGAGACCTCCTCGTCCTCGGCGTGGACGATCTCGACCTCCTTGCCGAGCTCGACCGCCAGCAGCTCGATCGTGTCGTCGGTCAGCGTCTGGGTGAGCGTCCGCATCTCGCCCAGCGCCATCAGCTTCTTGATGATCTCCGAGGTCGAGACGTTGAGGTACTCGGCGACGTCCTTGACGGTCGAACCCGAGTTGATCGCAACCGACGCCGGGTTCTCGTTCAGCGGACGCGCGGGACGCGATTCGGCCTCTTCGTCGTAGACGCCGCGGCGTCGCCGGCCGCGGCGTTGGCGACGCGGCGGCTGGCTGGATGGTCCACCGCCGGGACCACCGGCACGGCGTGACGCCTGGGAGTCGATCACGACCCGGCGGCGGCCGCCGGCGTTGCCGGGGGCACGCTCGCCCTGCAGCGAGTCACGGGTCGGGCGCCGAGACTGGTCGCCCTGCGTCGAGCCAGCGGCGGCGTCGGCAGCGGCCGACGACTCCGCTTCGGGCGTCGCCGCGGCGGACTCGCTCTGCCGGGCGGTGTTCGCGGCCGCAGCCTTTTGGCGCTCGGCGGCCTCGGCCTGGGCCGCGGCCTCGGCGGCAGCCCGGTCGGCCGCTGCTCGTTCGGCGGCGGCGCGCTCCTCGGCGGCCTGCTGCGCGGCGGCGCGCTCGGCCGCGGCGGCCCGGGCCGCCGCCGCCGCCTGTTGCTTCTGTGCCTGCACCGAGAGCCTGCCGCCGCCTGCCTTGCCGGCCGCCTGCTCAGCGGCCCGGCGTGGGTCGACGGGCACCGCACGGCGCGAGGCCCCGGGGCGACTGGCGTCTCCCGGAGCAGGCCCGGTCGGCGGTGCCGACGGAGTCTCCGCGCGCGCCGACGGCGTCTGCGCCCGCGGTGCCTGCGGCCGTGGTGACGGGCCGCCGGAGCCGGAATCGATCCGGACGCGCCGCAGCGTGGTCGGCGCCGCGGTCCGCGTCTGCGGCGCGCTGCCGCCGCCGTTGCCGCCCCCGTTGGACAGCACTCGTCCCGCCAGCTGTTCGTCGACCGAGGACGAGGCTGCGGTGACCTCGACGCCCGCGGCCTTCAGCTTCGCGAGGACCTCCTTGGTGGGGATCCCGCGCTCCTTGGCGATCTCGTGCACTCGCTTGTTCACAGGCAATCCAGTCTAGGAGGCCGCTTTACGCCGCCTGGTCGGTGTCTTGATGGGCGAGCGCCTGGTGGGCCTCGATGCCGCAGTAGCGCGAGCCCGGCAGCGCCGCGTTGGGGCAGCGGCGGCCGTTGGAGAGGATCGCCGCGCAGCGGCCCTGCGCCTCGGTCTCGTCGATCCCCTGCTCCTCCTCCTCCTGGGCGAACTCGGTCTCGGAGCGGATGTCGATCCGCCAGCCGGTCAGCCTCGCCGCCAGCCGCGCGTTCTGGCCCTCACGCCCGATCGCCAGCGACAGCTGGTCATCGGGGACGATCACCGTCGCCTGCTTGCCGGCATCGTCGACCAGCACCTCACGCACGCGGGCCGGCGACAGCGCCTTCGCCACAAACCGGGCGGGCTCCTCGTTGTAGGGGATGATGTCGATCTTCTCGCCGCGCAGCTCGGAGACGACCATCCGCACCCGGGAGCCGCGCGGCCCCACGCAGGCGCCGACCGGGTCGACCCCGTCGACGTGCGAGACGACGGCGATCTTCGACCGGTAGCCGGGCTCGCGCGCGACGCCGGTGATCTCGACCAGGCCGTCGGCGATCTCGGGCACCTCGAGCTCGAACAGGGACTTGATCAGCTCCGGATCCCGACGACTGACGATGATGCTCGGCCCCTTGGTCGAATTCGATACGTCCTTGATGACGGCCTTGATCCGCTGCGAGTGGTCGTAGCGCTCGCCGTCGACCTGCTCTGACTTGGGCAGCAGCGCCTCGACTCGGTCACGCAACTGCACCAGCGTGTAGCGCGAGTCGGATTGCTGCACGATCCCGGTGATCAGCTCGCCAACGCGATCGCGGAACTCCTCGAACATCATGTCGCGCTCGGCCTCACGGATTCGCTGCAGGATCACCTGCTTGGCGGTCTGCGCCGCGATCCGGCCGAAGTCATCAGGGGTGACGTCCTCGACCTCGATCTGATCCTCGTACTCCTTGAGCTTCTCCATGTCGATCTCGGGCTCGGGCGCGTCGCGCATCTCGCCGGTCTCGGGGTCGACCGTCGGCTGTTCGTCGGTGGCCGCGATCAGCAGCTGCTCCTCGAGCTCCGGTGGGATCTTGAGTTCCCAGACGATGAAGTCGCCGGACTCGCGGTCCATCTGGACCTTCGCGTACGGAGCCGAGCCGGGCGTCTTCTTGTAGGCCGACAGCAGCGCGTCCTCGAGCGCCTCCATCAGCTTCTCGTGCGAGATGTTCTTCTCGGCTGCGAGGCCACGGACGGCCTCAACGATCTCTTTGCTCATTGCTTGCTCAGTCTCCAGGTATGAGGTTGGAGCGGGCGATCTGCTCGTAGGGGATCGTGACGAGTCCGTCCGCGGCGGCGAGCGTGACGTCTGCGTCGCTCGCGCCCACCAGCTCCCCGGTCAGCTGCTTGTGTCCCGCCGTCGCGCCGGCACGTCCATCCGCCGCGTTGCGCAAGCGCACCTTTGCGCGCCGACCCAGAAAGCGGCTGTAGTGCTGGGGCTTGGTCAGCGGGCGATCCCGACCGGGCGAGGAAACCTCCAGCGAGTAGCGCTCGCGGTAGTCGTTGAGGTGATGGGTCACCTGCTCGCAGAGTGCCAGCGTCACGCCACCCGGGTGGTCGATGAAGATGCGGAGAATCGAGCCTCGCACTTCCGCGAGCAGCAGTTCGACCTCAGGCTCGAGGCCGGACAATCTGGCTTCGATTTCGGTCTGCAGTGCACTCACGATCTCCTCCGTCATATGTCATTAAAAAAAGCGGGCGAGCGCCCACTTTCGGTACTAATGCCGGGCCCACCCACCACGCCCGGCCGGAAAGCTGTCAGCTCAGGGTAGCACCGCACCTGCCGATACCGACGTCGTCAGGCGGCCGTGCAAGGCGGGATCCGGACGCTAACTCTGAAGCGGCGGTCGAGCCCTGGACAGGGCCGTTCAGGCGTCGCCGGTGCGGGCTGCCGCAGCCCGGGCGCGGTCGCGGTAGACCCGGTAGTCGCGGCGGTCAGGCTGCAGGCAGGCCGCCAGCGTGAGCGGCTTTCGCGCGTCGGCGTGACGACCCAGCAGCTGCAGGCAACGGCCCAGGCAGAACAGCGCGAAGTCGTTGGTCGGGGCGCGGTCGACGACCGCTTGGAACTCGGTCGCGGCGCGCTCGTAGCGCTGGCTGTGAAACAGCGCCCGCCCGAGCGCCTCGCGGACCGACGCCTTGTCTGGCGCGAGCTCCGCGGCCCGGCCGAGCGGCACGACCGCGGCGTGATGATGGCCGGCTTCCAGCAGTTCGGTACCGCGCTGATACAGGTCGTACACGTCGTCCATGTGCGTCATCTTCGAGTGTAGGCGCGCCGGTGGCGGCAGTCTCCGGCGCGCCGAATGCGCCGGTGCGCCGGCGCGCCGAATGCGCCGGTGCCCCGGCGCGCTCGATTTGTATCGAGGGGTGAGCGAAATGTCGACCACACGAGACCAGCGCGGGCGCGGCCGGCCCGCCGCGGTCTCGGTGGCGGCTGCTACAGGTGGCCGCCGCGCAGCCGCGGCGGCAGCGCCCGCAGCGCCCGCAGGCGCCCCAGCGGGCCGAGTCCGAGGCCCAGTTCGCGCCGCAGCGCGCGGCGCTGGACGCGATCGGGGGCGGTCGCCCGGCCGCCGTAGCGAGACAGCCGCAGCGCCCGCATATAGCCGGCGACCTCGGGCGTGAACCGGTAGCGGTCCTCGAGCGCCGCCAGCGTGACCCCGTCGTGCAGCGGGCGCCCGGTGTGCTCCAGTGCGCGCTCGAGCTCGGCGATCAGCTGCTCGGTCGAGCCGACCGGACGGGTCAGCACCCAGGCCGCCCGACCCAACAGGCAGAGCGCGAGCAGCGCCGCCGCGCCGCCGGCCAGCAGCCAGTCGCTCGGCCCGGTCGCGCCGTGGTGTCGGCCGTGACCGGCGCCGCGCGCGGCGCCGGACTGGCTCGTCAGCGGACGCGGGGTGCCGGCGCTCTTGCCGGGCGCATTCGGGATCAGGCGGCTGGGGGCGCCCGACGCCGTCAAGCCGCCGCGGGCCGGAGCGCTGACCGGCGTCGGGTCAAACGTGACCCAGCCGTAGGTCGGGAACCAGACCTCGTCCCAGGCATGAGCGTCGGTGTCGGCGACCTGCCAGGTGCCGGCGGCGCTGTCATGGCGGCCGGTCGTGAAGCCGGTCGCGACCCGTGCCGGGACGCCACCCATCCGCAGCAGCAGCGCCATCGCTCCCGAGAACTGTTGGCAGTAGCCAAGCCTGGTCTTGAACAGGAACGACTCGAGCGGATACTGGGCGGGCGCCGGCGACTGGTCGTAGCGAAAGCCGTCGCCGGTGCTCAGGTAGGCCATCACATTGCGGACGAACTGCAACTCGTTCTCGTTGGGCGACTCTGACGCGAGCCGCTGCGCCAGCGCATATGCCCTGCCATACGGCGATTGCCGAACGTACTGGATCGCCACGGGCCCTCGATCGGCAGCGAGCACAGGCCGATCCGGGGTCCCGTGGAAGGGCGCGAACTGGACCGGGAACCCCTCGCCGCCGCGGGTCGGGATCGACACCGTCAGATAGCCGCGCAGCGCCTGCCACGGATACGGCAGCGCCGCCGCGGCGCTGAGCTGGGGATCGGACGGCGTCGGCGTGTAGACCCGCGCCTGGTAGGTGACGCCCGGCCCGAGCACCCGATCGGCGGCGATCGTTCCGGTGCCCAGGACCCGGTGGCTGCCGCCCGGGATCCGTGACTCAAGCGTCCACTGCCCGGCGCCGAACACGTCGATCGTCTGCATCCCCTGGATCGTCACCCGAATGGTCTCGGAGTACCTGCGGACCGCGCTGGGCGACGGCGCCGGCAGCACAGCGGCGGAGATCACCTCGCCACCGGCCGCGTCGGCGCCGGCGCCGACGCCGACGCCGACGCCGGCCAGCAGCGTCGGCGGCCCCTGCACCCACGCCGTCCCGTCGAAATCGTCGAGGTTCTCGGCCTTCCAGTAGTGACCCGTCTTGGCGCGGACGCTCAGCACCTCGCTGCCCTTCTGCGGCCAGCGCAGCGGACCGTAGGTCTGATTCCAGGCAAATGCCGCGAGGTGCCGGGTGCTCGTCGCGCCGCTCCACTTCTGGTAGTCGAACCACGGCTTGCCGCCGCTGATCACCGGCGCCACCACCGCCCCGGCGAGCCCCGCCGTCGCCAGCAGCGCCAGTGCCGTGCCACCACCGTCAAAGCGCAGGCGCTCGCCCCAGACAAAGAAGGCGACCAGCAGGAACAGCAGCAGTCCGTCCAGCGACGGCGTGTGCGGATGCACGAGCGTCGAGGGCACGACCGCGAGCGCGATCAGCGGCAACGCCGCGGTCGCTCGTCTGGCATCGGAGATCCGGCGTGGCGCGAAGGCCAGCACGGCGCCGGCATCCAGCAGCAGGACCGCCGCGCCGAGCATCACCGCGAGCGTGACGTGATGGTCGAACCCGTCGTAGGGCACGAGGATGTTCCCCAGCCCGCTCAGGCCGTCGCCGATCTGCCGGGTCGTGACCGCGATCTTCAGATACCAGACGAGGTGCCAGCGCAGGCCCGCGATCGGGAACGCCGCCAGCACCACGCCGACGCTGACCAGGGCGGCGATCGACCGCGACGCGTACCGCGGCAGCGGCGCCAGCAGGCGTCGCAGCGGTGGCATCCCGCCGGCGAGCCCGATCGCGAGCGCCGCCAGGCCGATCAGTCGCACGCTCGGCGGCACGAGCAGCAATTGCGACCACCGCTCGATCCCGTAGAGCGACAGGGCCGCGAAGCCGGCCAGCCGGATCCACGGACGTGCCTGGAGATCGGCGCGCGCCGCGACGCGCCGACCCGCATGCTCGGCCGGGCGTCGCGCGACCGGGGCGGAGGCCGAGCTCACGACGCCGCCCTGGCCGTCGGCCGTTCGCGTTCGGAGCCGACCCCGAGCGCGAACCCGCGGCAGCCGCAGACCTCGAGCGCCGGCCGCATTCGACCACGGACGCCGCGCGGACGGCCCTGCACGAGTTCGGCAACGGGCACGACCAGCACCGCGCTGCCGGACGCCGTCGACGTCAGCGCCGCGGCGAGTCGGTCCGACGGGGTTGGGGTCACGTAGATCAGCGGGCCTGAGCGCCCGCGCGCGCCCGTGAGCACCGGTTTGCCACTGCCCGCCCGCGGCGTCACGAGCGCCAGCCGCCGGTAGGCCACCGGCCAGCGGTTGAGCTCCGGGTCGATTGCCGTCGGGCGCTGATCGCCCGGCAGCAGCAACCCGCAGCCGCCGGCCCGGCCGAGGTCCAGCGCCAGGGACGCCGCCGCGCGCACAGCGGCGTCGAGCAGCTCCTCCGATGCGCCCGCCAGCCGCGAGTCGAGCACGACCAGTGGCCGGTTGTCGCCGTCGACGCGGAGCCGCCGCTCGATCAGGCCGGCTCCGCGGGCCAGCGCCGGCCAGTGGATCCGGCTCGCCGGGGTCCCGACCCGATAGGGCCGCAGGCCATCGAGGTCGACCGCGGCCATCATCTCGGATGCCTGGTTCCCGTCGATGCCGTCGAACCGCAACGCGCGCTCGCCGCTGCGCCACCTGACCGGCTCGACCCGCGGCAGCACCAGGATCCGCTGCGGGGCACCGAGGTTGGCGGCGATCACGCGCGCCAGCTCGAGCGGGTCGGAGACCTCAAGCGTTGGCTCGGGCAGCAGGTGCTCGCCGCGACGCGGGAAGCGGGCGACGACATCGACGGAGGCTCGACGCCCTCCCCGGATCGGCGAGAGCGGTCCCGACAACGCGAATCGTGATTCGGTCACCGGGTCGATCACCTCGGCGCCCGGCAGTCCGAGCAGGCTGCGGTGGATCTCGATCTTGGCCTGCAGCGGCTGATCCTCGACGACCCGATGGGCGGCCAGGACACGCGTCGCCGAGGCGCCGCGGACGGCGCACCACACCCAGGCGGGCGCCAGCGCGCCGATCGCGATCAACGCGATCGCGGGGACGAACAGCGGCTTCGCGTCGAACGCGAGCGCCAGCACCAGCAGGCCACAGCCGCATGCGGCGACCGAGACCGAGCGCCCGGCCGAGACCGACGTGCCGGGGCGCCGGCGGGCCCATCGCGGCAGCCGCTGCGCGCGGTCTCGGGCCGGGCTCACGACGCCGGTCGGAGGCTCACAGCGCCCGGACCGCTCCGAGTGCGTCGACGATCACGTCCCGCGCGCCCGAGCGCGGGGTCTCAGGCGACAGCATCAGCCGATGCGCCAGGACCGGTTCGGCCAGCGCCTGCACGTCGTCGGGCAGTGCGTGGTCACGGCCGGCCATCATCGCGTGCGCCTTCGCCGCGCGCAGCAGCATCAGCCCGGCCCGAGGACTGGCGCCCAGGTCGACGCGAGGATCCTCACGCGTGTGCCACAGCAGGCGCACGATGTAGTCGCGCAACGGCTCGGTGGCGCGAACGCGGCCGGCGGCGTCCTGGGCGGCGAGCACCTCGGCGGCGGTCGCAACCGGCTGCAGGGCCAGCACACGGTCGCCCGCCTCATGGGCGGCCAGCATGTCGGCCTCGGCGTTGCGCTCCGGGTAGCCGAGCGAGATCCGCACCATGAACCGGTCCAGCTGCGCCTCTGGCAGCGGATACGTGCCTTCGTACTCGACGGGGTTCTGGGTCGCCAGCACGAGGAACGGCCGCGCCAGTTCGTGCGTGTGCACATCGACGGTGACGCGGCGCTCCTGCATACACTCCAGCAGGCCCGACTGGGTCTTGGGCGACGCACGATTGATCTCGTCGACGAGCACGATGTTGGCGAACACGGGTCCCGGGCGGAACTCGAAGCGGCCGGTCCGCTGGTCATAGACGTTGGTGCCGACGACGTCGGCCGGCAGCAGGTCGGCGGTGCCCTGGATCCGCGCGAACTGGCAGTCGATCGAGCGTGACAGCGCCCGCGCCATCGCGGTCTTGCCGACGCCGGGGTAGTCCTCGACGAGCACGTGGCCCTCGGCCAGCAGCGCGACGATCAGGTGGGTGAGGACCTGCGGCCTGACCTCGACGGCTTGGCTGACGTTCGCCGCCAGCGCTCGGGCCGTCGCGGCGAACGCGTCAAACTCCTGGGGTGCGATTGGGGCCGGCTCGGGCGACACTGTCCTCTCTCCCTCGGTCGGACAACAGCAGGTCGATACGGGCGAGGATCCCCTCAGCGATCGCGTCCTTGCTGGACCGCTCTAGCCGCAGTTCGCCCCCGTCGGCGGTCACGATCATCACCTCGTTGTCGAGGCTGTCGAACCCGATCCCGGGTCGCGACACGTCGTTGACGACGATTGCGTCGAGCCGCTTGCGGATCAGTTTCTGCCGCCCGTAGTCAAGCGCGTGGTCGCCGGTCTCGGCGGCGAACCCGACCAGCACCTGGCTCGGGCGGCGGCGGGCCGACAGCGTGCCGAGCACGTCGGTCGTCGGCTCGAGCTCCAGGATCGGGGGACCCCCCCCGGTCTTCTTGATCTTGGCGGCCGCCGGTGCGCGCGGGCGAAAGTCGGCGACCGCCGCCGCCATCAGCAGCACGTCGGCGGCGTCGAAGCGTGCCTCGCACGCGTCCAATAACTCCGCCGCAGTCTGTACGGCGACGACCCGGACACCGGCGGGCGCCGGCAACGAGAGGTTGGCGGCGACGACCGTCACCTCGGCGCCGCGGCGGGCGGCCGCCCCGGCCAGCGACAGTCCCATCCGCCCCGACGAGCGGTTACCGATATACCGAACGGGGTCGATCGGCTCACGCGTGCCGCCGGCGGTGACCAGCACCCGGACCCCGGCCCAGTCGCGGCTCGCAGCCGGCGCCAGCAGCCGCTCGCAGGCGGCGACGAGCTCCTCCGGCTCGGACATCCGGCCGGCCCCGTGTTCGCCGTGAGAGGCCAGCGCGCCCGTGTTGGGCCCGACCGTCCGGATCCCGCGCGCGCGCAACCGCGCGAGGTTGTCCTGGGTCGCCGGGTGGGCGTACATGCGGTCGTTCATCGCGGGCGCGACGACGATCGGAATCCCGCCCTCACCGCCGGCCGCGAGCGCCGCGGTGGTCACGAGGTTGTCGGCCAGCCCGTGGGCGAGCTTGGCGATCGTGTTGGCGCTGGCCGGAGCGATCAGGTACAGCTCCGCGCGCTGCACGAGCGCCAGATGCGTGATCGGCGCGCGCTCGCCCGCGGGCTCACCCGGATAGCCGCCGCGCAGCGGGTCCTCGTCGAACTCGCTGCACAGCACCGGCGCGCCGGTGATCGCGGCGAAGGTCGGCTGCCCGACGAACCGGCGGCTGTTGGGCGTCTGGATCACGCGCACGGCGTGACCGGCGCCGATCAGCAACCGCGCGGTCTGCACGGCCTTGTAGGCGGCGATGCCGCCGCTGACGCCGATCAATACCCGCGCCATGGCCGTCTGCTTGGAGCCGACGCGCGTTCGGCTATCGGTAGTGGTACTTGATCTTGCCCTGCGCGACTTCCTCCAGGGCGATCGTCAGGTAGTTCTTGGAACGCGTCTCGACCATTGGCGGCGGGAACTCGTCGAACGTCCCCTCGCCGAGGTTGTGGTAATAGGAGTTGATCTGGCGCGCGCGCTTGGCGGCCACGAGCACGCTGGCGTAGTCGGAGTCGACGTGTTCCAGCAGCTTGTCGATGCGGGGAGAGATCAAGGTCTTGGGGCTTTCAGTCGTAGGGACGCGTGTCGACGCGCTCGAGCAGCTCCATCGAGGTTAGCGGTCAGACCCCTCTGGGGCAGCCGGATCGCGCGAGAGCCCCCCGCTGACCAGCGCAGTCAACTGATCGGCTGCCCTGGCGAGATCGTCATTGACGATCACGTGCCTGAACTCGTCCTTGGCCGCGAGCTCGGCGTGCGCGGTCTGGAGGCGTCGTGCGATCTGCGGCTGTGAGTCGGTGCCGCGGCTCGTCAGCCGCGCCCGCAGCGCCTGCTCGTCGGGAGGTGCGATGAACACGGCGACCGCCTCGGGCATCGCCTCCCGGACCTGGCGGGCGCCCTGCACCTCGATCTCGAGGATCACGGCGGCGCCGGTCTGAAGGCCACGCTCGAGCTCTGCGCGCAACGTGCCGTAGCGACGTCCCGAATAGTCCGCATGCTCGATGAACTCGTCGGCCGCGACGCGGCGGTCGAACTCGTCGGGAGCCAGGAAGTGGTAGTCGACGCCATCGCGCTCGCCGGGACGCGGATCACGGGTGGTGGCCGAGATCGCCAGCACCAGACCGGGCAGGCGTTGACGCAGCTCGCGGATCAACGTCCCCTTGCCAACCCCCGAGGGGCCGGTGATCACGATCACCCGGGACATCGTGGGCGGCCTGCGCCGTTCAGACGCGCGCGTCCGCGTCGCCGTCTCAACGCCGGCGCATCAGCGCGACAAGCTCGCCGCGCTGGCGCTCGGACAATCCGCCGAGCGTCTTGCTCGGCGAGATCCGGCAGTGCCCCAGAATCTTGTTGACCTTGACGCGACCGTACTTGGGGACGGCCAGCAGCAGATCGAACACCTTCGCGCTCTGCAGATAATCCGGCGGGTGCAGCAGCAGCTCGTGGATCTGCTGGCGTCCCGCCTTGAGGTCACGCTTGAGCTGCGCCCGTCGGCTGCGGACATCGTTGGCGCGCTGCAGCGCCTCCATCCGCTGGGTCAAGGAGCGCTCGGGTGCGGCAACTGGTTTTTGGAAGGGCTCACTGACCGGCGGCATGGGCGGCGACTATACATCGTGGAACGGGCCGATCAAGGCCAAACCGCCCAATTTAGCTCGACCTCGACTCGAGCTTCAGCATTGTCGAGCCTCGTTCCGACGATAGTAACGGTTTGCAGGGGCTTTTCAGGATTGTGCAGAGAGCGACCCTGACCCATCACGGTCAACCGCGCGCCGAGACTGCGGGACGTCCGAGCTCGTCGAGCTCGCCCGCGATCCGCGCACCGGCAAGCGGGTCCCGGAAGCTCTCCGTGCCCACCGCGACGAGCGTCGCTCCGACCGCCAACAGCTCCGCGGCGTCGCGCCCACTCTCGACGCCGCCCATCGCCACGACCGGGATCCCGACCTCCGCGCAAACTGAGTGGGTCTGAGCCAGCGCGACGGCGCGAACGGCCGGTCCCGAGACGCCGCCGGTACCTCCGCCCAGCCACGCCCGACCGGTCCCGGGTGCGAGCGCCATCCCGCGCAGCGTGTTGATCAGCGAGACCGCGTCGGCGCCCGCCTCCTGGGCGGCGCGCGCGACGGCTGGGACATCCGTGGCGTTCGGCGTCAGCTTGACGATCATCGGCTTGTCGGTCAGCGGCCTGACCACGTCGAGCAGCGCGGTCACCTCCGCCGGGTCCGATCCGATCAGTGTCCCGGTCTCGACGTTCGGGCAGGAGACGTTGAGCTCGAGCGCCGACACCTCGTCGCGGACCGAGAACGCGCGCACCAGCTGCGCCACCTCGGCGCGGGTGAACCCCATCACGTTGACGATCAGCGGAACCGGCAGTTGCGCCAGCTCCGGCAGATCGTGCGCGAGGTAGCCGTCGACGCCCTTGTTGGGGAGGCCGATCGAGTTCATCAGGCCCGCCGGCAGCTCCCACAGCCGCGGCGGCGGGTTGCCCTCCCGCGGCGCCACCGTCACGGTCTTGGAAACGAACGCCGAGAACGGGAATCGGCGCAGCAGCTGATCGCCGAACGCACGTCGCGCGGCGATCGCGTCGAACGTCCCCGACGCATTGATGATCGGGTGGGCGAGGTCGATCCCGCAGAACCGCACGCTGGCGTCGCGGCCCCGACTCAATCGGGTGCTCCTCCGGTCAGCGCCGACTGCAGACGGGCCGCGTCGATCACCGGCCCGTCGACGCACAGGCGCAGGTATCCGTCGGTGGTCGGGACGACGCACCCGAAGCAGGCGCCGTAACCGCATGCCATCCCGGACTCGAGCGCCAGCTGGGCGGGCGTGTCGGTCGCCGCGCACAGCGCGCGGACCGCCTCGAGCATCGCCGGCGGACCGCAGGCGTACACCTCGACTTCGCGATCGGCCCGCAGGCGGGACTCGAGCAGCTCGGTGACGAGGCCGTGGTGCCCGGCCGAGCCGTCATCGGTGGCGATCTCCGCATCGTGCATCAGCGCGGCCCCGCGCGCGTGCTCGGCGTTACGGAAGCCGAGCAGCGCCGGCGCGGCGCCGAGCTGGTCCTGCCAGATCGCCAGCGGCGCGATCCCGACGCCGCCGCCGACCAGCAGCGGCGCCCGTCCGTCACGCGGGGCCGCGAAGCCGATCCCCAGCGGCCCGAGGATCGACAGCTTGTCGCCTGGGGCGAGCTCACACAGACGCTCAGTGCCCGGGCCGACGACGTCGAGCATGAAATGCAACTCGTCGGTGTCCGCGGGGGCGCGCAGGACGGAGAACGCGCGCGGGAGGAACGGGCGCTCCGATGCTCCCCCACCCCAACGTGCGACCGAGGCGAGCATGTAGAACTGGCCGGCCCGTGGCCGCGGGCCGAGCGGATCGGCGCAACGCAGCACGTGGTAAGCGCCGTGGCGCTCGTGCGCGACGATCGGGACCGCGCGGGTCCCGAGCGGCGCCAGCACACGGTCGATCCCGGTGGCGGAGGCCGGCTGCGCGGCGGTCGTCATGCGGCGGCGCGCGGCTCGGAGCCGTCGTGACCAGCGGCGCGGTGCAGTTCCTGCAGCGAGATCACGTCCGGCTGGCCGCGCCGCGCGGCGATGATCGCGCGGGCCGCCGCCATCGCCCCGGAGATCGTGGTGATGCACGGGATCCCCCGCCCGACCGCCGCGGCGCGGATCTCGTAGCCGTCCGAGCGGGCGCCTGACCCGGTGGGCGTGTTGATCACGAGGTCGACGTCGCCGCGCTCGATCCAGTCGACGACGTGCGGCGATCCCTCCTGCAGCTTGTTGATCCGCGTCACCGAGATGCTCATCCGCTCCAGCGCCTGGGCGGTCCCCCGGGTGGCGATGATCCTGAAGCCGAGGTCGTGCAGCATCGTGGCGATCCCGACAACCGCCGCCTTATCGCCGTCCGACACGGTCAGGAACACGGTCCCGGAGTCGGGGAGCTTGGCGCCGGCGGCGGCCTGCGCCTTGGCGAACGCGGTCGGGAAGTCGGCCGCGATCCCCATCACCTCGCCGGTCGAGCGCATCTCGGGCCCGAGCAGCGAGTCGGCGCCCGCAAACCGGTCGAACGGGAGCACCGCCTCCTTGACGCAAACGTGCCCGTCGCGTGCGGCCCGCTGACGGGCGGCGTCCGGAACCACGTCGGCGACCCGCTCGCCGAGCATGATCCGGCAGGCGAGCTTGGCGAGCGGCAGCCCGATCGCCTTCGAGACGAACGGCACCGTCCGCGACGCTCGCGGGTTGGCCTCGATCACGTACAGGCGGTCATCCCCGCGGATTGCGAACTGGACGTTGAGCAGCCCGACGACCCCCAGCGCGCGGGCGATCCCGGTCGTCTGCTCGCGGATCCGTTCGAGCATCTCGTGACCGAGCGTATGCGGCGGCAGCACGCAGGCCGAATCGCCGGAGTGGATCCCCGCCTCCTCGACGTGCTGCATGATCCCGGCGATCCAGACGTCATCGCCGTCGCACAGGGCGTCGACGTCGACCTCGATCGAGTTCTCCAGGAAGCGATCGAGGTAGATCGTACGTCGGGCGGAATCGAGCTCGCCGATCTCGACGCGGCGGAGGTAGTCCTGCAAGCCGGCGAGGTCGTAGACGATCTCCATCGAACGGCCGCCGAGCACATAGCTGGGACGCACCAGCAGCGGGAAGCCGACGTTCGGCGCCTGGGCAAGCGCCTGCTCGGCGCTGGTGGCCGTCGCGTACGGCGGGGCGCTGTAGCCGAGCTCGTCAAGCAGCGCGCCGAACCGTGAGCGATCCTCGGCGAGATCGATCGCGTCGATGCTCGTGCCGAGCACGGTCACGCCGGCGGCGTGCAGACCGGCGGCGAGCTTCAGCGGCGTCTGTCCCCCGAACTGGACGACGACGCCCTCGGGCCGCTCGATCTCGCAGACCGCGAGCACGTCGTCGAGCGTCAGCGGCTCGAAGTACAGCCGGTCCGACGTGTCGTAGTCGGTCGAGACGGTCTCCGGGTTGCAGTTGACCATCACCGCGTCGCGGCCGGACTCACGGACCGTCTGCGCCGCGTGCACGCAGCAGTAGTCGAACTCGATCCCCTGACCGATCCGGTTGGGTCCCGAGCCGAGGATCACGACGCTGGGCTCAGCGCCGCGGACGACCTCGTGCGCGGGGCCACCGCCACCCGCCGGCGGCCGCTCCCAGCCCGAGTAGAAGTACGGGGTCTGGGCGGCGAACTCGGCGGCGCAGGTGTCGACGGCCTTGTAGGTTCGCTGGCCCGCGAACGGCGCATTCGGATCGGCCGCCAGCTCGGACAGCTCGTGCAGGAACCACGGGTCGATGTCGGTCAGCCGGTGCAGCTCCTGCACCGAGGCGCCGCGGCGCAGCGCCTCGAGCAGATGGTCGAACCGCTCCGCGCCCGGCAGCGCGGTGAGCGCCGTCAGCGTCTCGAGGTCGTCGGGGTACTGTGGGCGGGTGTCGAGCTCACGCGAGCGCAGCGCCTTCGCGAACGCCTGCTGGAACGTCCGCCCGAGCGCCATCGCCTCGCCGACGGACTTCATGTGGGTCGTCAGCCCGCCGTCGGCCCCCGGGAACTTCTCGAACGCGAACCGCGGCCACTTGATCACGCAGTAATCGATCGCTGGTTCGAAGCTGGCCGGCGTCGCCCGCGTGATGTCGTTCGGGATCTCCTGCAGCGTGTAGCCGACCGCGAGCCGGGCCGCGATCTTGGCGATCGGGAAGCCGGTCGCCTTCGACGCCAATGCGCTTGACCGGGAGACACGCGGGTTCATCTCGATGATCACGATCTCCTCGGTCTCGCGGTTGACCGCGAACTGGACGTTGGAGCCGCCGGTCTCGACGCCGATCGCCCGGATCACCGCGATCGCCTGGTCGCGCAGCTGCTGATAGAGCCGGTCGGGCAGCGTCTGCTGCGGCGCGACGCAGACCGAGTCGCCGGTGTGGACGCCCATCGGATCGAGGTTCTCGATCGAGCAGACGACCACGACGTTGTCGGTGCGGTCGCGCATCACCTCGAGCTCGAACTCGCCCCAGCCGAGCACCGATTCCTCGAGCAGCACCTGGCCGATCGGCGATGCGGCCAGGCCGCCGCCGACGATCCGCTCGATCTCGCCTCCAGTGCGCACGACGCCGCCGCCGGTGCCACCGAGCGTGAACGCCGGGCGCACGATGAACGGGAGCCCGAGCTGGGCGGCCGCCGCATATCCGTCGTCGAGGCTGTGGGCGATCGTCGACTTCGGCACCCGCAGGCCGGCCTGGGTCATCGTGTCGCGGAACCGCTCGCGGTCTTCGGCGCGGTCGATCGCCTCATAGTCGGCGCCGATCAACTCCACCCCGTAGCGCTCCAGCGTGCCGTTCTCGTGCAGCGCCTTGGCGAGGTTCAGCGCGGTCTGGCCACCGAGCGTCGGCAGCAGCGCGTCGGGTCGCTCGCGTTCGATCACCTGGGCGACGGGACCCGGCAGCAGCGGTTCGATGTAGGTCGCTGACGCGACCTCCGGGTCGGTCATGATCGTCGCCGGGTTGGAATTGACGAGCACGACCTCGTAGCCGTCGGCCTCCAGCACCCGGCAGGCCTGGGTGCCGGAGTAGTCGAACTCCGCGGCCTGGCCGATCACGATCGGGCCCGAGCCGAGCAGCAGGATCTTGCGGATGTCATCGCGGCGTGGCATCGGCGGTGGCTACCTCGCGGCCGCGGTCGCGGCGATCTCTGTGACGAATCGGTCGAACAGATGCAGTGCATCGTTCGGCCCCGGCCCGGCCTCGGGGTGGTACTGGACGGTCGCGCCCTGCACGTCACGGAGCACGAGCCCCTCGACGGTCCGGTCGTAGAGGTTGATGTGGGTCAGCTCGGCGGCGCCGAAATCGGTCTCCCAGCGCACTGGCTCGTCGTTGTCGATCGTCCGGGCGCCGCCGGGGCCGAGCACGGCGAACCCGTGGTTCTGGCTGGTGATCTCGGTGATGCCGGTGGTCAGATCCTTGACCGGGTGGTTGGCGCCGTGGTGGCCGAACGGCAACTTGTAGGTCTCGAGTCCGATCGCCCGGCACAGCAACTGGTGGCCGAGGCAGATCCCATACACCGGCAGCCGGCCGACGCACTCTCGGACGGTGTCGACGACGTAGTCGAGCGCGGCCGGGTCACCGGGCCCGTTGGCCAGGAACACGGCGTCGGGTCGGCCGGCGAGCAGCTGCGGCACGGAATCGTCGCACGGGTGCAGCTCGACGGTCGCGCCGCGCGCGCGCAGGTTCTCGACGATCGAGCGCTTGACGCCGGTGTCGAGCATCGCGATCCGGATCGTTGGCGGCGCGCCGCCGGTGGGTTCGAGCACGACCGTGCGGGCCGGGCTGACCTCCCGGGCGAGGTCGCGGCCCACCATCGACGGCTCGGCATCGATCAGCGCGCGGGCCTGGCGCTCGGAGATCGAGGCTGGGAACACGCCGCCGCGCATCGCGCCCTGGTCGCGGATGTGGCGGACCAGCGCGCGCGTGTCGAGGTCGGTGATCGCGGGGATGCCGCAGTCGGTCAGCCAGCTCAACCACCCCGCCTCGGCCCCGGACGCATCTTCGCGATCGGTCCCGGCGCGCATGATCGCCGCGCGTGCGTGGATCCGGTCTGACTCCATCGCCGCGGTCATCACCCCGTAATTGCCGATCTGCGGGTAGGTGAACGTGATCAACTGACCGGCGTAGCTGGGGTCGGTCATCGCCTCCTGGTAGCCGGACATCGAGGTCGTGAAGACGATCTCACCGACGGCGGGCTCGGGGGCGCCGCAGGCGAGCCCATCGAAGCGGGCGCCGTCGGCCAACAGCACGTACGCGGTGGCGTCGGTGAGTGCCATCAGCGCGCCGCCCGGTTGCGCGCGCCGGTCGCCCGGGGGCCGGCGCCGCCGTCGGACGCGACGAGCATCGGCTGGCGGTGAGCGATCACGCCGCCCGCGATCGTCAGCAGCACCCGGCCGCGCAGCCGCATGCCATCGAACGAGCAGTTGGCCGACTTCGAGGCGTAGCCGTTCTCGCCGACCGTCCAGGCGGCCTCGGTGTCGATCAGGCACACGTCGGCCGTCGCGCCGGGAGCGATCCGCGGCGTGTGCAGGCCGTACAGTGCGCCGCCGGCGGTCATCCGCTCGATCAGCGTCTCAAGCCCCAGGACGCCGGGGACGACCAGCTCGGTGTAGATCGCGGCGAACGCCGTCTCCAACCCGATCGTGCCCATCGGCGCCTGCTCGAACGGGACCTCCTTCTCGTAGCGGGCATGCGGCGCATGGTCGGTCGCGACGCACTCGATCACCCCGCTGCGGAGTCCCTCGATCAGCGCCCGGCGGTCGGACTCCGCCCGCAGCGGCGGGTTCATCTTGAAGCGGCTGTCGGTGCAGCGGACGGCCTCGTCGGTCAGCGTCAGGTGGTGGGGCGAGGCCTCACCACTGACCTTCGCGCCCTGGGCCTTGGCCTCGGCCAGCGCGTGCACCGACTCGACGCACGAGAGGTGCTGGAAGTGGACGCGCGCGTCCTCGTACAATCCCAGCGCCGCGTCGCGGGCCACCATCGTCGACTCCGACAGCGACGGGATCCCGGCCATCCCCAGTCGCGCCGAGACCGCACCTTCGTGCATCACGCCGTCGCCCGACAGCGCCGGGTCCTCCTCGTGCAGAGCGATGATCCCGCCGCTCAGCCGCTGGTACTGCAGCGCGCGGCGCAGCATCCCGGCCGAGGTCACCGGCTTGCCGTCGTCGGTGAAGCCGATCGCCCCCACGTCGCGCAGCTCGGCCATCTCGGTCAGCTCCTCGCCGCGCAGGCCCCGGGTGATGCTCGCCAAAAACCCGGTCGGCACTCGGGCTCGCACGGATGCCTCGGCGATCAGCGAGTTGACGACCGATGCGGTGTCGACCGTCGGGGTCGTGTTCGGCATCGCGACGATCGCGCAATATCCGCCCGCGGCGGCCGCGGCGGTGCCGGAGTCGATGTCCTCCTTGTACTCCTGGCCGGGCGTGCGCAGGTGCACATGCGGGTCCACGAACGCCGGGAACAGGTGCTTGCCGGCCGCGTCGACGGTGTCCGCCCCGCCCGGCGCCGGAAGCGTGCCGGCGGCGGCGATCTCCGCGATCTCGCCGCCGCGGATCAGGACGTCGTGGGCGCCGTCGATGCCGCTCCGCGGATCAAGTACGCACGCATTGCGGATCAGGATGTCGGCGCCGACTCCGGGCCGTGAGAACAGCCGCTCGACCGGGCTCATCCCGCCACCGCCATCAGGCTCGGGGCGCCGACCAGCAACTCGTACAGGACTGCCATCCGGACCGCGACGCCAGCCTTGACCTGCGCGCCGATCAGCGCCTGCGGGGAGTCGATCGTGGCTCCCGACAACTCGACGCCGCGATTGACCGGCCCGGGGTGCATGACCAGCTGCGACGGGCTCAGACGGCGCTCGTTGATCTGATAACGGGCCGCGTACTCGCGCAGCGACGGCACGAACGACTGGGTCATCCGCTCGTGCTGCATTCGCAGCACGTAGACCACGTCGGCCTCCTGCACGCGGTCGAGCGTCACCGTCGAGTCGCAGCCGAGCGACTCGATCTCACGCGGCAGCAGCGTCGGCGGGCCACAGACGGTCACCCTGGCGCCCATCCGCGTGAACGCGAGGATATTGGAGCGCGCCACCCGGGAGTGGCTGACGTCGCCGACGATCCAGATGTTGACGTCGTCGAGCGTTCGCAGCCGGCGCCGCAGCGTGTAGACGTCCAGCAGCGCCTGGGTTGGGTGCTCGTGCTTGCCGTCGCCGGCGTTGATCACGGCCGCGTCGGTCCAGCCGGCGACGAGCTTGGCGGCGCCGACGTGCGGCGAGCGGATCACGATCGCGGCGGGGTCGTAGGCCGACAGCGTCTGGACGGTGTCCTTCAGCGATTCGCCCTTCTCGATGCTGGAGCCCGAGCTCTTGACGTTGACGACGTCGGCCGACAGCCGCTTGGCGGCGATCTCGAAGCTCGAGCTGGTCCGCGTCGACGCCTCGTAGAACAGGTTGACGATGGTCCGGCCGCGCAGCGCGGGGACTTTCTTGATCTCACGTCCGGAGATCTCGGCGAAGGACTCGGCGCGATCGAGCACGCGCTCGATCCCGGCGCGGTCGAGATCGTCGATCGAGATCAGGTGGCGGGCATGGTCGCTCATGCGCCGGCCCTGCCTGATTGGGTCCCACCGGATTGGGATTGGGCCCCCCCGCCCGCTCCCAAGACCGACCCGATCGTCACTTCGTCGACGCCATCGACCTCGTCGATCCGGACGTTGACGCGCTGGTCGGTGGACGTGGGGATGTTCTTGCCGACGTAGTCGGGCCGGATCGGCAACTCGCGATGGCCGCGGTCGACCAGCGTCGCCAGCTGCACCTTGGCGGGGCGGCCGAAGTCGAAGATCACGTCGATCGCCGCGCGCACCGTGCGGCCCGTGTAGAGGACGTCGTCGACGATCACGATCGTGCGGCCGTCGACCGCGAACTCCAGCTCGGTGCTGTGCACGACCGGGGCGGCCGGCCGGAAACCGAGGTCATCGCGATAGAAGGCGATGTCGACCGTCCCCAGCGGCACCTGCGATTCCAGCAGCTCGCCCGTCAGTGCGTGCAGGCGCTTGGCGAGGTATGCGCCGCGGCGGTGGATTCCCACCAGTGCCAGCATCCCCTCGGGGTTCTTCTCGACGATCTCGTGCGCGATCCGCTGCAGCGTACGTCGCATGTCGTCGCGGTCGAGGACGACCGTGGTCTGCCTGTCCAACGTCTGCTCCTTCCTGGCCTCACGGGACCGGGTTAAAGGTGCTTCTTGGGTCTGGTGTCTGCGACGGTAGCAGCGGCCGCGGACCGAACCGGCGCGTCGTGCAGGTTCAGGCCTCGGTCACCGCGGCGCGCTCGTCCCAGCGAACGAGCTCGGGCTCGCCGCGCTCAGAGAACGGCAGCTCGATCGTGTCGAAGTCACGCGGCACGACGGTTCGCTCGAACAGCTCGCGTGCCTCGTCGCGGATCACGCTCGGCGGATGCCGCATCGAGATGTGGTTGAGCGCGAGCATCGTCACCTCCGCCTCCCGCGCGATCGTCGCTGCCTCCCGGGCGGTCGAGTGGCCGTTTTCGACCGCGCGGTCCGCCTCTTCCTGCGCGAACGTCGCCTCGTGCACGAGCAGGTCGGCCCGGTGCGCGGCGATCCGGATCGCGTCGCACGGACGCGTGTCGCCCGACAGCACGAGCTTGCGACCGGGTCGCGCCGGGCCCATCACCTGCTCGGGCGAGACGCCGCGGACCGTCTCGCCGCGCTGCACGCGCCCGAACTCCGGCCCCGGCTCGAGGCCCAGCCGCTGAGCCACCGCCGGGTCGAACTCCCCCGGCCGCTCCTGCTCATAGATCACGTAGGCGAGCGCGGTGCCGCGATGGGACGCCGCGACCGGCGCGATCCGGTAGCCGTCACGCGGGACCTCGTCGCCCGGTTCGAGCTCGACCATCGCCAGCTCGTAGCGGACCCTGCCGGCCAGGCGCAGCGCCGCGGTCAGCAGCGCCCGCAGCCCGGGCGGGCCGTACACCGTCAGCGGCCGCTCGCGGTCACGCAGATCGAACGTCTTGAGCATCCCCGGCAGCCCCAGCCAATGGTCGGCGTGGAAATGCGTCAGGAACACCTCGGTGAGATCCATCAGCCCAACCGACGCCAGCAGCTGACGCTGGGTGCCCTCGCCGCAGTCGAACAGGATCCGGTCGCCGCCCCGGCGCACAAGGATCGCGGGCAGTCCGCGCCGGGCGGTGGGCACCGAACCGGCGGTGCCGGCGAAGAAGACCGAGAGATCCATACGGCGCCGAGTCTGACATCCGCTCGGGTACGCCGTCCTCTCAGACGTGACGCCGCGTCGTCCTCCGCCCCTCCGAACACGTCCCGGTAAGCTGACCGGATCGGTCCCCACCGGTTCGAGCGCCCGTAGCTCAGGGGATAGAGCGTCCGCCTCCGGAGCGGAAGGTCGCAGGTTCAAATCCTGCCGGGCGCGCTCACAGAATGCGTGCCCTCGCTGGCGCAAGGCCACCTCAGGTCACGCTTGGCCCCCTCTTTCAGGACATCGCGTCCACGTAGCTCGTGAGATCCTCGACCACGATCACGAGATCGCGGATCGCGTCGGCCAAGGTCTTCATCTGGCTGCCCCCCGCGGTGGCGATCGCGATCGGTTCGACCCAGCCGTCGATCTCATGAAGCCTGTCCATGATCGCCTTCAGTTCGGGTTCCATGATGCCTCCCCCATCTGCCCCGCTGGCCACGTCCGAGATCTGTGGATCGATGACCAGCTTGATCCTTATTTCATGCAGCCACTACCCCTGTCGAGCCGGTTCAGACGCGCGCGAAAAAATTGTCGTTGCTGCGATCGACGTCGTCAAGCGGCCACTGGTGGCCAATCCGAAGCTTGGCGATTTACCCCCTCTCTTTGGGGGGTGAATCGCCATTGTTCACGGTCGCTCCCACTGGCCGTGGGGATCCACACGACGTCCAGCCGGCCCCGCATCTGAGGGCCGGAAGCCGCTAGATTCCAGGGCGCGTGCGGGCGCGGAGGCCCGGCCCACCGAGGGAGGAACATGAGCGAGACGAGATCAGGCCCGCGGACGCTTGCGGAGCTTGCGGGGGCCACAGCCGACCAGTTCGGCGACCAGGTGGCCGCGCGTTACCAGCGTGAGGGCGAGTGGCGGGAGCTGACGTTCGAGCAGGCGCGAACACGGGCCGAGGAGCTGGCGCTCGGTCTGGTCGCGATCGGGATCGCGCCGGGCGATCGGGTGGCGATCCTGTCCAACACTCGAGTCGAGTGGACGCTCGCCAGCCTCGCGGCGTCGGCGGCCGGGGCCGTGGTCGTGCCCGTCTACCCGACCAACGCGGCGTCGGAGTGCGGGTGGGTGCTCGGCGACTCGGGCACGCGGCTGGTCGTCTGCGAGGACGCTGAGCAGGTGGCGAAGATCCAGCAGGTCCGCTCGCAGCTGCCGGCGCTGGAGCATGTGTTCGTGATCGACGGGTATGACGGGGCGCAGTCGCTTGATCAGCTGGCTGCCGCGGGCGCCGGCCACGACCGGTCAGAGCTCACGCGCCGCCAGGCCGCGGTCGCGATCGACGACATCTACACGATCATCTACACGTCTGGCACGACCGGCCCGCCGAAGGGCACCGTGCTCACACACGCCAACGCGCTGTCGGTGTCCGCCAAGGTCAGTCAGCTCGGGATCATCGCCGCGGGCGACACGCTCTATCTGTACTTGCCGCTCGCGCACGCGTTCGCGCTGGCGTCGCTGCTGGCCGCGCACGGGCTGGGCGCGACCGTCGTGTACTTCGGCGGCGACACCAAGCAGATCCTGCAGGAGCTGATCGAGACCAAGCCGACGTATCTGCCGTCGGTCCCGAGAGTCTTCGAGAAGCTCTACGGGGCGGCGCTCAAGCTGCAGGCGCAGAGCTCCGAGGAGGACCAGGAGCGATTCGCCAAGGCGATCGCGCTCGGGGTCGACGTCCGGCAGCGGCTCGCGCGGGGTGAGCAGATCCCGGCGGCGCTGCAGCAGGCGTTCGAGCAGGCCGACGAGCGCCTGTACCAGCGGGTCCGGGGTCTGTTCGGCGGCCAGCTCAAGCAGGCGATCACCGGGGCCGCGCCGATCGCGCCGGAGATCCTGGAGTTCTTCTACGCCTGCGGCGTGCCGGTGATGGAGGGCTGGGGCATGACCGAGACGACCGCGGTCGCGACCGTCTGCACGCTGGAGGACTTCCGGTTCGGGACAGTCGGGCGGACGATGCCGGGCGTCGAGATCCGGATCGCCGATTCCGACGGGGAGATCCTGGTCCGCGGCGACAACGTCTTCCGTGAGTACTGGAACAACCCCGAGGCAACCGCCGAGACGCTGATCGACGGGTGGCTGCACACCGGCGACATCGGCGAGCTGGACGACGACGGCTATCTGAAGATCACCGGGCGCAAGAAGGACATCATCATCACCGCCGGCGGCAAGAACCTGGCCCCGGCCAACATCGAGAACGAGCTGAAGCAGTCGCCGTTCATCTCCCAGGCGGTGATGCACGGCGACCGCCGGCCGTACCCGGTCGCCCTGATCACGCTGGACCCCGAGGAGATTCTCCCGTGGGCGGCCGAGCAGGGGCTGCCTCAGGACCTCGAGCAGCTCGCCGATGCCGACCAGGTCGTCGCGCTCGTGCAAGCCGCGCTCGATCGGGCCAACGCCAACTACGCGCAGGTGGAGCAGATCAAGCGGTTCGCGATCCTCAAGCGCGACCTATCGATCGAGGACGGTGAGCTGACGCCGACGCTGAAGGTCAAGCGGACGGTCGTCAACGATCGCTACGCCGAGGTCCTGGACGCGCTGTACGGCTGACGGCGATCGCTACTTCCCCCGGATCAACCCGCGCCGTGATCAGTAGAACGAGTGCATCAGGACGCTGCGGTCCGTGGCGGTCTTCGTCAGCTTGTTGGTGGCGATCCCGATCTCCTCGACGACCTTATGCCGGACCTTCAGCACGGCGGTCGAGTGCTTCTGGACGGCGAGGTACCAGTCGTTGAGGCCGATGTGCAGGGCCGGCAGCGTGTGCAGCGCGGCGGACGCCTTGGCGATCGACTCGCCCGGGCGCACACGACCGATCGAGTAGTGCGGGTTCGAGGTCGATGCCCACACCACTCGGTTGAGGAACTGCTTGCGCTGGGTCTTGGAGAGGATCTTGAGCAGCTTCGGCGAGCCGTAGCCGACCCGCACCCCGATCGGGGTGAGGCAGAAGAAGTCCTCATACTGCTTGCCGTGGTCGGAGTGATGGCGGTACAGGTAGTGCTCGCGGCTGCGGCTGGCGCCGAGCTTGATCAGCCCCAGCGTGGTGCCTGACAGCCTGCCGGTCGCCCCCGGGCATTTCGGTACGTAGGGGATCGGGATCTTCACGCCCTTGCTCGTCGCTGACGCGCTGCCGCCGGCGTTGGTCGCGGTTACCACGCAGGTGAGCGTCGTGCCCTCCTCCAGCGTCGGCACCGTGTATGTCGGATCGGTAGCGCCGGCCAGCGGCGATCCGTTGTCATACCACTGGTAGGTGTAGCCCGTCGGGTCGTTCGTCCAGCGGCCCTGACTGCACGTGAGCTTCTTGCCGGGCTTGGCGCTGCCTTTGATCGTTGGCGCGGCCGTGCTGCCGGGCTTTGGCGGGAGGGCGTCGGCCTTGTCGAAGGGCTGGGCGTACTCCGAGCCGCCATCGGCAAAGACGGCCCACCCCTGGCCGGAGCTGCCGACCGCGCTGGCCAGCCCCGAGAGCGGCACCGCCCCGTCCTGGTTGCCGAGCAGGACGACGGCCTTGGTCCAGCTCGAGCCGGCGGTCGCGCTGTAGTCGAGGTTGATGCCGGTGTCGCTATCGAGCCACGTCGCGTACACACCGCCCACGCCGTCTTGGGAGACCGAGGCGTCGATCGAAGCGCCGGCGGCGAGCGTCACGGCCGAGCTGAACGTAGATGGCGGTGTGAACCGCCGGTACTGCACCGTCTCGTCGCTCAACGTCGTCTGGTTCGTCTCGAGCACCCCGAGTCCGGACGGGCCGCCGCCCACGGCCGGGTAATCACCGTCGCAGTCAAGCTCGCTCAGGTTGCCCCAGGCACTTCCCGCCGTGCCGGGACTCGTGTTCAGCTCCGACTCCACCGCGGCTGAGGCGGCCGCCGCGCTGAGCGGCGCCCAGGCGTAGACGAGGCTCGCGGGAGCCGAGCTCGGACAGGGCGAGAGTCCCGGGTCGGGTAGGGACTCGAACACGCCGAGGACGCCCTCGGTCCCGGTCAGGTTTGCGGCGAACTGCCCGCCGAGGTTGCCGATGCTGTAGGCCCCCGCCGGCGAGGGATTGAGCGTCGCGAACGGGGCGGTCGCCTCGGTGTTGACGGACTCGTCGCTGGGTGAGGAGAGGGAGTTGGCCTGGAACTCGGGATTGCCGTTCGGCGGGTCGGCGCCGACTCCGATGTCCCCGCCCGGGAGCGCGATCACCGGGTTCGTCGTCGCCGAGACGTTGCCGACGGGCAGGTCGCTGATCGCGTCGGAGGTCAGCGTGAACGAGGCGCCACCGTCGCTGGAGACGAACTCGTCCATCCCGTCCTGGTCGTCGTTGTTGTCGCCCCCGACCGTCTCGAACACATAGATGTCCCCGCCGGAGATCAGCACGCTTGGCGGGTCCGAGAAGGACGCCTCGGGATGGCCGGTGACCGTGATCGCCACAGGAGCGCAGCTGGTGGCGCCGGCGGGGAGCTTGCAGAAGTCGATCGTGTTGGCGTTGACGGTCGACGGGATCAGCCACGCGATGTAGGCGGTGCCGCTCGAGTCGACCGCGACCGCCGCCGTCGACGCTCCGTTGCTCGTGTTCGCTCCGATCTTGATCGGGGAACTGGCCGCCCACGCGCTCGTCGGGACCGCCACAGCGAACGCGGTGGCCAGGAGGCATCGAACCCACACTCGTCGCATCGTCAGATCATCCGCCGTTCTCAATCGCCGCATGTCCTTGACCGTCTCGCACCGCCGCGCCCGAATACTAGGCCCAGTGCCTCGGATTTGTGTCATCTGCCGCAAATCCGACGTCCAGGACGGCGCGCACCCTTCGCTGAGCGCGCTGACGTGAACGAGCGAGCTGGGCTAGGCGGGCGAGCCCCGGCCGCGCTGAAGCGGGCGGTTGGCGATCACCACCAGCGTCCCGTCCGGGATGTGCTCCAGCAGCCAGCTGCCCTCGGCGTCGCTCACGTGCGCGCAGCCGTGGCTGGCCGGATGGCCGAGCGCCGCGGTGTCGTCGGTGGCGTGGATCGCGATCCGGTTGCCGCCGTCCCAGTCGGACAGGTGCAGCGGCTGGGTCGCCGACAGCGCGAGAATGCAACAGCCATACGGGCCGTATTCGACGCCGGTGGCCAGCCGGTCGGTGACCGCGAAGTGGCCGGCCGGGGTCGCGGCACCGGGAACGCCGGTCGAGGTCGGGATGCGCCGGACGACCTCGTTGCCGTAGAGCACCGTGATCTGCTGGCGGTCGAGGCTGATGTAGATCCGCCAGCCGACGCCGGTCAGCGAGGTCGCGGACACGGGGATCCAACCCAGATGCCCGTTTCCGGCAAGCAGGTTGATCACGCCGAGCCACCCGCCTTGGCGCCGCACGACGGGGACCACGGTCGGCGAACCGAACTGGGTTTTGCGCGTGATCGTGCCGAGCACATGCCCGGAATCGCCGGGCGCCGAGCGTTCGGCGACCGGGCGCCGGACGCGCGCGACGACCGTCAGCTTGACGGGTGGGGACGCGGGTGTGGCCCGTCGACGCTTGGGCGTGGCGACGTCGGCATGGGTCGTGCTGCCGGTCGCCGTCCGGACGACGACCGTCAGCGTGTGTGCGCGCGCGGCGGACGGCTGCGCCCGGCCGGCGCTACCGCAACCGCTGAGCGCGGCGGCGATCACGACCGCCAGCACCGCCAGCGACGCCGGCGACGCCGGCGTGTGCACGGTTGACGCCGGCGACGCCCACGACGCCGGCGACGCCGGCGTGTGCACGGTTGACGCCGGCCGCATGGACCGTCGCCACCTGGGGGAATCGGTGTCGTTCATCACATAGGGAAACGTCGGCTCGAATCAGCCCGCGAGCCCATCCATGGCGCCCGGTCTCACTAATCTTAGAGACGTATGTTCGGGTTCCGAGAGAAGTCAAAGATGATCGCCCCGGAGCGGGCGCTGCGAGGCCGTCAGCAGGAGCTGCCGGTGGCGGACCGCAACGCCGTTCTGGGGACGCCGATGCGGGGGCCGTTCCCGGACGGATTCGAGCAGCTGGTCGTGGGGATGGGCTGCTTCTGGGGGGCCGAGCGCGTCTTCTGGCAGGCCGATGGCGTCTACACGACCGCCGTTGGATACGCGGGCGGCTACACCCCGAATCCCACCTACGAGGAGGTCTGCTCGGGCTCCACCGGCCACGCCGAGGTGGTGCTCGTCGTGTTCGACCCGGCCAAGACCACCTACGAGAAGATGCTGGCGCTGTTCTGGGAGAACCACGACCCGACCCAGGGCATGCGTCAGGGCAACGACCGCGGCACCCAATACCGCTCGGCGATCTACTGGGACACCGAGACCCACCATCAGCTCGCCCAGGCCTCACGCGACGCCTACAACGAGCGGCTGCAGGTCGAGGGCTACCCGGAGATCACCACCGAGATCGCCAAGGCGGGTCCGTTCTACTGCGCCGAGGACGCCCACCAGCAGTACCTGCAGAAGAACCCGTGGGGCTATTGCGGCCTCGGCGGCACCGGCGTCAGCTGCCCCGTTGGCCTCGCCATGCCCGCTCCGGTCGAGATCCTCGTCTCGACCGACGTCGACGCGGCCCCGGCCGCGACGTCAACCCCGACGGGCGACCGAGTAAAAACGGCCTGATCTCGCCGAGGTCCGCTGGCCTGCCGGGGGGTGATGCAGTTTGGTATCGCTAGCCGGCACGAAGGCGCATCACCCCCTTCAGTCAGTCATCGCGCTCCGGCTTCGGCGAGCTCGACGATCCGCTCGAGCATGCCCCCGAGCCCGCCGGTTTCGTCGTCGGTGACGTATCCCCGGATGACCTGATTGACGTTCGCGCTCACGGACGGTGGGCCGTCGGGACCCTCCGGATACCAGCATTTCGCCAGCCTCACGAGACGCTCATCGTCCTCGGGCAGCTGCTGGACCCGGTCGGCGAAACTGCGCAGGTCGTTGGCTCGCGCTGGTGTTTGCTCCGGACGCTCGCCCGGCAGGTTGGTGGTGATCCTGTGCGCCTCCTGGCGCATCAGGCTGGCGAGATAGTCGCGGATCCCGGTGGTGTCCAATGTGGTCAAGGTGTCTCCTCTGCCGTCTGCCTTCAGGTCGAGATCGTCACCCGCCCGAGCCCGCCCCTCCCGCGACCGCCGGCAGGATCGTGACCACGTCGCCGTCGGAGACGCGCGTGTCCAGATAATCGAGGAAGCGTATGTCCTCCTCGCCGACATAGACGTTGACGAAACGCCTGAGACCACTGTCCTCGGCGATCCGGTTACGCAGCTCGCCGTAGCGTTCATAGAGGGAGTCGAGCACCTCGCCGACGGTCGAGCCGTCGACCGTCGCCAGGGCTTCGCCCCCGGTCGCCTCGCGCAGCTGGGTGGGGATCTTCACGCTGACTGACATGACAGGCATCCTATGCCAGCGCGCCGGTCTGCAGCTCGGAGCGCTCGAACGCCTCGACGGTCGGATCGATCTCCGTCACATCGAACGTGCCACGGATCGCGTCCAACGTCTTCAGCCCCTCGCCGGTGATGTAGACCACGACCCGCTCGGAGGGGTCGATGTCGCCCCGGCGCGCGAGCTTCGCCAACACCGCGGTCGTGACGCCGCCGGCGGTCTCGGTGAAGATCCCGGTCGTCCGGGCCAGCAGCAGGATCCCCTCACGGATCTCGTCGTCGGTCACCGAATCGATGCCGCCGCCGCTGGAGCGCGCCAGCTCGAGCGCGTACGGACCGTCGGCCGGATTGCCGATCGCCAGCGACTTGGCGATCGTGTCGGGCTTGACCGGCTTGCAGAAGTCGCGACCCTCGGCCCACGCACTGGCGACCGGCGAGCAGCCTTCGGCCTGCGCTCCGTTGAAGACGGGCAGCGAGCCGCTGAGCAGGCCGACGTCGAGCCATTCCTGGAAGCCCCGTGCGATCTTGGTGAACAGCGAGCCGGAGGCGATCGGCGCGACGACCCGGTCGGGCAGCTCGAAGCCGAGCTGCTCGGCGGTCTCGAACGCCAGCGTCTTCGAGCCCTCGGCGTAGTACGGGCGCATGTTGATGTTCACGAACGCCCAATCGTGCTCGCCTGAGAGCTCGGTGCAGAGCCGGTTGACGTCGTCGTAATTGCCCCGGATCGCGACCACGTTGGTCCCGTAGACGCCCGTCGCGAGCACCTTCTGCTCCTCGAGGTTGGACGGGATGAAGACAAACGACTCCAGTCCGGCCGCCGCCGAGTGCGCTGCGACCGCGTTGGCGAGATTGCCGGTCGACGCGCACGCGATCGTCTCGTAGCCCAGCTCACGGGCACGGGCCAGGGCGATCGACACCACCCGGTCCTTGAACGAGTGGGTCGGGTTGGCGGCGTCGTTCTTGATCCAGACCTGCTCGAGGCCGAGCTCGGCGGCGAGCCGATCGGCCTTCAGCAGCGGCGTCCAGCCGGCCTGCAGCACACCCTCGGGCGCGGTCTGCACCGGCAGGAAGTCGCCGTAGCGCCACAGCGAGTGCGGTCCGGCCTGGATCCGGCGCTTGAGCGCCTCCGGATCAGCGTTCGGACGGTCGGCGTAGGCAACTTCGAGCGGGCCGAAGCAGCGCTCGCAGACGTACCGCGCGTCCAACGGATAGGTGGTGTGACATTCCTTGCAGCGAAGCGACTCTGGCGGCATATGTGAAAAACCTCCGCCGGGGTCTGTGGTCGGAGGTCCATTGACGAAACCGCCCTGCCACATCTCCCAGGCCTGTTGTAGTTGGAGCCTGATGGAATTGGCACCGTTCCCTTGCGGGAGGTTGCCGGGGTTTCGTAGGGCCATTCCCTCCACCCCTCTGGATGCGTACTGCTATGTCCCGGGCACGATATCAAGCCGCGGGGCGGCCGCGTCCGACGCGTAACCGGAGCGGGCCGTCGGTGTTGAGCACAGCGCGATGGCCGCCGTCAGCACCGACCCGCTCGTGCGTCTGGAGGCGCTGTCCGACCTCGCGCGCGATCGCGGCCCGTCACGGCGGATGCTGGTGATCGTCAACCCGTACGCGACGACCGTCTCCGAGGGGCTCAAGAACCTCATCGTCTACGCCCTGCGCGGACGCTATGACGTCACCGCCGTCGATACGCAGGCGCGCGGCCACGCGACGGAGCTGTGCCGGCAGGCCGCCCAGCAGGGCTACGACGTCGTGGTCGCGTTCGGGGGCGACGGGACCGTCAACGAGTCGGCCAACGGGCTGATCGGCTCCGACACGCCGCTGTGCTGTCTGCCGGGCGGCCGCGCGAACGTCTGGTGCCGGCTGCTCGGGATCCCGGCCGACGTCGTCGATGCGACCGAGCATCTGCTCGCGATCGCCCACGATTGGCATCCGCGTCGGGTCGACGTCGGCCGCGTCAACCAGCGCCACTTCCTGTTCTCCTCCGGGGTCGGTCTGGACGCCAGCGTGGTGCAGCGCGTCGACGCCAACCCACGGATGAAGGCCCGGCTGGGCGAGTACTACTACGCCTGGGCCGCGGTCAACACGCTGCACCGCCGCTATGTCGTGCACCCGCCGAGACTTGAGGCCTTCGCCGGAGGCGCGTCCGCCACGGGTGTCAGCGCGGTCGTGCAGAACGCCGAGCATTACACCTACTTCGGCGACCGGCCGATCGACATGGCCGACGGATCCGGGCTTCAGTCCGGGGATCTGTCGGCGATCGTGCTGCAGCGCGCGACACCGCTGGAGGTTCCGACGTTCGGCTGGCGTGCGCTGGCCAAGCGCGCCCGCGTCACCGACCACCGGCGCGTCACCGGGTTCTCGGGGTTCACCGAGATGCAGGTCCGCTCGGTCGACGAGCGCCCGTTGCCGCTGCAGGTCGACGGCGACTACATCGGCGACGTCGCGCAGGCGCATTTCAGCGTGGCACCGCAGTCGCTGCTGATCGTCGCCTGACACCGATCGAGCCGCCGCCGGCGGGGTGAGATGACCGCGCGTTGCGGCTCTTACCTATGTGGCCCCCCCAGCCCGCCCACCCCGCCCCCGCCGACTCCCGACCGGCCGGGTCCGGATCACCGAACGCGACCGTCGGATCCTGGCGTTCTGTGCCGAGCACCGGTTCGTGCTCGCCGCCCAGGTGGCACTGCTGGAGGGGATCGGGATCGACGCGGCCCGCCATCGACTCACGGCGCTGACCCGCGCCGGATACCTGACCAGTGAACAGCGCTACGTCGCCGAACCACGCGCATACGCGGTGACGCGCGACGGGCGGGGCGCGGCTCGCTCAGATCTCAGCCAGCCACGGAAGCTCGATCCTGCGCTCTACGCCCACGACGTCGGGGTCACCTGGCTGACCGCCGCCGCGCGCCGCGGCCTGTTCGGCGAGCTCTCGCAGGTGGTCTCCGAGCGGCGGATGCGATCCGAGGACGGCCGTGGCGACCGCGGCCGGGAGACGCATGGGGTCCGCTACATCGGGAGCGTCGGCGGCTGGGCGGGCGGCGGCGCACGGCTGCACTATCCGGACCTGACGGTCGTCGCCGCCTCCGGCCAGCGGATCGCGTTCGAGCTCGAGCTGCAGCTGAAGGGCGCTGCTCGCCGCGAGCGGATCCTGACTGCCTACGCCGGCGACCCGAGGTTCGACGCTGTCGTCTACCTGGTTGCGACGCCGAAGGAACGGCGCATGTTGGAGGCGTCCGCGCGCCGGGTCGGGCTGGAGGACCGTCTCTGCGTCCAACTGTTTCGCTGGTCCGGCGACCGCGAGCCCGGCATGCCGCCCACCGCCGGGCGCACGGCGGCGAGTCGTAGCCCAAGCCGGAGCGCAAGCCGCGGCCCGCGCCGCGCCCGGAGCACGGCGCCAAGCCGCGCTCCGAGCCGTGCCGCGGGGGCGCGAACGGGCGAAACCGATCCCCTGAGCCGATGACGGCGCTGACCCCCCGGCGGCTGGCCGGCCTGGCGCTGTTTGCGGCCGCGCTGCTCATGCCGGCGCCGTGGGGCGTGCTTGCGCTCACCGCGGCCCTCGCCGGCCGCGGCGTCGTAGCGGTCGGCCGCTTCGCCCGCAACCGCCGGACGCGGCGCGTCGATCCGGCGGCGATCGTCCTCGGCCGTGACCACGCCGGCCGCCAGGTGGCGCTTTCCGACCGCCAGCTCGAAGCCCACGCGCTGATCGTCGGCGCCAGCGGCGCCGGCAAGACGACGACGCTGCAGACGATCCTCGCCCAGCAGATCGCGCGCGGGCGGCCGGTGGTGGCGATCGACATGAAGGGCTCGCCCGCGTTCGAGTCCGAGCTCGCCGCCGCCGCGAGCGCCGCCGGTCGACGGTTGACGGTCTGGCGACCGGATGGCCAGACCCACTGGAACCCGCTCGCACACGGCGGCCCGACCGCGCTCAAGGACCGCCTGATGTCGGCCGAGCGGTTCTCCGAGCCTCACTATCAGCGGGCCGCCGAGCGCTACCTGCAGACGGCGTTGACCGTGCTGGCAGCCGTGCACCCCGACCGCCCGCCGTCGCTCAGCGAGGTGGTCAAGGTGATGGCGCCACCACGGCTGGCGGCCGTGGCGCGACATGCGCCGCGGCCGCTGGCGATCCGCACGGCCGACTACCTGGCCTCGATGACCCCCGACCAGCTCAGCGCCGCCGCCGGGCTGGGGACGCGGTTGGCGCTGCTGAGCGAGTCGGTCGCGGGTGCGTATCTGGAGCCGGCCGCGGCCGGTGCCGCGGGCCGCACCGCCCGCAGTGTCGATCTCGGCGCGGCGCTGGAGGGCGGCGACGTCGTGCTCTTCTCGCTGAACTCATCCACGTACGGCAAGCTCGGCGCCCAGCTCGGCGCGCTCGCGATCCAGGACCTGACCAGCGCGGCCGGACGGCGGCTGGAGCGACCCGGTCGCGGTGCGCCGGTGCCGGCGACGATCGCGCTCGACGAATTCTCGGCGCTTGGCGCCGACAACGTGCTGTCGCTGCTGGCCCGTGGCCGGGAGGCCGGCGTCAGCGTGCTGCTGGCCACCCAGGAGCTCGCCGATCTCGAGCGGGCGGCGCCGGGCTTCCGTGACCAGGTGCTGGGGATCACGGCGCTGAAGCTCGCGCACCGGCAAGAGGTCGATGCCTCCGCCGTCGCGATCTCCCGGCTGGCCGGGACCGAGCGCGTGTGGCGCGAGACGCGGCAGCTGCCGACGTTGGGCGGCGGCCGGCTCGTCAGCCGCGGCACCCGCCACGAGGTCGAGGAGCCGGTCGTCCACCCCAACGAGATCAAGCGGCTGTCGACCGGCCAACTGGTGCTGCTCTCCAACGTGCCGACACCGCGGGTGGCGCGCACGACGGTCGCACGCCCGGCGCCGTCGTCCCAGCCGCAACCTGGCGCGCGCCGAGGATTGGCGAATCCGTCACGGGGGGTGTGACGAGATCGCCAAACATGACCCGGAACCGCCCCCGCGACCGGGAACCGCCCCCGCGACCCGGAACCGCCCCCGCGGCCGGGAACCGCCCCCGCGGCCGGGAACCGCGCCCGCGGCCCGGAACCGCGCCCGCGGCCGGGAACCGCGCCCGCGACCCGGAACCGCCCCCGCGGCCCGGCCCGCGCCTCCGAGCCGTCCGACGCGATCAGACCGCGCCGGGAGTGACGCGGTAGGCGTCGAACACGGCGTCGATGTTGCGCAGCCGGCTGATCGCCTGATCGAGCGTGCGGGTATCGCCGACTTCGACCACGAACCGGTTCTTGACCATCGGGTGGTTGACGGTGCAATGGGCGTCGAGGATGTTGATCCCGGCCTCGGCAAACGTGCGGGTCATGTCCTCCAGCAGCCGGTGGCGATCCCAGCCGTCGACCTGGATCTCGACCCGAAACGAGGTTTCGGCGTCGCCGTCCCAGGCGACGTGGGTGAAGCGCTCGGGGTCCTTCTTGAGAACGGCCACGTTCGGGCAGTCGTCGCGGTGGATCGTGATGCCGCGGCCGAGCGAGATGTAGCCGACGATCTCGTCGCCGGGCACCGGCCGGCAGCACTTCGCCAGGCGCAGCATCACCTCGTCGATCCCGTCGACCGCGATGCCGTACCTCGTCGAGGACGTGGTCGGGCGGCTGCGGCGGCGGTTGGTCTGCAGCAGATCGTCGGCTGCGGTCGGCTCGGATTCGGCGGCCTCGCCCTGCTTGAGCCGCTGCATCACCTTGTTGACGACCACCTTCGGCGAGATCTTGGCCCCGCCGAGCGCGATGTAGAAGTCGTCGCCCTTCCGGAACCCCATCTCCCGGATCACGTCGGCCAGCAGTGGCGAGCCGACGATCTTCTGTGCCGGCAACCCCTGCTTGCGGAGGTGCTCTTGCAGCAGATCCCGGCCCGCGTGCTCGTCGTCGCGGCGCGACTCGGCCTTGAACCAGGCCTTGATCTTGTTGCGGGCCCGGGTCGTCTTGACGACCGCCAGCCAGTCGCGCGACGGCCCGCGTTCGCGCTTGGAGGTCAGCACCTCGACGATGTCGCCGGACCGCAGCACGTAGGACAGCGGCACGATCTTGCCGTTGACCTTGGCGCCGACGCAGCGGTGGCCGACGTCGGTGTGGATCTCGTAGGCGAAGTCCAGCGGCGTCGCCCCGGCCGCCAGCGAGCGCACCTCGCCCTTCGGCGTGAACACGAACACCTCGTCTTCGAACAGGTCGACCTTGAGGTTCTCCATGAACTCACGCGGGTCGGCCATGTCCTGCTGCCAATCCAGCAGCGAGCGCAGCCACTTGAGCTTGCCGTCCGAGTCACGCGCGGCGCCCACGGCGTCGCTGCGGCCGGCGGGTCGCTCCTTGTACATCCAGTGCGCGGCGATCCCGAACTCCGCCAGGTCGTGCATCTCACGCGTCCGGATCTGGATCTCCAGCGGCCGACCCTCGGGCCCGATCACGGTCGTGTGCAGCGACTGGTACATGTTGAACTTCGGCATCGCGATGAAATCCTTGAAGCGACCCGGCAGCGGCTTCCACAGCGAGTGGATCACGCCCACGGCGCCGTACGTGTCCTTGACCGAGTCGACGATCACCCGCATCGCGGTCAGGTCGTAGATCTCGTTGAACTCGCGACCCTTCTTCGTCATCTTGGAATAGATCGAGTAGAAGTGCTTGGGGCGGCCGGAGATGTCGGCGTGGATCCCGAGCGCCTCAAGCTCGGACGCGACAACGTTCCCGGCCTCCGCGACATACCGCTCGCGGTCGTCGCGCTGCTGGGCGACGAGTCCCTTGATCTCGGCGTACTTGCGCGGGTGCAGCGTCTGGAACGCCAGGTCCTCCAGCTCCCACTTGATCGCGTGGATCCCGAGCCGGTGCGCGATCGGCGCGTAGATGTCGAGCGTCTCCCGGGACTTCTCGAGCTGCTTCTGCTTGGACATCGCCGAGATCGTCCGCATGTTGTGCAGGCGATCGGCGAGCTTGATCAGGATGACCCGGATGTCGGAGGCCATCGCGACCATCATCTTGCGGTAGTTCTCGGCCTGGGCCTCGTCGCGCGAGGAGAACGTCAGCCCGGTCAGCTTCGTGACGCCGTCCACGAGCGCGGCGATCTCCTCGCCGAAGCGGTCCGACACCTCCTCCAGCGACGCCGATGTGTCCTCGACCGTGTCGTGCAGCAGCGCCGCGCACAGCGTTTCGGTGTCCAGGCGCATGCCCGCGCAGATCTTCGCGACGCCGATCGGGTGGGTGATGTACTCCTCGCCTGACAGCCGCCGCTGATCGGCGTGATGCAGGCAGGCGTAGACGAACGCCTCCTTGACCCGCTCGCGATCGATCGGGGCGGCGGCATGGTCGGCGTGTTCTTCGACGATCGCGAACAGGTCGCCGAGCAGCTGTTGCTGGCGCTCGGTCAGCTGGTCGTCGTCGACCGCCACCGACTGGGTCGGGTCGGTCAGAAGATCGACCGGCGGTCGCCGGTCATCCTCGACGGCCTGCGATTCAGACGCCGTGCCGGCGAGCTCAACCCCCGCGCCGGGTTGCCCGCCACCCGCGCCGGCGCGGCCGTTTCGCCCTGAGCGCACGGGCTCACCTCGGCCCAGGGCCGCGGTCAGCCGCTTGGCGGTGGGTTTGCGCTGCTCAGGAATCGCTTGCCGTCCTCGTATCGCTGGGTGTAGACCCTGAACGAGGGCGAGCGCTCGAGCGCCGTCGGCGCCGTGCCCGCGATCGCCAGGGTCGGCAGATGCCGGTCGAGGCTGACGAGCTCGAGCTCCGCGAGTACCCGGATCAACCGCGCCGCCAACTGCACCGAGCGACCGTGTGGTCCGTCCCCGCGAAGCAGGCGCTCGAGCTCCTCGCCGGTCGCCCGCTGACGTTCCTTGAGGGACCGGTAGAGGGCGACGAGCGAAGCACGGAGTCCGTACTCCAGCTCGTGCATCTGCTCTGTAAAGCGTAGCTCAGCCGGACCCCACGCCAACTGGGCATAGCCGTCGCCGCGCTCGAGCAGCGCCTGCCCGTCGGTTGCGGTCGGCGGATCGAGCGCGACCAGCTGCCCGAACCGGTCGACCAACTGCGGCCGGCGCTCGAGCTCGGCGTAGGCGGCAAGCGTGAAGCCGCCGACCCGGTCGGCCAGTCCCGGCAGGCGGCGCGGCACGTCGGCGCATAGCGCCAGGACCGGCGTCCCGGTCGCGACCGCGTCGGTCAGCACCGCCAAGGGGCTATGGCCGCGGCGGTCGAGCACGGTCCGACCGGTCCCCGTCATCCGATCGCGCGCCGCGCGTGCACTCGCAGCATCTACAGGTCGGTTTCTTCCCACTCGCAGGTCCGACCTGTCGAGCTCGGCATCAAGCTCGGCCAGCACCGCCGCGAGATACCCGGCGTCGGTGCGCTCGAACGAGCCGAGCAGCAGTTCGATCGGAGGCGGCGCGCATCGTTGCGCGTGGCGCAGCACCAGCCGCGGCTCGACCGCGCCGTTGTAGGTGTTGCGCTCGAGCTTGAACGACGCGTCGTGAGGCTGATCGAGCCGGGCAACCGGCCGGCCGTCGCAGCCGAACGCCACCGCAGACGCCCGGATCCCGCCCGACAGCACCGTGAACCGGGCATGGCGGCCCTCGCCGATCGCGCGCACGTCGTCGAACCGCGCTCCCGGCACGAGCAGTCGCGGTGCTGGGTTGGACATGCCGCACGGCTCGAGCGCCTCCAGCTGCTCGGCGAGATCAAGACCGAGCTCATGGCCGGAGACGACCGCGTCGACGCGCTCGACGGGCACGAGCTGATCGGTCGCCAGCGCGCGCGCCGCGTGCGCTTCGAACGCCGCCGCGAGCGCCGGCAGCTCGGTCGCGTCGAGCGTGACCCCGGCGGCGGCGCGGTGACCGCCGTAACGGGTGAGGTGACCGGCGACGGCATGCAGTGCGCCGAGCAGATCGAAGCCCGGGATCGACCGCCCCGAGCCGGTCGCGGTGCCGGTCGTCTCGTCGAGCGCGATCAGCAGCGCCGGGCGATGGTGGCGCTCGACGATCCGCGAGGCGACGATCCCGACCACCCCCGGGTGCCAGTCCTCGCCCGCGAGGACGTACGCCATCCGCGGCCGCTGTGCCTCGAGCTCGGCGACCTGGGCCTCGGCCTCCCAAACGATCCGGTGCTCGACGGCGCGGCGCTCGGCGTTGAGCTCGTCGAGCTCGCGGGCGATCGCCTGTGCCCTGACGGGGTCAGAGCACAGCAGCAGCTCGAGGCCCGCGTCGGCGCGGCGCAGCCGGCCGGCGGCATTGATCCGCGGCGCCAACCGGAAACCGACGGTGCCGCTGTCGATCGCACCGGGGTCGACCTTGGCGACGGCCATCAGCGCCCGCAGGCCGGGCTTGGTGGTGATCGCGAGCGCCCGCAGGCCCTCGCGCACGAGGCGGCGATTCTCACCGCGCAGCGGCACCAGATCGGCGACGGTCGCCAGCGCCACGAGCTCGAGGTCCTCCTCGGCGGTCGGCGCGCCCAGGGCCTGGGCGAGCTTGTACGCCACGGCCGCGCCGCACAGATCCGGGCACGGATAGCCGCACAACGCCGGGTGCACGATCGGGCAGCCGGGCAACCCGCCATCGGCCCGCGGCGCGTGATGGTCGCAGACGACCACCTCGACCCCGGCGGCACGCGCGACGGCGACCTCCTCGATGGCTGTGATTGCGCAGTCGACGGTCACGATCAGGCCGGTTCCGCGCTGCGCCAGCCGACGCACGGTCGCTTCGGAGAGGCCATAGCCGTCGTCCAGACGGCTCGGGATGAACCAGTCGGTATCGGCTCCCAGCGTGCGCAGGGCGCGGATCATGATCGCCGTCGCGCAGATGCCGTCGACGTCGTAGTCGCCGTGCACGGTGATCCGCCCACCTCGCTCGATCTGGGCGCGGATCGCATCGACCGCGCGCTCGATCCCGGCCAGCTCGGACGGTTCGTGACGATCGGTGGCGGCGAGAAACGAGCGCGCGTCGGGGGGATCGGCCAGTCCGCGGCGCACGAGGACCTGCGCGAGCACGCTGCCGATCCCGAGGTCACGCTGCAGCCGCAGCGCATCGGACAGGCGGTAACGCGGCAGCTCGATCCGCACTTCGGCGAGCGGCGCAACGGCGGCAGCGCTGAGGTCGCCGGCCGACACGGACCGGACGGCGTCATCTTGTGTAAGGACACTGACCGCCATGCCGGGCAGCCTAAGCGTGTGCCCAGACGGACCGCCGCGGCTCGCGCCGATGCGATCATCTGGCGATGGCCCCGATCGAGCTGCAGGTTCCCGGCGGCACGCTGCACGGTCAGCGCCGCGACAGCCGCTACGCGGACGCGCCGGTGCTGATCGCGCTGCACGCCGGCGTCAGCGACTCCCGCTCATGGAACACGATGTTCGATCTGCTGGAGGGGATGCCGACGCTCGTCGCCTATGACCGCCGCGGCTACGGCGCCTCGCCCCTGCCGGACGAGGGCTACGACTCGCTGGATGATCTCGCCGACGTTCTGAACCAGACCGCCTCAGAACCGGTGTGGCTGCTGGGTAACTCGATCGGCGGGCGTCTGGCCCTTGACCTGGCCGTCAGCCGGCCCGAGCGTGTGGCTGGGATGATCCTGCTCTCCCCGGGCGTCAGCGGAGCGCCCGCCAAGGACTTCGACGAGACCACCGAGCTGCTGTTCGACGCCGGCGTGCGGGCGTTCGAAGCCGGTGACCTGGCCGAGGCCGCCGCGATCGAGACCAAGATCTGGCTCGACGGCCCCGACGCCGCCGAGGGACGGGTCGCCGGCGCCGCTCGCGCGCTGGCGCTGGAGATGAGCGCAACCGCGCTCGCGTCGGAGACCGAGCGTGAACGGCTCGAGCGTGACCCCGGGATCCCGGCGTGGGATCGGCTCGACCGGCTGACGACGCCGGTCACGGTCGCGTGCGGCCTGCTCGACGTCCCCGCGGTGATCGACGAGGGCCGCGCGACCGCCGACCGCATCCCCGGCGCCCGGTTCGTCGAGCTCGAGGACGTCGCGCACCTGCCGTCGCTCGAGGCCCCCGAACGGGTCGCCGAGCTCGTGCGGCGCGCGGTGCTGGCGGCCTGAACCTGGAGCGTCAGCGAGTCGCGGGCGTGGCCGCGGATGCCCGCTCGCGGCGGACGCCCTCGGCGTAGACCAGGGCGATCCCGATCAGTGCGCCCGGGATGCCCTCCAACGCGGTGACGATCGTGGTGTTGTGCGCTACCGGAATCGAGAAACCATGGATGATCAACCCGAACAGCGCGGCGCCGGTGATCGCGCCGATGAAGGCACCGATGATCCCGCCCCAGAAGCGGTCGGGCAGCCAGATCGTGAAGTGCCAGATCGCCAGCCCCATGATCACCCAGGCGAGCAGACCCATTAGCGACGCCTCCCATGCCGGCGGTTGCGCGAGCGCGGGCGCGGCGGTGGCTTGGACTTGGGGCGAGGCTCGTCGGCGCGCGGCTGATCGCCGTCCGGCTGATCGCCGTCCGGCGCGTCCGCCTGATCGGATGACGAGCCCGGCTCGTCCGGCTCGATGACGCCCGCGGGCTCGCCCGGGGCCGGCGAGCCGTTGGCCTCGAGAGGCGCCGGGCCTCCGTCGTCGAGCTCCATGCCGTCGGCAACCGGCATCTTCGAGGCGAGGTCGTCCTCGGTGATCGCCGGGTCGAGCGCAGGGCCCGAGGGTTCCTGCGGCGGCGGCGCCCCGGTCCGCTGGGCCTCGGCGGCCTCGGCACGCAGCCGCTGCGAGCGACGCGGCGGACGGGCCGGTCGCGCCGGTCGCGCCGGAGACGAGCCGGGGGCCGTGCCCGTGGCGACGCCCCGCTTGCCACGTCCGCGCTCCTCCGTCTCGTCCAGTTCGTCCTCGTCGGTCCGCGCCATCCGGCGCATCAGCGTCGAGGTATGACCGGCCGCCTCACGCTCCTCCTCGGCGATCCCGCGCTTGAGCTCCTCAAACTCGGCCGCCGACAGCTCCTCGGAGCCGACCTCCGACAGCGTCGCGCGCGACCGCTTGCGAGTCCGGGGCTCGACGTCGGCGCCGCCACCCGCATACGCGGGCACAAACCCGTACTGGTCGATGATCCGTTGGCGGCGGTGGCGGAACTGCGACTCGCGTTCCTTCCAGTGCGTCAGCACCGGCGACGCGATGAAGATCGACGAGTACGCGCCCGAGGCGACGCCGACCAGCAGCGCGAAGCCGAAGTCACGCAGCGTCGAGTCGCCGAACACGACCAGCGCCAGCACCGGCAGCAGCGTGCAGAACGTGGTCGCCAGCGACCGCACGATGACCTCGGACATCGACCGGTTGACGATCTGCGAGAAGGCCGCGCGCGGCATCCGCGGGATGTTCTCTCGCACCCGGTCAAACACGATGATCGTGTCGTACAGCGAGTAACCGAGGATCGTCAGCAGCGCCGCGACCGTGTCGACCGTCACCTGGCGCCCGAGCAGCGCGTACACGCCCGCGGTGATCAGCAGGTCGTGCATCAGCGCGATCAACACCGGGATCGTGAACTTGCGCTCGAAGCGCAGCGCGACGTACAGCGAGATCACGGCCAGCGCGGCGATGATCGCGACGATCGCGTCGTGGGTCACGGTCTTGCCGAACGTCGGCCCGATCGAGGTCTCGTTCCAGTTGGTGGCGCCGTACTTGGCCTGCAGATCGGTGCGCAGGCGCGAGGAGACGGCCGGGCTCCCCTTCTTGAACGAGATCTTGTACACGCGGCCGGTCTTGCCGATCTTGACGACGGTCGGACTCGGGGCCCCCGCCGATTGGGCGACTTTCGCGACCTGGGTCGAGGGGATGTCGCGAGCGAGCGTGACCTGCGCCGTCGTACCCGACGTGAAGTCGATCCCGAGGTTGAGCCCCCGGCCACCGATGGCGAGCGCGCCCACCAGCAGGATCGCGCCGGACATCGTGAAGAAGAACTTCGAGTTGCCCATGAAGTCGAACGTGATCTTGCGCTTGGGCTTGCCCGCGCCCAGCGCCGACGGCCGCGCCATCAGCCGTGTGTCGCCCGCCGTCATCATGATCGCCTGGGTCGCGAGCACCGCCGTGAACAGCGACACGATCGTGCCGATCCCGAGCGTGAACGCGAAGCCCTGGACCGACTGGGTCGAGAGCACGAACAGGATGAACGCCACCATGATCGTGACGACGTTGGCGTCGATGATCGCCGATAAGCCCTTCTTGTACCCGATCGCGATCCCCGCGCGGATCGATCGACCCGCACGTATCTCCTCTTTGACGCGTTCGAAGATCACGATGTTCGCGTCAGCGGCCACCCCGATCGTCAGCACCAGCCCGGCGATCCCCGCCAGCGACAGCGTGATCGGGATCAGCTTGATCAGCGCGTAGAAGTAGATCCCGTAGACGATCAGCGTCGAGGTGGCGATCACGCCGAGCAGCCGGTAGTAGAGCATCAGGAACAGGACGACGATCCCCAGCCCGACGGCACCGGCGATCAGCGCCTTGTGCAGGGCCTGGGCGCCGAGCGAGGCGGAGACGTCGGTCTCGGAGATCAGGTCGAGCTTGACCGGCAGCGTGCCGAGCCGCAGCTCGGTCGCCAGGTCCTTCGCCGACTGGGTCGTGAACGAACCGGTGATCGACGCACCGGCGGTCGAGCTGCCGGTGTTGACGATCCCGTCGGGGTACTTGGTGAAGTCGATCTCCGGCACGCTCAGCAGTTGGCCGTCAAGCGCGGCGGCGAAATGCTGGAACAGATGCGTGCTGCCAATGCTGACCGCCGCCCCGCGTTTGGCGATCGTCGCGGTGACGTTCTGGAAGGCCGCCCCGCCGCCGTGCGAGAAGCCGAACTGCACATCGGGCTCAGCGCCCATGGTGCTCTGCGTCGGGTTGGAGATCTGGGTGCCCGACAGCGCCGGATCGTCCTTGAGCACGAAGAACTGCGCGGTCGGGCTGGTCGCCTTGATCGTGTCGGTCGGGCTCGGGTTGGCTGCCTGCAGCACCACCCAGCCCTGCGGGACCGTCAGCACCTTGCCCTGCGAGAACGAGACGCCGGCGGGCAGCGTCTCGGCCTGGAGCTCGGCCAGCGTCGGATCGCCGTTGAGGCCTGCGAGGTAGCAGTACTGGCCCTGCACCGGAACCGTGTGCCGATCCTTGGCGGCGGTCGCGCACGCCTGCGATCCGGGGGCACCGAACAGGAAATACAGGTTGCCCTTCCGTGACAGCGTCTTGCTCAACGGCGCCCGCGGCTGCTCGGACGCCAGCTTGACCGCCTTGTATAGCGAGACGCCGCCCGTGCCCGGATTCCCCGGCGAGGCTGCCGACGTGCCCTGGCTGATCGTCAGCGCGGCCGCGTTCCGCAGGGCCAGCTGGCTGGCGACCGTCTTGCCGTTCGGGGTCAGCGCATTCGCCTCCCAGTCATAGAACTCCAACTGCGCGGTCGACCCGACCTCGTTCTCGGCGCGCTGGATGTCATGCACATCCGGCAGGCTCGCGACGATCTGGTCCGAGCCCTGAGTCGCTATCTCGGCCTGAGACACACCGAGCGAGTTGACCCGGGACTCCATGATCGAGATCGTTTGGGCCAGGGCGCTGGAGGTCACCTTCGGGGTCTGCGGCGTCGGCGCCGCCTTGTAGGTGAGCTGCACCCCGCCCTTGAGGTCCAGGCCGAGCAGCGTCGGCTTCAGCGCGATCGCCACGGCCGAGGCGGCCAACAGGCCGAGCACGAGCAGCAGAACGAGGCCGTGGCGCTTTCGGTCAGACATCAGGACAGGTGGATGCTAAAGGGCGTGGGCGCCGGGGCCGGATCGGGTCCGCTTCCGGCCCGCGGCGCAAGCGACGGGCGGGGCGGGCGGCGCGGGGCGCGGACCGGCCGGGTGGGGCGGGTGGGCCCACCTTAATGCAAATCGTGTCAGTGGTTGTTGGTGGGCGTCAGCACGACCAGCACGCCCCCCTCGTCGTCATCGTACGCGGGAAAGATGTCGGCCACCGCGCGCGCCGGCAGATCATGCTCGGCGTTGACCTGGACGGCCTTGTTCTTGACCCGCACCTCCCACTCGAGCGCGGTCCCGACGTGATCGGATCCGTCGTCGAACCGGAGACCGAGCACGTCGGCCACCGGACGGCCCATCACCTGTTCGGTCTTGAGACCCGTCAGCTCGAACGAGCCGCGGCCGCAGTCGACGATCCGGCCGTCGCCGTCGCAGGCGAAGAACGCCGCGTTCGGGGCCGGGTAGTAGTCGTCGAGCAGTTCGAACAGGTACGCGAAGCCGCACTTCTCGCAGCCACGAGCCTCACGCCGGAAGCCGGCATTGCGGTCGGTGCCCATCGAGCGGTTGCCGCAGTGCGGGCAGATGAAGTAATGCTCATGGCTCATCGGTCAGGCCCAGGATAGACACGCGCCCGCGCGCCGCGCCCCGCTCTTAGCAAGAGCTTCATGTGCACAGTGCTCCGCACGGGGAGGGTGCAGATTTGCTTTTCAGAGCAACGTGAGTGGGCCGGGTGTCTTGCGCCCGAGGTGCTCGTAGGCTCGTCGGGTCGCAGCCCGGCCGCGCGGGGTGCGCTCGATCAGGCCGCACTGCAGCAGGTAGGGCTCGTAGACGTCTTCGATCGTGTCCTGCTCCTCGCCGACCGCGACCGCCAGGGTCGAGAGGCCGACCGGGCCGCCGCCGAACTTGTCGCAGATCGCGTGCAGGATCTCGCGGTCGAGGCGATCGAGACCCTGGTCGTCGACCTCGAGCATGTCCAGCGCCGAGCCGGCGATCTCGTCGGTGACGACGCCGCCGTGGCGGACCTCGGCGTAGTCACGGACGCGTCGCAACAGCCGGTTGGCGACCCGCGGCGTGCCGCGGCTGCGGCGCGCGATCGCGACCGCGCCGTCATCTTCGATCGAGACCCCGAGCAGCCCCGCCGAGCGCCGCACGATCTGAGCCAACTGCTCGGGCTGGTAGTGCTCGAGCCGGTGCTGGATCCCGAAACGATCGCGCAGCGGCGTCGTCAACAGGCCCGAGCGGGTCGTCGCCCCGATCAGCGTGAACGGCGGCAGCGGCAGCGTCACGATCTTCGCGCCCGCGCCTTGACCGACCGTGAACGGCAGGATCCCGTCCTCCATCGCCGGATAGAACGTCTCCTCCAGCGCCCGTGGCAGCCGGTGGATCTCGTCGACGAAGAACACGGCTCCCGGCTCAAGGCTGGTCAGGTAGGAGGCGATGTCGCCCTTGCGCTCCAGCGCCGGGCCGGCGGTCTGCGTGAACGGCGCATCGAGCTCGGCGGCGATGATCTGCGCCAGCGAGGTCTTGCCCAGGCCCGGCGGTCCGGCCAGCAGCACGTGATCGAGCGCTTCGCCGCGCCTCAGCGCCGCGGTGATCGAGACCGCCAGCTGTTCACGGATCCCCTCCTGGCCGACGAAGTCCTGCAGCCGCCGCGGCCGCAGCGAACGATCGTCGTCCGGGTCCTCACCGGGCGCCGGCGCCGGATCCTGCAGGCGTGGCGGCGCAGTGCTCATCGTCGAGCGCTCCGCAGGGCCTGGGAGATCAGCTGCTCGGCCGAGTCGCCGTCGGCGCCGTTCAGCAGCGACTCGATTTCGTCTGAGCCGTAGCCGAGCCCGGCCAGCGCGTCACGCGCCACCGAACGGGGGTTTTCGGCGCGCGTGACCGAGATCTCGTCGTCGGCGACGGTCGACGCCACCTTCTCGCGCAACTCGACGATGATCCGCTCCGCCGTGCGCTTGCCGACGCCGGGCGCACGCAACCGTGACACGTCGCCGGCGGCGACGGCCGCCAGCAACTCGCGCGGCGGCGCGCCCGAGAGGACCGCGAGCGCCATCTTCGGCCCGACCGTCTGCACGCCGAGCAGCATCAGGAACAGGTCCCGCTCGGTCTCCGATGCGAACCCGTACAGCGCCAGCGCGTCGTCTCGCACGACCAGATGGGCGTGCAGCGACACGTCGTTGCCGATCGCCGGCACGTGACGCAGCGTCTCCGCCGACACGGCCAGCCGGTAGCCGACGCCGCCACAGTCGACGATCACATGGTCCGGCCGTCGCACGACGACCCGGCCGGAGATCAGCGCGATCATCGCTCTCCCCTGGCAAGCGCCGCGAGTGCGTCGGGCACCTCGCGGCGGCGCAGCCCGGCGCCGGCCGCGACCGCACCCCGGGTGCGGTCGCCGGCGAGGTCGATGGTCCGTGCCAGCGGCGCGGCGTTGAGCTCGCAGATCGCGACCGCGAGCGCGTCGGCGACATGGTCCGGGCTCGGAACCGCATCGAGCGCGAGCAGCCGCGCGACCATCCGCCCGACCTGTTGCTTGGGCGCGTGACCTGAACCGCAGACGGCCGACTTGACCTGCTGGGGCGTATACGAGCGGGCGGGTATCCCGCGCTGTCCCGCCGCCAGCAGGACCACTCCGCGGGCCTGCCCAACCGCGAACGCCGTCTGCACGTTGGCGCCGAAGTAGAGCTCCTCGATCGCCATCGCGTCGGGGCGGTGGCGCTCCAACAGCTCGCAGATCCGGGCGTAGATCTCGGCCAGCCGCCGTTCGGGCGCGACTCCGCGGCGGGTGGCGATCATCCCCTGCTCGACGGCCCGCAGCCGCGAGCCATCGCGGCCGGCGAGGCCGAAGCCGGTCGAGGCGGTGCCTGGGTCGATCCCGAGGACGAGCATGCTTCACACATTCTCCGCAGCGCCCCGGACGCCTGCCCGCCGCCGGTCGCCCGGTCGCACCCGGACGCTCAGCGCCCGTCGCAGCCCTGCGGCAGCCCGAGCGTCGTCTGGCGCAGCACCAGCCAGCCGTCGACGCGGGCGAGCACCTGGTGGTGGTTCAGGCGCGGGTCGACCGGCGCCGGCGAGCCGGTCACCGAGTTGTGCGGCCCGATGAAGTCAACACCGGGCTGTGACATCACCGTGCCGACGCGCTCCAGCGGAACCTTGAGCTTCCACGCCATCTCGGACTGGACTCCGTGATTGACGGCCGAGAAGCTCGTCTTGCAGGGGAAGACGCCGTTGCGCCCGCCGACTGCCGCGGCCACCTTCGTCATCTGGTTGGAGGTCGTCACCGCCAGCGACGCCTGCGGAAAGGCGGCGCGCGCCTCGCTGATGCGAGTCGTGATGAATGGCACCGACGCGCCCGCGAGTACGACGAACGTCGCGACGCCGGCGATCGCACCGGCGTTGGCGGTCGTCATCCGCGCCGAGACGATCTCACGAGCCAATTGCGCGAGCCGGACCATCCCGTAGCCGCCGAGCACGCAGATCAGCGATGCCGCCGGCAGGAAGAACCGCTCCAGGCCCGGGTACCCCTTGAGCGTCTCGACGACGACCACGACGTAGTACAGAACGACGCCGAGTCCGAGCCCCAGCACGATCCCGCGCCGGTCCTTCAGCGCTCCGATCACGACGCCGGCGATCCCGAACGCAAGGATCGGCAGTACCTGGTCGTTGATCCCGCGGGAGTTCACCGCGATGAACGGATGCGGCCCGAGGTTGCCGTTGTACTCGGCCGCGTGCGAGGCCGCCAGGAACGCGTCTCCGGACCCGATCCACGGCGGCACGAACCAGGCGATCGGGAACGAAGCCAGTCCGAGCCCGAACATCGCCAGCATCGGCCAGGTTCGGAACTTCGGGTACCGCCAGATCAGCCAGGCGCCATACAGAACCTCGGGCGCCAGCCACTCGGGCCGGATCCAGGTCGCGGCCACCATCAGCCACCACGCCTGAATCCGCTTGCCCTCGACGATCCGATCCACCGCCCACAGCGAGCAGCCGATCAGCAGCGTCTCGGAGGTGCCGTGCAGGAAGTAGTAGAACCAGTCCTGGGTCAGCAGTACGCCCGCCACCGCGATCACGCCGGCGGAAACCCCCGGTATCAGTCCGCCGCGTTCCCCGTCGGTGCTGCCGGCCAGCTTGTACGCCAGCCGCCAGGCGGCGACGAGCCCGAGCAGACCGCCGATCCGGGCGGTGATCACCCACAGCGTCGGCGCCGCTGAGCCGAACGCGCCCCAGACGGTCGTGAACACAAATGGCAGCGGCTTCCAGGACGGACCGCCCGAGATGATGAAGCTGATGTGCGGGTCGGTGATCTCGCGGCCCCAGACGATCCACGACCACGGGTCGTAGCTGGGGACGGTCGGCAGCACCGCTGCCGACAGCGCGCCCAACACGATGCAGACGAGCACCGACCAGACGGCCGTCGAGCGCACCGTGCGCTGTAGGACACCCGCGGAGCCGCCGTCCGAGTCGCTGGCGCCTCCGGAGTCGCCGGGCGTCTTGGAGCGCCGCTGATGCGGCAGGTCGACGGCTGACATCGG
>Ga0302178_10000077_pt1 | contig 89829 bp, 83 predicted proteins | sample I_Palsa_E1_3_FD_198790 | JGI IMG/M metagenome (GOLD analysis project Ga0302178, IMG submission 198790) | Peat permafrost microbial communities from Stordalen Mire near Abisko, Sweden - I_Palsa_E1_3 | ecosystem: Environmental > Terrestrial > Soil > Palsa > Peat permafrost | place: Sweden...
CCGGTCACTCGCACGCTGTACCGCTCGCGCTTTGGTCCCTTACTGGATTTGGCATCGCTTTCACCTGCGTTGGCGTGGAATGCCCAGCACGCTTTTGCACTGCACGATATCAATATGGACAACACCCACGCCTTTGAAAATTTCCTGGCCTGGGACCAGGCTGTTTCATTGGACGATTTTATGGCGATTCAGAAACGCTTGGCCGCCACACCCTGGGTCAATACGTTTGCCGTTGGTCGCGCCGATCCACGGGTATGGTTTGCCGATATCGGCGCTATTCCCGATGTGCCCGATGCCCTGGCACAAAACTGCACGCCGCCCTTGGGCCGCGCCTTTGACGCACAAATGCCCGGGGTGCCGTTCCTCGACGGTTCCCGCAGCGACTGCAACTGGGGCAATCCGGCGCGCGCACCGCAGCCCGAAGGTTTGCCGGTAGCGCAGATGCCGGCGTTGTTGCGCGATGACTATGTCGGCAATTTCAACGGCAGTTATTGGCTTACCAACGCCACAGCACCACTCACGGGTTACCCAACCATTACCGGTATCACCGGCACGCAACAGTCCTTGCGCACCCGCCTGGGTCACGAACTGGCGGCGGAACTTCAGCGCGAACCGGGCGGTGTGACACGCGGGTCGCTCAAGCGTGCGGTGCTCGACAGCCGTTCGATGTCGGAGGCGTTAATGCGTCAGCCGATATTGGCAGCTCTTTGTGCGGATCCCGCAACCGGGGTAGGAACCACCAACGCCGCGGCGAACTGGCTGGTGACGCTAAGCCCGGCTGAGGCCAAGATACCCCATGCCGGTTTCGCTACGGCGTCATCGAATCCGCAGACCGTGGATTTGCGCGAAGCCTGCAAGGTGCTGCATGAGTGGAACGGTAAGGCCAATATCGACGCTCGTGGCGCAAATCTGTGGGATGAATTCTGGCGACGCGCCAACGACTTGCCCGATGCACGCCTGTATCGCGTGCCGTTCGACCCGGCACATCCTCTCACCACACCACAGGGTTTGAATGCGGGCGACCCAACCGTAGTCGAGGCCTTGCGCCAGGCGTTGGGCCAAGCCGTAGTGGCGTTACAGAAGCAGGGCTTCAAACTCGATTCCACGCGCGGTGAGATGTTGTACACCCAACGCGACGGAAAACGGATTCCACTTTACGGCGGCTGCGACGCGGAAGGTTACTTTACGGTAGTGTGTTCGCAGCACATGCTGGATGCCGACGGATATTCAATGGACCATAACGGGCACGGCGAAAGTTATGTGCAACTTGTATCGTTCGGCGCGCACGGCGTGGAAGCCGATACACTGCTGGCCCACTCAGAATCCGACGACCCCGTATCGCCGCATTTCGCTGATGCGACCCGGCAATTCTCAAATCAATCCTGGTTGCGCTTTCCGTTTTCGGAGCAGGCGATCGCGGGGGACCCTGAGTTGACGCGGATCAGGCTGGAAGGGCGTTAGCGGAAAGCGAGGCGTTAATTTCCCAAAAGCACGCCCATGGTGCAATGCACGATGGGCGTGCGTTCCACCTTGGCGCGATGCCCCATAAGCGTCGATTTTCTCAATCCGGCAAGTGCGAGATACGGGTTGAAAGCCTCTCGCGATAGCTGTCCGACGGCACCCGTTGCCGGCGCTTGGAAGCCCTGCCAAGCCGCGTCGATATTGGCGGATAGAACTAAAGCCAGATAAAAATCCGCGCTTCCAGGCAGATTCAAACCGGCTGATGGCATAGCAATTGCTTATCTTGCTTGCGAGACCAATGGCGGTCTCGTAATAAGTCGGCTTGCCCAACTTGGGCGACCCGCAGGGACAACGGCGTCCCGAACCGTTATTGCAGGAATCGCGTGATCGATTCCTGCAACGACGGTTCGGGACGCTTTTTTTTTGTGTCACGGAAACGGGAAAACGGAGCGACGGATGAAACATCTACTGCATTCTTTGAAAAGTGGAAATTGGCGCGCGCTGCTTGCCTGTTTTCTCTACTTCGACACGGGTTTCACCGTCTGGGTGATGTTTGGACCGTTGGCGCCGTTTATCAAAAAAGACGTTCCCATGTCGCCGGCCGAATTGGGTTTTCTGGTGGCCGTGCCGGTGCTGGGCGCGGCCATCTTACGAGTCACGTTGGGTAATCTTTATCAGGCTTATGACGGCCGCCGTGTGGCCCTGATGGGGATCGCCTTATCCGCCTTGCCTGCGGTAGTGCTGCTGTTTTTACCTTTTACGCCTTCCTACACCTTGCTTTTGGTACTCGGTGTATTGCTCGGTGTGGGCGGCGCCAGTTTTGCGGTCGCATTGCCCATGGCCGGCAGCAATTATCCGCCCAAGGTACAAGGCCTGGTTCTGGGACTGGCGGCGGCCGGTAATATCGGCGCTGTGCTGGATGGATTTATGTTCCCCGGTTTGGCCGAGCATTTTGGTTGGGCTAAAGCCACCGGTGCGGCCTTGCCTTTGCTGGCATTGGCTGCCACGGCGATCTTTTTCTGGGCCAAGGACAATGCACCCAAGAGTGGCAATGCTGCGCTCGCCTTGCGCAGTTTCGGCATCACCTTGGCTGGTTTGCTGGTGTTGGTGGTAGCAGTCCATGCCGGGGTCTTCGGCAGCGGTAAAAGCGGAGTATTGCTGTTGCCCGTGATGGGTGCGTTGCTGGCGATCGCGGTACTGCCCAAACATTATCGCAGCGTGCTGGTGGAGAGCGATACCTGGGTAGTGATGCTGGTGTACAGCATCACCTTCGGCGGTTTTGTCGGCATGTCTTCGTATGTGACCACGCTGCTGATCACCTTATACCAAATGCCCAAGATTGAAGCCGGTCTGTTTATGTCTTTGCTGGCTTTTATCGGTGCAATGGTGCGTCCGGTGGGTGGTTTGATCGCGGATCGGGTCTCCGGTGTGCGCGCATTAATCGTTTTGCTGGCTGCGATCTCGGCCTGCGATTTCGCCTTCGCGATCTGGATGCCACCCGTCGCGAGCGGGATCGTGTTGTTGTTGGCGACCTATGTATGTTTCGGGCTGGGCAACGGTGCGACGTTTCAGTTGGTGCCGCATCGCTGGCAAGGCAGAACCGGCCTGATGTCCGGCATCGTCGGCGCGGCGGGGGGTATCGGCGGCTTTTATTTGCCGGTGATTATGGGCATCGCCAAGGAAAGTACCGGCAGTTATCAAATGGGCTTCGCCACCTTCGGCGCTATCGCGGCGCTGGCCTTTGTGCTGGTGGCGGCGCATCGCGCGCGTTGGCTGGTCTGGGCTTTGCCGCAAGAGGTACATCTGACGCATGAGGTGCCGCAGGGTGTCGCGATACAAGCTGACAGCGGCGCCTGAATCGCGGCTTATCCAGCTAACTATTGAGCTACATCGGTAGCAACTTGAACCGCACTCCATGCAGCACTGAATTCCGGGAGTAAGCATATGAAAATCATCGTTGTCGGCCACGGCATGGTCGGTCACAAACTCGTTGAAGCGCTGGCTGAGACGGGCTTGGGCCGGATCGAAATCACGATCCTGGGAGAAGAGCCGCGCGCCGCATACGACCGGGTTCATTTGTCGGAATTCTTTGCGGGCAAGTCGGCTGACGATCTTTCACTGGTCGCTCCAGGTTTTTTTGAACGCGACAATCTGCTGCTTAAACTGAATGCTCGCGTCGAGTCGATCGATCGTGCGGCCAAGACCGTGACGCTGGCCTCGGGCGAAGTGCTGCCTTACGACAAGCTGGTGCTGGCCACCGGCTCATATCCTTTTGTGCCGCCGCTGCCGGGAAAAGATCGCCCCGATTGTTTTGTGTATCGCACCATCGAAGATCTCGAAGCGATGCAAGCCTGCGGTAGCCGCTCCAAAACCGGGGTGGTGATCGGTGGCGGTCTGCTCGGTTTGGAATGCGCCAAAGCCCTGCGCGATATGGGATTGTTAACCCATGTAGTCGAGTTTTCTCCACGCTTGATGGCGGTGCAGGTGGATGACGGCGGCGGCCGCGTATTACGGCATAAGATCGAAGAGTTGGGGGTGGTGGTGCATACCGGCAAGAGCACCACCGAAATTGTCGACGGCGAAACGGCCGCGCATCGCATGCAGTTCGCCGACGGCAGTTATCTCGATACCGACATGATTGTGTTTTCCGCGGGGATCCGCCCGCGCGATGAATTGGCGCGTAATTGCGGCTTGGAAATTGGCGCCCGCGGCGGCATCGTGGTCGACGACACCTGCCGCACACTCGACCCGGAGATTTACGCCATCGGTGAGTGTGCCTCCTGGAACGGACAGGTATTCGGCCTGGTCGCCCCTGGTTACGACATGGCCCGAGTGGTGGCGCGGCATCTGCTGGGACAGGATGCGGCATTCAGCGGCGCCGATATGAGCACCAAACTCAAACTGCTGGGCGTTGATGTGGCCAGTCTAGGCGACCCGCACGGTAAACAACCCGGCAGCCGTTCCTATCAGTTTACCGATGAGCGTAAACAGATCTACAAGAAGCTGGTGGTGTCGGAATGCGGTAAATATTTGCTGGGCGGCGTGATGGTGGGCGACGCCGGCGAATACGGCACGTTGTTGCAGATGATGCTGAATCGGATTGAATTGCCCGAGGCGCCCGAGTTTTTGATTTTGCCGCAGGCTGACGGCATGAGCAAGCCTGCCTTGGGCGTTGACGCTTTACCTGCAACCGCGCAAATCTGTTCCTGCAATAGCGTCTCCAAAGCCGAGATCTGTGCCGCGGTGGGTGCCGGCGCCACCGATATCGGGACCTTAAAAACCTGCACCAAAGCCGGAACCTCCTGCGGCGGTTGCGTGGCTTTGGTCACGCAGATTATGAAAGCGGAGATGAAAAAGCAGGGTCTGGCCGTCAACAATCACCTCTGCGAACATTTTCCATATTCGCGGCAGGAGCTGTATCACCTGGTTCGAGTCGAACGAATCAAGACTTTCGGTGCCTTATTAAGCGCGCACGGCAAAGGCCTGGGTTGCGATATCTGCAAGCCGGCGGCCGCGGGCATTTTTGCCTCATGCTGGAATGAGTTTGTGCTGAAGAAAGAGCACGCTGCGCTGCAGGACTCGAATGACTATTTCCTCGGCAACATCCAGCGCGACGGCACCTATTCGGTGGTGCCACGTATGCCGGGCGGCGAGGTTACGCCCGATGGTTTGATCGCGGTCGGGCAAGTGGCAAAAAAATACGGTTTGTATACGAAGATCACCGGCGGCCAACGCGTCGATATGTTTGGCGCCCGTGTCGAGCAGTTGCCGTTGATTTGGGAGGAATTGATTGCCGCCGGTTTTGAATCCGGCCATGCCTACGGCAAATCGCTGCGCACGGTGAAATCTTGTGTCGGCTCGACTTGGTGCCGTTACGGTGTGGATGATTCGGTCGGTCTGGCGATCGAATTGGAAAACCGCTACAAAGGTTTACGCACGCCCCATAAAATAAAATTCGGCGTTTCCGGCTGCACTCGCGAATGCGCCGAAGCTCAAGGCAAAGACGTCGGCATTATCGCCACCGAAAAAGGCTGGAACCTCTATGTCTGCGGCAATGGCGGGATGAAACCACGGCATGCCGAACTGCTGGCCGTCGACCTCGATAAAACCACGCTGATTCAATTGATCGACCGCTTCCTGATGTTTTATATCCGCACCGCGGATCGTCTGCAACGCACTAGCGTTTGGCGCGACAACCTCGAAGGCGGCCTGCAGTATCTGGTTGATGTGATCGTGCAAGACAAGCTGGCTTTGGGCGCTGAACTGGAACGCGAAATGCAGTATGTGGTGGATACCTATGTCTGCGAATGGAAAGCGGCGGTTGAAGACCCCGAGACCCGCAAGCGCTTTCGCCATTTCGTTAATAGCGAACAAGCCGACCAGAATGTGATGTTTGTCGAAGAGCGTGGGCAGATCCGGCCGGCGACGGTGCAAGAACGCCAGACACAAGCCAAATGGATTCCCCTGGTAGACGTCGCGTGATGGAGTCGATCATGAACACGCCTCTCGCCGCAAAAAAATGGACTCTGGTGTGCGACCTCAACGAGATCGTGCCCAATACCGGCGTCTGCGCCTTGGTCGATGGCGAACAAGTGGCGGTATTTCATGTCAGCGATGGAGCTACGCGGGTATTTGCCATCGGCAACTATGACCCCAATGCCGAGGCGGCGGTGCTGTCGCGCGGTTTGATCGGCAGTTTGGGCGAACGCCTGGTGGTCGCATCCCCCATCTATAAACATCATTTCGATTTGCAAACCGGCGCCTGCATTGAAGTGCCGGAGCATTCCGTCAGCAGCTTCGCCGCGCGTATCGAGCATGGCCAAGTGTGGGTTGCGCGATGACAGTCGCGCATGCAAAACCATCCTTGGTGGTAATCGGCAACGGCATGGCGGGTATGCGTACCGTCGAGGAGTTGTTGAAACTGGCGCCGGACCTCTACGATATAACAGTCTTCGGTGCCGAGCCTCACGGCAACTACAACCGCATCCTGTTGTCGCCGATGCTCGCCGGTGAAAAAAATCTGGACGACATCATGCTCAATACCCGCGCCTGGTATGAGCACAACCAGATCACCTTGCATGCGGGCGACCCGGTACTGTCCATCGACCGTACCCGCCGCCTGGTGCGCTCGGCAGGCGGCCGGGAAGTGCGCTACGACCGGTTGTTGCTGGCGACCGGCTCCAAGCCGTTTATGCTGCCGGTGCCGGGCGCTGATTTGCCGGGTGTGATTGCCTTTCGCCAAATCCAGGACGTTGAGGCGATGTGGTCCGCCGCGCGTCAACACCGGCACGCAGTGGTGATCGGCGGAGGTCTGCTTGGTCTGGAAGCCGCCAATGGTTTGCTGCGTCAGGGGATGAATGTGACGGTGGTGCATGTGAGCGACAGCCTGATGGAGCGGCAGGTCGACCGACCCGCGGCCGCGTTGTTGCAAAAAAAGCTGGAGGCGCGCGGCCTGCGTTTTTTGCTGGCGACTCAGACCGCCGCCATCATCGGGCCGGACCGCGTCACGGCCGTGCGCTTCAAGGATGGCTGCGAGATCCCGGCTGACCTGGTGGTAATGACGGCAGGGGTACGCCCGAATATCGCGCTTGCGCAGCAAGCCCGCCTGCATTGCGAGCGCGCAGTGGTGGTGGATGACACGCTGCAAACCTACGATCCCCGCATCTATGCCGTCGGCGAATGCGTGCAACACCGTCGTGCCACCTTTGGACTCGTCGCGCCGATCTGGGATCAAGCCTATGTTTGCGCCGCCCATCTGGCCGGATTGGGTCTGCGGCGTTATGTGCAGCAAGCGACCGCGACCAAACTTAAAGTCACTGGGGTCGAGCTTTATTCGGCCGGCGATTTCGCCGCTGGTGAGGGGCGCGACAATCTGGTGCTGCGCGACCCGCGGCGCGGCGTCTACAAACGTTTGGTGCTGGATCACGGGCAGCGGGTGTTAGGGGCCGTACTGTATGGCGATGTCAAAGATGGCCCCTGGTATTTCGACCTGATCCAGAAGCGGACCGACGTGCGGGCGTGGCGCAGCACACTGTTGTTTGGCCGTGCCGTATGCGAAGCACAAGCGGCGTGAGGCGGAGAGCGACGCCGTGAATGCCCCCGTGATCCCTATCTTGAACCAAGCTACCCATACGACGTGCCCCTATTGCGGAGTGGGTTGCGGCGTGCGCGCCACTCTGCAAGCGGATAGACAGCTTGAAATCAAGGGGGATGAGTCGCATCCCGCCAACCTCGGCCGTCTCTGCGTCAAAGGCTCGGCGCTGGGCGAAACCGTGGCGCTCGACGGGCGCCTGCTTTACCCGCATGTGCGCGAACGCAGAGCGGCAGACCCCGCCGGCTTGCGGCAAGTTTCGTGGGATACGGCGCTGGATCAAGTGGCGCATGGGTTTAGGCGGATTATCGACGAGCATGGCGCAGACTCCGTGGCCTTATATGTTTCCGGTCAGTTCCTGACGGAGGATTATTACGTCGCGAATAAGTTGATGAAGGGTTATATCGGCAGCGCCAATATCGATACCAATTCACGCTTATGCATGTCGTCAGCCGTGGCCGGGCACAAACGTGCTTTTGGCGCCGACCTGGTGCCGGTCTGCTACGACGATCTGGAGCTGGCCGATTTGATAGTGCTGGTTGGCTCGAATACCGCTTGGTGTCATCCGATCCTGTTCCAGCGCATCACCCGCATCAAGGAAACCCGCCCCTCAGTCAAAATTGTCGTCATCGATCCGCGCCGTACCGCCACCTGCGAATCGGCCGACCTGCATTTGCCGCTCAAGCCCGGCACCGATGTTTGGCTATTCAACGGTTTGCTCAGTTTTCTCGCGAGCCAGGGAAAAACCGATCGTTCCTTTGTCGCCGCGCATACCGAGGGTTTGACCGAGACACTTGCCGCCGCCGAACTGGACGCTGCCGATCCGGTCGAAGTCGCCGGAATCTGTCAGGTTGCACTGGACGATCTGCTCACTTTCTACCGCTGGTTCGCCGCCACAGACCAGGTGATCACAGCGTTTTCACAAGGCGTGAATCAATCGTCGTCGGGCACCGACAAGGTCAATAGCATCATCAATTGCCATTTGTTGACTGGACGCATCGGCCGGCCGGGCGCGGGACCTTTCTCGATTACCGGCCAACCCAATGCCATGGGCGGGCGTGAGGTCGGCGGCCTGGCCAATATGCTGGCCGCGCATCTGGAGTTGCATGAGCCGGCCCATCGCGAGCTGGTGCAAAACTTCTGGGATTCTCCTGCGATGGCGGACCGTCCGGGCTTGAAGGCGGTTGAGTTATTCGAGGCGATCGAAGCGGGCCGGATCAAGGCCGTGTGGATCATGGCGACCAACCCGGTGGTGAGCTTGCCCAATAGCGATCAGGTCAAACGTGCATTGGCCCGGTGCGAACTGGTGGTGGTCTCCGACATCGTCGAGCAGACGGACACCAACGCCTGCGCGCATGTGCTGTTGCCGGCCCTGGGTTGGGGTGAAAAAGACGGCACGGTGACCAACTCGGAGCGCCGCATTTCCCGCCAACGCGCTTTTCTTCCGCCGCCGGGCGAGGCCCGCGCCGATTGGCGCATCATCTGCGATGTGGCGCGGCGCATGGGTTATGCCGGCTTTGACTTCACCGGCGCGTCACAGATTTTTGATGAGCATGCGCGGCTTAGCGCCTATCGTAATGCCGGCAATGCCGATAGCCCTCACACAAACCCGGGCGAGAGTACAGAGATCGTGGCACGGACCTTCAATCTCGATGGATTGGTCGGTCTGGGTCAAGCTCGTTTCGATCTGCTGCAACCGGTGCAATGGCCGGTAACCGTCACTCATCCTTTAGGCACGGCGCGATTGTTCACCGATCAACGTTATGCCCATGCGGATGGCCGCGCTCGTTTTATTGCGACTGCGCCGCGCTTGCCGGCCCATGCCGCGAACCATGAATATCCCTTGATTCTCAACACCGGCCGGGTACGCGACCAATGGCACAGCATGACGCGCACGGGTAAATCGCCCAAGCTCGCGGAGCATGTGCCGGAACCTTGTGTCGACCTGCACCCGCAAGATGCACTGTTATATGGCGTGCGCGCCGGTAGTCTGGCGCGTATTGTGACGCGCTGGGGCGACATGGTGGCGCGGGTACAGCATGGCAACGGAATCGCACGCGGCAGCATCTTTGTGCCGATCCACTGGAGCGGTCAATTTGCGTCCGACGCTCGCGTCGGTGCGCTGGTCAATCCGGTGGTCGACCCGATCTCCGGCGAACCCGAGTTCAAACATACCCCGGTGCGGATCGAGCCTTTCAATGTGTCCTGGTACGGTTTTGCCCTAAGCCGCCGGGCCCTTGAGCTGGAGTCGATCCCGCATTGGACGCGGATTCAAGGGCGGCAGTTTGTGCGCTATGAACTTTCCGGGCTCAAGACCGTCGAAGACCACAGCGCCTGGGCGCGCAGCTTTACTGGCGTGACCGACCCGCACGCCGACTGGCTTGAGTACCAGGATGCTTCCGCCGGCGTTTATCGCGCCGTGCATCTGGTTGAGGACCGTATCGATAGCGTGATTTTTATTTCGCCGCGCCCCGATCTGCCGTCGCGAACTTGGCTGGCGAGCTTGTTTGTCAAACCACAATTGGCGGAAGCCGATCGCTTGGGCCTGCTGGTCGGCCAGCCGCTGGAGCGGGGCGCCGACGTGGGGGCGACTGTCTGTTCCTGCTTCGGGGTGGGACGTAATACGATTTGTACCGCGATTCGAGAGCAGGGATTGACCACTACCGCGCAGGTCACAGCCTGTCTGAAAGCCGGCGGAAATTGCGGCTCCTGTGTGCCGGAAATCAAGCGCCTGTTGACTCAGATGCGGGTGGGTGAGGGTGAACTGAGTTAGGGATGCGAGTTGGGGAGGTTAACCTCGAGCATCGATCTCACACATGTTTCGACCTGTAACAACCTTAAGCGTTTGAAAAAAACCTCGTATATCCACGCTCGATCCCGATAATGAAATGCAAGGGATAACCCCAATTAGTGTCGCTCAACAGGTGCCGGCATGCCGCGCCTACCGTTCGACGGGCAACCGCTCTCGCTGCAGATGCAGCGTTGGAATGCGCAGCCAGTCGTTCCGCTCAAGGAGAATACGCATGCGAATCGCCCAAATAGCGCCGTTATATGAATCTGTCCCGCCCAAGTTTTATGGCGGTACCGAGCGCGTCGTTTCTTACCTGACCGAAGCGCTGGTCGACCTCGGCCATGACGTGACGCTGTTTGCCAGCGGCGATTCAGTCACCTCAGCCAATCTCGAAGCCGCCTGGCCGCGTGCCTTGCGCCTGGACCCGACCATTCGCGATGCGTTGGCACCTCATGTGTTGATGCTGGAGCAAGTGCGCCGCGTCGCTCATGAATTCGACGTATTGCATTTTCACCTCGATTATTTGCCTTTCCCCCTGTTCTCGACGCTCAAGACGCCGTTTGTCACGACCTTGCATGGCCGTCTCGACCTGCCGGAATTGCAACCGGTGTTCGACATGTTCCCGCAAGCGCCGGTCATTTCGATCTCCGACTCGCAACGTCAACCGCTGCAGCAAGCGAACTGGCTCAACACGATTTATCATGGCTTGCCCGAGCAACTGCTCACGCCGCAAGCGCAAAAGAAGCCGGAATACCTGGCTTTCCTCGGGCGTATCTGCCCCGAGAAGCGAGTCGATACCGCGATTCGGATTGCGGCGCAAAGCGGTCTGCCGCTGAAGATCGCCGCCAAAGTGGACAAGGTCGACCAGGAATACTTCAAGCGGGAAATCGAGCCGCTGCTGTCGCAGGCTCATGTCGAATTTGTCGGTGAGATCAACGAAGCACAGAAACCCGAGTTCCTCTCGGGCGCCAAAGCGCTGTTGTTTCCGATCGATTGGTCCGAGCCTTTCGGCTTGGTGATGATCGAAGCCATGGCGTGCGGCACTCCGGTGATCGCGTTCAACCGCGGTTCAGTGCCGGAAGTCATCGACCATGGCGTGACGGGTTATATCGTGGAAGACGTGCAGGGCGCGGTTGCGGCACTGCAACGCCTCGACGAACTGTCGCGCACGGAAATCCGGGCCCAGTTCGAACGCCGTTTTAGCGCAAAAACCATGGCGCAGAATTATGTCGACAGCTATGCGGCATTGATCAAAAGTACCCACCATCCGGTATTGCGCAGCGTAGCCGCAGGTTAAAACTATCACGTTGTACGGCGGTGTCCGGCTTAATCACCGGGCACCGGCCGTCGCACTATTTGCACCAGTCCGATCGATCCGCGCACAGCGTGATGGATCTTGCGTTGCCTTTGCGGCATCCAATTACACGGCATAAAGCGGTATTCAGGCGATACCGCACCTGACCGGCCCAAGCCCGTGATCGGATAGAATTGAGGAAACTACTCGCTCAATTCTTCCATGCCCATCTCGAACTACCTGAACACCTCCCCCACACTGGCTGAACGCGTCTACCATCACGAATCCGCGCAAATCATCGGCGACGTCCGTTTGGGCGACGATTCTTCGGTCTGGTGCAATGCCGTATTGCGCGGCGACGTCAACCACATCCGCATCGGCCACAGCAGCAATATCCAGGACTTGGCGATGTGCCACGTCTCGCACAAATCAGAAAAAAAACCGCTCGGCTCGCCGCTGATTATTGGCGACTACGTGACCATCGGGCATTCGGTGATCCTGCATGGCTGCGAAATCGGCAATGAATGCCTGATCGGCATGGGCTCGATTGTGATGGACGACGTGGTCATTGCCGATAGCGTGATGGTCGGGGCCGGCAGCCTGGTGCCGCCAGGTCGACATTTGGAGAGCGGCTACCTGTATGTCGGGCGGCCCGCGGTGCAGGTGCGGCCGTTGACCGATGCCGAACGAGTTTTTCTGCGGTACTCGGCCGAGCATTATGTTCGGGTCAAGAATAATTATTTGTTGGAAGCCGCGGGCGTTGTGAAATCGTAATTTCTATAACGACGGGTGGCAAAAAGTCAATGCGATGACACGTATGGGGAGCCGCTATGTGCCGGAGGAATGGCAAAGTTGCTCTTCAATCGTTTGACTTCTTCGGCCGGACTGAGGCCGAACAGCCGTTTGAACTCTCGACTAAACTGCGAGGCACTTTCGTAACCGACCTGGTTGCACGCAGTTGCCGCAGTCATCCCGTTGCGCACCATCAGCAATCGTGCTTGATGCAGGCGAATCGATTTCAGGTATTGAATCGGCGAGGTGTTTGTCACGGCCTTGAAATGGCTGTGGAACGTCGGCACGCTCATGCCGGCTTCGCTGGCCAGTTGTTCGACGTTCAACCCCTCGCTGAACGAGGCATGGATTCGGCGTAGCGCCCGCGAGATCTTGCCGAACTGCCCTTGCGCCGTGAGCGACGAGCGCATCGAACCACCCTGGTCGCCGGTCAGGACATGGAAATAGAGTTCGCGCACCAGCGCCGGCCCGAGGATTTCGGCCTCCAGCGGGCGGCTCATCGCTTCAAGAAAGCGCAGCACCGACGTGCCGAGCCGTCCATCAATCGGTGACGAGATCATGCCTTTCGGTTGGGCGCGCTCGCCATGGTTGCGTTGATCGATCTGCAACATCAGATCCGCAGCGACCTTGAAATCGAGGTGCATGTAGATCGCCAGCAGCGGCTTTTCCGCACTGGCATCGGTTTCCATGGTGAACGGCACAGGTACTGAAACTGCGAGGTAATGCTGTGCGTCGTAGAGATATACCTGATTGCCGAAGAAGCCCAGCTTGCGGCCCTGGCAGACGATCACGATGCCGGGGTCGTACAGCACCGGCGTGCGGCTAAGCGGCCGATTGGATCGAAGAAAACGGACATCCGGCAGCGCCGTCAGATTGTAGCCCTCGCACGGTGCCAGCTTTTCCAGCAATACGATTGTCCGCTGACGACTCTGGTCATCCCACATTGCCTCGCTCAAGCCCCCTCCATTGTCGTCATATCAGCCAGCCTGGACTATGACATGTATTGCTTCAAACTGCATGATCCTCATAGGAATGGGCAATCAAATTAGAGAAATGGGTATCCAAAGATGTGCCCTTGACGACTATTATTCACGTATCGATTTTGCCGTATGGCGCATCTTCGTCGATGCGCCGTCATCCCGTCCACCTTGCTCACTCCATCTGGAGAAAAACATGTCAGTAGAGAAAACCCTTTTTATCACCGGCGCCGGCAGCGGCTTCGGACGCGCGCTTGTGATCGCAGCGCTTGAAGCCGGCCATAAAGTGATCGGAACGGTACGCAGCGACGCTGCCGTGCGAGAACTTGAGGCGCTGAACCCGTCGAGAGCGTTTGGCCGGATCCTGGACGTCACCGAGTTCGACGCGATCGATGCTGTGGTTGCGGAAGTAGAGGACAGCGTCGGCCCGATTGATGTACTGGTCAACAACGCCGGTTATGGGCACGAAGGCATACTCGAAGAGTCTTCGCTCAACGAGATGCGACGGCAGTTCGACGTCAACGTCTTTGGCGCGGTTGCCGTCACCAAGGCGCTGCTACCCTACATGCGCGAGCGCCGCCGAGGGCATATCGTCAACATTACTTCGATGGGCGGATTTATCACGATGCCTGGCATTGCATATTACTGCGGCAGCAAATTTGCGCTTGAGGGCATTTCCGAGGTGCTGAGCAAGGAGTTGAAGCCATTCAATATTGCCGTGACGGCTGTAGCACCCGGCTCGTTCCGTACCGACTGGGCGGGGCGCTCAATGGTCCGGACCGCCCGTAGCATTGCCGCTTACGACACGTTATTCGATCCTATCCGCCAGGCTCGCGAGGAAAAAAACGGAAAGCAACTCGGCGACCCGGCGAAGGCGGCCAGGGCGATCCTGAAGCTGATTGGGACCGAGAATCCCCCTGCGCATTTATTGCTCGGTACCGATGCGCTGACGCTGGTGCGCGAGAAACTCAAGCGTTATGCGGCAGAGATCGATGCATGGGAAGAGGTCACGCGCTCGACGGACTACTGACACAAAGATCTCGTTTCCCGGCGAGAAACTGTCTCTCGTCGGTGAGCCGCGAAAGCACCCGGTCCAGAGGTAGCGCTTGGCAAGCGGCGTCCTTACGATCTGGAATATGCCTGCGGACGATGCAATTCCATGTACCTCTCAGGGTGAGCCAAAGCACTGAATCCGAAGGGACGATAAACCTCATGTGCCTCAGTGGTGACAAGCACTATCCGCCTTAAACCCTGCATAACATCCGATTCAAATATATGCTGCATCAACGCCTTCGCGTAGCCTCGCGATCTAAACTGCCGGAGCACAAAAACGTCACATAGATAACCGAACGTCGCCATATCGGTTACCACCCTCGCAAAGCCGATCTGTTGACTTCCCAGGTAAACACCAAAGCAAAGCGAACCCTCGATGGAGCGCTCGACAGTTGCTTTGGCGATGCCTTTAGCCCAAGCCGTTTCGTCACGCAGAAAGGTGTGAATGAGATCGATATCGAGTTCGCTCTTGTCGCTTGAAACTCGCAATTCCATATGCTCCATGGATATATCCTGTTTCTTTTGAAAAATAGAAAGACGTCGCATGCATTGTATCGTTGTCCACGGGCGGATTGGCACAACCTGCCGCTACTCAGGTCGGCGCCGTCACATGTTCCATCTCGCTAACGATCACATGGCTCGCTCGTCATAGACCGACTGCGCGCGTTCGATGCTGCCACCGTACTTGCCCGCCCACGCGACAAGCGCCACAAAGGGATCTTGCAGCGTGCGCCCTAGTGGCGTGATTGAATATTCAACCGCGACCTGCGAAGACGCTATCACTCTGCGGTTCACCAATCCGTTTCGTTCCAATCTGCGTAGTGCTTCAGTCAATGCCTTGTGCGTGATCGGGTCCAAGCGACGTTTTATGGCGTTAAACCGCGAAGGCTCCGTACACAGCACAGTCAGAATCAATACCGACCACTTGTTTGCAATCTGTTCCAGAACAGGGCGCGTCGCATTAATCTCAAAGATCACTTGCTCAATATTGTTGGTCGTCACGGTTTCCTTCCGTATATCTACTCTACACATGGTGCGTAATTGACACTAAATATACATGATGTATCTTAAATAGGACCAATCAATCACAAAGGAATGCTCGTGTTAAAGCTCGAAGGAAAGACCGTAGTTGTGACCGGTGGCAACAGTGGCATAGGCCTCGCAATAGCGAAGCGCTTCGCGGAAGAAGGCGCTTATGTATTCATCACCGGGCGCCGTCAGGCCCAGCTTGATGAGGCCGTGAGCTTGATCGGCAAGGCCGCTGGCGGTCGCGTGGAAGCCGTACAAGGTGACGTTACCCAGGCAGATGATCTCGATCGACTTTTCGATATCGTCAAAGCCAAGGCCGGCAAGCTCGATGTTCTAGTTACATCGTCAGGCACAGGGGAATACGCAACGCTCGAATCCACCACCGAAGAACATTTCGATAAGCTTTTCGACCTAAATGTTCGCGGCATGGTTTTCACCGTGCAGCGGGCGGTCAAACTGATGTCCAGCGGCAGCAGCATGGTCCTGGTCGGATCGATTGCGGGTTCGAGAGGGATGGGCGGCTACGGCACCTACTCTGCGACGAAGGCCGCGGTCCGGTCATATGCGCGCACGTGGACAAGTGAATTGTCAGAGCGTGGTATCCGAGTCAACACCTTAAGCCCTGGCCCCGTCGATACACCCATATTTGACGGCGTCGGCGATGACATCAAACAATGGCTGATCAAGCAGATTCCATTAAGCCGGATGGGGAAGCCAGACGAAATAGCAAACGCAGCGCTGTTTCTTGCGTCTGCGGATAGCAGCTTTGTCGCAGGTGCGGAGTTGTGCATCGACGGCGGGATGACGCAGGTCTAGGTTGCCCCCGACGTCGGCGAATCGATTGCAAAGGCAGGGTTTATCGGCGTTAATCCGTCGCTTTCTGACGGGTTCCGGCTGGACAACGGTCATTCGCCGCGACGACCTCGGATGACCGGAAGTTCGGCTTTAACCTGGGTCGGCTTTAACCTGGGTCAGACCACGGTTAAACGCCCTTGAGCGGAGTTATCATATATCCGGTTTTTCCTTGGTTGAGGATGTTCAGAATAGCGGCCGCAGCCGAAAACCCCACTCAGTACAATCTGTGCCTCGGCGCGATAACGCAGCGCGCCGAGAGTCCCGCGCTCAAGCAGAGTGGGTGTGTAGCTCAGCACTTGCTTGGGCTCAGAGCGTCGGGCGTCTGCCGGAATCTTCATGACAATTGTCGATCAGACGCTCGCGATTACATCACCATGGGATGGTTACGTTGTCCCAGCGCGTAAACGTTCCGGTCGGATCGTTCGGGCCGAACAGCGCAACGCGTACCACCTCGCGGGAGCCATCCTCGACAGACTCCGTGCCCGCATAGCCATTGAGGTTGGTCTTGGTGAAGGCTGGGGAGACCAAGTTAACCTTGATGCCGGTCGACTCCAGCTCGACCATCATGGCCAGCGTTATAGCGTTGAGCGCCGTCTTGGACGCGGGGTAGACGGGGCCGAAGATCGAGCGATAGGCGAAGGACGGGTCCGCGTTCAGCGTCAGCGAGCCGACACCGCTCGACACGTTGACGATGCGGGCGTCCGATGACTCGCGCAGGAGCGGCAACATCGCCTGGCAAACGGCGAGCACGCCGAACACGTTGGTTTCCCACACCGCGCGCACTTCATCGAGGGACACGACACTCGGGCGGGTCGATTTGGAGTACTCCTCGACCGAAACGCCGGGTAGCTTATTCGTATTCGAGATCGCCGCGTTGTTGACCAGCAGGTCGAGGCGGCCAAGCTCCTTGCGGATGCTTTGCGCCGCGGCAGCGATCGAAGCCTGATCCGTCACGTCGAGCTGGAGCGCGCGTGCATTCGGCCCAATCTCCTTGGCCGCGGCCTCGCCGCGCTCGAAATTGCGCGACCCGACCAGCACAGTGACGCCGTGTGCCGCGAGTTCCTTTGCGACCTGAAGGCCGACTCCTTGATTGGCTCCTGTGACCAGGGCAACGCGCTTATCGTGCATATTCATTTCCTTTGTATTGGGTTCAGAGCGGGTTGACCAAGTCAGCTTTGGTCTCGCAGCAGGCGAACCGGCAAACCGTTGGCCAAGCCAGCTTGGTGAGAGTTCGTCGCGGACGGCGCGTCCCGCCCTTGGGCGGCTATAACGCGGGTCGCGTCCGCCGTGATCAGAACGGTTTTCATGGAGGCTACTGCAGGGGTTTGCAGTATAGAAATGATATGTCGCTGCATCCGGACTTACTACAAGCGTAAGTCCAAATTTCGTTTGCGAGAGTCCGGTCATGATCGGTTCGCTTGCCGCGAACGCACCTTCACCGATTCAGCCGGCTCTGCATGAAATCGATAAACACGCGTAACTTGCGAGGAACGTGCATGCGGCTGGGATAGTAGAGATAGAACCCCGGAAAAGTTGGCCACCAAGGTTTTAGCAGAGGAATCAGGCGCTCGGCCAGGATATCTTCCTGCACCTGCACCTCGAATGCACAGGCAATGCCGCAACCGGCTCGCACGGCATCGAGAAGGATCTGACCGTCGTTGGTTACGAGGGGGCCGGTAGTTTCGATGTCGAAGTCGCGGCCTTTGTAGTGATATTCCCAGCGGTAGATACCGCCGGCGAGGCGAACGTTGATGCACCGGTGTGCGCTTAGATCTTCCGGCTTGCGCGGCAGCGGGCGTCCCGCCAGATAATTGGGCGCCGCCACGGTCGCGATACGGTGTTTACCGCCCAAAGGCACTGCCACCACGTCCTGCGCCAGATTCTCGCCGAGGCGAATCCCTGCGTCGAAGCCGCCGCCGACCAGGTCAATCAGCGCGTTGTCGCAATGCATCTCCAATGTCACGTCGGGAAAGGTCTCAAGGAAAGCGACGAGATGCGGCGTCACCAGAATGTCGGCCGCCGTACGCGACAGGTTGAGGCGCAGCAGGCCCGCGGGCTTGTCGCGAAGTTCGTTCACCCCCTCGATTGCAATCGCCAGCGCGGCAAGCGCGGGCTGAGCATCTTTCAGGAAGCGCTGCCCGATTTCGGTCAGGCCGACCCGGCGCGTCGACCGGTCGAGTAAGCGGACGCCCAGGCGGGCTTCAAGCGTGCGCAAGCTTTGCGACAGGGCGGAAGGCGACACGGCCAGTTCTGCCGCTGCGCGTGTGAAGCTCGCATGGTGGGCCACGCGAGCGAACGCCGCGATAGCCGGAAGCAGTTCGGGTAAGGTCGTCGTATTATGTAGCAGCGCTTCATACTGCATGCCAATTACCCCCATTAATCTTCAGCAATTCGTAGCCTACCATGGGTGCTCACATAAAGGAGCATTCTCAATGAGCACACTCTCCGGCAAAGTTGCAATCGTCACAGGCTCGTCGAAAGGCATAGGAGCCGGCATCGCGGAACGCCTCGCCGCCGACGGCGCCAGCGTCGTCGTCAACTACTCTCGTAGCGCACTGGACGCCGGCGTTGTCGTCGATAGGATTGTGGCCGCGGGTGGTAAGGCCGTCGCGGTCAAGGCCGATATCTCCAACCCCGCCGAGATACAGCCGCTTATCGACGCCGCGCTCAAGGCGTTTGGCAGGCTCGACATCCTCGTCAACAACGCAGGCGTCTATAAAGTAGATTCCTTGGAGACGTTGAGCGCCGAGAGTTTCGACGAACATTTCCATCTCAACGTACGTGGCCTGCTTCTCACCACGCAGGCCGCTGCCCGCGTTTTGCCCGCGGGCGGCGTTATCGTCAATATCAGCTCCGGCCTCGCCAAGAGTCCTTACCCCATGGTCCACGTCTATTGCGCAACCAAGGGCGCGGTCGATACCCTGACGCGCACGCTGGGGATAGAGCTGGGCCCGCGCAACATCCGCGTGGTCGGCATCGCGCCGGGTTTTGTCGCGACCGAAGGAAATGCGGAGTCGGCGAAGGATATGAGCGATTTCCTGGTCGCCAAGACGCCGCTGGGCCGTGTCGGTCAACCCAGGGACATTGCGGCGGCCGTATCGTACGCGGTCTCGGAAGACGCCGGCTGGGTAACCGGATGCACGATCGATGTCGCGGGCGGGATGGTCTTTTGAACGCATGCCATGCCACGGCCGGGCAAACGTCAAGCACCGTTGGATTTCTATGGTCGAGTCGCAACCGCCCAGCCTAGGCTGATGCAAGCGGTAATTCGCCGTGCGCGAATGCGCCGGGATGACGCCGTTTGCGCCAAGTACCGGCGAGTCAAAGTCCCGGCGAGTCATACAAAAGTCACATCCGAAATCGATAATGCTGCAATGCAGTACATTCCGCGCCTGCCGGTATGCGGTGCCATGCCGCGGCGCTGCACCTGGAGAGCATTCATGGCAGAACTTATCGATCCCACGGCAAACACCGCCGAGCTTCCTTCCACCCCCGAACACGAAGCGCTGAACCACCAGCCGAAGCCGGCATCGGACCAGCGACGCTGGAGCGATTCGCAATTTACCTCGCTGCCCACCCGCGCGCCGAGTCCGCTTGGCAATACTGCCGGTGGTGCCGGACTCGTCAGGCGCGCGTCATTGCCGGCACGCACGCTTGAGCCGGCTGGCTCGCTTGCAAGCGGCAGCAGACACTCGCTACATAGCGCCTCGTCCGAGGCAGATATCGAGTCCGAAAACCATCCGGAATTGCCGGCCGGCGCGCTTGTTTTGGCGGCGCAAGCTGCACCCGCTCCGGGGGGCGAGATCCCGCAACACCAAGCGGTGCAACAGGATCTCGAAGCGCTCGCTCTGGTGCGCTTGCCCACGCATGCCTCGGCGCCGGCGTTTTATGGCGCTCAACTGAGCCGTCATATTCTGCCGGTCGGGTTGTCTCGTATGATTGCACAAGGGCTGGTGGCACCGGTCGTCGCAGGTTTGATCGAAACTCATCCGCAGGCTGCGGCTGCCACGCAAGGCGGCATCGCGCTGTTATCCGGGGCGCGGTTGATCGGTTCGTTGCGGCATTCGGAATCGTCCGGCGAAATCGCCAACATGGCATTCTCCGGACTCGCCGACGGCGCGCCGAGCAGTACTCCGCGCCAGGTTTGGCAGTCGACTCAGCGTTTGGGTATTCTGGCGGGCGACCTGCTGTCGGTGTCGCTCACTGGGGCCTCGATCAAATACCCCGCGCTGATACCGATTGCACAGGCCATGGCCATGGTGCAAGTGCGTGCCCCTATTATGTCGCAAGGACGCGAGTTCCTGCGCCCGCTGATCAATACCGTGGGTGTGGGGGTGGTGGCGCCGGGAGTCGACTGGCCCGCGCAAGGGCGCAATCTGCGCACGCAAGATGTCACGTCGGCCATGAGTGGGCAATACGGTTTTGCCGTCGGCCTGACCGAGTTGTGTTCGCAGATGTTGATGCAATTGACGCTGGGCGGCAAAAAACCTTGGGAAGCCGGCACGGCGCGGGCCGTTGGCGCGGGCGCGATAGCCGGCGTGTTCAACACCATGAGCTCATCCGCCGAAGACCATATTATCGATAGCGCCGCGGCGCGGCGTATGCAGCAGACCGACCCCGCCCATGTGCGTCACTTGCATCTTGAGTCGCATAACCCGTTCAGCTACCGGGAACTGGCGCGGCAATTCGAACGCGTCGACGTGCGGGTGTTTAACCAGATGTTGCCGGCCATGCTGGCAGCCGGTGTCCTTTACGGCCTGGATCAGTTGCTGCCCGACAAAACCGGGCAAGGATCGAAAGATGCAATGACGGCCGGCATCAACGCCGTGGTCAACGCGGTGATTCTCGGCTGTCTGCTGGCCGCGACCACCCGTACCTACCAGGTCAACGACAGCGTTCGTAGTCACAACGCAGCGAATACCGAAGGGTTCTAGGCGCAGCGCGATGGTCCTCTTGGGTTTGGTCTTCTGCAGGTGACGCAGTATCAATGTTACGCATTGACGCTGCTCATCGATATTGCTTAAGGCCGGTTTGGCGCGGGAGAAGCAAATCGTAAAAGACACGCTCTATCGTTTCGCCGCCACGGCCATCATTGTTTTGACCGGCCAGACCACATCTGCGTCCACCGCGTAAAGCGCGCAGCCCACGTGCCCGCTGCTGCATTTGATCATTGCGTCGGTCATCGGGTCCAGGCCCGAAGCCGCGCCCCAACTGCCGTCCGGGGCAATAGCAAAAGCACGCGGCCGGTGGGTCAGCAAAAAATTGGTGTATTCCGCTCGGCCTTTGGGGTTCAGATAGGGAACGGCGGAGACATCGGCGAGTGCGGCAAATTGGGTCGCGGGCGGTGCCGATTCGAGGCGCGGCCAGACCACGGTATTGTCGACCGCATAGAGATGGCAATAGCGGCTGACTTTCCAGCAATCTCTCATCGCGGTGGCCGCCGGATCGAATCCGCCCGATTCCCATTGCGCGTTGGTCAGACCGATCGCAATCGCACGCGGCAGCGGCGCGCTCAGAAAACTCTTATAAATATCCAACTGGGTCGTGTTGAGGTACGGCACGGCGTCAAGGTCATTGATATTCGCATAATTGCTGGCAGTCGGGGCGGGGGCGGGCAGGTAGATCGGTAAGACAAGCTGGCTGGGCATGCCGATTTTGGCCAGGAATGCGTCGAGCTTCGGCACCCAGCGCGGCAAGGCCGCGCCGGATGCCGTAAAGGTATGTGCGTCGTCCATAAAGGTGCCGATATCGACCAATTCAGACGGCGCGCCCGCGGCGTTATATTGCCTGAACATACCTTGCCATGTTGCTGTCGCGAAGGTCTTGTCGTTCTCGCCAAAAAACCAGATCGACGGAATTTTTGTGTGCGCGCCGAACTGTCCGGCACCGGTAAGCAAAGCGGCGTCCGCCGTGGGACAGTCGGACTCTTTTGCGCCGCCCGCAAAACTCACCAAGCCTCTGACGTTCGGTATATTGAGCGTGCCGAGCGCCAAGGTGTGCCAGCCGCCGATGCTTTTGCCGGCAACCACAATACGTGTCGGGTCGATCCCGGTTATCGGCGCCACATAATCGATCACGGTACTGATGTCTCTTGCTGAAGCAAGACCTTCGGCCGCCGCATCGCAACCGAAGTGACCCATGTGTCCGGTCGAATTGGCATAACCGCGCATCATCGGCAGTGCCACTGCATAACCCCGCGACAAAAAGTAGTAGGCCGCGAAGTTATCGGCAAGACGCGGGCTATGCGCCGGGTCGGGAGATGAACCATGGTTCACCACGGCGAGCGGAAATGGTCCGCCGCTGACCGGCATCATCAGCGTGACCTCCAACTGGACCGGCGGATTCCTGCTGACCGGCACGCTCAGAATCTGTTCTTTCAGGTCGACGTCGGGCGCGAGCGGAGACGGGTCCGGCCGGTCAAGTAGATCCGCTCGCGCGCTGAGCGTAAGCGATAGTCCCAACACCAGCAGCAATAGAAAAATTCGGAATCTCAACGGCATTGTGGTCTATTTTGCGTGGGTCCATTTTGCACCGGACCGCAACGATGTGAAGTCTTTATGGATAACACTATAACGGCTAATTGGAACGGAACTTGAAGTGAGGGTTAATCTGAGTTTGACGTGCGGCATCCAAGGCTGCGGTCATGGTCCTGCCCGCGTCGGTGACGATCGCCGCGCATATGCGTCGGTCATCCGGACTTGGACAGCGCCGCACCAGACCGAGGCTTCCGAGCTTCCTAAGCTGCCGGCTGACGGTGGTGTAGTCGCGTCCCACCAGCTCAGCCAGTTCCACGATACCGATGGGCTCACGCCAAGCAATCGCATTGCATCGCGCCCGTTAAAAATCCATCATAAGAAAGCGGCTTGATAGGCCCCCGGGGTTACGCCGGTTTGCTGTTTGAACACACGCGTGAAGTGCGACTGATCGGCAAAGCCGGTGCATGTGCTTACCTCAGCAATGGACTTGCCGCCGCGCAGCAGAGGTAGCGCGTTGCGCACGCGCTCCTGCTGCTGAAATGCATGCGGACTCAAACCTGCGTCGCGCGTAAATGCACGCAGCAGCACGAAAGGCGTCACATCGAATTCGTCGGCCAACATCGGCAAAGTAAGGCGCGTCTGAAGGTCGTCACGCAAGCGAGCCTTGATCGCGTTCACCAGCGCCGGCTCGCGGCGTACTTTAGGCAGATCGGCTAGCGAGCTCGCGTGCCGGGCATGTAAGGCGATGATGGCGCGGGCGACAGTCTCGCTGCGCTTGAAGCGATCATGGTCCATTTCGGAACACCAATTCACGCCGTAGAGCAGTTGTGACAGTTCAAGATCGGAGATGAACGGACTGCGCACGTCGAAGCGTTCGCGCCGAGGCATGCCCAGCCTCTCGCTGTAGGCGGCCAGTGCCGCGGGCTGTATATGTGCGACGCGCATTTTCCATTGGCCGTTGTCGGGTGCCCAACCGGCATGCACGACCTCGGCATCGATCACAATGACCTCGCCGCGGCGGCACAAGCGTCGCTGGTGCTGAACTTCCACCGCCAGCGTTCCACCCGTGATGACCGCAAGGCAATGGGTATCATGAGCATGAGGCGGGTAGCGGTGATCGACGAAACGGCCTTTGAGCATGACCGCATCCATCACGTCTGGTGCGTGCCAGATCTTGACCGGCTTGGCGAGGGTAGCGGTATTCATGCGCGAGATGTTCCCGGTCAGGCGAAAAGCGCGAGACCGCTGACCAGTTTGCCGACCTTCTTCCGCGGCCCGACCAATCCAAGCGCCAGGTATCGAAGCGATTCGCCCGATAGCACACCCACTGCATCCAGGAACGCTTGATAGTCCGTAGTGGCTTGCCCCTGTACCGGAAAATCCACCACGTCGCAGTGCTCCAACGATTTCTGGCGCAACGCGCTCAACTGATCGGCCGACGCTTTGAGCACGGGAATGCCAATCGGTATGAGGCCGGGGTGAGCCGTGCCATCCAACTCCCGCAAGGCTTCCCCCACCAGATGCTGGTGCCGCTGGCCCAACGTGAATGCCACCACTGCGGCGGCGTTCGAGGCTTTGCCGGGGGATAGGCCTTCATCTACGACGATGATGCATCGCTCGGGTTCGCTTGGTGGTACGCGGTCGTCGACGGTATTGGGATCGTTTTGTAGTAACAATGACACTGCGATTCTCCAGGGAAATGAGGCTGTGGAGGCATGCTAGGCGGGTTTGGGCAGGAAGTATTGGACGATTTTGCAGCGAACTAGGTTATTGCGGTTTTCAATGTGGCTATGCTGCGCCGTGGTGGTGCACCAAACATGCGCGAGTATTCGCGGCTGAATTGTGATGGACTTTCGTAACCGACCTGGAACGCGGCGGTCTCCGCGTTGGCTACTCCGGTGATAAGCAACTGGCGCGCTTCCAGCAAGCGGAGCTGCTTCTGGTATTGCAGCGGCGTCATCGACGTCAATGCCTTGAATTGTCGATGGAACGCCGAAAGACTCAACTTGGCGATGGCTGCGAGATCCTCCATACGCAAGGTTTCCTTGAACTGGTCGCGCATCGCATGGATGGCGTTGATCACCCGCTGCGTGTGGCCGTTCGCCAATGCTACGTTGGCGATCTCATCGCCGTGCGGGCCGGTGAGCAACCAGTAGCAGATCTCGCGCATGATCAGGGGCGAGATCACTGGAATGGCCGAAGGCGTGTCCAGCAGGCGCACCATGCGCAGTACGCAGTCCGCCAGAGCCCCTTCAAAATGCGTAACAAAGACGCCGCGTCGCACGTCGTCTACAATTTTCGGCGGGGGATCGAGTCCCTCCAGGACATCGCTCATTACCGCAAGGTCGAATTCGATCACGACACCCAGATGCGGCTCGGTTGGACTGGCTTGCGTCACCCTGCTCAATGCCGGCATTTCAACACTGACCACCAGCGCCTGTCCCGGCCCATAGTCGAAGCGTTGGTCACCAAACGTGGTCCATTTCGCGCCCTGGACGACCACACAGAGTGCGGGCTTGAAGATGATATGAGACGGATGCTTCTCGTGATCGGACCGAAGGATCGTAAGTCCCGGGACGGCGGTCGCAAATGGACTCGGTCCGGCTTGTACGTCGGTGTAATGCTTGATGACCTCGACCAGCGCATTCGACATCGCCAACTGCCTCCTTGCTTGGGAATCTCAATTTTACAGCGGTTTCATCGCGCGATAGACGTCGGAGCACGATTGGGCAAGAAGCCGCCAAGTTTGGGCATTCCGCCTGCGGGATGAAGGGGATAACTTAAGGCTTATGCAATCTAACCAGGAACACATCATGCCGACAGGAAATACTCTTGCTTCATCCATACGCATTGCGCTGGTCACCGGCGGTAGCCGGGGTTTGGGCCGCAACACAGTGCTGCATCTTGCCGCACGGGGCGTGGATTCGATTTTTACCTATAACAGCAGGCAGACTGAAGCCGAGCAGGTGGTTGCCGCAGTTCGCGAGACTGGCCGCAAGGCGGTCGCGTTGCAGCTCGATACGGGCAACACAGGCGCCTTCGACCCTTTCGTGGTACAGGTCAAGCAGGCGCTTGCGGACTGGGGGGCCGAGCGTTTCGATTACCTTGTCAACAACGCCGGTATTTCACATCACGCCCCGTTCGACAAGACAACCGAAGAGGAGCTCGACAGTCTCTACAACGTCCATTTCAAGGGCGTTTTCTTTCTGACGCAGAAGCTCTTACCTTTGATCAACGACGGTGGCCGCATCGTGAATATCTCTTCCGGCCTGACCCGAATCATCTTTCCGGGAAGTGCGCCATACGCCTCCATGAAAGGCGCGATCGAGATACTCAGCAAATATCTCGCGAAAGAACTCGGGCCGCGCCGAATCGCCGTGAACACTGTCGCACCAGGCGCAGTCGCCACGGATTTCAGCGGCGGTATGGTCCGCGACAAGCCTGAGGTCAACAAGCTTGTTGCGGACATGACGGCGCTCGGTCGGGTAGGTTTGCCCGACGACATCGGTCCCATGATCGCGTCGCTGTTGTCCGAAGACAATCGCTGGGTCAATGCCCAGCGTATCGAGGTTTCGGGCGGCATGTCCATCTAGGCGCAATGCTTGCGCGCCGCGCAAGAGAAGGGCGCGGCGCGCCCCCGAAGCCTAGAAGAAGCCCGCCATATAACTGAACCGGCCATCCTGATTGGGGCGAACAAAATTGTAGCCGGTTGCGACCTTGGTTCCGTCCTGCTTGTACATGGACCATATCGCCAGAAGCTTGTCAGCCTGGGCATAAAGCTTTTCGGTGCTGAAGTATGCGCCCGGATTGGCCTTTTGGAATTTCTCGATGTGAGCGATTAAGCCCGCGCGACTTTTGCCGTCTCCACCCGGGTTCGTAAATATGACGTCTTCGGAAACGCTTCCTTCAAGCAGGCGCTCGCGTTCATCTTCAGCGATAGCGCCGAAAGCGGCCATATATGAGTTCCAATTTTGTTCCAGCGTTTCGGTATTCATAATCGATCCTCCAGTGGCTTCAGGTTTTCTCGCATGAGACTGTCGTTGAAGCGGTTAATTGACGTCCAACTCGTTCGAAGTATAGGCTGCCGCATTCGCACGGCATATAATCAAAGCTCGTTAATAAGTTACGTATCGTCCAATTTTTATGGATCCTCTTCTCGACCTCATCCGCTTGCTTCGGCCACGCGCCACATTGTTTGGCGGCGGCCTTGATGCGTTCGGTCAGTGGGGGTTATCGTTCCAGAAACGAGACGACGTTCTGTTCTGTTGGGTCGAACGAGGCGAGTGCCATTTGATACGCCCGGCCTGCACCCCAGTGTTGATGCGGCAGGGCGACTTCGCCCTGATATATACCTCGACACCGTTCATGCTGGCTTCGGATGCTTCAGTAGAACCCGTTGACAGCGAGATAGCCGTCGCAGCCACAAAAAACGTATGGTTGAAGTTAGGGACCGGGACGGATCGACCAGTCACCCTGCACGCAGGCAAATTTTTGGTGAACAAGGCAAACGAAGACCTGTTGGCCGGTTTGCTTCCGCCACTCGTCCATATCGAATCCGATGACGCATCCCTAAGCCGTGTCCGCTCGCTGTTGACGATGAATCAAATGGAAGCACGGCAGCCCGGCCCTGCCAGCGAATTCATTATCGAGCGGCTGGTCGAGCTCATCTTGGTGGAAATCCTGCGTACCAACCGGGTAGGGGTGGGCGAAAAATATACAGGCTTGCTCGCCGGCCTCGCGGATCCGGTCACGGCGCGAGCCCTGGTGGCAATGCATCGGGACGTGGCGCATGGTTGGACCGTCGACGAGCTGGCGAAACTATGCGCTGTCTCGCGATCCACCTTTGCCATCAAGTTTCGCAGCATCGTAGGAACAGCGCCGATTGAGTATCTGCTAAATTGGCGGATGGCTCTCGCGAAGGATGAATTGAGCCGTGGAACGAGGAGCGTCGGCGAGATCGCCTTTGCTATCGGCTTCCAGTCTCCAAGCGCTTTCACTACGGCGTTCACACGTGCGGTGGGATGCTCGCCGACGCGCTTCGCACGCCAGGGGCGCGGCGGCTGAAGACCGAAGTCCCGCAACGGGTCGGCCTGCGAGTTACATAGGTTTCTTACGGCGGACTCTAAAACGTTATGGACTAGTACCGGGGCGTGTCATCGCCAATCATGCCTGGAAGCCGCGGCCAAGCAAAAACGACCGATCTTGCGAGCGGTCGTTTTTGCTTCAGCATCAGTCTTTTAACCTCTATCCCACGAGATCACGCCAGATCGAAGCGATCAAGGTTCATCACCTTGTTCCAGGCCGCGACGAAATCGTGGACAAACTTCTCCTGCGCATCCTCACTGCCATAAACTTCGGCCAAAGCCCGAAGCTGGGAGTGCGAACCGAAGATCAAATCGACACGCGTGCCGGTCCACTTGAGTTGCCCCGTTGAGCGGTCGAGCCCTTCGAACACGTCATTGGCTTCCGATACCGGCTTCCATTCCGTGCGCATGTCGAGCAGGTTGATAAAGAAGTCGTTGGTCAGTGCTTCCGGCCGTTGGGTCAAGACACCGTGATGACTCTGCCCGACGTTGGCGTGCAAGACGCGCAGGCCACCGACCAGTACCGTCATCTCCGGCGCACTCAGCGTCAGCAATTGCGCTTTATCCACCAGCAACGCTTCGGCCGATACAGGGGGGGTGCCCTTGAGGTAGTTGCGAAAGCCGTCCGCGATCGGTTCGAGTACGGCAAAGGCGTCCACATCGGTTTGCGCTTGCGAGGCATCCGTGCGTCCCGGCACGAATGGAACCGCCACTTCGTGAGCCGCGTTTTTCGCGGCTTGCTCGACGCCGACGCCGCCGGCCAATACGATCAGGTCGGCAAGCGAGACCTGCTTGCCGCCGGACAAGGTGCCGTTGAATGCACTCCGGATGCTTTCGAGCGTCTGCAGCACCTGCGCCAGTTGGGCCGGCTGGTTGACTTCCCAATCTTTCTGCGGCGCGAGGCGAAGGCGGGCACCGTTTGCGCCGCCACGCTTATCGGAGCCGCGAAAGGTGGACGCTGAGGCCCAGGCGGTCGACACCAGTTGCGAGACGGACAGGCCTGCCGCCAGAATCTTGCCTTTGAGCGCGGCAATGTCCTGCTCATCGAGCAAGGCATGAGTGGCCGCCGGGATCGGGTCTTGCCAGATCAACTCTTCTGTCGGCACTTCCGGGCCGAGATAACGTGCGAGCGGACCCATGTCGCGGTGCGTCAGCTTGAACCATGCCCGGGCAAATGCATCGGCGAACTGATCCGGATTCTCGTGGAAGCGTCTCGAGATTTTTTCGTAAGCCGGGTCGAATCGCAAGGCAAGGTCGGTGGTCAGCATGGATGGCGCATGACGCTTCGACGGGTCGTGCGCATCCGGCACGCTATTGGCACCTGCTTCGCCTTTCGGCTTCCATTGATGCGCACCGGCCGGGCTCTTGGTCAGCTCCCAATCGTAGCCGAACAGATTCCAAAAGAAGTTGTTGCTCCACTTCGTCGGGGTAGAGGTCCAGATGACCTCCAGCCCGCTACCGATCGCGTCGCGGCCGCGGCCGCTGCCAAAGCTGCTGTTCCAGCCGAGGCCTTGTTGCTCAATGCCGGCCGCTTCCGGTTCGGGACCTACCAAGGCCGCATCGCCCGCACCGTGGGTCTTGCCGAAGGTGTGGCCGCCCGCAATCAGCGCCACCGTCTCTTCGTCGTTCATCGCCATACGCGCAAATGTTTCGCGAATATCCTTGGCCGCCGCAAGCGGATCCGGGTTACCGTCAGGGCCTTCCGGATTGACGTAAATCAGGCCCATCTGAACCGCGGCTAGCGGATTTTCGAGATCGCGCTCGCCGGAGTAACGTTTGTCGCCACCGAGCCACGTGGTTTCGGCTCCCCAATAGACGTTTTCTTCCGGTTCCCAGACGTCCGCACGCCCACCGGCGAAACCGAAGGTCTTGAATCCCATCGACTCCAAAGCGACGTTGCCGGTGAGAATGATAAGGTCGGCCCAGGAGATTTTCCGGCCATACTTCTGCTTGATCGGCCAAATCAGCCTGCGCGCCTTGTCGAGGTTGACGTTGTCGGGCCAACTGTTGAGCGGCGCGAAACGCTGCTGGCCTGAACCGGCGCCGCCGCGGCCGTCGCCGGTGCGATAGGTACCGGCGCTGTGCCATGCCAGGCGAATAAAGAAAGGTCCGTAGTGACCGAAGTCCGCCGGCCACCAGTCCTGCGAATCGGTCATCAGCGCCCGGAGATCCGCCTTCACGGCCGCGAGGTCGAGACTCTTAAATGCTTCGGCATAGTTGAAGTCCGGTTCCATCGGGTCGGACAGGGACGATTGCTGATGCAGGATTTTCAGACTCAGTTGATTGGGCCACCAATCATGGTTCAACGCGCCGCCGCCGGCCGCGGGTTTAAAAGGACACTTCGATTCAGTCGACATGCGTTCTCTCCTTCGATGGTGGAAACTCGGCTCAGTTTAGAGTCAGCGAGCAACAATGGGCGCTTGCCCGCCGCGGGCTTCTGCAAGCGCAATCGTCAAATGCTGCACCTTCTTTTTCAGTTGATTGCGCTCTTCTGTGAGTTCTGCAACCAATAGCGTCAGGCGGTGAATGGCAAGTTGATCAGGTGTGGCGTCGCTGGGTGGGGGGGCCGGTTCCGCCTTGGGCGGCAGGCGTGCCTCGCGCACTTCTCTCGCCGCCTGGCGCAGTTCCTTCTTGCCACCGGCAACAGCCGCTACCTGCTTTTCGCCGGGCAAGGAGGCAACGGCCGCCGCCGCATTAATGGAAATTACGCCCGCCTTGACTGCGCTGACCAGCTCGGGCGCAGCGGTCTTCTGGATTTTCTCGATCTGGCCCAGGGTTGCACTGCTCAAGCGTGCCGCGCGCGCAACAGCCTCGCGAGTCCATACGGGATCGGCCTTGGACTGCCCAGCGACATCCGTCTCGGTGGGCTGCGCAGACGATTGTTGAGCTTGCGTTTGTGCCAGACGCGCGGATACGATTTCTTTCTTCCGCAGTGCGAGCACGCCTCGTTGGAAATCCGATACGCTGCGCCGCCCAAGGTGATTGTCGATCATCCACAGGTGCACATCGTCCATCGACTGAAACGTCTGGTTTTGCAGTGTATTGAAAGCGATTCCGTGCTTTTGGCAGATGCCGTAGCGGTTGTGTCCGTCCACCAGCAGGTCGCCCCACAATACCAGTGCATCGCGGCACCCTTCGGCGAGTAAGCTGCGTTCCAGCGCGGCATATTCGTCTTCTGTCAGTGGATCGATATAGGCGCGGAGGTCTTGGTTGATAGTGATCGTCATGGGTCGAAAAAAGGGTAGGGCAATAAACAGTGTACACGCTGGAGTCGCGTCAAGTTGCGTAGTGAACCAGCTTCACCTTCATTTCGCCAGACGCAATGAAATTTGCGCGCTGGCGGCGGTATACTTGACGGCATACTGCTGTTTTCCGAGCTGGCTCGTGACTTCGGCAAGCCGTCCGGCAACATCGTTTAGCCAACTCGTAACCCTGCTCTTATGCGAGCGCGGGCTTTGTTGAACACTGTGTCCCTCATCCACAAAATGGTCAGGAAGAAGGTCCTATGTTCCCAAAGTGTTATGTCGGCAGCATTGCTCGCCAGATCAAACGTATCGGCATATTAAGCTTGATTGCCATTCCGTTGGCCGCCCAGGCAAGCGCGAATCCGGTTGTTTCCGTTTCCATGACAAGCGATCGCTGGCTCGCGAATGGCACGCTGACCTTCCTGAAACAGACCGGATATCCGCAAGGTCTGATGAAGGTACAGGGTCACGGCGCGCTGTTGAAAGACCTCGAATTCAGCAACGGGACGATCGAATACGACATCAACGAGGACGGCGATATGGAGGAAACCTCGGGTATCTGGTTTCGCGAGCAGAATGCCGCGACGGCGGAGAACTTCTACCTGAGGCCCTTCGCGAACTGCGAGCAGACCCGGGAGTGCATGCAATATGGCCCGGTGCGGCGCGGCCGCGTTCAATGGGACGTCTATCCGGAATATGAGGCCGCGGGCCCGATCAAGCTCAAAGGCTGGAATCACGTCAAGCTGGTGATTTCCGGCAGGCGCATGAACGCATTTATCAACGGCTCGGCCCAACCATCGCTGGAAGTGGGATGCCTGGCCGGCGAAGCGGACACTGGAAGCATCCAGCTGCGCGGTAACGCGACTTACGCCAACCTGACAATTGCGCCGGGTGTGGTGGACGGTTTGCCACCCGAGGCGGCCGCCGACCCAAGCTCCCAAGACGGGCGCTATCTTCGGCACTGGCGCCTCTCCCCGATCAAGTCGCTGCCAGGTGGCGCAAGCCCCGACTACGGGAGCATGCCCACCCAGTCAGCCTCATGGGAGCATCTCGATGCCGAGCGAAAAGGGTTCGTCAACATTAGCCGCAACCACGGAACCGAGGACGATCAACCCGACCTAGCCTGGCTGAAAACCACCATCGTTTCTCGTAGCCGGCAAGTCAAACATGTCGATATGGGCTGGGTACGGCAAATCTGGGTTTATGCCAATGACCGGCTGGTTTTCTCAGGTAATAACCTGTATTACCCGGCCTCGGCAGAGAGACCGCCACTCGGGCGCATGTCGCTTGAGAACGGTGCATTCGATCTGCCGCTGGAGCCGGGCGTCAACCGGATCGTAGTCGCCACCAGCGATATGCTGAGTATCCCGGCCGATCACCATTGGGGTTGGGGTTTTGAGTTCTGGCTCGGCGACGTCGACGGCGTCACCTTGTCGGTGGGCGGCAAAAACAAGTGAAGCCCTCGCTCAAGGGGCGAAGCTTATTCGCTCGACGTTTTTTTGAATTCGACAAAATGGCTGCGCAACCCTTATCTCCCCCATCCCCAGACAATTGGGCACTGCCTCGCCTGGTGCGGCGGATCGCGCTGGGCGCTGTGTTTTGGACGGCCATCGGCCTCATCTTTGCCTTACCCCATCTATCCGATCAGACGGGGCGGCGAGAAGCGTTGATCGGCACGCTGATTGAATGGTGGGCGTGGGGCTTGTTCATTCCGCTCATCGTCGCGTCGCAGAAGCGGTTGCCCGCGGCGAGAGGCCGTCCGCTGCAATGGCTCGTGCCGCAGGCCCTGCTCGCCATCGTGCTCGTGTCAGGCAATATCTTGCTGAGCGGTTTCGCGGCGGCGCTCCTGCGGGTCGCGCCCTGGTCGCAAGCGATGGGCGCGCGCCTCGCGGTCAGTGTGCTCGATGGAGCGTTCCTGTGGAGTCTGTTGGTGTATTGCCTGATCATCGGCGTCTGGCATGCCTATCTGTACCAGCAGCGCTATGTATCGGCCGAATTGCGCATGACGCGGCTCGAAAAAAGCTTCACGCAAGCGCGGCTCAACGCGCTGCGCATGCAACTCGATCCGCATTTCATTTTCAATGCGCTGAACACCATTTCTTCGCAGGTCGCACGTGACCCTAAACTGGCTCGCAATATGATCGAGCATCTGGGTGACCTGCTGCGACTGTCGCTCGATTCACAAAACCAGCAGGAAATTCCGTTGGTTCAGGAGATGGCGTTTCTGGATCACTACCTTGCGATCCAGAAGATTCGTTTTGGCGATGCGCTCAACATCGACATTCGTCTCGAACCGGATATCATGCTTGCAATGGTGCCCAATCTGTTCATGCAGCCATTGGTGGAGAATGCGATTCGCCATGGGCTTTCATCTCGCGCGGGCGGCGGTACGATTACCGTGATTGCCGAGGCCATTGGCAAACGGCTGGAGATTCGCGTGCTCGATGATGGCGTCGGCTTGCCGCCGGCCTGGTCGATCGAACGTGCGGGTGGCCTGGGTCTGTCGGTCACACGCGAACGCATTGCCGGACTGCATCCGGGTGGCAACGCCCACTTCGCAGTGGGCCGGCGGACGGAAGGCGGCACCGAAGTGAACATCTCCCTACCGCTGCGTTTTGTGGAGCGACCGCTTGAATGAACTTTCATGTAGCGCCATCCGGGTTCTGGTCGTCGACGACGAGGCGCCGGCACGCTCGCGCCTGACCGACATGCTGAGCCTCGACCCCCATATCGCCGCCGTAAGTGAAGCATCCGACGGCGCCAGCGCGGTCGATTTGATCCGCCGCGAAATGCCGGACCTGGTGTTTCTCGACGTACAAATGCCGGAGCTCACGGGCCTCCAGGTAATCGAAAGCGTCGGCGCGCTTCAGATGCCGTTGACGATCTTCGTCACAGCCTACGACCAACACGCAATCCGCGCATTTGAAGCCAACGCGCTTGACTACCTGCTCAAGCCGTTTAGCGATGAGCGTCTCGAGGCCGCACTGTTGCGCGCGAAAACCTGCCTGAGGGAGCGCGAAGTTCGGGAGTTCGGCCGTAGCGTGATGCAGATGATTTCGACACGAAATCCGGCCGGTTCTTATACCGAACGCTTGATCCTTAAGTCAAATGGAGTCGTCCAATTCGTCACGGCTGCCGATATCGACTTGATCGAAGGGGCCGGCGTCTATGTGAATCTGCACATGGCCGACAAGGTTGTACTCCATCGCGCTTCACTCAATGAGCTGCAGGAAAGTCTGGACCCTCGCGTATTTGTGCGAATCCACCGCTCGGCGATCGTCAATGTGAACAGCATCGTCCGACTTGAATCGCTTTCACATGGCGAGTTCGACGTGATCCTCAAAAACCAGGCGCGGGCGCGTGTGAGCCGCACTTATCGCACCGCGTTGGAACAATGGCTGGGACAGTCCCTGTAACGGAGGCTCATGTTTCATGAGCCAATGGGTAAGATCGCCGGCGCGCGCATATATATGCGGCGACCGCTCTCAAAACGAGATCACCGCGAGCGCGATCACGGCGGCAAAAACACCAAGTGGCACAAGGTGCTTAAATTCGCGGTGGCGCAGAACGGTCAAAACCGCAGCCGCAATGATTACCGCCCCAAGCGCCAAGCCACCGATGCGACTGAGGGGAAGCGCAAGCAGCACGGCGCTTATCATCTCCAGTCCGCCGGTAAAACGGCCCCACCAGCGCGGGTAACCCCACCGAGCGAAATCGCTTTGCGTCGCGGGCGTGCCGATCGCGTTAAAGAGGCCCGCGCCAAAGAAGCCGGCAACGAGGAGCCAGATCGATAGAGCATGGACCATCTCAGTGTCCCCCAATCAGCAAGGTAGTGGCCGTTAAGACCATCAGCACGGCCGTAGGGGCATGGATGCCGAAGGCGCTTCTGGTGGAGCCTTTCGCTGCAAGAATGAGCAGCATGTCGCCGACCGGGATGATGGCTTCCACCAGCAGGATGATGCCGATCTCGCGCGAGGTGCCCCAGGCCATGAACGCCAGTACGATCAATCCCGATGCAATGTCGCGCACCCCCTTGAGGCGTAGCCACCAAACGGTGTTGGCGCCGTTTTCAGGAAGTGGCAGGCCGAAACTGCGTGTCGCGGCCGTTGGGTTCACAATATATTGGGTGCCGATCGCGATAATCGCGAGAGCCAGGAGTAGCGCCATTCCGATCGCAAGCTTATGCATTGTAGTGTCCTATGTTTTGTATGGTATCGACACAATATAATCTAGCATTGCTATTTTATCAAGTAAAAGTACAATAACGAGCATGTCGACCATCTTGGTCTGGGAGATCGAAGGATGAGTATCGCCGAGCGGAAAGGCAGGCAACGGGCTGAGCGCGAATCCCGCATTATCGCGGCGGCGCGCGTGATCGCAGAGCGTGAAGGGTGGAATGCCGTAACGATTCGCCGCCTGGCCGAAGAGATCGAATATAGTCAGCCAGTCCTCTATTCACATTTCGAGAACAGGGATGCGATTGTGGCAGCGGTTGCAGTCGAGGGTTTCCAGGAGATTACAGTAGCTTTTCTGGAAGCGGCGCGTGGATCGACCGGACAACAAAACGCCGTCGAGAAGGTCGCCATGGTCTATCTCGACTTTGCATTACGCCGTCCCGCACTCTACCAGGCCATGTTTATCCTCCCGACGGATCTGCGGTTCGCCGAAGCTGAAACCAGACCGGAGCTGCGGGCTGCTTTCGACGCTCTTGCGACGGTCGTAACGCCGTTCTGTGTCGACGTGGATGTCGTGACCGAGACTTTTTGGGCCGCCCTTCATGGGCTCGCCGAACTCGAACGTTCAGGCCGAATCAGGCCCAGCGCGCGCGTTGAACGTATCATGCTTGTGGTTCGGGCAGTCGTCGCTTCCCAAAACGGCTCTCTCGACCCCGGCTCATAAGCCAAGACCGGCAGCTCGCGAGGGCGAACCCGCGGCCATGCCATCGCCGGCCAAGCTCGGCAGTCGACAGCATGCGTGACCGTTGCGCGCAACGGCAGTTGTGCATGAATCACTCCTTTGTCGATGTTCGACCGGAGCGTTCCTCAAACTCAGAACCACCCGGACGAACGTTTTGACGCCTGGACAGCGTCAGATGTTCGCCGAGGGGATCTCATGCATGAGGCCAAAGACCAGAGCTTTCGTTACCGAAAGGACTTGGGCTTACCAAACCAAGTCTGCCTTTTCCGACACTCGCGTCATACTGTCGTGCCAATGGAGTCGCAACTAGTTTGCTTTGCGCATGGCAACGGCCGATTACCGACGCGGACGATCAGCCGTCCGGTTCCGTCCGTTGCACCCAAAACAAAAACCTTCATGTTCGATCTCGATCGTAATGGGTGTGAACGTCGCGGTTTACGCCCTCAGGGCCTTCTGGGCCGCCGCGAAGACGTCGCGTGCGGACGTCGTACCCGCTACGTGTTCCGCACCTTCGGCGCCGAGGTCCATCCAACCCGCGTTGACGGCGTCGAACACCGCTTCGGCCGGTCCGGTCTGGCCCTTCGGGATGCCGAACTGTTCGAACGCTTCTGCCCATCCTGCACGCGGGACTGCAAAGGCTTTCACGTCGAGATGCAGGACTTCACCCAATTGCTCCGCGACTTCATCCGCGCTGACCATCGAACCCAGCTCGATGACGCGCTGCCCTGACCACGCTGGCCCGGTCAAAAGGGTTGCGACCTGCGCGCCAATGTCGTCCGTCGCGACCATGGTCGATTTCCGGTTGGTCGGGTTGTAGTAGACCGGTAGCGTCCCGCCCTGGGCGACGTGCAAGCCGTAGAGGAAATTTTCGAAAAATCCACCTGCGCGCACAAATGCGATTGGCGATATCAAGTGGCGAAAACCTTGCTCCAGAAGCGACAAGGCCGTGACCATCCCAAGCCCGCTGGTCCTATTCGCACCCATCGACGAAAGCGCTACCACCCGCGGCGGCGCTGCCTCTGTCCTGGTGAGCGCCTCGACATAGTTCGCAATCACGCCCTTGGCTTCTTTGTAATCGGGCGAGGGGGTCCAGACAGCCGGCAACATGACAAACGCGCCCTCGACGCCTTTGAGCGCCCGCCCGATGGCTGCCGAATCGTTCCAATCACCGTCAACCAGTTCCACGCCCTGGTTCGCCCAGCTTGATGCCTTCTCGCGATTGCGGACTAGTGCGCGTACTTCCTTGCCTTGCGCCAACAGATGTTTTGCCGTTGCGCCGCCCACTTTCCCGGTGATTCCCATTACTAAAAACATGTGTTTTCTCCTGATATTTAGAGGTAGATCGATGCCCTGTTACTAAAAACCTGCGTTTCTGATCGTGAGGGGCAGAGCTCAGCCCCCGCTGGTTCAATGGATGAACGGCAGAATGGCCCGAATACGGAGATCGCGCGCGTAGAGGCCGCCCCATGTCATCGCGCCTAGAAGCAGCGAAATGATTTCCGGCGGCGACCTCAACTCACCAATGCGGACATGGGCGCAGATGGCACCTCCCAAAAAGCCCGTCACCAGGATCGCGCCGAGGACGGCGGTGGCCGGGATGGCGTAAAGGATGGCGCAGGCGAGCAGGATCGGACCCACGACACGGGTCAGATCCATCGGGAACCCGGTTTCCTGCAACATGCTTGCGATTTGTGCCGGCGCGAAAAGTTGAATCGTGCCGTCGACCACCAGAGCGATAACGACAAATACGCTGATTATCCGACCGGCCCACAGGGCGCGACGCAAGGTCATAGTTTCAGGCACCTGATGCGGGTTCATAGTTGTAGACATTTGTCATTCTCCGATGGAGGGGATCTCAATATTCGGAGCATACTGTGTCTCTTGGGCGTGATAAACGCAGAGAAAATGAACTCACTGTTCTCTCTGTGGGGAACAATGTCATACCGAGGCACGAAAATGCAAAATCTCGAACCCATCCTCATTTTTATAACGGTAGCGGAAATGGGGAGCTTCACCCACGCAGCCGATAGCCTGGGCATTCAGAAAGGAAGGGCCTCAACGGCGGTCCGGAAGCTGGAAGAAGATGTCGGTGTCAGGCTTTTGCATCGGACGACGCGTAGCGTGCAGTTGACAGAAGACGGACGGGTATTTCATGCGCGTGCGCGCGATCTGCTTGCTGAAGTTGATGATCTGCACTCAATGTTCGCTGGCGATCGGGTGGCCCTTCGCGGGCGCTTACGGGTTGACCTGCCGAGCGAGCTGGCGCGTACCACTATCGTGCCGGCTTTGCCGGCGTTCATGGCGACTTATCCCGAGTTGGAGCTGGAGGTGTCAAGTACGGATCGCCAAGTTGATCTGGTTCAAGAGGGGTTTGACTGCGTATTGCGACTTGGTCCCATCGGGGACGAGACGCTGATTGCCCGCCCGCTGGGCAAGCTACGCATGGTCAACGCCGCCAGTCCTGCCTACCTGGCGCGCTATGGCGTCCCTCGATCCCTGGAAGATCTGCAGCATCAGGGACACAGGGCAATTCATTTCGCGAGGACGCTCGGCGCAAAACCCTATGGATGGGAGTATCCGCACGGCGACGGCTACGCGAGGCTTCAGTTGCGAGGTGCGCTGCATGTCAACAGCGTGCAGAGCTACGAAGCCGCTGGGGTCGCCGGCCTTGGCCTGATTCAGGCGCCACTGTTGGGGATTGGCCGTTACTTGGAGAGTGGAGCCTTGATAGAGTTTCTGCCCGATTTTCAGCACCGGCCGCTCGACGTATCCCTGGTCGTAGCGCATCGGCGCAACCTGTCGCGCCGAGTCCGCGCATTCATGAAATGGATCGAAAATGTACTGGCGCCCCACTTAGAATAGTGAAACGAACCGCTTCGAGCCTAATTCAGTACCGGCTGACATTGCGATCTATTTGAAAATGGGCCGACACCTAGAGTCCAAGTCCTGACAGGAGCGAATCGATCTGCCGCTCAAAATGGGGCCGTTCGTAATTCACCAGCGCCATATGCCAGATGCCCTGCAGATGAATTACAGGCGTTTTCGAAGAACGTCTTCAAGAACGACATCGCACTGCGCAACGGGGAGGATTCGTATGAACTTCCGATTTCGGCAACGTATGTGATCGATGCCGCCGGCGTCGTTGGCTTCGCACAGTCGATGTGGACTACATGACGGGTCGCGCCGAACCCGACGAGGTGGTCGCCGCGCTGGCATCTTTGACGTAGCAACGGCCGTTGTACTTTGGAAGCGGTCGTTGCGATGGTGAAGGTTCGAACGGTAGTCAGGGTCGAGAGTGTAAATTCGCTGATGCAGGAAGCTGCCGTCCGAGTGCTCGACGCCTCCACCGTCAGCAATCCGCCGCATTGCCGACGTAGAACCCAGGCTGCCTCAATGTCGGCAATGGCCGACAATGCGCCGGTTGCAACGAACTCCGAACTTAGAACTTCGGAAAATCGGCCATTACGCTCACCAGACACTCTCCATTCGTATGACCGTTACTTGATGGAGACGGGACGGGCGGAGATCAAGTATTTTCAGCGACAGCTACTCCTGACCATGCGACCAGCCGGAAACATTAATGTAGTAGCGAACCGCCTTGCCCACGCCGCGGCTCCATAGTTGTCCGCCCGCGACCATTTCCGACAGGTCACGTGTTGCCGTGGCTTTTGAAACTCCGGTCATTTTCATGTATTTTTCGGCGTTCAAGCCACCCAAGAAGCCGCCGTTGCCGTCGTCAAGCAGTCGCTGCAACACTTTGCGCTGCCGCTCGTGAAGCCCATAAGTCGCGTTTCGGTCCCAGAAACGTTGCTTCTCGATAGCTTGGTCGATGACCTTGCTCGCGGTGCCAAAGGCTGCCGTACATTGGCGTGCAAACCATTGCACCCACGACGTGACATCTACATCACCGCGTTGCGCTTGGTTGAGGACTTCGTAGTATTCTGACCGCGAAGTCAACAACTGCCGCGAAAGGCTGTAAAAGCGCACCGGCGCTCGAAAATGCTGAGCCATTGCCATGTCGGCAATGGCTCTCCCTATGCGGCCGTTACCGTCTTCGAATGGGTGAATGCTCTCGAACCAGAGGTGCGCGATAGCGGTACGCGCCAGACCATCAAGCGTCTTTCCATTCAGAGGGGACGTCCCGGCGAACCATGCGAGGAAGCGTGCCATTTGCGCGGGCACTTCCTTGGATGGCGGCGCTTCGTAATGTACTACCTCACGACCGGGCATGCCGCTCACAATCTGTATCGGATCGTCATGGTCACGGTATCGGCCAACAGCTATTCGGTTAATGCCTGATGTGCCCCCAGGGAACAAGGCAGATTGCCAGCGGCATAGGCGATCCTCGTCGAGTGGCTCGTCGCATTCCGTTGTAGCATCGCTCATCACCTGCACCAGACCATCCACATGGCGATCGGCGGGTCCCGAGGCTGCCAGCCCGAGTCGCCGCATCACGGAGGAACGGACAACATCGAGCGACAACCGCTCGCCTTCTATGGCGGCGGTAGCCAACACATCATCGGAGAGCGCGTCTAATGCCACCTCGCTGGTGCTTCCCAGGCTGATAGCCATGGCCTTGCCTTCGACCAGGCCATGCATGCGATAGGCCATAGCCAGATCGGATGCGGCCATCTGCGCGTCGTAGACGAGGTTGGGCCATGCGGCGGTACGCCAAATCCACGTGAAATGTGTGTTCATGAGCCGCATTATACGTAATTCGGCTCAATTTATGAGCCGAATTGAAACCATTGCGGCTCGCTGGTGTTGTGATAAAGCGAAACTGTGACCCAGGTGCGTCTAGTAGTGCGATTGAGCTAGCAAAGCCGTTAACTATTGCCGGAGGGGGGGGTACACGGAGCGCGCCCGCCTTGTCGCGGTTGTGTTCAGATCCGGCTTAATAAATCGATGTCTTGGTCTGACAGCGTGAGCGCAGCCGATATTCGAACAGGCGTACGCCAGGCAAACCCAGATTCACAAACGGAAGCCCGCCGGCGCAAGCCATTAACGCGCCGTGCCTGATTCTCACCCTCAGTTTTGACGCTCGATCGAGAAAAGTTATTCGGCCTTTTCATCGCGATGGTCGGCCTCACCTCGCTTCCAGTAGCCGCTGGCGTAGAGGTCGGCGCGGTCAAGGCCGCGCTCCTTGAGCAATAGCTGACGTAGGGCCGCGACCTGCCCGGATTCGGCCGCGATCCAGATCGCCGCGCGCTCCGGCAGGTCCATCGACCTGGCTGCGGCTTCCAACAGCATGGACGACTCTGGCTTGTCACCCGCCCGATGCAACCAGGTGAGGGAGAGCGCCGCCCGACTGGTCAGCGGCTGTTCCTCGCCGGCGTCGGTTACCTCGGCGAACACCTGCGCCCGAGCGTGTGCGGGCAAGGCCTCCAAGATGGCACCGATCGCGGGCAAGCCCGTCTCGTCGCCAAATAACAGGTAATGCGAGGTGGCGGCTTGGATGGAAAAGCCGCTACGCGGATGGACATCGCTGATCTCGAACCCATCGCCCACCTGGGCGCGCTCGGCCCAGGCGGAGATAGGGCCGTCGTCACCGTGGAGTGCGAAGTCAATCTCGAGTGCCCCGGTCTCCGGGGCGAAGCGGCGCACGGTATAAGCCCGCCCGCTGCTGCGCCGCTCCTTGTGCGATGGAACAAAGACCTTGAAAAACTCAATAACAATAAAAAAGTATTGTAACTTTTTTATTGTGTATCATAGGGCGGTGGAGGTGATGCTCGCGTCCGCCGGTCTGTCATAGACTGCGTCCAACAAATTTGCAGATACAGCCAGATGAATACCTTGAGCGAAAGGTCGCCGGCACGACGCGCGCCGGTGCGGAGGACGCAGGAAGCGCGGAGCGACGAAACACGTCGTCGGATTGTTCAGTCCGCCATGCGCTTGCTGCACAAGAAAGGCTTCCGGGCCGCGAATCTGCAGGATATCGCGCGCGGTGCCAAAGTGACGCTCGGAGCCCTGCAGCATCACTTCGCCAACCGTCAGATTCTGATGGAGCGGTTGATTGACGAGGTAATGGCGCCATTGTCCGACGACGGTGTTGTGTGGCCATCGGCCGACTTGCCGCTCGAAGAGCGAGCGAGAGCTTTCGTGTGTGTCGCTTGGGAGAAGATTTACGGAGTTCCGAGCTACATCGCTGCCTGGAGTCTCTTTTTCGGGTGCAAAGGCTCTCCCGAGCTTTTTGAACAGATTGACGCGAATCGCGCGCGGTCGGACCCGGTTTTCTTTGCCCGGTTTGTCAGTTACTTCCCCGAGATTGAAGCGCGCCACCCGAATCCGCGGCAGTTCGCGGGCTTCGTTTTTGCCAGTTTGCGGGGCATGGGGATATTCGATTTGTTCGAAGTGGAGCAAGAGGAAATCGACGGACAGCTTGAGGTCCTGGTTCAGGTCATCGTGCAAGCCGGCAATTAACGAGTCTATTGAGCAACGCGGGCGGACTGGATGGGTTGCTTCGCTCGCTCGCTCGTCTCTCCACCGGTCGCTATTGGTCGCCATCCCGGGTAATACCGAACACAAAGTAGGAACAACATGCTGGGCAAAGACACACTGCTCCACCTGCTGCGCGAGAAAGAAATTCCGTTCATATGTGAGCACCACCAACCGGTATTCACGATGCTGGAATGGGACAAGTTGGGGCTGTCGTTGGAAGGCACGATATGTAAAAACCTCCTGCTGCAGGACAAGGATGGCCGCTATTTCCATGTTGTAACGACGGCCACGAAATCGCTCAACCTCGCCGCTGCCGCAGTAACCTTGGGGAGTAAGCGACTTTCATTGGCCTCGGAGGAGACTCTCTTCAGCTTGCTCGGAATCCGGACGGGGTCGTTAAGTCCGCTCGCGCTAGTCAACGACGAAGCGCTAAGAATACGGATCGTCATCGATGCGCAGTTGGCGAGTGAACCGACCTTCTTGCTCCACCCGCTCGAGAACACCGCGACCGTTGCGCTGCGCAACCACGACCTGATGAGTTTTCTCTCAAGCATCGAGCATCCACCTTTGTGGGTGTCTCTTATTGCGCGAAGCCCATAGCAATGCATTACCGGCTGCGCCTGAGAGTCAGCAGACAGTTGGCACCCTGATTCGAGCCAATTCCACCTATCCGAGTCGGCCTGTGGCTTTGGCGCAAAAAGCGGAAGAGCCGTCAGCTTAGACCCGGGTTTTGACGATCGCGAGCACAGAAGACTCACACAGGAGAATGCAGCATGACTACCGTTCCAAATGATGTACTGCACATGCCGGATACCAGTCGGCGCAAATCTCGACTTATTCGAGTAACCGTCCCACTGCGGACGTCCGCTCATGGTTCGGCAAGGGCGCCTCGCGTTCTATCGTTCTCTGATTCAAGGGTAGGGGGCAACTGATCGCGACGCGGTCACCGGCATCAATCGGGCGCGGTCGTGCAAGATACGTTGGCGAAGTGCTGGCCGCTGCGGTCCTGGCCAGATAGCGACCCGGTCAGGGCGCCGTAAGCATCCTCAAGCGCGCAAGAGATTCGTTCACGATTTCGACGTAGCCGCGCCGTTCGGACTCGCCGACCCATTGCATGAACGCGACCCGAAAGACGGCGATGCCTGCCTCGGCCACGAGACTCGCGTCCGACTCGCCGACGCCGCGCGCGCGAAGCGCCTGCGCGAGCGCGGCGGACAAGGTCGCCATCTTGATCAACTCGCGCTCATACAGATCGGGGTTGGCGGCGATCACCGAACTGCGCACACGCGCCATGGGGCGGCGCTCGTCATCGAAAAAATCGCCCGCCTTTGCCAGCGCTGCGGCGATCGCGTCGATCGGGGACGCCGCAGCCGGTGCCTGGACAAGGGCGTCGACCATCGTTTGCTGCAACCTTTCCGAGCCGTTAAAAAGCACTTCGCGTTTGTCGGCGAAGTAGCGAAAGAACGTGCGCGCGGTCAGCCCCGCCCGCTGCGCGATGGCGGCCACGGTCGTGTGCTCGAAGCCGATCTCGCGGAACAGTTCGATGGCCGCCGCGCGGAAGCGGTCTTCAGAATCAGGTTCCCAGCGACCCATGCTGCTCCTAAAGTGTTGACACAATGTGACATCATAGCGTTATACTGATGTCACTCAATGACATCAATGGAGTATCTCATGCGAATTCTCGTCACCGGCGCGTCGGGTTGGATTGGCTCGGCCAGCGTCAAGGAACTCATCGGCGCGGGACATCATGTCCTAGGGCTGGCCCGCAGCGACGATGCCGCTGCCAAGATCGCCGAGCTCGGCGCCGAGGTGGTTCGCGGCAGCCTGGACGATCTCGCCAGCCTGCGCGCCGCGGCCGCGTTGGCCGAGGGCGTTGTGCACCTCGGCTACAACCATGACTTTTCGCAGATGGCGGCTGCCGCACAGACCGATCGCGCGGCCATCGGCGTCTTCGCCGACGTGCTGCAGGGTACGGGCGGCCCGCTGCTGATCGCCTCGGGGACGCTGGGGTTAGCGCCGGGCCGCGTGGGCACCGAGAAGGACATGCCCACCGCAGGCGTTCATCCGCGCATCGAAAATGCCGCCTATACGTTGAGCCTGTCCGAGCGAGGGATCCGCTCGATGGTCGTGCGTTTTGCTCCCACGGTGCACGGCGCCGGCGGCGACCACGGTTTCGTCGCGGTGCTTGCCCGGATCGCACGTGAAAAGGGCAGCTCGGCCTTCATCGGCGAGGGGCAGAACCGTTGGCCGGCCGTCAACCGGCTCGACGCCGGTAAGCTGGTGCGTCTGGCGATCGACAAGGCGAGCCCGGGTGCCGTGCTGCATGCGGTTGCCGAGGAAGGCGTCGCTACGCGCGAAATCGCCGCGGCGCTCGGCCTGTTCCTGGGCGTGCCGGTGGAGTCGATTCCCGTGGATCTTGCGCAAGCGCGATTCGACTGGCTCAGCATGTTTTTCGGCGCCGACGTTCCGGCCTCTAGCGCGCACACGCGCTCGCTGCTGGGCTGGGAGCCCACCCACCCGACATTGCTGGAAGATATCGCGGACGGGCACTATCCTGGTCAGTGATCGCGACTGACGGTCACGGACGAAGCACCTGTGAGGTGAACCCACCCATGTAGTGACCGTTGGCGAGCACAAAAGGGTCGTTCGCTGGACTACCAGCGAACGACCGAAAAGGCCGACGTTTTCCATTCAACAGCCGGCAGCATCCGGTTGCAAATTCACGGAGGCGAACTTAGGCCTTCCTGGCCGCCAGCGTGTAGCGCGGGGCGGCCTTGGCGTTGGCGAACTTCGGCGCCAGCGCACGGCGATCTGTTTCCCAACGGGTCCAATCGTTCCCCTCCTGCAGTGTCGGGATCGTCACCAGTTCGCCTTGATCCAGGCCGGCCAGCGCCGCATCGACCAGATCTTCAGCCGTCATCGTGCTGGCCGCCTCTTTCTGCTTGGCGTAGCCGGCCACGTCCCAGAATTCGGTGGCCGTCGCCGCCGGCAGTACCGTGTGGATGCGTACGCCCTTGTCGGCGAGGTCGCGCTGGAGCGCATGGCCGAAGCTCAGGACGTAGGACTTCGAGGCGCTGTAGACGCCGTTCAGCATTTCGACAGCGATACCGACCACCGAACTGATGTTGATGATGGTGCCCGAGCCCTTGCTGGCGAACACTGGCGCCACGGCGTAGGTCAGGCGCGTCAGTGCGGTGATGTTCAGGCCGATCATCGCTTCCATCTCGTCGACGTCGCCGTTGAGCACCGACGCGACCGAACCGACGCCCGCGTTGTTCACCAGCACGGTGATGCTCTTGTCGTCGCGCAGGACGCTCTCGATCTTCGACAGCGCGGCCCGGTCGTTAAGGTCAGCCGCGATGGTGTTCACCGAGCGGCCGGTCTCCGCGCTCAGGCGGGCGGCCAGCGCCTTCAGGCGATCGGCGTTGCGGGCCACCAGGATGAGGTCGTAGCCAAGCTTGGCCAGGCGGTCGGCATATATGGCGCCGATACCGGTGGAGGCGCCGGTGATCAGCGCTGTGCCTTTCTGGGAGGTGTTGGAGGCGTTCATGGTCGTTTCTCTTTCGAAATGTTTACCCGACGGGGTGTCGAGGCTGGCGACCATTCTGACTTTGATGCGGTGCATCCTCAATGACATAGATGCAATGATTTATGCCATGGTTCTTCCTCGCTGGGGCTTCCATGGTGTTGTCCGAAGAGAAGTGGAATTATCTTATGGAAGGCAGGTATAGGCGGCGGAACGACTGAAATATTGGCCCGCGCCTCTGGTGTCCGTTTTATTGTATATTCAACGTATTGTGACAATCTTGTGCGGGGCGGTCATGCACACTGTCGGGCTCGTCGTTTATCCGAATTTCCAGGCTCTAGGCCTCGCCGTTGCGAGCGTCTTCGAATACGCGAATCTTTTGCGCGGCGAGAGGGCGTATCAATTCCGCCTGGTATCTGAAGCAGGCGGGCCCGTGATGACGTCTCAGAGTTTTTCCGTCAATACGGATCGGCTTCGGGACTCGACATACGACACGCTCATCGTGGCCGGCGACAATGAATGCCGTCTTCCGCCCGCCAGCTTGCTGGATTACATACGCATGGCGCCGAGCCAAAGCCGGCGCGTCGCGGCGATTTGCACCGGCACGTTCGTACTGGCCGCGGCCGGGCTGCTCGAAGGGAAACACGCAACGACGCATTGGTTTCATGCTCAAGCATTCAAAAAACAGTACCCCAACGCGCTGCTCGATGAAGACCGCATCTTCGTGGTGGACGGACAAATCTGGACCTCGGCAGGCATGACCGCTGGAGTCGACCTTGCCCTGGCGATCATCGAAAAGGATTTCGGCTTGGAGACTGCCCGCATGGTCGCGCGCAAGCTCGTGGTGCATCAGCGGCGTGGCGGCGGGCAGTCGCAGTTCTCGGCGCTCTTGGAATTGGATGCAAAATCCGACCGCGTACAGATGGCTCTTACCTATGCAAGGGAGAGACTTGGCGGCGATTTGTCGGTTGAGGCCTTGGCCGAAGCCGCGCGGCTGAGTCCGCGTCAATTCAGCCGAGTGTTTCGTGAGGAAACCGGCCAGTCGCCCGCCAAGGCCATCGAGCGTCTGCGCGTGGAGGCGGCTCGACTGATGATGGAGACAACTCGGCACCCGATCGAAGTCATTGCGCGCGAGACCGGATTCGGCGACCGCGAACGCATGCGGCAAGCATTTCTTCGCGCATTTGGGCAATCACCCCAAGCCATACAGCGAACCTCGGCGGGAGCTACGCTAGCCCTGTGATCTGACAAATTTGGAACCGGACGTTGCCGGCGGCCGATCGCAAACCTCGGCATGGAACACCACCGCGGACTGTCTGGCGTCTGTGGGTCTATGGCGGGTCTGGCCGACAACAGGACCTCCAGGGCAATCATTACATCGGGTCGGAGTTCGGCCGGAGCCGACATTGGGGCGGGCTCGGTTCTAAGTCAGCAATGTGGCGGGTTGCTGACGGTGGCGGGACCGGGCGGCCGGACGGCAGTTTCGTGCATCAGCGAACTCACACTCTTCCCTAAGCGGCCCTTCGACTCGATGCGAGCGCTATGGCGGCTTCCAAACTGGAACCGCCAGCGGGTGTTAACTCAGGCGATGATCTTCTCCTCCCCGGCAGCTTGCTCGCGCATGCGACGGGCTTCGTCGCGCAGGAACTGCTGGTAATCGTCCAGATCGCCGTCGAAAGGCTCGACGCCACCCTTGGTGACGAGCCAGAACTCGTCACATACCGCGCGCAGCAGGGACCGGTCGTGGCTGACCAGCATCACTGTGCCTTCGAATTCGTTGAGTGCCATGCCTAGCGCTTCGCGCGTAGCCAGATCGAGGTGGTTGGTCGGCTCGTCTAGCACCAGCAGGTTGGGGCGCTGCCACACGATCATGCACAACACGAGCCGCGCCTTTTCGCCGCCGCTCATCGTGCCGACCGCCTGATGGACCATGTTGCCACTGAAGTTGAAAGTGCCGAGGAAGGTGCGAAGCGATTGTTCAGTGCCACTTTGGCCCGGGGCACGCATGTTCGCCGGCGTGTCCTTGGCAAGGCGGATCATGTGTTCCATCGGCGTGTCGAGAGGACGCAGCACGTCGAGTTCCTGCTGTGCGAAGTAGCCGATGTTCAGGCTTTTGCCTTCGCTGATTTCGCCGGCAATCGGCGCCAGCTCGTGCGCCACCGTCTTCACCAGCGTGGACTTGCCCTGGCCGTTGGCACCGAGAATGCCGATGCGCTGCCCGGCCAGCACGGATCGGTTGATGCCCCGCACGATGACCGTCGGCGGCGTGCCCGGCGGTGCGTCGGCCGGTGCCGGGTAGCCGAAGCTCGCGTCCAGCATCGACAACAGCGGGTTCGGTACGTTGAGCGGCTCCTTGAACTCGAAGGTGAAATCTGCGTCGGCAAGCACGGGGGCGATCTTCTCCATGCGTTCGAGCGCCTTGACCCGGCTCTGCGCCTGCTTCGCCTTCGAGGCCGTGGCCTTGAAACGGTCGATGAATTTCTGCAGGTGGGCGATCTTGTCCGCCTGCTTGGCCATCGAGGCCTGCTGCAACACCAGTTGCTCAGCGCGCATGTCTTCGAACTTGCTGTAGTTGCCGCCATAACGCACAAGCTTGGCGTTGTCGACGTGCACCGTCACCTCCGTCACCGCGTCGAGGAATTCGCGATCGTGGCTGATCACGACCATGGTTCCTTGATAGCGCTTGAGCCAGGCTTCTAGCCAGACTAGCGCGTCGAGGTCGAGGTGATTGGTCGGCTCGTCGAGCAGCAGCAAGTCGGACGGGCACATGAGCGCGCGCGCCAACTGCAGCCGCATGCGCCAGCCGCCGGAGAAACTGTTGACCGGCTGGCTAAGCTGCGCAGCACTGAAGCCCAGGCCCAGGATCAACGCTTGGGCACGTGCGGGGGCATCATGTGCCCCGGCGTCGTGCAGGGCCATGTAGGCGTGCGCCATCTGCATGCCATCGTCGCTGGCCTCAGCGGCGGCTACTTCGGCCTGCGCGGCCAGCAGTCCGGTATCACCCTCGATGACGAAGTCGGTCGCACTTTGTTCGGTCTCCGGCATTTCCTGCGCGACCTGGCCCATCTTCCATGCAGCGGGAATCGAGAACTCGCCGCCATCTTCGTGCAGCGTGCCGTTGAGAAGGCCGAAGAAGGACGACTTGCCGGCGCCATTGCGGCCGACGAGGCCAATCTTTTCGCCGGGGGTGAAGGTAACGGACGCGCTATCGAGTACGACATTGATGCCGCGGCGCAGCGTGACATTACGGACGGAAATCATAAGGAGCTACTCCGGAGGGGATTGGCATGATAACCGACCGGGCGGGCAGGACTGTCTTTTTTCTGGCCGCACGAGCGAAGAACCGCTAGCGCTTTGCCGCGCCCACCGGCCACAAAGCCGCGCAGGTACTGGCGCACCGGGCGTTTCGGCTGCGAGAGTGACGGCTCCTGGCCGCACTCGGTCTCTTACAGCCGACGATAGATCGAGTCTCGCCGTGTCATCAACAGACTGTCGACCAGCTCTCTGCGCAGGGTGGCGAAGTCCTCGTGAAACTGTTTGAGAAACGCGTTGATCTCTTTCTCCGTGTATTCGCGAGCCGGATCCAGTTGATCGACGAGCCAATGCAGGATCACACGGCGCTTCTTGCGCATCTCCGGAAGTTTGACCAAACGCCCCGCAACGATGAACGACTTTAGGATCCGCTGCGTTTCGGCATCGACTTCCGCCAGAACATCCACAGCCGTTTGTTCCTCGGGCGGCGTCAGGTCGAAATGCTTTTGAAACTTATGGAGATTCGGTGCATTGAGCGCGTACGCTCGAGTGTTACCCAGTTTGGTCATCGTCACCAAGTCGACCTCAGCAAGCCGAGCAAGATGATGAGAAATGGTTGGTTCGGTCAGTTTCAGAGCTTGTGCAATTGCGCCTACGCTCAACTCGCACTCCGTCAGCAATCCAAGAATCTTGAGGCGCGTGGTGTCCGCCAATGCCTTCAACATCCGAACCATCTCGGCAATCTCTTCGCTATCCACAACTACTCCTTAGATATTTATCTAATTAGAATGGTATCTAAGGAGATTTCTTTTATCAAGAACTATTTCGACGATGATCTAAGCTTGATACCCTTATGTGGCAACATTCATAGGTGGAGATATTGAGGCCGCAGCTGCATTCTAGTCCGGTAAATATCCAATATGAGCGTCCGAAATTGGCCGAGTGCCGTCTCATGCATCGTGGGAGCGCGCATTTAGATAGTCATCGCCGATGCGAAGCCCATTCCGGGGGGGCGCGCCATAGTCGGGTCCGATCTATCGTGTTGCGCCAAGGCGCTTATAGGAGATTGGGTTGCCGCCAATCGTCCAGTGGATGGTTAATAAATTGTCAGCGATTCAGGTATTCGTGTCGAATGGCTGCTTCTGAACGCGAGCAGCAAGTAACACGGTCGCTTAAGCCGATACAACGCTCCATTCCCCTAGGCGCGGCCGTCAGAGGTTACGGTCCGAGAGAATCGCCTGCGGTATTCCGAAGGACTCACACCAACTTTGCGGCGAAAGTGGTGCCGCATTGTTGTCGCCGTCCCGAGACCCGTGCGCGCGGCGATATGGTCAATAGAAAGCGCTGTGCTTTCCAGCAGGTCGCGGGCGCGATCGATGCGCATGCGTGTCATCCAATCCGCTGGCGTCATTCCTGTCGTTGCCTGGAACCGGCGCAGGAATGTGCGCTCGCTCATCACCGCCAGTCGTGCCAATTCCGCGATCCTCAACGGTTCATCCAGCCGTCGCCTCATGTCGTCCATTAACGCAGACAAGGATCCGCGCGCGTGCTGGTCGACGGGCATTTCCAGAAACTGTGCCTGGCCACCATCGCGGTGGGGCGGTATCACGAGTCTGCGAGCCACTTGGTTGGCGACCGCCGGACCGTAATCGCGGCGCACAAGGTGCAGGCAGAGATCCAGGCCTGCGGCACTTCCCGCTGAAGTCAGGATCTGGCCTTCATCGATGTAGAGTACATCGGGGTCCACTTCAATCCGGGGATGGCGACGTCGCAGCTCGTCGGCGTAGCGCCAATGAGTGGTTGCCCGCTTGCCGTCGAGCAAGCCTGTCGCGGCAAGGACAAACGATCCGGAGCAGATGGACAGCAGGCGCGTGCCGCGGCTGTGCGCTTGACGCAACGCTTCCAGGACAGGCGCGGGGACTGGAACGTCGAGGCCTTGCCATCCTGGGACGATTACCGTGCCCGCGGCGGCGATTCGATCCAACCCTCCGTCTACCGACATGCTCAAGCCATACTGCCCAGTCACCTTGCGTCCCTTCATGGCGCAGGTCTCAAATCGGTACCAGTCCGATCCGAATTCTGGCCGTGGCAAACCAAAGACCTCTGCCGTGCAAGAAAATTCGAATGCGCATAGGTCGTCGTAGACCAGGGCGACCACCAAGGGATTGAATGTTTTCGACCGGTTATTGGGATTTGGCATGATCTGATCGATAAATGGCGATGCCGCCAATTGTGCATGCGGGGCTGGGTTGTAACAATAGGCATTACCTAACCCAGAGGAGGCTCATCATGCCCAACGCAGTAACGCTCGTGCCGGCGGCGGTGCCGGAAGTGGCCATGCTACATTTCGATTCGACGTTGACGTTCGAGACCGACTGTTGGGACACGCATGAAGCGATGCGGGATCCCGATCCGGGGTTTGTTCTTCTGGATGTGCGCAGTCCCGCTCTCTTCGCCAACGGCCATGTACCCGGAGCAATCAATCTCCCGCACGGAAAGATTATCGCCTCTCGTATGTGCGCTTATCCCAGTGGCACACTATTCGTTACCTATTGTGCGGGTCCTCACTGCAACGGGGCGGCGCGGGCGGCGGCGAAGCTCTCCCGCCTCGGCTTTGCGGTGAAGATCATGGCAGGCGGGGTCACCGGGTGGATAGACGAAGGTTTTCCTTTGCCGCCGGAAGGTGCCGCTTGAGCGCTCGCGCCGATTTCGAAGGGCCGCATAGCACGCGAGGATGTGTCATACGACGTGCGCTACCGGAGATATCGGTGCGCGCGGTACGCGACGGCGACGACGCGATTTCATCGCTCGGCTACTCGCTGGTATACGCCTCGGAAAGCGCGTTCAGCAATGCGTTCAAACGAATTGTTGGCCAAGCTCCCGAGCGCTACCGTGCCAACGCACGAGTTAGCCAAGCTCAGGCTTAGCGCTTCGCTCCTTGAATTTAGCTGTTATCGAGCTGCTGTTGGAATGGACATCGATCAACCCTGAAATCCCATTAATCACAAAAGCGGGCGAGGACAGTCTGGTATGACTGTCCAGCAATGGGAGTCCTCTCCGTCTAGGGCGGTGTAGATCTCAACCCGAGAAAAGCTAGGCTTGCCCATCGCGTCGGGGACGGCGCAGAGTGAAGCTTTCGAATGGGGAGATCTGTCCATCCGGGCCTAGCACGTCGTAGTAGGTTACTTGGATCGTGGTCATGTCGCCCGGATGACGGCCAGGATCGAGGTCGAACGCGGCGAAACCGTAGGCGTGGGCGGCGTTTCGCACCGCCGACCAAGGGGCGTCTTCCTTTTCATAAATGGGCGGGTGCTTACCGGTCTGGGGATCGCGCTCACCTACGCGCATCACCACGCGACAGCATGGTGGGTCGAAAAACAACTGGTTGGAGGGTATCGAGGTGCCACCGCCGCCGATCACCATGTGTACCGTGCCCTGTGTGGTGTCGATGATTGTGGTGTCCGTGGCAACCGGAATCGGCGTCAGCGTGCCGTTGGCCTGCTGGCCGCGGATGGGGTGCGAGCGCTCGTAATGGTGTTCGTGGCCGCATACAACCAGATCCACGCCGTATTTGTCGAACAGCGGCAACCATTCCTGGCGAATGCCAAGGTCGGCGCCATTGAACTTGTCGGCGGTGGAAATGGCCACTTGGTGCATGCAGACGATCAGCCAATCTATCGATTTGTCGGCCCGGGCAGCGGCTAGTTCTTTCTCGAGCCACGCCCTTTGCGCTCCATTCGAATAACCGCGCACATAGCTGTCGCCACCGTCCTGATAACACACGTCGTCGTTGGCAATGGCGACCACGCGCACCGACCCCGCCGTGAAGCTATACCACAAGCCGCGCGTCAGGTCGGTCTGCCCTTCGGCGGGCGGCAGTGAGAAATAGGTCTGGTAGGCCTGATAACCGATCGGTCCGTTGCCGAGCTCGTTCTCGTGGTTGCCGGGCGAAGGCATCCAAGGGCGATTGCGGGCACTGCGGGTGTTGTTGTTCCAGAAATCCCACCAGGTGCGCACACGATCCTGAGAGAGGTTGGCATAACACAGATCGCCATTGAACAGATGGAACAGCGGACGCAACCGCTCGACCCCCAACGTCGTGTCGCCCGCGGCGGGCGCGCCAAGATTGTCGTTGACGTAGAGCGGGTTGTGCAGGGTTACGCCTGCAGGCGGGGTGAACAGCTTGCCAAGGGTGGGAGTACCCTGATCGCCAAAACTGGTGAAGCGCAAGGCGTACCGTCCGCGCGGCGCGGTGTGGAAAGTGCCGAATTGTGGCTCGGAGCCTTCATGCAGAGCGGCATAGAGATACGCGGAGTCGGCATGCAGTCCGGTAATCGTGGCGTGATAGGCATACACGGTCTGTTGCGATTTACCGTCGACATAGTGGGTTTCGCTGGCGGACACCGTTTTTTCCAGATTGCCGTCGAGTCTGCCGAGCAGTACGCGCGGCTGCTTGACCGGCTGTAGTGTGTGCCAGGAAACCACCATCTCACGTGAGGCATCTGCGCCGAATTGCAGGTGTAGCCCCGCCACCGGTGGCGTCGTGACGGGATCCACCGTGCCGGCATGCAGCGCCCAAGGCGCCGTTTTTGCTTCGGCCCCGGAAGGCAAGGGCACCAGTAGCGACCCAGCGCCGATTCCTGCTGCTGCGAGCAGCTTGCGGCGGCTGGGGTCGAGAAGAGTTTCGTTTTGGTCTTGAGCCTTCATCGTGGGGGACTCCTGCTGGACAAGGAAAATTTTCAGTCTAGGATGCCAATAAGACAAGGTAGTTACGGGGAGGGTATTGATCCGGCTTGCCTATGTCTGATGCCTGTTTGCCAGTCGACGACCGCTGCGCGCGCACGAGCATCCTGCTCCACAACCTCTTTCGCCGTTCCGGCGGCAGCGCCGGAACCCAACCGGAGTTCGGCCGGAGCAGCCATCGGTCTATCGGCAAGCCAGCGGCATGTATGGTTTTCTAATCTGACGGCCGGCTCAAACTCTCATTTCATCCAGAATCTGTTCCGCGAGAAAATCGCAAGGCGGTCGGCCGGATCGGGCGCTGCGAGCAAGGACGACTTCGAGTTCGCCCAGGGGCGGCAACCCTTCGTTCTGCGATAGCTGAACCAGATGCCCCGGTACGCTGCATTTTGCGAGGGGCGCTATCGCGAGCCCGGCTTCGACCATGCTGATAAGACCCAACAGACTCGGGCTTTCGTAGGACATCCGATATTTGATATTTTCCCGCTGAAGTGCGCTGATAGCATAGGCGCGTGCAGTACTGCCATGTGCAAAAACGGCGATTGGAAGCGGGCGCTCTTTCCACACTTTTCTCGAGGGTGAGCCGGCCCACACCATGGGTTCGAACCGGATGAATTCGCCCGCAATGCCTCTCGTTTTGGTGATGTAGGCCAGGTCCAGCGTGTTGTCTTTGAGCAATGGAGCGAGCGCACTGCTGGGCAGACCGATGACCCGAATCTCGATCCGCGGATGCGCCATCGCGAACTTCCCCAGAACCTGTGGCAGCAAGGATAGGGCGTAATCGTCGGGAACGCCGATGGTGACGCGGCCCTTCATCTCGGGGCGAACTACCGATGCCCATGCTTCCTCTCGCATGGAGAGCATTCGACGGCCATAGTCCAGAAGCGTCTTGCCTTCTGTGGTAATCGCTACGTTACGGGTGCTGCGCACGAAAAGCGGTTTTCCCAGCGCTTCTTCAAGCGCCTTGATTTGCATGCTCACGGCCGACGGCGACCGATGTACGGATTCCGCACCTCGAACAAACGAGCCCGTATCGGCGACCGCCACCACCATTTCAAGCACATCCAGATCGAGTTTCTTCATTTTAGTCAGAAAATCTGAGTAATAAATTCAGTTTAATTCGTTTTACTAGAGTATGCATCAAACCGATACTACTCTCGATAACCACTTGGGGAGCCCGCGGAAATGCACGGTACGGCATCGATTTACGGATTTTTGGCGGTCGGCGGAATGCTTGCCGTGACACCGGGACCGAACATGGTCTACGTGATGTCGCGCTCGATTTCTCAGGGACGCACGGCCGGATTGATATCGCTTGCGGGCGTTATGCTTGGGTACCTGTTCTATATGTTTGGCGCAGCGTTCGGCATCACGGCGTTTTTCTTGAGCGTGCCTTATGCAGGCAGCGTGTTGGGCGCGGGAGGCGCTGTGTATCTGTTCTATCTGGCGTGGCAGGCGGTGAAGCCTGGTGGCCGTTCTCCTTTGCAGGTTCGCGATCTGCCTCGCGAACGGCCTCGCCGGCTCTTTACGATGGGCGCCGCGACTAGTCTATTGAACCCCAAGCTTGCGATGATCTTTCTGTCACTCCTGCCGCAATTCATCAACTATCAGGACGGCAGTGTTCTCAGGCAATCGCTCGCACTCGGTTCGTCGCTGATTGTCGCGTTCGCCTCGGTCAATGGCTTGGTGGCACTCTGCTCCGGCGGCATGGCAACATTCCTCTCCAGCCGCCCGGGACTTCTGCTGGCTCAACGCTGGACTATGGGCGTTATTCTGCTTGCCCTTGGCGCGCACATGACCATGGATGCGGTGAAGCTGGGAGGCGTCTATTGAGCCAGGCCGCACGCCAGGTCGAAAGCGGCCGCGTACCCGCAGACGATATGTGACCGGAATTGGCCGGCGTGGACTACCTACAGGGACAATTCACGCAAGCGTTTCATCGTTCGCACATAAGTCGGAATATCAGCGTCGTCTATCTCAATTGGAAATGGACCTCAACGTCGGACATACCGGATGAATTAAGGGCCGATGCTCGCCTTTGCATAAGATTCTCGTTCGATATCCTGAATTTCGACGCAAAGCTGAACATGTGAATCAGCCGGCACTTCGCAGACCTGCTTCAGTAGCTTCAGCAAGCTTTCCGAAAGTTCGTGTTTTGTTTGAGTTGACCGGCCGCTTAAGATGGCAAGTTTTGCGTGCGCAAAGCTTCGGCCATTGGGTGATGTACCGACAAGAAATGTATCGAGTCGGACGGCGCGGCTCTTAATGTCTATCTCTTCAAACAGACCGGAAGCAACGAGAACTTTGTTGAGCTCCAGCAAAGCGTTACCAGCGTCAAACTGCGGCAAGTTATCGGTATATTCGAGTGTGAGGTGAGGCATGTTTTTCCTAATAGTTATAAGCCGACGGCGACAGGCCGTTTCTGGCACTACCTGCCCCAAGCAGGGTCCGACCCAGAGCGCGCTGCTATATTAGTCCCTTGCCCAAATCGAATCAATTCCCCAAGTCCCGCAATCCACGACCTTTAGTAGCATCCTGCAAGAAGCGTATCGGCCAGTTCACGGGCCCAGGCGGGCTCCATCGACTGGCCAAACAGCAAACGCAGGTAGACCGCGCCGATTGCGGCATCAAGGACGCGGGCTACGTCGAGATCGGCGCGGAACTGCTTTTGCTTGATGCCGGCGCGAAGGAGTGCCGCGCTGTGACGCCGCAGCGGCTGCGAGAAGTTCTTGAGGAACACTTGCTGGGTCCGAGGTTCGCTCTGGGCCTGTGCCACGACGGAGGCGGCAATCCGTCCGTTCGGTCCACTCAGCGTCTTGGCGAGGGATGCGAGTAATGCCCGGAAATCGTCCCTGGGCGAGTCGGTCCGGGCAAAGCTCAGGGTTGGTCGAAAAGCCCGGAGGAAGCTTTCATTCATCAGGACGGTCTTGTCGGGCCACCAGCGATACACCGTTGTGCGGGCCACACCGGCCCGGATGGCTACCGCTTCGATGGAGAAATTTTTGAGTCCCGTCTCAACGAGGATGGCATAAGCGGCGTCCAGGACGGCCTGGTGCAAAACCGTATCGCGGGGCCGTCCGGCGGTGCGCGGCGTACGGTCCTGTGTTTTTTTTATGTTTGTGTTTTGGCTCATGCCTATAGTGTGAACTGCAACGCTGCAGGAGACAACCCTTTGCCCGATCGGGTGTGGGTGTCGCTTATCGCTCAATCTGGCAATCGCCTTGACCTCGTGTCAGTCACTTCCGTAAATTACGCTACAATGTGTATCGAATCTATGTGAGTGAGTTCACGTGGACCGGAAAACGGCTCATCCTGGGCCCCGGATTGCTGGAGTACAAGATGCCAATCGTAAAAATCGCCGATGGTCCCGACATCAATCTGGTACGGACCGGGCCGGTGGGTGGCGTACCCATCGTGTTTATCCATGCGCTGGGGCTGGACCTGACCCTGTGGGAGCATCAGTTTCAGGAATTTGGACGCGACCACGACGTGGTTGCGTTTGACTTGCCGGGGCACGGCCTGTCAGGCGGCATGGACGCGCCGCCCACCTTCGCTTCGATGGCCCGCGTCGCGGCTGGTGTGCTCCGGTATCTAAACGCGGGACCGGTCCATCTTGTCGGACTTTCCGTCGGCGGCATGATTGCCCAGACGCTGGCGGTCACTTCGCCCGAGATGGTTCGCTCGCTCAGCCTTATTGCGACCTCATGCACCTTCCCCGACACCGTCAGGAAAGTCATTCGCGAGCGCGCGCGCGTGACGCGCGAGGGCGGGATGGAGGCCATCGTACCGCTGCACCTGGAGCGCTGGTTCCCGCCTGACTTTCGCACCCGGCGCCCTGACATGCTCGACCGCATGGGCAAGATTCTGTTTCGCCAGAATAAGGAGTTCCACGCCGCCATGTGGGATATGGTCGTCACGCTCGATGTCGAGCAAGGCCTTTCTGCGCTGACATGTCCGGTACTCGTGGTGGCCGGGGAAGACGACCTGAGTGCTTCGCCCGCGGCCGGTCAGCTTATCGTCAACCAGATCGACGCCGCGACTTTGCAGGTGATGCCCGGTTCCGGACACTTTCCCCCGCTGGAGTGCCCCGAAGTGTTCAACGCGCTTTTGCGCAGCTTCCTTGGTCGAGCTTGACCGGGCCGTATTTGCGCAGAAAACCGGCTTAAGCGATCAAAGCAATACTCAACGCTTTGCGCTAAACCCGGTAACGCAGCGACTCCCAAGCATAGAGGCCGCCATGAGCCGGTAACCACGCCGCTGAATCATCGACCCTGCGCCGCGAAGGCATCCAGATCTTGGCATATTTCAGCCAACCGGCTTGCTTGCAAAACTTTGAACCACGCCTTCCCACCTGTTACCCAAAAGTGTGCTTTCCGAGTAATTGTTTTGCGTGTAGCCCGCAATCGTGGCACGCCAAAATGCTTGCGCTGCCGAATTGCCGAGCATTTGACCGACTTCCCATGGACCCGGTAGCGCGTCGAGGACTTGCTGCGCCAGCACTCGTCCGGTACCGAGGCGGCGATATTTTTTTAAAATAAAGAACTGGTCCATCCAGTAACCCTCGCTCCCGACTTTGACCGCAGTGTCCACCAGGGCAAAGCCGGCGTAGTTTCCATCGACGGTAACCACGAACGGATGACAGTTTTTTTCACGCCAGAATCGATCGAGGGCGTAGCCGTATTCGCCATGAAGGTCCAGATCCTGATCCCAAATATCGGAAAGATCGTGCTGATACAGTTCCAACATGCGGTAAAGCGGAAGGCGGTCTTCAGTACTGGCTTGGCGAACAACGATGACACTTGACTGCATACGTGAATGGATCTCTGGGAGTTATGGGATTAAGCGTAGCCCTGGTGCGGGTCATTTCAAAGGAAAAATCTTCCCCAGAAAAGCCAGCACCGCGCTGTCGAATTGTTCCGGTCTTTGCAGTGGCGCAAAGTGACTCACGCCGGGCAGCACAATCAATTCAGCTCCGGGAATGCTCCGCGCAAGATATTCGGCATGCTCGGATTTGATAAATTCATCGTGCTCGCTATGTACGATCGCGACGGGCACCTGGATTTCGGCTAGATCAGATGCCGCATAATTGGGTTGCGTTGCCATCATCTGGCTGACGGCGGCGGCAAATTCCTTGAATTGATCCGGCGTGGCGGACAACTGCGCGTAGTCCCTGATATGTCGGCTGAAACACCGGTCGAGGGTAGGGCTGGGCTGGTTGATTTCCTTGGTGCCGCTGGGGTCCATATTGCAGCCGAAGAAAAACACCCCGGCAATACGTTCAGGGACTTTCATCGCCAGGACCAAGGCGGTACACGCACCGTCGCTCCAACCCACTACGGCAGCTTTTTTCAGATGCAAGGAGTCCATCACGGCTAATACGTCGGATGCCATCAATTCATACATAAACGGCTGAGCATCACGCGTGCTGCGGCCGTGACCGCGACTATCGATCAGCACCACGCGGTGGCCTGAGCTGATAAGCGCCGGGACCTGATAACCCCAGTTGCCGCTATGGCCCAAGCCACCATGCAACAGGATAACGGGTGCACCTGCGCCATATGTCGCGTACCAGATGCGCGCGCCTTCGTGCTCCACGTAACCCTGATCGTTGGCGACGGGCAGGGGTATTGCGCCATGCGCGGCGAAATGTTTGAGGTCGTCGTCGTGTAATTGCATTTGCATTCTCAGGTTACGGTTCATGCCGTGTTCGAACTAATGACGCTGGAATTTTCCATTTTTTAAAGTATCTGATCACGACCTTCCAGCGTCCGGACATAAATCAGCGCGGCCACGTCAATATTCCCAAGCTTTGCGTCCTGTTTCCCCACGCGCCGCCAACCACGGGATTCGTAGAACCCTATTGCTGCGAGGTTTTGCTCCAGTACCAGCAAGTGCAGGTGAAATGCGCCACGCTCGATGGCCCATTGTGCCGCGGTCTCGAGCATCGCTGTTCCGGCGCCGCTACCTTTATATTCGGGCATGGCGTGGAGGTTATCGACCAGCACGCCATGGTTATGGTCCGGGCCAATGACGCAGAGCAACCCCCCCGGCTTGCCGGCCAATTCGGCGATGAAAACGGCGCCGGAACCATCGGCAAGCTTCGGCATTTTTTCCTGCCAGTAGGCAAGGCGTTCCGCCGGCATCTCATCATTGAGATAGCGTTCCGGAAGCGTCCCACGATACGTCGCAGCCCAGCTTCTGGCATGCATCTCGGCAACCAGTTGCGTATCGGAGATCGCGGCCTGTCGAAGTGTCAGTTCGCGTTTATTCATGGACGGCAGCACCAGGATCATCCAACCGGATACGAAACCTGAGCGCCTCAGTGCCGCCATATTCGGCAGCTTTGCGAAAGCGCTCGACCAGCACACCACGACACGCGCCGATCACTTTTTGCGAAGCGAGGTTGTCGGGGTCGGTAGTCAGTTCGACATAAGAAGGTAATTCGGCAAGGGCAGGTTTAAGCAGTTTGATGGTTTTCATCGCGACTGAATTGGGCTAACAACGCATGACTGATTTAATTCGATTTATATTAAAGGCGATGGGCGGTTAAAGTACAGTAACTTTTCCAGGGCGGCTTATAGCCATGGTTTGGGCCGCCTGGGGCGACACAGAGTTTGTGCGAGTGGGGGCTGGCGCTATGCATCAGCAGGGTCAGGCGGTTAGCAGCCCGCCGATCACCCGTCCGGCCGACTTGATGACCATGATGCCGGCCGTGCGCCCCAGCGCGGTGACGGCCTGCATTGCTTTGTCATACACCGCTTGTTCATCGGTTTCGCCGACGAAGTTATAGGTTGCGTCCGGCAGTTTATATACCGCATCGCTACCTTTGATGGTGCGCGTAAAGCCACGGCGTTTCATTTCGTCGTGCAAGGTGTAATAGTCGCCGGTTTTTTCGTCGTGTATTTCAATGAGCGTGGTGAAACTTGCCATTTTCCTGTTCCGTTGAATGTGAGGTGGATCCTCTATCGGAGCTACCTCAAGCGCAGGCACCCGCGCCCGCCAAAACTTTTTTGTCTTGCGCGCGCCGATCAGACGGAACCGGCGGTTTTTCCACCCGCCGGAAGGCGGGCCGTGAACAAGGTGCCTTCCTCTTCCGATGACTGGACGGCGAGCGTGCCGCCATGCGCTTTGACGATCTCTTTGCAGATAAACAGTCCCAGGCCCAGACCGCCGCCTCGCCGGCTGGGGGCAGGACGCCAGTACGGTTCGAACACCTTGTTGATGCTGTTGGGCGCAATCAGATCGCCGCCGTTGCGCACGCTCAGTACCAAGGCGTCGTGTTCGACCCACGCTTTGACGAGGATGAGTTGCCCGGGCGCGCCGTGGGCGATGGCGTTGCCCAACAGGTTCGACAGCAGTTGCTGGATTCGCGCGCGGTCGCAGTGAATGGTGCGATCGATGCAGATTTCGTCGACGATATGGCAACTGGCGTTGGCGGTGCGTAGCTCGGTGACGACATCGATCAAGGACGTGGCCAGGTGTTCGGCCGGGTCGATCGATACACCGATACCCGACCCCAGGCGGCCGCGGGCAAAATCCATCACGTCGTCAATTAAGCGCGTCATCCGCACTACGGTAGCGCGCAACCGTTGTCCGATTTTCATCAGGTCCGGCTCGCCGTGCCTGCGGCTGAGCATCTCCGCGGTGGCGCTGATTGCCGACAATGGATTGCGCAGGTCATGCCCCAACACGGCAATAAACTGCTCGCGTAGTTCCGAGTTGGCCTGTTCATCCAGCAAACGGGCTTCGACGATTTGCTGGCGGCTTTCGCTTTCCAATTGCATGGCGATCAATTCGGCAAACACCTCGAACATTTTGAGGGTGCGCGGATCGGACACTTTCGCCGGACGTGAATCGATAGCGCATAGATTGCCGAAGTAGGATCCATCAGAAAGGATGATCGGTACCGAAAAATAGCTTTCGAGCCCATAAATTTGGGCCGTATGATGACCGCGATACATCGGATCTTCGCTGAAATGGTCGATGACGATGGGCGCGCGGGCCGCTCGGGATTCGAAACACAAGGTGGTCTTCAAATCCAATTGACCACCGGGCTTCAGGCCGAAGTTGACATCGTCCCGTACCGCGCACGCAGTCCAGGTATTGTCCGTGACACGGGCGACCGCGGCAAAACCCATCCCGGTGTCGTTGCAGATCACCCGCAGTATCGACGGAACGGCACTGATGGATTCAACCGCGGCAACGTCACGCGAGATTGCATCGGCTAAATCAAGGGCATTCGGTAATTCTTTCATTTTTTGCGTTTGCCGGTGAATTTACCGATTGACTTTGCCAACTGACTTTCCCGGATATTAACAGCAAACGCCATTTCGGCTGCTTACCGTCACGGTAACCATAAAAGACCCGCATCGACCACCGCGACACGGCCGCCGGCGCGGCAGAGCGGGGCGAACTTAACCGCGTAGCAAGCGTCTTATGCGACAGCCGAGCCCGGTTTGCCGCGGTTTGCCGCGGTTTGCTTAAGTGACGCAAAAGTGACGCAAGTTTCATGTCAAACAGGAATCCCCCGTTTGCTGCGAAGCAACAGGTATTTTACTGTTTATTAGCCGGGAACCAGGGTCCGCTATCTGCTGGGCCGTGGCCGCTTTGAAACCCGGATTACGGCGTGTAAGGTTAGAATGGCGATGACATATTTCGAAAGAACCTTAAGAGTCCGAATCCTCAACTTACTGTGAACGCACCCCAACTTACCCCGCTGAGACGCGACCACCTCCCCGCCACGGGTGACATTCACCCCGGTCCGGAGACGGAAAGTCGCGCTCAAGAGGGGGGGCCGCCGTTAATCATTCAGCCGGTTGCGCCAAAATTCCAGAGCATGCGGCGCGCCTTGAAGGTGGCCTTGTTCGCCGCGGTCATGTTTCCTATTGTCTATCTGCTGTCGTCGGCTTATTCCAATTTCGAGGATAGAAAAGCCGCGGCGGCGGATATTACCCTGCGCTCGGCCCGAATCGCAGAAGAACACGCACTGAAACTCTTCGATCTGGACGCGGCGTTAACCTCGCGTTTGGTCGATGCGCTCGGGGACCAGGACGATCTGACCATAAAAAGCGACGAAAACGCCGTGCATCAGCTCGCCGAGCGGCTCGGTGGCGGGTATCCGCAAATTTCAACGGTTTCGGTGCTGGGTTCGAACGGCGATTTACTGGCCAGCAGCATGTTTTATCCCGCGCCGAAAATTTCGGTGGAAAACCGCGACGATTTTCGTGCGGCACACGATGACATGCATGCGCTGCATGTAGTCGGCCCTATTCTCAGTCCGCTTTTGCACACCAACATCTTTACCGTGTCGCAGGCGCGGGTTGGCCGCAGCGGCGAATTTCTGGGCACGGTCTCGATCGCCATGCGTCCCGGTTATTTTAATGATTTCTACAAGGAGATCGTAGGCCAGGATGCGCTGGTGATCTGCATGGTCCGCGCGGACGGCGCGGTGCTGGCCTCTTATCCGCCCGCCAAACAGCCGTCGGCGATCCTGCCGGGCCAAGCCCTGATGCCTTCGATGTGGACTTTGGCTCCGGGCGGCATCTTGACCATGCAGTCGACCGTTAATGGCGAGTCCAGGATCGTGGCGTTCCACAAACTGGATAACTACGATATCTACATTGCCGCCGCCTATCCAATGACCGCGATCTGGGCGGCCTGGGGCCAGCATATGGGCGTGGTCAGTGCCGCGACCTTGCTGCCCAGTCTTGCCTTGTGGATATTTCTGCTGGTTTCGCTGCGGCGCTTGGCGAGCGAAGAAGCCGCATGGCGTCGCCTGAGCGCCGAAACCGACGCCCGCGCAGCGCTGGAATTGGCCGGGCGGGAAAGCGAACGTTTGACCGTGCTGGGTAATTTGGTCAGTGCGGTGGCGCACGACTTCAATAATCTCCTGATGGCGATCTCGGCGCAGGCGCAGACGGGGATACGCGGCGCTGTGCAGCCCACGCCGGAGTTGAATGCCATCATGCGTGCGGTCGGCAACGGCGAGGCGCTTACGCGCCGTTTATTAGGCGTAGCGCGCAAGCAACCGCTGCGACAAGAGACCTTGCATGTACCCGAATGGGCCCATGGATTTGAACTGGTCAAAACAGCTCTGGGCGACGCTATCAGTTTCCGGCTTGAGATGGGTACGGATATCTGGTCGGTATTCGTCGACGCCTCGGAACTAGAACTGGCGATTCTGAACGTGGCGGTCAATGCACGCGATGCCATGCCCAAAGGGGGCTCGTTCACGCTCTCGGTGAATAACGTGATGCTGGCTCCCGGTATGGTCGCCAATCTGGCCGGCGATTACGTCTGCGTGAGAATGAGCGATACCGGCCGTGGCATGGAGCCTGAGATCCGCGCGCGCGCCTTCGAACCGTTTTTCTCGACCAAACCGCTGGGCGGCGGCAACGGACTCGGTCTGTCGCAGATTCGCGCTTTTTGCGAGCGTTCCGGTGGCGCGGTTACCCTGCATAGCGAGCCGCAACGAGGTACCACGCTCACCTTCTATTTGCCGCGGGCACGGGCAGTTGAACCGGTGGTTATACCCCAGGCTCAACTGCCGGGCGCGGCGGAAGCCGGCGAGCCCGGCCGGCGCGTGTTATTGGTCGAAGATGACGATCTGGTGGCGGAAGCTCAGGAAGCCCTGCTCGAAATTCTCGGTCACACTGTGCTGTGGGTCAGCAACCCGGCGCAGGCGCTGCAAGCATTGGCCAGCGGCCGCGTATTCGACGTGGTGCTGTCCGACGTGCAGATGCCCGGAGGCGCCACCGGCGTCGATTTGGCGGAGCAACTCAGGCACGAACGGCCCGAGTTGCCGGTGATTTTACTCACCGGTTATGCCAAAGACCTGGAACGTCTGGAAGGTCTCGACGTCATGGTATTTGCGAAACCGGTCGACGCCGCGGTACTCCACGAATGTTTGTTGGGTTTTCCGCGTTTAAGCTGATTGGTCTGATACGCCATACAATCGCGCCCAGGCCGAAACGTCAGGTATGTCCCCATTGAACCTTCGTTTATACGGTGGGTCCCAAAGATTCAGCTTCTGCGGAATTGCCGGATTTACCCCACCCAGCCGTGGCCTAATAGGTGGCCAGGCAGCTAGCTCACACGCGTTAGGTAAAACGACCCGCTTGAGCAACCGCATCAAGGCGGTTTTCCTAACCCTTCAGCGAGGACATATGGCCTATCAAAGTACCAATCCCTACAACGGGGAAATCCTTCAGTCGTTTCATGAATGCGATGCTAAAAGCCTTGAGTTGAAACTCGCGCAAGCATCCAACTGTTTTGAAAAAACCTGGCGTAAAAAAAGTTATGCGCAGCGCGCGGCCGTGCTCAAGCGGGCAGCGTCGATCTTGCGCGAACGCACGGACGAGTTTGCGCAACTGATTACGCTTGAGATGGGTAAGCTGATCGATCAAAGCCGTGGCGAGGTCAAATTGAGTGCGGCGATTCTGGATTATTACGCGGAACATGCCGAGCAATTTTTGGCACCGCAAAATTTACCGACCAAACGCGGCGAAGCCTTGGTTGAAAGCGCCCCGATCGGCGTGCTGTTCGGGGTCGAGCCGTGGAATTATCCGTATTATCAAATCGCCCGGTTTGCCGCCCCCAACCTGATGGCGGGCAATGTGGTGATGGTCAAGCACGCGTCGAATGTACCGCAATGCGCGCTGGCATTCGAACGGCTGATGGAAGAAGCCGACGCGCCGCCGGGTGCTTACACCAACCTGTTTATTTCTAAAGATCAGGTGTCGCAGGTGATCGACGACCGGCGCATCCGTGGCGTCGCACTCACCGGCAGCGAAGCCGCCGGCGCTATCGTGGCGGCGCGTGCCGGACAGAATCTGAAAAAAACCACGATGGAGCTAGGCGGGAGCGACGCATTTATCGTGCTTGACGATGCCGATCTGGAACAGGCGGTGAAGAGCGCAATCGAAGGACGTATGGGTAATTCAGGTCAGGCCTGCACTGCGTCAAAACGTTTTATCGTGGTCGAATCCTTGGCAGATCGTTTTCTGACGTCATTCCAGGCGGCAATGGGCAATTTTAAACCCGGTGATCCGCTGGAAAAGCAGACTACGCTGGCGCCGTTGTCGTCGGAAGACGCGCTCAATAAATTGCTCGATCAGGTAAAACGCTCGGTCGAGCACGGCGCGCGCGTGATCATGGGCGGCGAACGATTTGATCATCCGGGAGCATTTATGCAACCGACTATCCTGACGGACATCGACACGGATAATCCTGCCTATAGCGAAGAATTTTTCGGGCCGGTCGCGTTGTTGTTCCGTGTCGCCGATGAAGATGCTGCGGTCGCCCTGGCCAACGACTCGCCGTTCGGTCTCGGCGGTTCGGTATTTACCCGGGATATTGCACGCGGCAAACGTGTCGCCAGCCGTATCGATACGGGAATGGTATTTATCAACGCGGCGGCTTCGTCATCCCCTGAACTGCCGTTCGGCGGGGTCAAGAATTCCGGCTACGGACGCGAGCTATCCGGCGCGGGCATTCAGGAATTCGTTAACAAGAAATTGATTCGGGTCGCTTAAACGGCCGCGGCCGCAGGAAGAGAACGAAACCGGCACCCCTTGATCCGGGTGCCGGTTTCATTGTGTCGCGGCCTATGGATCAAAGCAGAATTTCTGGTGGCGCGCTTTTTGCCATTTTGGCCGGAGTGGGCCTATTCACCTCGTTCCAGCAAAACCGCCTCGCGCCGCCGCAGCGTTTGCTCGATGGCGCTCAGCACTTCTTCAAACTCGCTGAGATGTTCGATGATCCAGACTCCGCCGCGGGTGTCGAGCTTGGCATGGAGTAGCGAACATTGGCCTACCAGCCGCTCGTCGCAACTGATCAAGGCTTTCAGCGTGCCGGCTTCCTGCCGATAGCGCTGGGTCATGCGATCGTTTTCCGGTACCGGTTGCGCTTGCAACCGGCCGCCGACCCGGCCGATGCCGCCCGCCAAACGCTCCAGGGCCTGAGCCGCCGCCACGATCGGCGGATCTGGAAACGGCTTCGCCCGCGTTGGGGTCCCGAAAAATTCGCGCCGATATCCGGATTCGGCGTTTTCCACACTTGAGCGTGCCAGGCCGAGCAGCCATCCGGCTTTGTTGCGCACCAACTGATCGTCGGCGCGGAGCTGGTTTTCCAGGCGGTAGAAGTTGTAGCCCCAGCCGTTGAACAGGTTGAGCGCGGTTTGCCGCAGCAGGTTGTCGTCGTAGAACCCGGCGTCCATGTTCAGGTATTTCCACTTAGCGTTGGGTCGGCCACGAGCGGATAAATTCCGGGGATGGGGCCGCCGATGTTGAAAGGCAAGCCGGCGGCCGCATTGGGTGCCGACACCAGGCCTTTTTCGGCCATGCGCAGCGCAAGATAATAACGCACGGCTTCGATCGGGGTGAGGCCGATGGCTTGCAGCGAGATCAATTCGCGCATCCGCTCGTCCTTCGGCATGATCAGGACTTTAAGGTCATTCAGCGCGATACCGAAGGTACGCAGGAAGTCCGACAGATGCGTCTTTACCGACTCGCGGATCTCATTGATATGTTCGTTGATATTTTCCATCTTGGTGACCTGGACGATCTGATTGATCGCTTGCTCGATCGCCGGACCGGCATAATCCGCGACTTCTTTGGTGTCGATCAAGTGGCCGTTGAAGGGAAGGTGGGTGATCAGATCGAGCGCGGCTTCCTTGCTGTCGATATGAATATAATAATCGACCTGGTACGCCATCTCAGCCATCTCGGCGCTGGTGGCCACGCCTTGGCTGCGGACCAATAATTTGGAGCGGTTGATATAGATAACCTCGAACACCCAAGGCGAGGACCCGCCGAAGAAACCTTGCACCACCGAGCCGATCAGCGGTTTATCGGGAGTGGTCAAAGCGTATTGCCCGGTTTCATACACGTTGAGTACGGCGCCGCGTGATTTCAGCACGCAGAAATGGTTGCTTTCGACGGTAAGCAACGAGCCGGAAACAATGCTTTCGTCGACAATCTTGACCGCCAGACTTTTGGTACCCAGGATATCGGTGCCGTCGCGTTGCAGTGACGTAATGACTTGCCGTGTTATTGCCATAGTGCGCTTCCTTGTTCCATTTAACGGTTGAATTACAGAGTGATTCGAGCTGTCCGGGCCGGCTGATTGACGTGCTGACTTTTCAGCCAAATCCCTCGATGCCTAGTTCACCATAAAATCGCGCCAATTGCGCGGCATCGTTGTTAAACCAGCCGCTAATCCAATCATGATAGGCCTCGGCCGCGCCGGCGGCGGAGGCGGTACCCGCCAGCACTGCGGACAGCAAATGGGCTGCCGTGATGCCGGATAACAAAGCTTTGAGTACGCCATGTGAGGAGGTCGGGTCCAATACGGCCGCCGCGTCGCCGACCATAAACCAGCCGGGGCGGGCCGCTTCACTGGCGATGCGCCAGGTGACATCGGCTCCCCGCGAGGGGCCTTGAGGGGTGAGATGGCGCAATTCTTCGGGGATCCAATCGGCGGGTATCTTGTCGCCGTCCAATACTACCCGCGTCCATTGATAGGTGCCGGGCCAGACCTTGGCGGTCCAGAGCCAGCCGGACTTGTCGCCTACCATTTGCGGTGCGGCGTCGCGTTCCGGGTAAGCGCCGTCGGCATAACCGTAGCGGGCAATCAAACGCGGCGAGCGTGGCGGCTTGTCGATGTCCAGGTGTTTGCACAGCCATTGAGCGCGGCCGCTCGCATCCACCACCATGCGTGCCGTGACGGGGCCGTTGTCGCTGATTACGCCGCGGACCTCCTCGCCTTGCAACAGCAGGCCGGACACTGCGCAGGGTTGGGTCACCTCGACCCCGGCCTCGCGCGCGCGGTCCAGCAGCATGGCATCGAAGACCTTGCGGCGGACTTGAAAGCCGCGCCATGGGCCTTGCTCATCCGCCCCGAAGGGTTCGAAACGGCGGCTGCCGTTCCAATTGATCCAGATTCCCTCGTGACGGGTGCCGATCACCGCGGCGAGGCGCTCGCCACTTATGCCGAGCTGGGTAAGCAATGGCTCGACACCCGGGTGCAAGGTCTCACCCGGGCGCTCGGTGCTGAAGTTGTCGCGCTCGAACAGCCGCACCCGCAGGCCGCGGGCGGCGCAGGCAATTGCTGTGGCGCTGCCCGCCGGTCCGCCGCCGATAATGACTAGGTCGGTATCGTAGTGTCGAGTTTCCACGAGGCTCCGCGTTTGAGAATGACCTGCCGTCCGTCGGAGTAGGCCGTGGCTTCCTCCAGGATATCGACCCAGACGCTTCTCAGTCTGGTGGGGTCGGTATTGCGCCCGCCCCAGCGAAATACTTCGAAGCGATAGTAATAACGCTTGGGATCGAGTTTCGCCCCGGTTTGGGCGGCGATACTGACCAGTTCCGGATTATTCACCGGCACTACGCGAAACGATAACACGGCCCATGCGGCTTTTTCGCGCAGCGCTTTGTTGACATTGCCCGGCGTACCCGGATTGCCGCGAATCCCGAGGCTCCAGTAAAGCGCCGCCATCGACAAGGTGCGCGCCTTGTAGTCTTCCAGTTCGATGCGCGAGGTCAAAGCCGCCGTCATCCGGCCCAGCAGATCGATATAGTCGACCCGCCTCTCGTCCTGATACTCAATCGTGGGCCGGCCCTGGAAGGTCGAGCGCCGTGGTCCGGGCACCCCGTCCCAGGGTAGGAAATTGCCTTTGAGCGGGCCGTCCGCCACCGGCACCATGCCGATTTCCTCATCGGTGAACGGCACGGCCGTGGGCCAGGGATAGGAGATGCCGCTGAGTTCTTTATCCGGTTGATATTGACGGGTGGCATCCGGTGCCACGCCCGGCCAATAACTGCCGAGCGCCGCGCACAACTTGGCGTCTTCGATAAAGGGCGAACCGAGTCCATGACTCACCAGATAACGTTGCAGTTTACCGCCTTGGGTGGTGCGTACCCCCATGCTGCTGTCCCAGCCCGGATCGAACAAGCCGGGCGAGCCGTCCGGCATGCCGACCTTGTCGAAACGCAGGGTGCCGTTGGGCGTTTGCGTCTGACTGCTGACCGGTGCTCCGTCCATGCCCTGGGGTTGCGAAACAATGGCGCTCACCGTGTCGTCATCGATGCTGAAACCGACCGGCAACTCGACATTCGCGGCAAAACGCGTTTGCGACAAGGCCAGCGGCGGTGTGGCCCAGAGTGCGTCGCGCAAGGCCGGCGGCACTTGCTGGGTCCACCACAACATCAGTTCGCGCTGGCCTACCTTGGGTAGAAAATCGGGCAGGCCGACCATGCAGAATGCCGGCTTGGAAACGCCGATACCGGCCTTGAACAACTGTGGGCTCAGCGCGCCAACCCAACCGTCGCCGCTATAGTCGAGGTAATGTTGCGCCGAATAATTGCCGCGTTTGATGATCTCCAGCATGTCCGGCCGGTCATTGAGATTATCGACTTGACCGTTGATCACCCGATGCCGCAGGTTGATATATTCGGGAGCGGGCCGCGGGGTCATCTGTTCCGCATCGTCCAGATATTGCGGCGATCTGGGCGGTGCGCCGCCCGGCAGCACAAACAGCGACGACATTTGCAACTTGGTGACGTCGCCCGAATATTTGGGATCGACCGGGAAAGTCAGCCGTGCTCCTTTGTAAGTGGCTTCTTCCACCATGGTATTGGCGCGTGGCGCCAATACTCCGGCGCCGAAATCCGGATCGGTCGAATAGGAGGCAATTTTTTCGTCTTTGATGGCGAACGGAAACTGCTCCAGATCCGGTCCGGACCAATTGTTCTGCAAGCCTTGGTCTTGCAGGAAACGATGGAAGCTGGCCAGTTCATCGTTCAACATGCCGCGGCTCAAAGCAATCTCGAGATCCATGCCGACCAGGCATTCCGGCCCGGTGAACAGCTTGTGCATCGGTACCCAGAACTGGCGGTCGCGGTCCGTATCCAGCCGGTCTTGCGGTCCGAATTGGGCCGGCGCGCCTGAGTTCAACGGCATTTGTATCGCCAGATAAGGCGAGAAGCGGCGCGGCACCACATGAAAATCAAAAATCCGGCTGTCGTCCGAGCCGACGAAGCTGCGCAGGCGCGGATCGTAGCGCGGTGCCAAATTGCCGATCCGGCCGATGCCGGTGCGGGCGAAACATAGTTGCGCATGCCGGCCGCTCACGCCCATCGGCGCATTGCGATATTGCGTGGCGAACATCACGATCGCCACCGGCCACTTGTAGAAATAATCGGTGCTCAAGGCGGCGAGCGAAGTCTGCCTGGCCGCGTAGATATAATTTTCGACGGTGTCGATTTCGGCCAGCGTCGGAAACACGGTCAAGGGCGCACCATTACGCCCGGTCTGCACCGTCGGTGCGGCCAGCGCGTGATAGAACAAGCTGTAGTCCGGCTGCCCCGGCTGGATGCCCTGGTTGCCCGCCAAGGCAAAGTCGCCGAAACCGGGGAAACGCCGGTCGATCGCGCTCAGCGGCTTGAGCAGTTCGGCCTTGAGATTGGCGGCGCGGATATCGAACATGCCGCCCGTCACATCCAGCAACATCTCGCGCCAGCCGCCGCTACTCAGACGCCGGCATAAAGCCTCGACTGCATCAATCAGCGGCCCGCTGGGGGCGGCTGCAGCCCAACTGGCATAGCTGCCGGCCAGGGTGACACCGAGACCGGCCGCACCGGCCTTGAGAAATTCGCGACGATTGCTCATAAACACCGCTCCTCTGATTGTTTTTTGCGTGATCGATGGTTTTGCAGTAATACCGGTACCAATGGGGCGAGACCAAAAAAATTCAAAAAATGAATAAAAACCATAGCTGGGATGTTAGCGTTTTCGAGATGATTGCCGATTGAAGTTTAATTACATTAATTTCAATTTTTTCAAAAAATTTCAAGCTTTCAAATATAACGATGAATTATAAAATTTTAGGCGTGAGAGGGCCTGCCCAATATATATAAAAAGGACATGGCTGTCGAATCAGTGCGGTGGAAGTGTATGAAAAACGCTTTTTATTCTAATAAATCAATTAAGTTTATGATTTTAAACGAATTGTTTAAATTGATTTAGTTGCGGCGGTCGATAATATAGGTGTGCTCACTACATTCTTGCTCGCGGAAAATAGCTTTATCAGTTGAGCTTAATTTCATGCCTATCTGTTGCAGTAATTTGATCGAGGCGCCGTTTCTGCTATCGGTGATCCCTATTACCCGCTGAATCGGTGTTGCGTCGAACAGCATGGCGATCGCTTCAGCTACGGCTTCACTGGCCAAGCCCTTGCCCTGATAAGGTTGGGCCAGAGTGAAACCGATCTGGGCAGCCAGCTTATCGGCGCCGACGCAGATCCCGATATCGCCGATCAATCTGCCGCTGCCGGCCTCGGCGATCCCGATTTGACTCCAAACGTCCGGCTGAAACAATTCCAGCGTATGCATTTCGTTTAAAAATTCCGTTGCTTCGATATCGGTTTGCGGCACCCAGCCTTGATAGCGAGCCAACTCTTCGCAACTGCGATATGCCTGGAAATCCGCCAGGTCTTTCAAGACTAATCGCCGTAGCGTGATCCGTGCTGTGGAGCGGGGTAAAACAGATGTCATAATCGATAATCCTTTAACGTTCTCAATAATATGTGGCGGGTGCGCATTGCGGTGCTGATTCGTAGAAAGCTGGCCGGCCCCGGTCACGGCGCAATGTCCGCAGGCTATTGCATTGCCGACTCGCGCGCCTGGAAGTATGCGCTCGGGGCTACACCCAAATGCTTTTTAAACATCGCGGCAAATGCACTCGGGCTGTCATAACCCAAACTGAGCGCCACCTCCAGAATCCGTTCGCCACTTGCCAGGCGCTCCAAGGCAAGCAACAGGCGCGCTTGCTGGCGCCACCGGCCAAACGTCATGCCGGTTTGTTGGGCGAACAGGCGTTGCAGGGTTTTGCTATCGACGCCGATAATTTCAGCCCACTCAATCAGCGTTCTATTATTGTCCGGAGCATCGTTTAACTGTTGGCAAATGGGCTGTAAATAAGGGTGGTCCGGCCGTGGCAGATACAAGGGTAGAACCGGCAGAAAAATCAGTTCGTCCAGGATCAGCCGCATCAGACGGCCTTTGCGTGAATCTGCGGCATAGTCGCCCGCGACATCCATCGCACTCAAAATCAATTGCCGCAGCAAAGCGGAAATTTCCACCGTATGGCAAGCCTGCGGCAAGCCGGCAATCGCATCCGACTGAATAAAGAGCGAACGCATCGCTACCGTGCCTGCCATTCGCACCACCTGATGTTTTACCTGATCGAGAAATTCGGCGTCAGCGTGCAGGCGGCGCAAATGCACTTATTTGTGTTCTTGGCGGCAATGGCGGCGGGGACTTTGATCGGCGGGCCATTAGGCGACAAGATGGGGCGTAAAGCCATCATCTGGTGTTCGATCCTCGGGGTGGCGCCGTTTACGCTGATCTTGCCGTATGTGAATTTGGCCGTCACCACGGTACTGATCGTTTTAATTGGTTTTATTATTTCGTCGGCATTCTCTGCGATTTTGGTTTACGCACAAGAATTGATGCCCGGGCGGGTCGGCATGGTGTCGGGGCTGTTCTTCGGTTTTGCCTTTGGCATGGCCGGCATCGGTGCGGCTATCCTGGGTTGGCTGGCGGACCGTCACGGCGTCTCAGCCGTCTACCGGCTGTGCGCGTATTTGCCTTTGATTGGCATCGTTGCCGCCTTTTTACCGCGGCACCCCGGCGGCGCGCACGAAGTGCACTGAGACGATTTGTCGATGCAGCTTATGTGCCGATGAGCCGGCCGAGGACTACGCCGGCTTTAAACACGCTATATGCGGCAGCGATAAACGCCACACCAATGCAAAGCGGCAAGATGATTGGGTACATGCTCATGTCCTGATAGGCATCCGACCGTATCAAAGCGCAACGCACCATGACAGCCGCGAAACCGGGAGCCTCCGATAGACTTCTATCGGTACGGCCCTATGCTATCACAAGTTGTATTTGGTATACCAAACACAACATAGAGTATCCGTTCCACTTTGGCGGAGGCCGACGGCGACATTGCTCATCGTCCGATAATGATCGAAATATAGTCATAAATTATTGTTAAACAATAATTTATGGTAAATTTTTATCTCCTTCAACTCCGCACTCTTGCCATGACTTCCGATCGGCTTGCTCATCTCAGCCAGCGTATGGCTGCTGCCACACTGTGGTTTATTGTCCTGATGCTGGTACTCAATGCGGCAACGTGGTGGTTCCCGCAATTGGGTTCGACTGACGGCGGTTACGGATTGGATTTCGCCTTGACCAATTTCGCGGTCGCGAATCATGCCGATGTCCTCAGCACCTTTCCCTGGTGGCAGAAAGTCGGCGGCATGCTGCTGTCGAGCGTGCCCTTGCTGGCTTTATCGATTGGGCTCTATCACTTGCGGGCGTTATTTCATGGCTACGGCCGAAAGGAATATTTTTCGGCTGCCGCGGCTCACCATCTTGGTGTCGTCGGCCGCTCGGTCGCCTTGTGGGTCGGCTTGAACCTGGTGTGCGAACCGTTGCTCAGCATGTGGATGACGTTGCGCGCGCCGGCCGGGCATCACAGCGTGACACTGACCTTCGGTTCATCCGACCTCGTTGCTTTGTTCCTTGCCGCCTGCATCGCCGTGATTGCGCGCATTTTGCGGCAAGCCAGCGAGGTGAATGCCGAAAACCAATCTTTTGTGTGAAGCGTGCCATGTCCATCAATATCAAGCTGGATGTGTTGCTGGTGCAGCACAAGGTCAAATCCAAAGAATTGGCGGCAGCGATCGGGATTACCGAACAGAATCTTTCGCTGTTGAAGCAAGGCAAGGTAAAGGGCATTCGTTTTTCGACGCTGGAGGCCATTTGCCAGTATCTGAAATGTCAGCCGGGCGATCTGCTGGAATATTGCGCCGAGTAGAGCGCTTGGCCGGTGTTGAAGGGGGGCTGGAAGCGTCATTCTTCCGCGCCACGTAGCGCGTTTGGTTGCGGCGGTCGAAGCGCCTGAGTTGCGCGAAAACGATATACGCAGCGCCTGGCTTGATGCAGCAGATGCTCCTCGCGCGTGACCTCTGCCCAGCCGTCCATCAAACATTGGAATTGGCGCAGTTCCGCGGTGCAAAATCCCTGGCAGGCGGTGGCAGCCGCACAAATCGGGCAATGATCTTCGATCAGCAGGAAATCCATGCCATCGCATTCGACCCGCGCCATATAGCCTTCCGCATCGCGCAAACGGGCCAGCAAGGTAAGGCGCTCGACCAAGCTGCTGCTTGAGGAGAGCATCGCCTGATACTCGGCCAACTGCTGCTCGGATCGATTCTCGATGATACGTTGCATGCCTTGCGCGCCAAATACTTGAGCAATCGCTTGAATCATATGGACCGTAAGCTGCGCATGGGTATCCGGGAATCGAGCATGGCCCGCCGTGGTCAATGTCCATAACTGCTTGGGACGACCCACCCCCGAGCTGGATCGCTCGGATTCGATCAACCCTTGTTGCACCAGTTTGACCAGATGCTGCCGGACTGCCTCGGCCGACATCCCCAGCACCTGCGCCAGTGCCGTGGTACTGGACCCGCCATGGACTTTTAAATGACGCACCAACAGATCGACCGAGCGCGACGCATCATTATCCAAGGAATTTCTTGTGTAATTCATGGTTTTCCAACAATATTCCAAGCATTATCTTGGATATTACCCGAGAGGCAGCGCTTGCCTCAATGGGTTTTTGTTGGTTGCTGCAAAAGAAAGGAAAAGCCATGCATCGCAAGCCGTCCATACCTGATTACCTGTTGCTGTTCGGGATTGGCTTTCTTTGGGGCGGACAATTTGTGTTCAATGCCGCCGCAGTCAGTTATCTGCCGCCACTTACCGTTGCTGCGAGCCGTATCTTGATTGGCGCGATCACGCTTAGCGTCGCGACCTGTTTTATTCACGAAGAGCCGCCGGTGAATGCCGCCGGCCCGATATCGACAGGTTTCCTGTATGCGGCGGTGGCGTTGTTCGAGGCGGTACTGCCGATGTTTTTGATCGCCTGGGGGCAACAAGGCGTCGATAGCAGCGTCACCGCGATGCTGTTAGGCAGCGTTCCGATTCTTACGCTGTTCTTGTCCGTTTTCATCAGTAAGAACAGTCATTTCAACCGTTATTCCGCGGTCAGTGTGACACTCGGTTTTGTCGGCATTGTCGTCCTGATGCATCCGAATGCAGGCAGTCTTGGAACGGGTGGTTACATCTATGAAATAGCGGTATTTTGCGGTGCCTTGAGTTTCGCGTTGAGCATCAATTTGATGGATTGCATTCCACGCGGCACACCGATTCGTACCGCCATGAAAGTGTTATGGTTGGGCTCGATTCCGCTACTTGCCGCCTCGTTGTCGGTCGATAAACCATGGTCCCTGCACTGGACCGGCACCGCGCTGACGTCGTTGATCGTGTTGGGTACGGTGTGCTCGGCCGCAGCCTATGTCATGTATGCACTGTTGGTCCAACGCTGCGGTCCGGTGTTTACCTCGCTTTCCGGTTTTATCGTGCCTCTGGTTGGCGTGATTCTTGGCGTTGTTTTTCGCGATGAGGGCTTCGGCATACGTGAAGGTGTCGCGCTTGCTTTGGTTATCGTGGCGCTTGGAGTCAATGAGCTTGCGCACTTTTCGCGATCGCGCAAACGTTAGCGACGGGGTCTTATATTTGTGCCGCCAGCAACGATTCTGCGATGCGCCACGCCAGCAAGGCGGAATCGCGGCGGTTTCTGAGATATGCCGAGATTCGGGCACCTTCCAGCAGCAGCATAAATTGGCCCGCCATTTCCTGAGCCATGGCAGGGTTCGCCTGGGCCAGCAAGGACACCAGCAAATTTTCCAGCTTGAATTTGTGGCCTTCTCCGACACGCCGTATCTCGCTGGTATGCTCACGGAATTCGGCCGCGGCGTGGGCAAACATGCAACCATTAAAGGCGGGACTGTTGAACCATGCGTTATGCCACAAAAAAACCGCCTTGACCCGGCTGCGGAAAGTTCTGTGCCGCTCGACGAACGCATGCAGCGAGAGCAAAATACGCCGATCTTTTTCGCGCAACACTGCAATGATCAGTTCATCTTTGGAGCGGAAATGTTTATACATCGTCATCTTCGCCACGCCTGACTCCGCGATGATGCGATCGATGCCGACCGACTGATATCCTTCGCACTCAAATAAGCGCAGCGCGGTTTCCAGAATATCCTGTCTTTTCATTTGCATGGTTTTAAGGTTGTGAGGTGAATGAGCTTTCCGGCACACATCGGCATGTCTCAGCCATCGGCCGATGAGCTTATGTCGAAATCGGTGCAATGCCAGTGAGATACAGCTAAGCATAGCTAAGCAAAATATTTTAAAAGCGCTGCGCCTGGTTGCACCTTAGTGGTAAAAAAACCAGATTCAGGTCCATTTTTTAAGCACCACGCCACGCATGATGCAGCTTTTTCAGATTTTTTTAACCTCTTGCACCGGCATGTCCACCATGTCGATCCAGCATTTCCGCGTTACACTGCTCGCGGATATAGTTTTCCGTGGGAATGTGTGACGATTCAGGCTTGACCTGCATCAGGCGCGCAGCGTACATGACCGACGTTTCAAGCCGCAACAAGTTTGCCGGCGGCACAAAAAATAAGCGATAGCCCGGAAAACGGGCATCCATCAGGAGACACACATGACGATCCACCCGCACGCGCCCGGTTCGGTGAACGCGCTCGATACTCCGGGCCATGCCGACAGCCATTCGGCCAGCGCCGGGCTGGTGCTAAACGATGCCAGCCTGATTTCCGCCCGGCTCGATCGTCTACCGGCGACACGGACCATCTGGAACATGGTGATCTTGCTCAGCCTGGGATTTTTCTTCGAACTATATGATCTGCTATATACCGGATATATTGCCCCGGGCCTGATCCGCAGCGGCTTGCTGACGGCCTCCACGCATGGCCTGTTCGGCACCACCGGCATTGCCAGTTTTATCGCCGTGCTCTTTCTGGGTTTGTTTTTCGGCACCATTGCCTGCGGTTTTCTGGCCGACCGTTTCGGGCGGCGCGTCATTTTTACCTATTCACTGCTGTGGTATGTCGTGGCCAATGTGATCATGGCGTTCCAGCATTCGGCAAACGGGCTTAATTTTTGGCGTTTTATGGCGGGGGTTGGAATCGGCGTGGAACTGGTCACCATCGGCACTTACATCTCGGAGCTGGTGCCCAAGCATATTCGCGGCCGCGCTTTTGCCTGCGAGCAGGCCATCGGTTTTACCGCCGTGCCGGTGGCGGCGTTCTGCGCTTATTTGCTGGTGCCTTACAGCCCATTCGGCGTGGATGGCTGGCGTTGGGTGGTGTTGATCGGGGCGCACGGCGCGATCTTTGTCTGGTGGATTCGCCGCCATCTGCCCGAAAGCCCGAGATGGTTGGCGCAGCAAGGACGACTCGCCGAGGCCGACCAGGTGATGAGTGCTTTGGAGCGTAGAGTTGCCGCCGAATATGGCAAAACCTTGCCCGAGCCGGCCAAGCTGGCGCCCGTCAGTGCGCGAGGCAGTTTTCGCGATATGTGGGTGGCGCCTTATCGCAAACGCACCATCATGATGATTATCTTTAATGTGTTCCAGACCGTCGGCTATTATGGTTTTGCCAATTGGGTACCGGCATTGCTGATCAAGCAGGGGATCACGGTTACTTCGAGTTTGATGTACTCCAGCATTATTGCGATCGCGGCACCGCTGGGTCCGGTGATCGGTTTGTTGATCGCCGATCGTTTTGAACGAAAGACCATCATCGTCTGGATGGCGTTGGCGAATATCGTATGCGGCCTGTTGTTCAGCCAAGCCTTGAACGTGGTGCTGCTGATTTCGCTGGGCGTTTGCCTGACATTAGCCGGAAATATCATCTCATACAGCTTCCATGCTTATCAGTCCGAGCTGTTTCCCACCAGCATCCGGGCCCGGGCAGTCGGCTTTGTTTACTCCTGGAGCCGCTTCTCCGCAATCTTCAGCGCTTTTATCATTTCCAGTGTACTGCGCGAATTCGGTGTGCCGGGTGTGTTTATTTTTATTGCCGGCGCGATGGTGTGCGTGATGCTCTCGATCGGATTGATGGGGCCCCGCACCCGGGATCTCGCGTTAGAAGAGATCTCCCACTAACGTAGCGGGGATCGAGACTGAGTACGAGAACGGGCCGTCAAGCATCTTCAAATCTTCTTGAGCCCGTCGATATCGGTGATGTGGATCTGCTTGCCTTGTACACTGATCAGATGCTGCTTCTGAAATTTCGAGAACATGCGGCTGACCGTCTCCAGGGTAAGACCCAGATAGCTGCCGATCTCCTCACGCGTCATGCGCAAATTGAACTCGTGCGCGGAATAACCGCGGGCGGCCAAGCGTGTCGACATATTCAGCAGAAAAGCGGAGAGGCGTTCTTCGGCGGACATATTGCCCAATAACATCATCAAGCCCGACTCCCGTACGATCTCGCCGCTCATCATTTTATGCAGATGGTGTTGCATCACCTTCAGCTCACGGCACAAGATTTCCAGCAAGTGAAAGGGGATCACGCAAACCGAACTGTCCTCGAGCGCGATGGCATCGCAGGTATGCGCTTCCGCGGAAATACCATCCATCCCCAGCGGCTCGCCGGCAAGATGAAATCCGGTCACTTGTTCACGGCCGTCGCGGTGTATGACCACGGTTTTAAACGATCCGACCCGTACCGCATAAATGCTTTGAAAGGCATCGCCGGCGCGATATAGCGCTTCGCCACGCTTGACGTTGCGTGAAGCGCTGATGACGGTGTCCAGTTTGACAAAATCGCCGCTGCTGAGCTCGCTGGGCATGCAGGTATGACGCATGGCGCAGTTTGCACAGCCGTTTGAGCGGGTCTTGGCACCATAACTATCTACTTGTGCGTTCATCACGATGGCCTGGATGGCCTCGGGTAAAGCCGTGCTACGGTAAGTGGATAACATGGTCATACCCTTATCATTGAAGCGGTGATAGATGCGCCACGGCATGGGCCAGGAGATATCTTGGCGGTGGCGATATTCCGGAGGGTCTGCCGGACCAGATCGAATTCATTGGTCTTGTCAAAAAAATACTGGGCCCCGGCCGCCAAACATTCGCGCTTGAATTCAGGCGTGGCATAGTTGGTGAGCACAATCGCGATAACCTGCGGCGCGCGATTTGCCAGTCCTCTAAGCACGGTGAGGCCGCTGCTGTGCGCAAGCTGCATATCGATGACGGCCACCTCGGCATGCGTCGCGTCTATACCTTCCAACGCCGGTCCGGCGTCCTCGGCTTCACCGACGATCTGTATCGTTGCGATGCTGCCGAGCAGTTGATGCAACCGTTGCCGAATGATCTCGGAATCTTCGACCAGGTACACCTTCAGCAGTTGGGGGGGGCTTTGCGTTTCCATCAACCCAGTATGGCGGGTGATGGATGTTAAAGAAATCAGCGATGGATGAGACTGACGTAGGAGAAAAAGCGAGCGTGTAGGGGCTTTCCTACAGCGAGGTGCGCTAAAGGGGATGCGATTGGGTTAGAACCGCATGCCCGGATCGAAATAGAACCTGCTTCAAGATTGCCCGGATTGCTGCTCGACTGCTTGCAACGGCAGCGATACCGTCAGGCTGAAACCACGCCCCGGCGCCGTGTCCAGGGACAGCGTGCCGCCCAGCATGCGGGTACGTTCGCGAATGCCGAGCAAACCGAATGACTTGTCTTTATGCATCGCATCAGGCTCGACGCCGTGGCCGTTGTCGCTGATCCATACTACACACTGGTCGGCTTGACGTGACAATCGCACCGTCACACGGGTCGCGCCGGCGTGGCGCGCGACATTGGTCAAGGCTTCCTGCACGATACGGAACAGGGCGGTTCCGGCTGTCGGGTTGAAATCGAAATCGTGCTGATGGATATGCATCGTGACCTCGATGCCGTAGCGCTGAGTGAAATCGTTGATCAGCCACTCGATGGCGGGTACCGGGCCGAGATCGTCCAGCATGACCGGGCGCAAGTCGGCCGCGATGCGCCGCACCGATGCTACCGTGGCGTCGATCAAACTATGCATGGCCTGGGTTTTGGCATATAAATCGGCGGCCGCGCCGCTATCTTTCAAAGCTGATGCCAACATCGATACATCCATTTTGAGCGCGGTAAGTTGTTGGCCGAGATCGTCATGGAGTTCGCGCGCAATACGGGTTTTTTCTTCCTCTCGCACGTTTTGAATATTGGCGGATAAACGCTGCAACTCGTCTTGCGACGCGCGCAAGGAATTCTCGGTTTTCACGCGTTCGGTCACGTCACGCAGCATCACCGTATATAACTTGCCCTCATCGCCATACACCTGCGAGATAGATGCTTCAATGGGAAATTCTTCGCCATTGGCGCGCAAACCGAACAAGACGCGTTGCTGGCCCATTTGCCGGTCGGACACGCCGGTGACGCCGAACTGTTTGACATGCCGCCCGTGGTGTTCGCGAAAGCGTTCAGGAATAAAGCGCGAGAGCGAAGTGCCGATCGCATCCATCGCGGAACACGCAAAGACCTTTTCCGCCATCGGATTAAAGATGACGATGCGCTGCGCCTCGTCGACGGTGATGATCACTTCCATCGCGGAACGGATGATGCTCATCATCCTCGTCTCATTCAGATAAACACGCTTAGACGATGGAGGCGATGCGGGGTGCGAAGCGGGTTGGATGTCGTCCATGCAGGTCCAGGCTGGATTCGGGAATTCACCGGCAAAGCTGCCGTAGCAAAACACGGTCTGAATCAAGGATAGGGGGTACCACCGTGGAGGCACCGCCGCGGTTATTGTAGCCCGCGGTTGTTGTGCCTCATTAACGCATAGATTTTCCAGGATCAGGCAAATTTGTTGCCTTATCAGATGCAGTCCGCAGATGCAGCCAGCAGATGCTGTCATCTTCATCATAGTGGGGTCAAACCGCTCTGTAAAACAGGGCCGGATGGCTTTGTTTTAGACGGTGGCTCAATGCAACTTGATGCAGGTCAAGGTGCATGACGTGATTGGCGCTGACACTGATGGAATCAGCCGGCCTTAAGTGATCGCAGGTGACCTTAAACGGCCGCATATGCCAATTAAATCAGGGAGATCCGATTATGCAACACGCTGCCCGCATTCCGCTGCCACGCACCCAGCGTTGGCTCACCCGTAGTTTGATCATCGCCAGTGTGTTTGCCGCGACGTCGCTGAATGCCTCCCATGTCCGAGCGGCCGAACCGATAACTGCAGCCTCAGGCAGCGAAACTACTGTGGCAAAAAATTCGGCAAAACTGCCTCGCGTCATTGTGCTGGCGACTGGGGGGACCATTGCGGGACAAGCCGATGCCCGTGCCGCAGATGCTTATAACGCGGGTAGTATCGGCGCGCAACAATTGATCGACGCGGTGCCGGGCATAGACAAACTGGCCCGCCTGAGCGCCGAGCAGGTTGCGTCGATTGGCTCGCAGGATATGAACGACAAGGTCTGGTTCCAGCTCGCGCGGCGGATTCAACAGATATCCGACCACAATCAAGCCGACGCCATCGTGATTACCCATGGTACCGACACACTGGAAGAAACCGCCTTCTTTCTCGACTTGGTATTACATACCGATAAGCCGGTCATTTTGGTCGGTTCGATGCGACCGTCGACGGCGATCAGTGCCGATGGTCCCGGTAATTTATACGAGGCGATCGAGGTTGCCGTAAGCACCCAGGCCCGAGGGCGCGGCGTGTTGATCGTGCTCAACGACAAGATTGAGGAAGCGCGCTGGGCGACCAAGACCAACACCACCAATATCGACACATTTCGCTCACCCGATACCGGTTCGGCAGGGTATGTCGACCCTGCCAGCGTGCGTTTTATGACGGCGCAACCCGAGCATCGCGGCGCCGCTCTCAATCTGCCGACCGATGGCCTGTTGCCGCGAGTCGAGATCATTTATGCCCATAGCAATATGGATGGGACTTTGATCGATGCCGCGGTGGCGAACCACGCCCAGGGCATTGTGCTCGCCGGCGTCGGCGACGGCAATACTTCAGCCGAAGCATTGGCAGCCTTGGAAAGGGCGGTTAAACAAGGCGTGGTGGTGGTGCGCTCAACCCGCGTCGGCTCGGGGTTCGTCAATCGGAATGTCGAGGTCAACGATGACCAGCAGGGTTTTATCGTGAGCCTGGATCTGAACCCGCAGAAAGCTCGCATTCTGACCCAGTTGTTGCTTGCCAATGGCGTGAGTTCGCCGGCAAAACTGCAACAGGCGTTTTCCGCAACGTGGTGAACCTTGCACTTTGTGCGTGATACCTGGATTCACCCCATCTAATCTGAAGAGGATCGCCTCATGGCCTATCAAAGTATCAACCCCAACGACGGTAAGACGCTGAAAACCTTCGATACGCTCAATGCGGCCCAGCTTGAGAAATCGCTGGCCACAGCGGATGCCGGCTCCCGGACCTGGAAAGAAACCTCTTATGCGCAGCGGGCGGTCATCTTGAACCGCGCCGCGGCACTGTTGCGCGCCCAGGTCGACGACTTTGCGAAGTTGGCTACGCTGGAAATGGGTAAACGTATCAACGAAGCGCGCGGCGAAGTCAATTTCAGCGCGGATATTCTTGCCTATTACGCAAAAAATGCCGAAACATTTCTGGCGCCGGTAAAGCTTAACCCCAAGGTGGGCGAAGCGCATATGGAAAGCAGTCCATTTGGTGTGTTGTTCTGTGTAGAACCGTGGAATTTTCCGTTCTATCAACTGGCGCGTGTCGCCGGCCCGCAACTGATGGCCGGCAATGTCCTGGTGGTCAAACATGCGGGATGTGTGCCGCAATGCGCGCTTGCCTTCGAGAAACTCTTGCTGGATGCAGGCGCACCGCAAGGGGTCTATACCAACTTGTTGATCTCGCATGAACAATCGGAGCAGGTGATTGACGACCCACGCATCAAAGGCGTGGCATTGACCGGTAGTGTCGCCGCGGGAAAAAGTGTGGCGGCCAGGGCTGGACTCAACCTCAAAAAGACGTCGATGGAACTCGGCGGCAGCGATGCATTTATCGTGCTGGAAGATGCGGACCTGGAAAAAACCGTTCCTTGGGCAGTCTGGGGGCGGATGTACAACGGCGGCCAAACTTGTTGTGCCGCCAAGCGTTTTATCGTGGTCGACGCGATTGCAGATGTTTTTCTGGAAAAATTCAAAACCGCCTTATCTGCGCTGAAAGCGGGCGATCCGCTGGACGAGGGCACCACCCATGGCCCCTTGTCCAGCGAAGAAGCGTTGCAGCAACTGCTCAAACAAGTTGATCAGGCAGTGGCACATGGCGCCACGCTGCTGATGGGCGGCAAACGCATAGCCCGGCCCGGTTCGTTTATGCAAACCACGATTCTGACCGATATCGAACCCGGCAATCCGGCCTTCCGCGATGAATTTTTCGGCCCGGTGGTCTCGTTCTTCCGCGTCAAGGACGAAGCGGCGGCGATTGCGCTGGCTAACGATTCCGATTTCGGTTTGGGCGGTTCGGTATTCACCCGCGACGAAGCGCGTGGCAAACGTGTCGCGAGTCAGATCGACACCGGCATGATGTTTATCAACAACATCGATTGGACCGACGCCGAGTTGCCGTTTGGCGGCATCAAGTATTCGGGCTATGGGCGCGAGCTGGGCAATATGGGCATCCAGGAATTCGTCAATAAAAAACTGGTTCGTACTGCTCATCTTGATGCACCTCACTGATTAAACCTGATGATCATCAAAGGAAGCGCCATGACACGCAAAATGCAAGCCGCGGTGGTCGAACAATTCGGCAAACCGCTGGTACTTAAAGAAGTAGATATTCCCACTCCTGGACCGGGACAGATTCTGGTGAAGACCGAAGCATGCGGCGTCTGTCACACCGATTTACATGCGGCCGACGGTGACTGGCCGCTCAAGCCGACCTTGCCGTTTATTCCCGGCCATGAAGGCATCGGCATTGTCACCGCGGTGGGCGTGGGCGTGACCGAGGTCAAGGAGGGCGACCGCGTGGGTGTGCCGTGGCTCTATTCCGCCTGCGGACATTGCGAATATTGTCTCGCCGCTCATGAACCAGTCTGTGCCGATGCGCAGTTCGGCGGTTATACCAAGAACGGCGGGTTTGCCGAATATATTCTCGCCGACCCGAAATATGTCGTTCACATACCCGCCGGTTTGAGTGCCCGTGAAGCGGCCCCGCTGATTTGCGCCGGTGTCACCTCGTATAAGGGTATCAAAGAGACTCAGGCACGCCCAGGCGAATGGGTGGTGATCTCCGGCGTCGGCGGCCTGGGGCATCTGGCCGTCCAGTACGCCAAAGCCATGGGATTGCACGTGTGCGCGGTCGACATCGACGACGGCAAGCTCGCTCATGCAAAACGCCTGGGTGCGGACGCGGTGGTCAACGTCAAGCACGGCGACCCCATTGCCGCGGTAAAAAAAATCACCGGCGGTGGCGCGCATGGTGTGCTGATCACCGCACCGTCATTGGGCGCCTTTAAACAAGGCGTCGGCATGACCCGTAAGTGCGGCACCTGTGTGTTGGTCGGTTTGCCGCCGGGCGAATTCCCCACCCCTCTATTCGATGTGGTGGCGAACTGCATCACCATCCGCGGTTCCTTCGTCGGCAACCGTCGCGATATGGCTGAGGCACTGGCCTTTGCCGCCGACGGCAAGGTCAAGGCCGATATCGAATTGCAACCCCTCTCGGCGATTAACCAAGTATTCGAACGGCTGGCACGAGGTGATGTTCCGTCTCGTGTGGTGCTCGATTTTTCTCTCTAACCAGGAACGACGATGTTTCCCGAATACCGCGAACTGATTTCCACGCTAAAGACGCAAGATGCCCACTTCGCCAAATTATTCAACCGGCATAACGATATCGACCAGACCATCAAAAATATGGAGTCGGGGGTCGAGCCGGGTAGCGAAGGTGAGATCGAGAACTTGAAGAAAGAAAAACTCAAACTCAAGGACGAGCTGTACCTCATGCTGAAAAAAGTGGCGGCCTGAAGCGCCGGTTTCTATCGCATCGAGCTGCTGTGCCACGCTCTCAACGCAGGAGTATCACATGACTCAACATGATGTCTTGGTCTCGGTCTACCCGACCCATATTGAAGCCGATAAGGCCGTGGGTATCCTGATCGAAAATGGTTTCGACATGAAGAATTTCAGCGTGATCGGTAAGGGGTACCACACCGACGAAAAAATCATCGGCTTTTACAATACCGGTGAGCGCATGAAATTTTGGGGTAAATACGGTGTCTTTTGGGGGGGCCTTTGGGGACTGCTGTTTGGCGGCATATTTTTAACGGTGCCGGTAATCGGCCCAGTCGTAGTGGTTGGACAGCTTGCGGCCGCCGTCATCGCCGCCATCGAAGGTGCGGTGGTGGTCGGCGGCCTCTCCACCTTGGGTGCGGCGCTATTTAGCGCCGGCATTCCGAAAGACAGTGTGGTGCAGTACGAGAAGGCGATTGTTGCCGATAGCTTTATCGTCATGGCACATGGTCCGGCTGACGAAGTGGCGCGGGCCAGAAGCATTTTGGTGGCATCGAACCCGGCCGATCTCGATTGGCATCGAGGGGTGGTTGCTTAGTCTGAAGCAAGAAGGCCGATGCACTCGAATGGATTGAGCCCTCCCACGCGGAGGGCTCGTCGCATCGGAGTAAGGGGCGCTACCTGTGCTCGAAGATTCATTTCACTACCCATCTATAGAGCGGGATATTTCAGAATATGCGTTTTTTCAGTGAATAAGCGTACAGACCATATTGGGTATTGGTTTCAGGATCGAAGTATCCGCCTTGCGCCATGCCGTCGTTGAGTTCGTCCCAGGACTTTCCGGCGTCTTTGCTGAGTAAGGTGAGGTCGTGCGGTATGCCCTTATCGGACGCGTCGGTGGTGTAGACCAACATGACCCCCTGTCGGCCAACACTCAGCCCATTGAGCGTCAAGCGCGCATTGAAGGTTTGCAGTTGCGTTGCCGTGGCTTGATGGTGATCTGCCGACCATGATGACAGTGCTCCCGTGCGGTGGCCCTTATCGGTAGAATCGTTGTAGTCGCGTGGTGGTCCGAGCCGAGTCAAGGCATAAACTTTGTAGCCTTGGCCCGTCGCGATGTCATCAGTTTGCAAATCAGCCACAGTTTGTTGCGGTAACACCATGTCCAAGGTGAAGTCGGGCTGAGCCCACGCTAGTTGATAAACCAGGCTTGAGGTTTGGATGTCGCCCAGCCGTTGCACGTAATAGGCGACACGCAACATGCCGTCAGGACCCAGATTGACTGCATCAAAGGTCCTGCGCGATGTTGCGGGAAAGTCGAGTAGTGGTGGTAATTTAACCGGCTGCCACGACTGGCCGCCATCCGAGGTGCGCCAGATATGTGGACCCCAGCCGATGGCGTAGCCGCGTTGGGCATCGAGAAATAGCAGACGGTCGATGTTTTGGTTTTCTGGCCAAGGTAATTGCGTCCAGGTGGTGCCGCTGTCCTTTGATTGCCATAGTTTTGTGATCTGCGGGGCAAGAGCGTTCAGCGGTAGATCAACTTTATAATCCATCCAGCCCGTGCTGACGTAAATATTCTGCCAGTTTTTCGAGTACCACCATGCGGCGTCTTGTGCACGTTGTTCGAAGGTGCGCGTTAGACCCGTGCTGAGTGTGCCACGAAGAAAACGGACGGTACCTCGGTTGAGACGTTCACCGGAGTTATCCATCCACGCTTCGGTATGCTCTGCGACGTCTGGATTTTTCCATTCGGCCATGGGTTTAAACGGTGTTTCTGGATCTGCCAGCTTTAAAGAAATGACATCGTTGCCACGGATGTGGAAATCTCCTCCTCCGTAGGGCTTGTCGGTTTTTGCGAAGGTGGTACTGATGGTTACCCAAGGTGTCGTCATGGTTGCGTATTTGTAAGCAAAAGCGGCTAGCGCAGCCGTTGCGATAATGATAAATCTCCAACGGTAGGAGCGTTTCATATCATCTAGCCATCAGGCGGCTCAATGCTTGGCTTACAGCATTCGCGGTATTTTCGAATTTATCCTCGACAACTACTGTGCCGCTATCCCACGCTTGCGATAACGTACGGGAGTCACCCCATTCCTGCATGTTGGGCTGAGCTCCGATTTTTCCGAGATCTGATATTGGTAGATCACCTAAGCCTGCATCAAGATAAGCCATTGGATGGGTTTTGAAGGCAAAAGTCGTAAAATTTTCGCTATCGAGTTCAAGCTGGTAGCGTTTCACGGCCATCTGGAAATTGCCGTTCCCTATATTTTGACTTTTCATCTTGATTGAATCCCCACGCATGTTTTGTTTGAGCCCGTCTTCCATATTTTCTTGAAGTTTTTTCCTGGCAACTGCAAGCCATGTTTTCCCAGCATCACTCAACCTCGGCTTCAATTGCGCCCCATACGTCGAGCAGTAATAATAACCATAGCTGACATAATAAGCGGGCGGCTTATGGCCGCAGCCGATGTGCCGCATCATAAAATTGCCATGTCGAGACCAATCGGAGTCGGTGCAATCGGGCGCAATCAGTTGTTCTCGGCGGTGCAGCAAGCGGGCGGCGACCTCCCGGTTGTTCCAGAAATCCCATGAATTTGCCAAAGCTTTGACCGCGTCCCAGGTACTGGACAGGCTGACTTTTTCGACGGTTTCGAGGTATTCGCCGTGTAGTGGCCGGTAGTAATAAGGACAGGTGCCGATGATCGAATCCGCAGCGGGCGGGACTTGCTGAATACATTGGCTAAGTTGCACCACCGGCCTGATTTTGTCGCCAGCGGGGGTAAGTATCGCACTTCCGTTACCGATGACGTTTGGATCGTTCGCCATTAGTGATCCCCCAGAAATTTGATCACGGCACCCTTGGGTACATGACTTTGCACCAATGACGTTTCACCTCGCTCATTGGTGACACCTTCAGCAATCATTTTGCCTTCCGCATACATTTGATAGCGGACGTTTGCTGCGGGAATATCTGTGCCGCTCCAGTGTGCAATAAAAGCTTGATCGTAAGCGCCTTCCGATCCGGGTAACGCCGGAATCGCCGTCGACATATGCTGAGGACCATTGAAGCTATGCTGCACGCCTTTGATATCGATTTTGCCGGGCGCGTGTACTTCGATGTTGCCATCGGCGATACGAATGTAAGCCCCGCCTGCTGTAAGCAAGATTTCCTGTTTGGCCGCAGCCTGGATTGCATCGCATGCCGACAGAAGTGTGAGCGTTTTTTGCGCAGTGAGTTCGATATTGTCCGAGTGGGCTTGGATTTCAATCTTGCCTTTGGCGGCGAACAACTTCATTCCGGCGTTCTGCACAAACAGGCTGAGTTTTTCCATAATGCCGGCGATCAAGGATTTGCCGGTCGCCATATAGGTACTTTGCCCGCTCACGATATTGATCTGTTCGTCGGCGTAGATCTGGTTCGATTTCTGCGTTGACAGTGCAATTCCGGCTGGGCTGGCAAACAACATGATGGGTTCTGCAAATCTGTTTGCATTGCCGGTGCCACCGCCTGCCGTGATACCGCCCGACGACGGGCCAGCGATGCTATTTTGCGTCGCATCGGTGAAGGTCTTGAGCGCGTCGTAGCCGTCTTTGAGGCTTTCGGCTTGATGCGCCTCGCTGGCCTGTGACATCGACTCCAGCAAACTTTCCGCATTGATCAGTTGGCTGGAAGCCGCGCGAGCGTCGAGCGGCTGGCTGCCCATGCTGGCCGGGTAGGTGGTCACGTACATCCCTTGACCGGCTCGTAGCGCGCCGTAGGATTCGGTCTTGAGATCAAAGCCGCTACCGAGATAACTGCCACGGGTGTTGGCGTTCTGATCGATCAGATATCCA
>Ga0302178_10000078_pt1 | contig 89081 bp, 87 predicted proteins | sample I_Palsa_E1_3_FD_198790 | JGI IMG/M metagenome (GOLD analysis project Ga0302178, IMG submission 198790) | Peat permafrost microbial communities from Stordalen Mire near Abisko, Sweden - I_Palsa_E1_3 | ecosystem: Environmental > Terrestrial > Soil > Palsa > Peat permafrost | place: Sweden...
CTCTGCGTGGATCTCGGGCAAATTCGACTGCCCTTGGTCCTGTAAGGCTTTCCGAGGGATTGCTCTAATCGCCCGCTGTCACATAATGGTGCAACCTGATTTATGAGATGAGGTGCAACCTAGTTTTACCTCTTTACTCCGCGAATAAAAATCGGGTTGCAATGCAGGAAAACCCCATAGAAACAAGGGTGTCGTGCATGCACCAAATAGAGGTACAATTCGCGCGTTTTCTCGGTTAAGACTGTACTTAAGCCTTGCCGCGTAACATTGTTTTCGGTTGTTGGCACGGGACTTGCTACATTTATTGGCTGCCCATCATCCGGCTTTATGGTGCGGACGTATCGAGTAGTGTGCAGCTGATGCGCCGCATGCATGGCAAATACGCCATATATGGCATAGGGGACGTTGATGGCATTACGCAAGCTCATCGCGACGATCACCGGTGTTCTCACTACCCCGAGGGCATTGGTCTGTTCGTACTCAGCCTCACGGCACCGATAAATGTATCGCGGTGCCGTTTTTATATTCGCGTGCGTTGGACCGCCGCCGTAATAGTTGAATTACTGAGCGTTTGCAAGCCGCGGGTACTTTTTTAAGACTGGTAGTTCCTTTGCGAATTTGTCGTGAGATCCTCGGCATGCTTGCCCGGAACACATGATGGTTTGGCGATCAGGTAAAAGGAGTTTGAAATGGATATTTTGGTCCAGCAGCTCATCAATGGCCTCGTGCTCGGTAGCGTCTACGCGATCATTGCACTCGGCTATACGATGGTCTACGGTATTTTGGGGATCATCAACTTCGCTCACGGCGATGTCTTGATGGTCGGAGCAATGGTTGCACTGTCTGCCATTAACGTACTCCACGCGCATTTCCCCAACCTCGGCAATATACCGACGTTGATCATCGCGCTGCTGATTGCTGCGGTTGTTTGTGCTGCAGTCGCTTACACGATCGAAAAAGTAGCCTACCGGCCGCTGCGTAATGCGCCGCGCCTGGCTCCGCTGATTACCGCCATCGGCGTGTCGCTGCTGCTGCAGACACTGGCGATGTTAATCTGGTCGCGTAATCCCTTGATGTTCCCGCAGTTGCTGCCGACCGATCCGATTAACGTGATCACGGCGAAAGGCAATTCCGTGGGCGCGGTGATTTCGGTGACCGAAATCGTGATTATCGTGGTGGCTTTCTTGACCATGGGCGGTTTGCTGCTACTCGTCAACAAGACCCGCCTGGGCCGTGCGATGCGTGCCACTGCCGAAAACCCGAATGTGGCCGGTCTGATGGGCGTGAATCCGAATTTCGTGATTTCCGCGACCTTTATGATCGGCGCGGCGCTTGCTGCCTTGGCCGGTGTGATGATCGCTTCCGAATATGGCAACGCACACTTCTATATGGGTTTTATCCCAGGCTTGAAGGCCTTTACGGCTGCGGTGCTCGGCGGTATCGGTAACTTGGGCGGCGCGATGGTCGGTGGCGTGCTGCTGGGCTTGATCGAACAATTGGGTGCAGGCTACATCGGTAACCTGACTCATGGTGTGTTTGGGAGTAACTACCAGGACGTGTTTGCTTTCATCGTGCTGATCGTGGTGCTCGTGTTCCGTCCGTCAGGCTTGCTTGGCGAGCGTGTGGCCGATCGCGCCTAAGTGATAAGAGGAGATACAAATGACTTCCATTCAACCGATCGAAGCGACAACCACGCTGATTCCTGAAAAGAAAACAGCGAAGCAGAAAGTGACCACAGTCTTGGTGGTGTTGCTGGTGGTGCTGGCCCCGATTATCATTGGCGGCGCGGGCGGCAATTATTGGGTGCGCGTGCTCGACTTCGCCATGCTGTATGTGATGCTGGCGCTGGGCCTGAACGTGGTGGTCGGCTTTGCCGGCTTGCTCGACTTGGGTTATATCGCGTTCTATGCGATTGGCGCTTACATCGCGGCTTTGCTGTCGTCGCCGCACTTGACCACGCAGTTCGAGTGGATCGCCGCCTTGTTCCCCAACGGCCTGCATGTGCCGATCTGGGTGATCGTGCCGGTCGCAATGGCGGTGGCGGCCACCTTCGGGATTATTCTCGGCGCGCCGACCTTGCGTTTGCGAGGCGACTATCTGGCGATTGTGACCTTGGGTTTCGGGGAAATTGTTCGGATTTTTATGAACAACCTCGACCGTCCGGTGAATATTACCAACGGCCCTAAAGGTATTACCGGGGTCGACCCGGTGAGTTTCGGCGGCTTTAACCTGTCGCAAACCCACAGCTTATTCGGCCTGCAGTTTCCGTCGGTCTATGGCTACTATTACCTGTTCGTGCTGTGCTCCTTGTTTGTGATCTTCGTCTGCACCCGCTTGCAACACTCGCGCATCGGCCGCGCTTGGGGTGCGATTCGTGAAGATGAAATCGCCGCCAAGGCCATGGGTATCAATACGCGCAATATCAAATTGCTGGCGTTTGCCATGGGCGCTTCGTTCGGTGGCTTGGCCGGCGCAATGTTCGGCGCGTTCCAGGGTTTTGTGTCGCCCGAGTCGTTCACCTTCTGGGAATCGGTGGTGGTGTTGGCCTGCGTGGTGCTGGGCGGGATGGGGCATATTCCGGGTGTGATTCTGGGCGCTCTGTTGTTGTCGATCTTCCCGGAATTCCTGCGTTCGACCATGGGCCCCCTGCAAGACTTCCTGTTCGGTCACTCGATTGTCGATACCGAAGTGATACGCCAGTTGTTGTATGGTCTCGCGATGATCGTGATCATGCTGTATCGCTCGGAAGGCTTGTGGCCGTCGCCCAAGCATGAAGACAAAATTGCCAAGATTGCCAAGCGTAACAAGCCGGCTGGCGCCTAATCACAGGCCACGGCCAGGGAGCAAAATATGAGTAATGTCAGATTATCTGTCAAAGGCGTGAATAAGCGATTTGGCGGCTTACAGGCTTTATCGGATGTGGGCTTGCAAATTGAAGAGGGCACCATTTACGGCCTGATCGGCCCCAACGGCGCCGGCAAGACGACGTTTTTCAATGTGATCACGGGTCTGTATGAACCGGATTCAGGCGAATTCGTGTTGGACGGCAAAAGCTATAAGCCGACGGCAGTACATGAAGTCGCCAAGGCGGGCATTGCCCGCACCTTCCAGAACATTCGCTTGTTCGGCGGCATGACTGCACTGGAAAACGTCATGGTGGGCCGCCATGTGCGTACCAAACACGGGCTGCTCGGTGCGGTGTTCCAGACGCCGTCCGAACGTGCGGAAGAGAAAGGCATCAAGGAACGCGCACTCGAGTTGCTGGAATACGTAGGAGTGCTGCAATACGCCGACTACACCGCGCGTAACCTGTCTTACGGCCATCAGCGCCGGCTCGAAATTGCCCGTGCCTTGGCGACCGATCCGAAACTGCTGGCACTCGATGAGCCGGCTGCGGGGATGAATGCGACCGAGAAAGTCGACCTGACCGGCCTGCTCGATAAAATCCGCTCGGACGGCAAGACCATCTTGCTGATCGAGCACGATGTGAAGTTGGTGATGGGGCTGTGCAACCGGATGACCGTGCTCGATTACGGCAAGGTGATTGCTGAAGGTTTGCCGCACGATGTGCAGAAAGACCCGAAGGTGATCGAGGCATATCTCGGCGCAGGAGTTCACTAATGAGCGATACAAACAGCACGGCCATGTTGCAAATCAAGGGTCTGAAAGTTTCCTACGGTGGGATTCAGGCAGTGAAAGGCGTTGACCTTGAAGTTCACGAAGGCGAGCTGGTCACGTTGATCGGCGCCAATGGCGCCGGCAAGACCACCACCATGAAGGCGATTACCGGAATCAAAGGTTGGGCGGGCGGCGATATCATCTATCAGGGCAAATCGATCAAGGGCGTGCCGACCTTCGAGTTGCTCAAGCGTGGCTTGGCGATGGTGCCGGAAGGCCGCGGCATTTTCTCGCGCATGTCGATTCTGGAAAATATGCAGATGGGCGCGTACTTGCGCACCGATGCCGATGAAGTCCAGAAAGACATCGAGCGTATGTTCGGCTTTTTTCCGCGCTTGAAAGAGCGTGCGCCTCAATTGGCCGGTACCTTATCGGGCGGTGAGCAGCAGATGTTGGCGATGGCGCGCGCCATTATCAGTCGTCCGAAGCTATTGCTGCTCGATGAGCCGTCGATGGGCTTGTCGCCTATCATGGTCGAGAAAATCTTCGAGGTGGTGCGCGAGATTTCCAAAGAGGGCTTGACGGTGCTGCTGGTTGAGCAGAATGCACGCTTGGCGCTGAAAGCTGCAAAGCGCGGCTACGTGATGGACTCGGGTCTGGTGATTATGTCTGGCGACGCGAAGGACATGTTGGACGATCCTAAGGTTCGCGCGGCTTATTTGGGTGAATAAGCAGGTGAATCAGTAGCAGTGTCCTGCCGTACGCGGTGACACTTCGTAAAAAAGACGGTCCGTTCATCTTGAACGACCGTCTTTTTTTGTGCTTACCGAACCCGTTGCGCCGAGAACGAGTTCGCTTGCTTCAGGTTGCTTAAAGGCTGGACAAGACTTGGCGCAACATTGTCAGCATTTGGTCGATTTCGGCATGGCTGACATTCAGCGCCGGCATAAAGCGCAGCAGATTCGGACGTACTGCATTGAGCAGCAAACCCTCGGGATTGAGCTGTCGTGCTTTTTCGACAATTTGATTGGCGCTGTCGCGTCCTAGTTTCAGAGCGCGTAGCAAACCTTCGCCGCGTTCGCCGTCCATGCCGTAGTCGGCCGAGATTTTCAGCAGCCCGGCTTGCAAGTAAGCGCCGCTTTCTTGCACGCGCTCCAAAAAGCCCGGTGCGATCAGGGTTTCCAGCACTGCCGCGCCGACCGCCGTCATCAGCGGATTGCCGTTATAGGTGCCGCCTTGGTCGCCGGCTTCGAAGCAAGCAATCTCTTCGCGTGCCAGTAGGGCGGCGAGCGGCACGCCGCCGCCTATGCCTTTGCCCAGCGTCATGATGTCCGGTTCGATATCGGCTAATTGATAGGCGAACAAGGTGCCGGCCCGGCCACAACCGCTTTGGACTTCGTCGACGATCAGCAGTAGCTTGTGGCGCTGGGTCAGCTCGCGCAATTGCTGCATAAACTCGCGCGTGGCCGGAACCACGCCGCCTTCCCCTTGAATCGGCTCGAGCATCACGGCCACCGTTTTGTCGGTAATCAAGCGCTCGACCGAGGCGATGTCGTTCAAATCGGCTTTCGGGAAGCCCGGCACTTGCGGTGCGTAAATCGTGTCCCAACCCGGCTTGCCGCTGGCCGACATGGTAGCCAGCGTACGGCCGTGAAAGCTGTGGTCGAAGGTGATGATCTCGTAAGCGCCCGCTTTGTTCAGCCGGCCCCATTTACGGGCCAGTTTGATGGCGCCTTCATTCGCTTCTGCGCCACTGTTGGCGAAGAATACTTTTTGGAAGCAACTATTGGCGGTCAACAAGCCGGCCAAGCGCGCCATCGGCTCGTTATAGAAGGCCGGACTGGGGTTGATCAGCTTGCGTGCCTGCACATTGAGGGCGTCGATAATCACGTCGGGGCTGTGGCCCAAACAGTTGACCGCCCAGCCTTGCATAAAATCGAGATATCGCTTGCCGCTGCTGTCTTCGAGCCAGGACCCCTTACCGCTTGTAAACACGATATCAGGCCGGTTCGTGATGTACATCAGCGATTGGACGGGGTGGTCATTCGATTTCATGGCAAAGGCTCCGGACGTATAGGACGAGTAGGCGGTTCAAAAAAATAAAAAGGCCACGGGGTTGCCGTGGCCTTCTTGATTCGGGACGTCAATGAGACTACATGCTCAAAACGACACCCGCAACGGAAGTACGGCTTCCTGGTGAATTGCCAGAAGATAGCACCGTGCGGCGACGTCGCGAAGAGTGGAGAGCGTAGTTCATCCAAACAGAATACGCTAAGCGCCAGCCGTTTGTCAAAAACTCGTCGCTGCCCCCTCCAGCATGGCTCGCCGCGGCGCCCTAAAGCGGGTTGGCGAGGTCCGCCGCGCTGGTGAAGGCGTCAGCATAAAACTCTTCGGCCGGCAAGCCGTGGCGGCCGGTGAAGTCGCGCCGCGCGGCCTCCACCATCACTGGTGCGCCACAGGCATAAACCTGATGCAGGCTCAAGTCTGGCAGATCGGCAATGACAGCATGATGAACCAGACCGGTGCGGCCGGTCCAGGCGTCTTCGGCGACGGCTTCGGACAGGACCGGCACAAAGTTAAAGTGAGGCAGATCGCGCGCCCATTGCTCGGCTAGCGACATCATATACAGGTCTTTTTTACTGCGTGCGCCCCAATAAAGCGTCATCGGGCGCTCGATTTTTGTATAAATGGCGTGTTCGATGATGGCTTTGATCGGCGCAAAACCGGTTCCTGATGCCAGGAAGACGATGGGGTTGGGTGCGTTTTCACGTAAGAAGAAAGTGCCCAAAGGACCTTCGAAACGCAGGATTTCGCGCTCTTTCATCGCACCGAACACATGGTCGGTGAATAGGCCGCCAGGCATATGGCGGATATGGAGTTCGAGCAGACCTTCATGATGCGGGGCCGTCGCAATCGAATAGCAGCGCCGTGTGCCGTCGCGCAAAATAAATTCGATATATTGGCCGGCCAGGAATTGCAGCCGCTCGCTGGCGGGCAATTGCAAGCGCATGACGATGACGTCGTCGGCTACGCGCTCCAACACATTGACGCGACTTGGGAGCTTTTTGATCGGCATATCGCCCGCGCCGTTGACTTCGCGAATATCGATTTCAAGATCGCTCAGTGCGTTGGAGCAACACAGCAAGGCCGCGCCACGCAGTTTTTCGTCATTGGACAAAGCCGAAGCTGCATGCGGCCCGTGCTGGACCTCCCCTTCTTTGATCAGGCCCTTGCACGATCCGCAAGCACCATTTTTGCAACCGTAGGGAAGGCCGATACCTTGACGCAAAGCAGCTGTTAGCACCGGCTCGTCAGCTTCGATCTGGAAAGTCCGGCTGCTTTGGCTCAGGGTTACTGTAAAAGTCATAGTTTTGGTCTGAAGGGCTAACAACGCACACACGACTTAAACCGGCGCCGGCGGCGTGATGAGTTTGTTACAGTTACAATTGTTAACATGAAATCAACTTCTAAACTCGGGCGCCCGCGCTTGCTGGTGGTCGGTTGCGGCGACATCGGCATGCGCTGCATCCCCTTGCTGCGCGAACGTTTTCGGGTCTTTGCGATGACCCGCGATACGGCCCGTGTTGCGGCTTTACGTCAAGCCGGAGCGCTGGCTGTGATAGCTGATCTCGACATGCGTCACAGCTTACGGCGGATCGCGGCGCTTGCGCCTTATATTTTGCATTTGGCACCGCCACCTGCCAGCGGCATTGTCGATTACCGAACCCAGGCCCTGCTTGCCGCGCTCGGCGCGCATCGCGCGGCGGCCAGCAAGCGCTCCGGTCCTACGCGCTATACAGCACGCTATACAGCACATTTCGCGGCGCCTCGCGCAGCGAAGGGTGTCCATCAGGCGTCGCATGGCCGGGTAAGGCTTGCCGGCAGCGCAGCGGCGGCTTGGGCAGGCAAATTACGTTTGCCGGCCGCAGCCCATAGACTCAATATTGTACCCGAGCAATGCATGCCGCGAATGTTCCCGGTCCTGGCCTACGGCAGTACCTCGGGCGTGTATGGCGACTGCGCCGGCGCCCTGGTCGATGAAACACGCACACCGCAGCCGGCCAACGCGCGCGCCGTGCGTCGCATCTCGGCTGAGCGGCAATTGCGCAAGGCCGGTGCACGGGGCGCGCTGTCCTTGAGCATCATTCGGATTCCCGGCATTTATGCCGCCGATCGCTTACCGCTCGCGCGCTTGAAAGCGGGCACCCCCGCGCTGCGCCGTGACGATGATGTATTTACCAGTCATATCCACGCCGACGATCTGGCCGCGATCATGTGTCGCGCGCTGAGGCGCGGCCGCCCGCAACGGATTGTCCATGCGGCCGACGATACACGCATGAAAATGGGCGATTATTTCGATTTGGTCGCTGACAGGCACAGTCTGCCGCGCCCGCCGCGCATCGCGCGCGAACAGGCCGACCAGCTACTGCCCGCCAATTTATTGTCGTTTATGCGAGAGTCCCGGCAACTGGACAATACCCGGCTGAAGCGTGAATTGCGCATACAGCTACGCTATCCGGATGTCGCCGGTTTTTTTGAGCGGCAGGCCGCGCTCAAGTGAGAATCGGTACGCACTCCAGCAAAACGAGGCCGACCAATGCGCCGATGACGGCTCCGGCCAGTTGTGGGCTGATGCGCTTCAAATGCCAAGCAGCGATCGCCAGGGCAATGACCAACGCGATCAAGACCATGAAGGCGATGCCTAAATAGGCTGCTTCGAAACCGATGCCTTCCATGATGAACTCCCGGTTTTTCCTCAGGTTCAACATCTCGAGTATAGACAATAGGGGATTTAAAGCACGCTGCAGCGCGCCAATTCATCGAGCCAGATCCATTCGCCGGTAGCCAGGCTTGGTGGTAGGGCAAAGTTGCCGATCGCATGACGATGCAAACCTTCGACCCGATTGCCGGCTGCGGCCACCATGCGTTTCACCTGGTGATACTTGCCCTCCATGATGGTCAATTCGAGCAGATGTTCGGACAGTTGCCGCGCGGCGATGGCTTTCAGCGGTTCGTTTTCACCATGCAGCAGAACGCCGGTCAGCAAGGTATTGAGTAAGTCGGTATCGAAGGCGTGCTTGAGCGTTGCGTGATAGATCTTGGCAACTTTGCGCTTGGGCGAAGTGTAGGCATGCACGAACTGGCCGTCGTCGGAGAGCAGCAGCAAGCCGGTGGTGTCCTGATCTAGGCGCCCGACACACTGTATGCCGCGTTCCCGCAAGGGCTCGGGCAACAAAGTGAAGACACTGCTGTGGTGTTGCGGCGTGCGTGAACATTCGAAGCCGGCCGGCTTATGCAGCGCCAGGTAGGCTTTCTCTCGATATTGCCAATGCTCGCCGTCGACGCTGAAGGCCAATTGATCCACGCCGAAATCCGCGTGCGGGTCGATGCAGACGGTGGAGCCGACCGCGACGGCGCCACGCATGATTAATGCTTGGCATTGCCGGCGGCTGCCGAATCCTTGGGAATGCAATATGCGTTCGAGTTCCATCGAACCGGGTCCGTGAAAAATACGGGCGAGGGCAGTATGCCTGCGCCGACGTCGCGCAGGATTATCGCATTTTCACAGGCCCAGTTCGCTGAGCCCGGGGTGATCGTCGGGCCTGCGGCCCAGCGGCCAATGAAATTTGCGGTCTTGTTGGCGAATCGGCAGATCATTGATGCTGGCGTGTCGCACGGCCATCAAGCCATGTTCGTCGAATTCCCAATTTTCGTTGCCGTAAGCGCGAAACCAATGGCCCGCATCGTCGTGCCACTCGTAGGCGAAACGCACGGCAATGCGGTTGTCGCCGAAGGCCCAAAGCTCTTTGATCAAACGATAGTCAAGCTCGCGATTCCATTTGCGCGTCAGCAGGCCGACAATCGCCTCGCGGCCGGTGACGAACTCGGCACGATTGCGCCAGCGGCTTTGTTCGGTATAGGCCAGCGAAACCCGCTGCGGATCACGCGTGTTCCATCCGTCTTCGGCGGCGCGTACTTTTTGAATCGCGGTTTCACGTGTAAAGGGCGGCAGGGGTGGACGTGCTGTGGTCGACATAGTGAGCTCCTGAAGTGGCCCGGGTTTTGGTCGCAAAGAGTTGCTCATTATGCAACAACCATTTTTAATGCACCGATGTAGTGCAATCAGTGCGATGCCTATCGCCTAGGGTAATGTATCCTCGAATCGCCGCCCATAGCGTGCCTGTAGCGGATAAAATCCGGGGGTAGACTTTTCTCGCCGGTTCACCGCAACCTCTCAACAGATCAAACCATGACTGACTCCCTGGATTACAAGCGTGCTGGTGTCGACTATTCAAAAATCGATCCAGTCAAAATCGCGGCTCAAAAGGCTGCGCGCGACACCGCCGGCAACCTGACCCGTCACGGTTTCTCTGAAATCGCCGAATCGCGTGGCGAATCGGCCTATGTGGTCGACGTCGGCGATTTTTATCTGGCATCGATCACGGAATGCTTGGGCACCAAGGCCTTAGTGGCCGATCTGATGCGCGCTGTGACTGGGCGCAGCTACTATGAGCAGATTGCTCAAGACACGTTGGCGATGGCGATCAACGACATCATCACGGTCGGCGCCACGCCGGTGTCGGTGCATGCCTATTGGGCGGTGGGCGGCAGCGACTGGTTTGCCGACGAGCAGCGTGCATCGGATCTGATCAACGGCTGGAAAGCCGTGTGCGATCTGAGCGGCGTGGCCTGGGGCGGTGGCGAGACACCAGCGTTGAACGGCGTGGTCGTGCCGGGGGTGATCGATCTCGCGGCATCGTGCGTTGGTGTCGTCAAACCCAAAACGCGCTTGACACTGGGTCAAGAGTTGGCCGCCGGCGATGTGATCGTAATGTTGGCGTCCAGCGGGATTCACGCCAATGGCGTATCGCTGGCCCGCAGCCTGGCCGACAGATTGCCGGCAGGATTCGCCACCGAGATTGACGACGGCCGCCATTTCGGCGACGCCTTGCTGGATCCTACCGTGATTTATTCGCCCGTCACCGAGGCGATTTTCGCGGCAGGCATCGCGCCGAGTTATTGCGCCAATATTACCGGCCATGGCTGGCGCAAAGTGATGCGTCACGCCACGTCGTTTACCTATCGTTTCCACAGCGTGGTGCCGGTGCCGCCGGTGTTGGCCTTTATGCAGCGCGAAGGTAAATTATCGGATCGCGATGCTTATGGCAACCTGAATATGGGCGCGGGTTTTGCGCTGTTCCTGAAACCCCACGAAGTTGATGCGGCCGTGCGTATCGCGGCCGATCTCGGGGTTCAGGCCTATCCGATCGGCGTGGTTGAAGCCGGCGCCAAGCGGGTCGTGATTGAACCGCTGGGGGTTGAGTTTGCCGAAGATGAGTTGAAGTTGCGCGACTAAGGCTGCGCGACTAAGGCTCTGCGGTCAAGGCGGCTTAGGGTTTAGGGGCTTCCAATAGCCCCAGCAGCGACCCGCCGCTCTTAATCGTGCCCAGCACCATATTCGAATTGATCGACATCACCCCCGGTGCTTTATATAAACGGTTGATGATGAAGTCGGAATAATGACCGAGGTCGCGGGTTCGTACGGTCAAGGTGTAATTGGCCTGGCCGGTCACAATGGTGGCCTCGATCACCTCGGGCCAGCTGAGCACCGCCTCGACAAACTTCTCGTGCCACTGGTCCACATCTTGGCGCATCGATACCTGCACTAGCGCCTGGACTTCGAGTCCCAGGCGCTGCGGGTCAAGTTCGCAACGGTAGCCGGAAATGATGCCGGCTTCTTCGAGCATTCGGACCCGGCGCAGGCACGACGAAGGTGACAGGGCGACCAGTGCGGCCAGGTCCTGATTTGAGATCCGGCCATCGCGGCCCAGCTCTTTGAGTATCTTCAAATCTGTGCGGTCTAAGGCCATATGGCGGTTCTCATCAAAAAGTCATCGATTGTTCGCGGTTAATTTCAAAAATAGCGGAAACAGCCAACATAAAGCAAGCAAATTCTAGCGGTGAATGGATAACATGGAAGCTTGTTAGCGGTCTTCTCCGGCCTGACCATGAAGCTTCTGTCGACGATCAATTGAGCTCATGTGCTGGATGCTAGTTTGCTGCGAGCCAGGCCGGGTTCGCTAAATCGATGTTTCCTCAACTCAATCAGGATGCGTATTTCATGACTATCCAAACCCGTGATGATGCCCTGGCGTTTGATCGCGCCGATATCTTGGCGCCGTTGCGCAGCCAATTCGCGCTGCCCGACGGCGTGATTTATCTCGACGGCAATTCGCTGGGCGCAGCTCCCGCTGCGTCCGCAGCCCGAGCTCAGACCGTGATTCGCGATGAATGGGCGCGGGATCTGATCGGCAGCTGGAATAGCGCCGGCTGGTTTGCTCTGCCCAAACGGTTGGGTAACCAAATCGCCCCTTTGATTGGCGCAGGCGCGGACGAAGTGGTGGTCACCGACACGATTTCAATCAATTTATTCAAATTGCTCTCGGCGGCTTTAAGGGGGCAGGCTGAGCGCGATCCGGCGCGGCGCGTGATTGTCTCGGAGCGCGCCAATTTCCCGACCGATCTCTACATTGCGCAAGGCCTGATCGAGCAATTGGACCGTGGCTATACGTTGCGCCTGGTCGATAGTCCGGAGGAGTTGTTGGAGGCGATCGACGAGCATACCGCGGTGACCATGATTACCCACGTCAACTATCGCACCGGCTATATGCATGACATGGCTGCCTTGACACGCTTGAGCCATGAACGCGGCGCGCTTGCGCTGTGGGACCTGGCGCATTCCGCTGGCGCGGTGCCGGTCGATCTGAATGGCGCACAGGCCGATTACGCGGTGGGCTGCACCTATAAATATCTGAATGCAGGGCCGGGCGCCCCGGCTTTTCTGTGGGTCGCGCCACAGCATAGAGATACCTTTTCGCAGCCGCTATCGGGTTGGTGGGGGCATCGCGCACCGTTCGCGATGCATCCAGAGTATCAGCCGGAGCAGGGCATTGGGCGCTTTTTGTGCGGCACCCAGCCGATGATCTCGATGGCGCTGGTCGAATGCGGACTCGATATTTTCGCCCAGACCGATATGGCGGCGATCCGACGCAAATCGCTAGCCCTGACCGATTTGTTTATTGCCTTGCTGGAACAACGTTGCGCGGCTTTCCCGTTGCAGATTGTCACGCCGCGCGAGCACGCGCAACGCGGCTCGCATGTGAGCGTCGAGCATCCGGAAGGCTATCAAGTCATGCAGGCCTTGATTGCGCGCGGCGTGATCGGCGACTACCGTGAACCGCGCGTGTTGCGCTTTGGCTTCACACCGCTATACACACGCTTTGTCGATGTGTGGGATGCGGTTGAAATTTTGCGCGACATCCTGACCAAGGAAACCTGGCGCGCACCGGAGTTCGCTCGGCGCGGTTTGGTGACCTGAGGGTTCGGCTGTTTGGGGTTCAGCGACGCGGCATCCGCATGCTGAGCCCCCGTTATTATTTTTAGATAAATAATAAGTAGTACTATTTTTTAAGCTAAGACCTAGCTCAGAGGTCAGCAATTTAGGTTTATATATTTTTCGCTTGAAACCTCAAGCATGGTGAGTCGGTGCGTTCGCCACTGTCGCCTGGATTCTCTCTATCAATCGATTTTGACCATGTATTGGGCGGTGCATCTCGCTACGCCTAGCAGATCAATGTCTCGTCTAAATTCGGCTGTTTTAAGCTCCCAAGCAACACATAACAGGCCTACGCACGTCTTTTAGTCTGAAAGACGTCTGCTCACCGTATCTAAATATTCTTTCATTTATAAGTATGAAACCTTCACCTTTGTGATTTCTGGATCGCACGCCAATGCGTGTCCGGATTTTCAAATTTCAATTGGAGCATGACATGAACCGGCAACATCGAAAATTGCTACCGATCGCAGCTGCCGCCATACTGTGCGCCGGCTTGGCATCGCCTGCATCGGCCGACGTGATCGTTAAAATTGGTCACGTTGCTCCGCTGACCGGCGGCACCGCACATCTCGGTAAAGATGAAGAAAACGGCGCACGCCTGGCCGTTGAGGAAATCAACGCGAAAGGTCTGACGATAGCCGGTCAGAAGGTCACGCTCGAACTCGATGCTCAAGACGATGCGGCCGATCCGCGCCAGGCAACCCAGGTCGCTCAAAAACTTGTGGATGATCAGGTGGTCGCGGTAGTGGGCCACATGAATTCGGGCACCTCAATCCCCGCGTCGAAAATCTATAGCGATGCGGGTGTTGTGCAGATCTCCCCATCGGCCACCGATCCGGCGTATACGCAACAAGGTTTCAAAACCACTTATCGCGTCGTGGCCACCGATGCGCAACAGGGCCCGGCGCTGGCTAATTACGCGGCCCATGTTCTAAAAGCCAAATCCGCGGCCATCATCGATGACGCAACAGCCTATGGCCAGGGGTTGGCCGATGAATTTTCCAAGCAGGCCCAAGCCAACGGCATGACTGTTTTGTCGCGTGACGCCACGACCGACAAAGCCGTCGACTTCCGCGCCATTCTGACCAAGATCAAGGGCGAGCATCCAGACGTCATTATGTTTGGCGGCATGGACTCGGTAGGCGGCCCGCTCGCGAAGCAAGCCATGCAACTGGCCATCACCGCCAAGGTGCTCAGCGGCGATGGCGTCTGTAGCGAAAAAGTGGTCGATCTGGCGGGTGCCGCAAGTAGCAACATCATTTGCTCGATTGCCGGTATGCCGATCGAAAAGATGGCTGCGGGCCCGGCCTTTGCAATGCGCTATAAAGCGCGCTTCCATCAGCCGATTCAAATCTACGCGCCGTTCACCTATGACGCCGTGCACATCATCGTCGACGCCATGCAGCGCGCCAACTCGATCGATCCGGCAAAGATCCTGGCGATGATGCCGTCGACCGACTACCAGGGCGTGATCGGCGAAACACAATTCGATGCCCATGGCGATCTGACGCATGGCGTGATCTCGCTCTATGACTACGCCGCGGGCAAGAAGACCTTACTCGACATCGTGAAGATGTAATTTCACCTATTTAAACAAATTTACTCAGGAGAACACAATGAAACGTATCGCACTTTCTACTCTGGCTCTGGCCATGCTGGCCGCCACCTCGGCCGCACATGCTCAAAGTAGCGTGACCTTGTACGGCATCATCGATACGGGAGTTGCCTATACCCACAATAACGCAACAGCAGCCGGCAATGCTGCATCGAAAGTCAGCTTCAATGGCAGCGGGAATATGTCTGGCGACCGCTGGGGTTTGAAGGGTTCGGAAGATCTCGGCGGCGGCCTGAAAACGGTGTTTCAATTGGAAAGCGGCTTTGATATGGGCAGCGGCAAACTGAATCAAGGCGGGCGTCAATTTGGCCGGCAAGCCTTCGTCGGCCTGTCAACGGCCGATTCAGGCACGGTGACCTTGGGGCGCCAGTACGATCCGGTGGTGGATATGATACAGCCGCTGACCGAAGACAATTATTTTGGCTCGATCTTTGGCACGCCGGGTGACGTCGATAACTACGATGACAATTTCCGCGTCGATAACGCAATCAAGTACGTGAGTCCCAGCTTTAACGGCTTGCAAATGGAAGGCATGTACGCCATGGGTGGCGTCGCCGGCCAGACCACTGCGGGTCAGTCCTATAGCGTGGCGGCTTCATATACAAACGGCGGCTTGGGTTTGGCGGCAGGTTACTTCTATACCAAAACCTCGTCCAGCACGCTTTTTTCGTCGACGGCCGACACCAACGATGGCGATGCCGCGATCAACGGCGCATTCGCCGATGGCGCGCAATCGCTCGGCATAGGTCGAGTGGCCGGTCAATATGCCTTCGGTGCGATCACGGTGGGGGGCTCGTATAGCAACGTCAAATATCGCCCGTTGGCCAACGGTGGTTTGTTCGCGAGCACGGAAACGTTTAACAGCGGTTCGGTTTTCGCTAACTACCGGCTGAATCCGGCAACGCTGCTCGGCCTGGGCTACACCTATATGAAATCATCGGGTGTGACGAGTGCGACTTACAACCAGATTAGCCTGGGCTCCGATTACAGCTTGTCGAAACGCACCGACCTATACGCCGTGTTTGCCTATCAGAACGCGAGTGGCGATGCGCTGAACGCGGCGGGAACCGCCGTAGTCAGCGCCAACGCATCGATAGGCTCGTTTGGCAGCCCGTCGGGTAGCGGTACGCAAGAAATGGTGATGGTGGGGATTCGCCATAAATTCTAAGCTCATGCCCCCTCGGTCCTCCGGCATGGCGCTCAGGAGGCCCGGGGGCGCAAGCGAAGTATTGGCCGAAGATGCGCCGCAAGCGCAGACGGACGGCAGACGGCAGACGGCAGACGGCGCTTCGATGTGAAGATCGTCCAGATATTATCCATCGCCGTGGCGCTTGCGCTTGTCGGCGTACGGTAATCGGCTTGCTTTAGTCAGTTGGCTTTAGTCAGTTTGCGATGACTGCCTACTGGCGCTGTACCACGAGTACTTCAAACGTCCCGGGCACGACATCTTGGCGCGGATGTGGCGTGTCGGCCGTTGCCGCTTTTGCAGGACTAAACTTTGACGACGCGAGATACACGCTATGGCTTGTATCGTCGAGCGCCATGGTTTTCGCGCCTTCTTGAGTCGGTAGATTCTGCAACACAGTAAAATGTTCGGCATCGTCCTCATGCACGACCGTCAATGTACCATCCTGACCATTCGAGCTAAACGCCGTTTTCAAAGTCGGGTCGAAAGCTGCTGCATCGGGATGATTGCCAATCGGCAATTCCGCGACCAGACGTCCCGAGGCGGCATCGACAACCATCATGCGCTGGTTCGCGCAAACCGTGAACAGCCTTTCGCTTGCAGCATCGATGGCAAGCCCTGTGGGTTCTTCGCAGGGGGCAATTGACCAGTGTGCGAGTAGGCTGTTTGCCTTGCCGTCAAGCGCGACGATCTCGCCTTTGTCTTCCACATTGACGAATACACGCCCCGCGTTATCGGCCGCCAGCGCCTCCGGTTTGCCGCCCACAGGTATCGTCGCGATCACCTTGCGCGTGGCGACATCGACGGCACTCACGCTGTTGTCGTGACTATTGCTGACGAAGATGCGTTGTAGTTGAGGTACGTAAAGGATGCCGTCAGGACCTGGTCCGCCGGCGTTAATGGTGTCGACGAGCTTTAGGGTGTCGAGATTCACGACGGCAATGGTATTGGCCCGGCCGTTGGTAATAAAGCCCAGCTTGCGGTCTTGTACGAATGCGAAGCCATGTACGCCGTTCGTGTTGGCTATTTCGCCGAATAATTTTCCGGTTCGGGTATCGACGACCTGGACATGATGGTCCCGGCTAATAAACAGATGGTGGCGAACTGAGTCGTAAGCCACATAATCCCAATGATCTGCGCCGCTCAATGGATAGCGTTGTGTGACTTCAAATGGTGTGTCTACTTTGCCCGCCTGCGCTTGGGCTTTGCCAAGACAAAGCACTATGGCGATCGCACCCGTCAGCATTATTGGAACAATATTTTTACGTTTCACTTTGAACGCACTCCGATTATTTGTTGAGCGGCGAGCTGAGTAGCTTGCGCTATATGGATGAATGCCGAATTTTTACGTTTCGGCATTCTTGCGTAATCGGTGCGCGATGTTAGCAACGGCAGATTAATAGGTGGTGACGGTTAGCTTACGAAAGTAAAGTCGCTGGCGAGTTGGCCAAGCACGATCTCATTGCCATTCGATTAGCTGTACCCGTACCGTACTCGGAGGGCAAAAGTGTAGATATCTCTACAATTCACCGCAAGGCATCAATACCACTCGGAGGTATCCAGACAACGCAATTCTTCACAATAACAAAGAGCACTGATTTTCGCTAAAGTCGAAGTTGATCGCGCGTCGCAGCAATGGTCAATTTCGAGCAAAGTGCCTACATCGCATTACCTTCGAGCCACGGACTACCCCCTTACGTGGCGCTTTTCTTTACCTGGTTACCCGTATTCGGCGTTTGCGGGCATCAGAAAAATCGAGCGGAACCCGCGGCTACAAGGCCATTTTTAGAGAGCATTGATTGTATGATTGGGATTCCTGAGGCACGCCAAGATATTGGATAACGCATCTCCTTTTAACTTCGAACGGAGATTGACGAAGTGTGTTTCTATCGTTCTGGTCGAAATGCCTTGCGCTCTGGCGATTTCTTTATCAACCTTGCCGGCTGCCCGTTCGATTAAAACCAATAATTCTGCTTCGGTGGGCGGTTTAAAAAACCACGATTCGACGCCGACGTGACGCAGGAATTTTCGGGTGGCGAGTTTTTTGCCGCAGGTATTTTTGTACAGATCAAAAAGCAAGTGATGGGATAGGCGGTGGGTCAATTCTTGATTGACGGTGGCAATTCCCACTAGATTGCCGCTTGCCCCCAGCATGGGAAATTTTGTCACGGTCTCGACGATCAAAATTCCATTGGGTTTTAGAAATGCCGCCGTGTCATTAATTGCCGTTTTTTTCTCCCGAACGTGCCGGTCCATTTGGATGATTTTTTCCGCGAGCGCATCACCCCACGGTGACTGCGAAAGTGAAAAATTAAGATCGCGAACCGTCAACCCCACCATCTGCTCAGCAGACGCTACGCCAACAAGAGTTGCACTGAGCTCGTTGGAGAACAAATATTTACCAGATTTGGGCTCTTTGAAATTGACCGGATTGGGCAAAACCTTACTAAAGTCGTATAGCTTGCTTTCTAAGTTCATCTAGCACCCCCACCTAAAAATTTCTGCCTGAGTCGGTCAAGCTGAATGCTGCGGGCAAGGCAATCACACAAAACGCGGCGACATAGAATGCAGGGAGACTCAAATTGTGAAATTGCCGAACCAGATAACTGCAAACCAGCGGTGCGGTACCGCCGAACAGCGCCGTCGGTACGGTAAAGGTGACGGCAAGACCTAAGCTTTGGCCTTTGTCTTTGAATAGCTGGTACAGCGCAAACAGGATGACGCCGCCAATGCTTCCATACAGTATCGCGAAGATAAACTGCACCCCTATTAGCCTGGAAAATGTGTGGGTATGCAGCAGGACAGCGAACAGGGGATAGGCCGAAACGACGATCGACACTAGGCATGCAAGTAGTATTTTTTTATAGGCGACATAACTGGATAAAAATCCGCTGGCGAGGATCGTTGCCGTGTAAATAATCAATGCCAGGGTATTGCTGAGATGGGCGTCGAAGCGTGAGTAGTGAAGAAAAATTTCAACATAGTTGGGAAACCACACTAGCAAGGTGTAGAAGCCAACTTCCATTGACGCGACCAGCAGTGAGCCTCGAATGAAGTCGCTCCAACCTGATGACCATGTGATCTTATTTTGACGCGATGTTTGGCGCTCTGCCGGGGGGGTGTCAATCATGCCGCTTCTGATTTTCCATACGATGAAAAAAAGCGGGATGCCCAGTAAAAACGGGATGCGCCAAGCCCAGCGCGCAATATCTGAATCTGCGAATAGACTGCCAACTAAAAATACCACGAACGATGCCAATAGCACCCCAAACGAGCCGCCGACGTGGACCAGCGAACTCAGACGCCCTTTGTTATTGCCGGGCGCCTGGCTAGCCACAAAATAGGCGCTCAAAGGAAATTCCCCTCCAGCCGCGAATCCCTGAACCAGTCTGAACATCAACATCAGCATCGTCGCGAAATATCCGATGTCTTGATAGGTTGGGAGCAAACCCATAAAAATAGTAGGAAATGCCATCAGCAAAGTCGACCATTGCAGCGCCACGCTGGCGCCTCGCTTGTTACCGAGATATCCAAATGCCATGCTGCCTAATGGGCGCATCAAATAACTGACGGCGAAGACGGAAAAGCTTTTGATGACGGCGGTGAGAGCGTCATGTTTGGCGAAAAACAGGCCGCCTAGAGTCATTGCCAGGAAGCCGGATATCGAAAAATCGTACCACTCAAGGATGTTGGCCGTGATGGCTACATTGATCAGCGAGCTGGATTTAGCCTTCATCGTCTGCCTTATCCTCTCCGATGATTAATATTTTTGGATCTCAATGTGTTGAATATTGAGGCGAAGGAATTTGATTTAATACTTTTACGTGAATCTCCACGATCAACAATAAGGCAGTATTATTTTGAGAATGGTCTTGATCGAAAAATAGGACGATAACGTGCCGGTTTTTCAACTGGCACGTTATGTTGATATTAGGTGTTCGATCAGACTTCAGACGTGTCAGTGGCTTTGCGCGATCCTACGAGGCGTCAATCGCGTTGAGGCGAGCTGATTCGATGGCACAAAGCCGGCGGTTTCGCATCGGACTACGGCGCAATCCCGGACCACAGTGAAAGTAGCGAAAGTGCCGTCAAGTAGCTGACGCCGGATTCCTGGGCCTGTTGCAAAGCCGCGGTGTAATTCCCGACTTCCAAAAACTCCGCCACCCATAACAGCGACCCCAAGTTGCCGACGCGCTCCACAATCGCGTCGCGAATCAGGTCGCTGACCGGCAAGCGCTCAATAAAGGTGCGCACGTCGAGGCCGCGCGGCACGTGAACCAATGAAAGCATCCCAGTCAGGTAGGCGGTCTGATGAAGCTCGCTCTGTCCAGGCAGCAATTGTTCGGCGGCGCGTTCCATAAAGTGGGCGCGTTGCTCGACCATCTGGATCAGCGGATCGGAGTCGCTCGCAAAGGCGTCCCGGACACCGTAAAGCAAGATGCAGCACCAGCGCATCAGGCGGCGTCTGCCGACCGTCACGAGCGCTTGCTTAACCGAGGAAATACGCGTGTTGCGCACCTGCTGGCGGTCGCTGCAATCGGCCAAATGCAGCAAATTCACGACCAGCTCGGGCGCATCCTTGAGCTTGCGCTCGACCTCGGCGTCCGGCGCCTCCTTATTGATCAGATCGAGGACGGTGAGTACGGAAGTGAAATAAGACGGCACGCTATTGGCCACAAACGTTTCCGGCTTGGAAAAATAACTGCCTTGAAACAAATCGCATCCCGCTTTCATGGCGACAGCATGATCTTCGCGTCGATCGATTTTTTCCGCTAGAACCGAGCGACCGGAACGCTTGAAGCGGTCTAGCGTCAGGTCGACTTCGCTCGGCAGGATATGGGGCCAACTTAGTTTGACGATATCCACGTGGGGCAGAAAGGCGCTGACTTCCGGCGTGTACGCGCGCACATCGTCAAGTGCAATCCGAAAACCCTTTTGACGCAAGGCATCGCAGCGCGAGCCCAACTTCGGGGTCAAAGGCTCATCTTTGATGATTTCCAGTACGAATTGCGATGCGGGCAGGACATTGATTAAGTCAGAAAGCAGGCTTTCGCTATTGCATTTTAGAAAGCCATCGGCACCGCTTAACATCAAGCGCGTCCCGAACACCGAGACCGCACGCTCGATAATCGCCGCGGTACAAATCAAACCATCTCGCACGGTTACGGCATCGGCATCACTTTCTCTAAGCAACAGCTCGTGAGCCACGACAGCGCCGGACCGATTCATGACAGGTTGGCGTGCCAGAAACGTTTTGTTTTCCATGCTGAAAATCTCTCTCGCAGCGAATGATCCTAGTGGACCCAAATTTGTCGTCAGAGAATAGCATGCACGGGGATTTGCCTTATGCCCGATATCTGCCATTTGCTATGATCATTTTTCCCAGGGTATTACTATCCTGGGATTAGGCTTTATTCGCCTGCAATCGTTCAATTATCCGGGAATCGTGGATGAGCCGCCTGATCCAAGCCTTGTTCAATGATGCGTCTGCCGATATCAAGGGCAAGGTCATCGCTATCTACAGCTTGCTGCTGATTTTCAATCTCGGCGCATGGGCTTGGGCCTTGATCGCGTTCCGTCACTTCCCGCTCTTGCTAGGCACGGCGTTCCTGGCCTATAGCTTCGGCCTGCGTCATGCCGTCGATGCCGACCATATCGCGGCGATCGACAACGTGACGCGCAAGCTGATGCAGGATGGTCAGCGGCCGGTCTCGGTGGGTTTGATGTTTTCACTGGGCCACTCGACGGTTGTTGTATTGGCCTGCGTCGCCATCGCGGCGACGGCGCTGGCACTCAAGACGCAATTGGATGCGGTGAAGGAAATTGGCGGTGTGATCGGCACCTTGATCTCGGCATTCTTCCTGTTGATCATCGCCTTGATCAATCTACTGGTATTACGCTCGGTGTATCAAGCGTTTCAGCGGGTCCGCCAAGGGCATCCCTATGTTGAGGAAGACTTTAATTTGCTGCTCGCGAATCGGGGCCTGTTGGCGCGGATTTTTCGTCCGATGTTTAAGATTATTACGCGCAGTTGGCATATGTATCCGCTGGGTGTTTTGTTTGGGCTGGGATTTGATACCGCAACGGAAATCGGGTTACTTGGCGTGTCAGCGGCCCAAGCCTCGGCCGGCCTGCCGATCTGGTCAATACTGATTTTTCCGATGCTGTTTACGGCCGGCATGTCGCTGATCGACACGACCGACAGCATCCTGATGCTGGGTGCTTACGGTTGGGCATTTATCAAACCGGTCCGCAAGCTTTACTACAATATGACGATTACCTTGGTCTCGGTGATCGTCGCGCTGGTGGTTGGTGGCGTCGAAGCGCTGGGCTTGATCGCAGATCAGTTGCATTTGAATGGCGCCGTCTGGCAAGCCATCGGCCGCCTGAACGATAACTTCGGCACCCTCGGCTTTATTATCGTCGGTGTTTTCGCGCTCTGCTGGGGGCTTTCTCTGGCGTTCTATAAGTGGCGTCGCTTTGACGAGCTTGAGTTCAAGCTGTAAGCAGAGGCGGCTCTAAAGCATCGTTCTGGTTGCGTCGGAATACTGCCGCAACAATACCGCAAAACGTTGTGCCGGCTCGCTCAGCGACTTTCCTTTGCGCACCAGCAAACCAAATCCTGTAAGCGCCTTACCGATTTCAATCGGCAAGCTTGCCAATACACCCGCCTTCAGATAGTCGCGTACCACCGACTCCGGCAGCATGGCAATCGCTTCGCTATTTTGCAGCAGTTGCAAGGTGGCAAAGATAGACGAACATTCCACCACGTTGGTCGGCGAAGACAACTGCGCCCGTTGAAACTCCTCTTCGAGCAGCAAGCGCGCCGGTGAGGTGATGGGCTGGATCACCCAAGGCCACACGGTGATTTGGCCCAAGTCAATGCTGCTTTGCACGGTCAATGGGTGACCGGCGCGTACCACCAGCAACATGGTTTCATTGGCCAAGGCGGAAAAATCGAATTCATTGTGCTGTAAGGGATTGGTAAAACGGCCTACTGCAAGCTCAATCTCGCGCCTGTGCAGCAAGTCGAGCACCTGATCGCTGGTTTCCCCCAGAATGCGCACATTCAACAGCGGCCGTTCGACCTTCAGATCGGCGACTGCTCGCGCCAGTATGTCCGGCGCCGCGCCCATAATTGCGCCGACCAGCAATTGCCCATGGCCGCCGCGCCGCTTGACTTCCAATCCTTCGGCAAAACGTCCCAGATCGGCCAGGCTTTGGCGTGCATAGGCAAGCGCCTCGGCGCCCAGTGCCGACGGCTCCATGCCGCGCGAGTGACGCTCGAATAATTGGAAGCCGAAGGCATCCTCGATATCGGCCAACATTTTGCTGGCGCTGGGCTGCGTGATATTCACGGCTAAGGCCGCCTGATGCAGATTGCGCAGGTCGTCGAGCGCGACCAATAAGGCCAGATGCCGGAAGCGTAAGCGGCTGATCAAGGTGGACTGGCTGGAAATACGGGCGTTGAGTAATTCCATTTGGGCATCGATTGATCGTAAGAAGCGATTAGTATTGCATGGCTTGCGTCGGTATATTGCATTCATGGAATAAAAAAGGACAGCACATGAATCAAATCGATTTAGCCGGGCGTTGCGCGATTGTCACGGGCGGCGCGCGTGGCATTGGTTTCGCCACCAGCCAGCGTTTTCTGCAATCGGGCGCCTCGGTGGCGCTGTGGGATGTCGATGGCCCGGCGCTTGAGGTGGCTGCGGGCAAACTGGCAAGCCACGGTAAAGTCAGCATCCATACCTTGGACTTGACCGAAGCCGCCGCCATCGACAGAGCGGTCTCGGCCACACAGCAAGCGCACGGCGGGATCGATATTCTCGTGAATAACGCCGGGATTACGGGCGGTAACGGCTTGACCTGGGAGCTTGATCCGCAGGTGTGGAAACGCGTGCTGGAGGTCAATTTATATGCGCCCTACTTGGTGAGTCGAGCCGTTGTCCCTGTGATGCTTGAGCGCGGTTACGGCAGGATAGTCAATATCGCGTCGATCGCCGGTAAAGAGGGCAATCCGACGGCGTCCCATTACAGCGCCTCTAAGGCCGGTCTGATTGCTTTGACGAAATCGCTGGGTAAAGAACTGGCGACTCGCAATATCATCGTCAACTGCATTACGCCGGCCGCAGCCAAAACCGAAATATTCGATCAAATGGCGCAAGAACACATCGATTACATGTTGGCGAAAATTCCCATGGCGCGCTTTTTGCAGGTGGATGAAGTGGCAGCGCTGATTGCCTGGCTTGCCTCCGAAGAATGTTCCTTTTCAACCGGTGCGGTATTCGATATTTCCGGCGGCCGAGCGGTGTATTGACGTCCGCCGGATTCATCAGCGTATTTCGCAGAACACATCGATTGTCAGGAGAGAATATGAAGCACCCCCACGCTCACATTCGTTCGCGGCCCCCCGAGGGGGCGATTGCCTCCTTTGGGGCGGCATGGGACCAGAGTAAGGCGCTAAAGCAGCAACTCTGGCCGACACGGGAGGCAATATGAGTATGCCCGTGGTGCGGCACGTTCGCGCATTTACCGTTCGCGGCGGCGGCGCCGATTATCATGATCAGGACGATGGGCATTGGATCGACGACCATATTGCCACGCCGATGGCGCGCTACCCCGAATATCGCGCGAGTCGGCGCTCGTTCGGCATCAACGTGCTCGGCACCTTGGTCGTCGAAATCGAGGCCAGTGACGGCACGGTGGGGTTTGCCGTGACCACCGGCGGTGAGCTTGGTGCGTTTATTATCGAGCGGCATCTGGCCCGCTTTATCGAGGGTGCTTGTGTCACCGATATCGAAAAAATCTGGGATCAGATGTATCACGCCACGCTGTTCTATGGCCGCAAAGGCATCGTGCTGAACACCATCTCGGGTGTGGATCTGGCCTTGTGGGATCTGCTGGGCAAGATTCGCGCCGAGCCCGTCTACCAAATGCTGGGCGGACCGGTGCGCGACGAGTTGCAATTCTATGCCACCGGTTCGCGCCCCGATCTTGCCAAAGAAATGGGTTTTATCGGCGGCAAAATGGCCCTGCATCACAGTCCGGCCGAAGGCATTGACGGTTTCAAGAAAAATCTCGAAGAACTCGCCACCATGCGCGATCGGGTCGGTGACGATTTCTGGCTGATGCTCGATTGTTGGATGAGTTTGGACCTGAATTACGCGACACGGCTGGCTAACGCCGCTCAAGAGTACGGTTTGAAATGGATAGAAGAAGCGTTACCGCCCGACGATTATTGGGGCTATGCCGAACTGCGCCGCAATGTGCCGCGTGGCATGATGGTCACGACCGGTGAACACGAAGCGACACGCTGGGGTTTTCGCCTGCTGCTGGAAATGGGCTGTTGCGACATCATCCAGCCCGATGTCGGCTGGTGCGGCGGCATCACCGAGTTGATCAAAATTTCCGCGCTGGCCGATGCTCATAACACATTGGTCGTGCCGCACGGTTCATCGGTCTATAGTTACCACTTCGTGATTACTCGACATAACAGTCCGTTTGCCGAGTTCCTGATGATGGCGCCCAAGGCCGATAAGGTCGTGCCTATGTTTACCCCCTTGCTGCTGGATGAGCCGGTGCCGGTCAATGGTCGTATGAAGTTGCCCGAAACCCCAGGTTTTGGTGTGCGCCTTAACCCGGACTGCGCGTTACATCGACCTTACCAACACTAAAAACCGGAAATCAACATGTTGCTCGCAGGAAAATCAGTGCTGGTAACAGGCGGCTCGCGTGGGGTCGGACGCGCGATTGCGATTGAAGCCGCACGCCACGGCGCCGATGTCGCGATCAATTTCTGGCGCGACAATGACAGCGGTTATGGGCGGGTTGGCGCGGCGGACGAAGTGGTGGCGGCGATTAAGGCACTCGGTCGGCGCGCGCTCGCGGTCGAAGGCAATATTGCCAAGCCGCAGACCAGCATCGAATTGATCGAACAGACGGTGGCGGCCTTCGGCAAGATCGATGTGCTGGCCAGCAACGCCGGTATCTGCCCGTTCCACGCCTTCCTGGATTTGCCCGCGGAGATGTTTCAACAAACCATGGAAGTCAATTTGCACGGTGCATTTTATGTGACGCAAGCGGTCGCCAATCAAATGAAACGGCAGGGACACGGCGGTGCGATTGTTGCGACCAGTTCGATCAGCGCCTTGGTCGGAGGCGGGATGCAAAGCCATTACACCCCGACCAAAGCGGGCGTGCATTCGCTGATGCAATCCTGCGCAATTGCGCTGGGACCCTATGGCATCCGCTGCAACTCGGTGATGCCCGGCACCATTGCGACCGACCTGAATCGCGATGATTTGTCCGATCCCGACAAACTGGCTTACTTCGAAAAGCGCATTCCGCTTGGCCGTGTCGGCACGCCGGAAGATGTCGCGGGCTGCGTGGTATTTCTGGCATCCGATCTGGCGCGCTATGTGACGGGCGCCTCGCTATTAGTCGACGGCGGCTTGTTCGTCAATCTGCAATGAAAGTCGTCGATCCGCACGTCCATTTCTGGAATCTCGATACCCACGTTTATCCGTGGATGAAACCGCAGGGGCATCTGGTCGGCGACGCGACGGCGATGTTGCGTAATTATCAGGTAAGCGAATTACTGGCCGAAGCCGGCGATATCGAAATCGACAAAGTGGTGCATGTCGAGGCCAATCATGGCAGCCCGCCGGATCCGCTGGAAGAGTCGCGCTGGCTGCAAACACTGGCCGACGGCGACTCGCTGCGCGGCATGCCAAACGGCCTGGTGGTCGGTGCCGATCTGTCTTTGGCCGGTTTCGAAGCGCAACTGGCGGCCCAGGTCGAGTATCGCAATGTGCGCGGCGTGCGGCAAATTCTGAACGTGCATAGCGACCCGGCCTACGATTATGTCGGTCGCCATTTTATGCAGGAAGCGCGCTGGCGCGAGCATTTCAAGCTATTGGAAAAATACGGTTTGTCGTTCGATCTGCAGATCTACCCATCGCAAATGCCTACCGCCGTGAAGCTGGCGCGCGACAACCCGGGCACGCAGTTAATCGTCAATCACACCGGCATGTTTGTCGATCGCAGCAGCATTGCCGGCTACCGCGCCTGGCGCGACGGCATGCGCGCGCTGGCTGCTTGCGACAACGTTGCGGTGAAGATCAGCGGCATGGCCATGCTCGATCATGCCTGGACGGTGGAAAGTCTGCGTCCTTACGTGCTGGAAACATTGGACGCATTTGGTGTCGAACGCTGCATGTTCGCATCGAATTTTCCGGTCGACAGCTTGTTTTCTTCGTACGAGGCGCTTTGGCACGCATATGCAGCCATCGTTGCAGACCTCAATGAAGATGAACGTAATCACTTGTTCCGACATAACGCCGAGCAGTTTTATCGCATTTGAACGGGGAGCTTGAAACCTGGGGCTGGGCAAGACCAAGGCAATTTTTCAATTCCATTTGGCTATCGCTATCGAATAAATTGCTATTAGTCGGGAATTGATAATCCCGGTATATTTTTTATTGAGAGCGCAAGACTAAGCCTGGGAACAATACCCGGCAAGACCGAGCATCAACGCCGTGTTTCAGCGCTGCATGCCGGCCCGCGCACAGAAGGAGACACAGTGTCAAATTTGACCGCCGGACCCCGGCTGGAATTGCACGGCGCCTCGAAAAGCTTTGGCAAAGTACGTGCGCTACTCGATGGCACGCTGGCATTATGGCCAGGCGAGGTGCATGCCTTGCTGGGCGAAAATGGCGCCGGAAAATCGACCTTGGTTAAAATCCTCGCCGGCGTATACAGCCCCGACGGCGGCACTTTGCTGATCGACGGACAATCCCGCGGTTTTACTTCGCCGGCCGATGCACGCGATGCCGGCATAGCCGTGATTTATCAGGAACCGACGCTGTTTGCGGATCTGTCGATTGCCGAAAATATCTTTATGGCGCGTCATCCCTGCGATCGTTTCGGCCGTATCCGCTACGACGCCATGCATGCCCAGGTACAGGAGTTGCTGACGTCGCTAGGCGTTAATCTGCAGGCGGAGCAACTGGTACGCGGCCTGTCGATTGCCGATCAGCAGGTCATCGAGATCGCCAAAGCGTTGTCCTTGAAGGCGAATGTGCTGATCATGGACGAGCCGACCGCGGCGCTATCACGGCCGGAAGTCGAGCGGCTGTTCGCGATTGTCGAGCGTCTGCGCGCATCCGGTGTCGCTTTGCTGTTTATCACGCACCGGCTAGCCGAAGTGTTTACCGTATCGCAACGCGTGACCATCATGCGCGATGGCGCTGTGGTTCACCACGCGGCCACGGCTGAACTTAGCATCGACGCCATTGTGAGCAAAATGGTGGGGCGCGATCTCGATAGTTACTATCCTAAAGTGGACCTCGTGCCCGGTGAGATTACTTTGTCAGTGCGGGGGCTCACGCGCCGCGGCGTATTTAGCGATATCAGTTTCGATGTGCGGTGCGGTGAAATCGTCGCGTTGGCGGGCTTGGTGGGAGCCGGGCGCAGCGAAGTCGTGCGGGCCATCTTCGGCATCGACCCGGTCGATGCCGGGACGGTCAGTGTAAAAGGACGCGCATTGCAGCTCGGACGGCCTTGGCAATCGGTGCGCGCGGGTCTCGCTCTGGTGCCGGAAGACCGCCGGGCGCAGGGCTTGGCGATGACCTTGTCGATTGCGCGCAATGCCTCGCAGACGGTGCTCGATCGTCTTTCGCGTTATGGTTTGATCAGCGGGCGTCGCGAAGAACAGCTCGCCGCGTTCTGGGGGCGGCGCTTGCAGCTCAAAGCCCACCAACTTAACGCCCCGGTGGGTAATTTGTCGGGCGGCAATCAGCAAAAAGTGGTGCTCGGCAAATGGCTGGCAACCGACCCGGCCGTCTTGATTATCGATGAACCGACTCGCGGCATCGATGTCGGCGCCAAGGCCGAGGTCTATCGCACCATGATCGAATTGGTGCAACAGGGCCTCGCCGTGCTGATGATTTCCAGTGAGTTGCCGGAAGTACTGGGCATGGCCGATAGAGTGCTGGTGATGCACGAAGGCCGCATCGCCGCCGAGATCCCGCGTGCCGCCGCCACCGAGGAAAGCATCATGAACGCAGCCTTGGGGCAAGCCGTACCCTTGCTCGGGAGAGTCGCATGAGCCAGCCTTCTGACTCCATGCCGATTACCTCCGCCCGGCAACCCTTAAGTCTGGTCGATCTGATTGTCCGGCACCGCGAAACCACCTTGCTGGTCGTGCTCATCCTGCTGATCACCGGCACCTCGCTGGCCACGCCGTATTTTTTGAATATGCAGAACCTGCGCGACTTGCTGTTGAACGTGGCCATTACGGCTTTGTTGACCGCCGGCATGACCATCGTGATGCTGATGCGTCATATCGATTTGTCGGTCGGCTCAACGGTTGGGCTGACCGCCTATCTGGTCGGTCTGGTATTTATCGCCGCGCCGGGCATTCCGATTCCCTTGGCGCTAGCGGTAGGAGTCGCCATCGGCATGAGTTGCGGCCTGATCAACGGCTTGTTGGTGACTTTCGGCGGCGTGCCGTCGCTCGTCGCCACGCTATCTACACTCTATATTTTTCGGGGCTTCGATTATGCCTTGGTCCATGGTGGACAGATCAACGCGACCAGCCTACCCGATGCTTTTTCGCATATTGCGACCGGCACGCTGGCGGGTATTCCTACCTTGGTTTTGGTTGCCGCTGTCGTATTGCTGGGCTTTGCGGTCTATCTCAAACACTTTCGCAGCGGGCGCGAGTTCTATGCGATCGGGTCGAACCCGGAAGCCGCCACGCTCGCCGGCATTCCGGTCAGCCGGCGTGTGACCACCGGATTTGTCTTGTCGGGCGCGATTGCAGGTCTGGCGGGGGTGCTGTGGCTGGCGCGCTTCGGCACGGTGGACGCCAGCACAGCCAAGGGCATCGAGTTGGGCGTGGTCGCGGCCGCTGTGGTCGGCAGCGTGGCCATCACGGGCGGGGTTGGCAGTATATGGGGCGCGACGCTGGGCGCACTGCTGCTCGGCGTGATCAATATGGCGCTGGTGGTACTGCGAGTGTCGCCATTCTGGGAGCAGGCCATTCAAGGTGCGCTGATCGTCGCGGCGATTGCCGCCGACACGCTGCTGGCCCGTTCGGTCCTGGCACGTATGATGAGGAAACACCGTAATGGATAAGGTCGTGCTTGCCGAACATCGTGCGTCGGCGGCAGCTGTTGCCGTGGCAGCCATGCCGCAGCGCCCGGTGGGGCGGAGGTTTGCCTTAAGTCGTATCGAGTTGCATTGGGAAGGCATGTTGGTGCTGGTGCTGTTGCTTGCGCTCGGGCTGGGGCGGTGCTTGTCGCCGGATTTTTTTGCTGCAGTGAACCTGGGCAACCTGCTGGCCGATTTCACTGAAATTGCTTTGATGGCCTTGCCGTTGACGTTAATCATTGTCGCGGCGGAAATTGATCTATCGGTGGCCTCGGTGCTGGGCATGGCAAGCGCCTTGATGGGCGTGTTGTGGCACCTGGGTGTGCCGATGCCGTGGGTGATTGTGTTGGTGATGTTGGCGGGCACCCTGGCGGGGCTGATCAATGGTTTGCTCATCGTTGGGCTGGGCCTGCCTTCGCTCGCGGTCACGATCGGCACGCTAGCCGGTTTTCGCGGTTTGGCTTATGTGCTGCTCGGCGACCAGGCGATTGCCGATTTCCCGGCGCGCTATACCGATTTCGGGATCGGTACGCTCGGCAATCTTCTGCCTCTGCCTTTTATCCCCGTGATCTTGGCGGCAATCGTTTTCACGGTGCTGTTGCAAGCCACGCCATTCGGCCGCAGCCTCTACGCCATGGGCGCCAACCCGATTGCCGCGCGGTTTAGCGGGCTCCATGTCGCGCGCACCAAGCTCAAGCTATTCATTATGTCCGGCTCCATGAGCGCGCTGGCCGGCATCATCTATACCTTGCGGTTTTCAAGTGCGCGTGGCGATAACGGCGAAGGTTTCGAGCTGACCGTGGTCGCCGCCGTGCTGTTCGGCGGAGTCAGCATCTTCGGTGGGCGCGGTTCGCTAGTAGGCGTGTTGTTATCGCTGCTGATTATCGGCGTGCTGAAAAATGGCCTGACGCTGTATGACGTTTCCAGCGAAATCCTCACCATCGTCACCGGCTTTCTGTTGCTCTCGTCGGTGCTGATTCCGAATCTTGTGCGGCGCTGGCAAGCCTTGCGAGACCGGCGGCAGATTGCCGCGGAATTGCGTCACGCGGCCGCGCACGATCAGCCATGAGGATCGCCAAGCGGAGTGGTCAATGCTTTAAGCCGTTGTACACACCAAGCATGACTCCCATGCAGGAGCATGCATTAACCTCAGGAGACAGACGATGACGACACATCTCAAACAGCCTATCCGGCCGCTATTCCGCAATGCAATCTTGAGCGCTGTATGCATAAGCTTGGCGGCTTTCAGCGTTCATGCTGTCGCCCAGGCCAGCGACGGGCTCAAGAAAGACCTGAAGATTGCCTTTGTTCCCAAGCAGATCAACAACCCTTATGAGGTTATCGCCGATGACGGCGGTCTGGCTGCTATCAAAGAAATCAACGGTGCAGGCAAGGTGGTCGGGCCGTCGGATGCAGGCGCTTCATCGCAGGTTCAATACATCACTACGCTCACCACGCAACGGCAAAACGCGATCGTGATTGCCGCGAACGACCCCAATGCCGTGGTTCCTTACTTGAAAAAAGCGATGGCCCAAGGCATCAAGGTTGTGACCTTCGATTCCGATACGGCGCCTGAGGGTCGGCAGATTTTTATCAATCAGGCCAATAGCGAGGCAATCGGGCGCGGCCAAGTGCAATTGCTGTCGAAATTGATCGGCGGCAGCGGAGAGTTCGCCATTTTGTCGGCGACACCTAATGCCACCAATCAAAACACCTGGATCAAGTACATGCAGGAGGAGCTGAAAAAGCCCGAGTACGCCAATATCAAGCTGGTCAAAATTGCCTATGGCGACGATGACGATCAAAAGTCCTTTACCGAAACCCAAGGTCTGCTGCAAGCCTACCCTAACTTGAAAGGCATCGTCGCGCCGACCACTGTCGGCATTTCGGCTGCCGCCCGTTATTTGTCGACCTCGCCGAAAAAAGGCCAGGTCGCAGTCACCGGTTTGGGCACGCCTAACCAGATGCGCGCCTTCGTCAAGAACGGCACGGTCCAGGCATTCCAGCTCTGGAACCCAAGCGACCTAGGCTATCTTGCGGCCTATGCCGCCGCCAACCTGGCTTCCGGCAAGATTACCGGTAAGCAGGGCGAAAGCTTTACGGCCGGTAAATTGGGATCGCGCACGATAGGCAAAGACGGCGAGGTTGTTCTCGGACCGCCGACCACCTTCGATGCAAGCAATATCGATAATTTTAATTTTTAAGCGAAAATTGAGTTTTACCGGCAAGCCGGATTATCCGGCTTGCTAGCCGCTTCAAGTTACGCGAGTTTGGCGTGAGATGTCAAAGTAGGTCTCTGTTTCTGTCCCGGGCACGGGCACGGCGTCGGCGCCTTGAGTCGCAGAGCGCTATCAGTTCGATGCGCTTGGTTTGGGGTGTTTCACTGACCGAGCAGCCTTTGCAGCAACTCGGTCGCGTTGTTCGTATCGTACTTGCGCATCAGCCGCGCGCGATAGATGTCGACCGTGCGCGGGCTGATGTCGAGAATCCGGCCGATTTGCTTGCTGGTTTTGCCGGTCACCAGTTGCGCGGCGATTTCGCGCTCGCGCGGCGTCAGGGCCACGCCAACGCGCCGCGTTGCACTCAGATCCTCGAAAGTCCAGATACCGGCGGCATGAGGATTGCCGCGATCGAGCGAACGGCCCGTGACGTGGCACCAAAACAGCTCACCATCCCCACGTTTCATGATGCGGTCGTCCGCATAGCTGCCTTGCGTAGTCATAATCGGTGGAATGCGCGAGCCGATGCGCTCGAACTCGTCGGTAGAGGGATATAACACCTGGAACGACTGGCCGATCATTGCCTTGCGCGGGCAACGAAAGATGACGGAAAACTGCTCATTGCAGTCCTCGATCATGCGTTCGCGAGACAACACCAGTCCGATCGGGGAGAGATGAAACGCGGTCCGGTAGTCGAGCTGTGAGGGGGTGGTCATGGCGTGGGATGAGGGGATGGCTTATGTAGTTTTGCGTATTGTGCCCGAATGCGCGGCAAGCGTACTCTTTGTGCCAATCCAGAAGGCCGCGACGACAAAGCGGCTTGCGGATTTCCAATCGAGGAGGGGTACACGGATGAACAAGATCTATGGCGGCGCGGCGGATGCGCTCAAAGACATCGTCAAGGACGGACAGACATTTGCCGTCGGCGGCTTCGGCCTATGCGGCATCCCGGAGGCATTGATTGCCGCGTTGCGCGATTCGCGCGTGCAAGGCATCACCTGCATCAGCAATAATGCAGGCGTCGACGGATTCGGTCTCGGCCTATTGCTGGAAACGCGGCAAATCAAAAAAATGATCTCGTCCTACGTCGGCGAAAACAAGGAGTTCGAGCGCCAGTATTTGGCCGGTGAACTCGAACTTGAATTCACGCCGCAAGGCACGCTTGCCGAGAAATTGCGCGCGGGCGGCGCGGGCATCCCGGCCTTTTTTACGAATACCGGTTACGGCACGATCATCGCGGACGGCAAGGAAACCCGTCAGTTCGGCGATCGGCATTACGTTCTCGAGCATTCCTTGAACGCCGATGTCGCGCTCGTCAAGGCGTGGAAGGCCGACACCTCGGGCAACCTGATCTATCGCCGCACCGCACGCAACTTCAATCCGATGTGCGCCATGGCCGGCAAGATCACGGTCGCCGAAGTCGAGGAAATCGTCGAAGTAGGCGAACTCGATCCGGACGCGATCCACACCCCCGGCATTTTTGTGCAGCGCATCGTGCTTAACGCGCACCCCGAAAAACGTATCGAACAACGCATCGTACGCGCCAAAGGAGCTTGATGATGGCCTGGACACATGATCAAATGGCCGCCCGCGCGGCCAGGGAACTGCAGGACGGATTCTATGTGAATCTCGGCATCGGTCTGCCGACGCAGGTGGCGAACCACGTTCCCGAAGATATCGACGTATGGCTGCAGTCGGAAAATGGTCTGCTTGGCATCGGTCCGTTTCCGACCGAGGATGAAGTCGACCCGGACATGATCAATGCCGGCAAGCAAACCGTGACGACGCTGAAGGGCTCATCGATCTTCTCGTCGGCGGATTCATTCGCGATGATACGTGGCGGTCACATCAACCTCGCCATTCTCGGCGCCATGCAGGTCAGCAAACACGGCGATCTCGCGAACTGGATGATTCCGGGCAAAATGATTAAAGGCATGGGCGGCGCGATGGACCTGGTGGCTGGCGTCAAGCGCGTGGTGGTGTTGATGGAGCACGTCGCCAAGGGCGATCAGCATAAGATTCTCGAATCGTGCAGCCTGCCGCTGACGGGCGTAGGCGTCGTCAACCGTATCATTACCGATCTCGGTGTGATCGACGTGAGCAGCGCAGGCTTGAAGGTCAGCGAACTCGCCCCTGGTGTGAGTGTTGATGAAATCAAGGCGAAGACGGGGGCGCCGCTTGACGTGAGCGCGGTGAGTTAGGTCAGCGTCGTGATCCAATATGTCCGTAATATCAGGCCTTATTGACTTTAAGACTGCTATTACGGACATGAAATACGAAGAAACTCCCTTAGTGACCCCGCCTAGTCTTTCCGAAGCACCTTACCTGACTGGCTTGCGGGTCCCGCTTCGTTATTGCACCGTAATAGTTTGCTTCATATACGGATGGATGCCGCAGAAGATTTTATAAACACCGGGTTTGTCGAATTTGAAGGCGTAGCTGTCGTTTTGATCGAGCGCGCTGGAGCGGAACAGGCCAGCGTCTTCGACCACCGTGTGCGGCTCGCCGTCGAGATTTTTCCAGGTCACGGTCGAACCGGCTTTGACGGTGAGCGACATCGGCGTAAACATGAAGTTTTTAATCACCACGGCATTGGCCGATTGTGCTTGGGCGGCAGTCGATCCGAAAACCGAGGCGGCGATCAGCAAGCTTACTCCGACGGGAATAATAGCGGCGCGGCGAAAGTGAGTTATCAGCATGGTATAGCTCCTATTTAGTCAGCAATGTCCAGAAAATCACGCCAGCGTGGTGTCGGCCAGCGTCGCATGCAAAGGGTGCTGCATGATCTCGATACGGGTGACGCCCAGCATTTTTGCCAATTGATCGCTGGGCACCACCAAGGGCACGGGGCCCGCGCCATTGCCTGCGGTGGGTTGCGGAAAGGCGGTCGAGCGGGCCGTGTGAAAAGTGATATTGCCTTCCACTTTCGACACGATTTGATGAATATGGCCGTTCAACACGGTCACGGAACCGAAGCGCTTCAGCGCGTCCATCGCCTCGCCTGCGTCGCCGGTACCCCATCCCCAGGGTTGATAGATGGTCCACATCGGCATATGCGCGAACACAACGATGGGTGTGCTGGATGAACGTCCCTTCAGGTCCGCTTTGAGCCAGGCAAGCTGGTCGTCGCCCAGCGCCCCCAGGCCGTTCGGCTTGAAATGCATGACGTTGACCAAGGCGATAAAATGAACACCGTTGTGATCGAAGCTGTAATACCCTTTATTGTCGGATGCCTGCCCGAAACGACTGAAATATTCGGCGCCGGGGCCGTCAGTCACATCGTGCTCGCCAGGCACGGTATGCAGTTCGGTAATATTCAAGCCGGCCAACAATTGCGCCGCATGGTCGAATTGCTCGGCCGTCGATAGGTGGGTGATGTCGCCTGTATGTATCGTCAGCGCCGGTTTAACCGGCATGGTGTTGACGAAGTCTATGGTTTGCTTAAGCGTGCCGGCGACGTCGGGGTTGGCTTCTTTGTTGTAACCGATATGCGTGTCGCTGATCTGCAGGAACAGCGGGGTGCCTGAAAGGGCGGATTGATCTTTTTCTGATGCGGCGAGGGCTAAGTCGATCGGCGCGAGAACCCCGCCGGCCAAGACAAATACGGTGCCCACGCCACCGAACGCGAGACATTTCAAGGCATTGCGGCGTGACGGATCGGATGGAAAATCTGACGGCATAATACCCTCACGAATGAATTCGAGAGGTCGATGCTTGGACTTGCCGGCGCCCCTCTCGATTGGGGTTAAGAAATAAACTACCTAAGCTAGACCGCTCGCTCATTCGTTTTATTCCCGCCGGCAGTGCAAATTCCCGCTACGCTCGATCTATCATCGCCGCCATCTTTGCGTCGACTTCATCAGGATGCGATCTGCGCCAGTAAGTCCGTGATAAAGCCGTTCAACTCTTGCGGGCCCGCATCGGTGATAGCCCAATACGTCATGCCCGCGCGGCTCCAGTGCGCTAAGTGATAGCCCCTTTGTTCGACTATGCTGGGCGTCGGTCCTGCCTCGTTGCCCGGCCACACATACAGGTTGATGGGGTGCAATTTATAGCGATAAACCATCACGGCGACCGCTCGACCATTGAGGAAGTCCAGCCTGCCGCCCACCAATGGGTAACCCTGCTGGGCCAAATCAATCACCGGTGGCGCAAAATCCAGCTTGCCGTTAAACCAGGGCTTGACCGTGTGTTTGTCGGTTGAAATCACGTCAAACAAGTGATTGGATTGCAAAGAGCGCACGTGGTCATCGACTAATTCTTGCGTCAGGCCCTGTTCGGGCGAGGGCGCCTGGCGGTAAAGATTGACGCTGACGCTCAACACAGCCAAGCTCATCGCCATGGCGCCAAGCGCCGTCCAGTTCGATGATCGGCGGCTTAACCAGCGCTTAAAACGCTCACCCAGTGCAAGCTGAGGCGCGGTGTGGCGCGGCAATGCCGCTTCGATTCTTTGCAGCAGCGCCGCCGGCGCATCGATGCGCAGTTCCGCCTGTCTGAGTTGGCTGCTCGCATCGCACTGCAATGCATAGGCCTGCCGACAGGCTTCACAGCTATCGAGATGGCGTTCAAGTTCGCGCGCCTCGGACAAGCTGAGTTCCCGGTCAAGATATGCCGGTAGTAATTCCAGTGCCTGTTGGTGGTCCATCATGCCTCCTGCTTTATCGGAGCGAGCAGCGCCGCAAGTTGCCGGCGACCTCGTCCAAGGCGAGACATGACGGTACCCATCGGAATTCCGACGATGGTGGCAATTTCCTTATAAGACAACTCTTCCAACTCTCTGAGCACCATCACCTCTCGAAACTCCAAAGGTAAATTCCGCAACGCCGTATGCACCTGCTTTTGGCTTTCCCGGCGGATCAACATGACTTCAGGGCCATCGTCCCGGTGACTGTTACTGTCTTCAAGGCTGTGTATCGCCTCATCGAAGAGGGTGTCCGACGTTTGCTCCCGGTTCTGCTGATACCAGGTGTAAAAGGTATTACGAACAATGGCCAAGAGCCATGCACGCGGATTTTCGCCATGGAAGCCCGGAAAAAATTTGTAGGCGCGTAAATACGCTTCCTGCGTCACGTCCTGTGCATCTTGATCGTTGCGTGTCAACCAGCGCGCAATATTGAAAGCCGAATTCAAGTGAGGTAATACCTGGGTTTTGAAGCGGTGCTCGTCGGTCGGATCGGCCATGCTTGATTTCCTATTGTTCCAACTAACAAGACTGTCGATGCAGCGCTTTTATTCCCGAACTCGGTGACGGAATAGATGGCGCGCGGTTTCGGTATAGCCAGTAGCGTTTACATGATCCAGGCATTGACGCAAAGATCGACTTAGTGAATACCCTCGGTTTGCGAAATTTTGCCGTCGTACAAGCGCGCCGCGCCGGCCTATACAACGATCTCTAGCCGGTCACGCTACAATATGCGAGTAAGGCGGGCGGCGCTTACGCCGATTCCGGGCCGCGCGGATGGGTCTGCGCTAGGCGTGCCGGCCTGATCGATATTGTTAACTTCTACCCTACACACATATTATGCGACTCGCACTTATCACCGGAGGTTCGCGCGGCCTGGGTCTCGCGCTGGTCGACGGCCTGCGGCAGGCCGGCTACACCGTCATCGATTTCTCCCGCTCGGCGCCGCATCCGTTTTCGGTGCGTGTCGACCTGACCCAGCCGGCCGAATTTGGCGCAGTACTGGACCGCACGCTGGCGGAAATTGCTCCGGCCGACTTGCAGGATCTGCTGGTGATTAACAACGCCGGCTCGCTCGATCCGATCGGCCCGGCTGCGACCAAAGTGCGTAGCGAGGTGCTGGCCAACCTGGCTGCCAACGTGTCGTCCGGCATCGTGTTCCTGGCTGCGGTGGTCGGCCATTTCCAGTCTTCGAATTGCCGTAAGGTGCTGATCAATATCTCGTCGGGCGCCGCCTTGCGCGGCTATGCGGGCTGGTCGCTGTATTGCGCGGCCAAGGCGGGGCTCGAGAATTTCGTGCGTGCCTTGGCGGTGGAGCAGCAGGCGGAAGCCGCGCCCTTTGTTGCGGTCAATGTTGGCCCAGGCGTGATCGACACCGATATGCAGGCGCGCATCCGCGCCACGCCCGCGCACGATTTCCCCGATGTCGCACGGTTTATCGAGCGTAAGGAGCAGGGCGAACTGCGCACGCCGGCGGTGGTAGCCGCCGCGGTGCTGGTGATTGCCGCTCACGCCCAGTTGGCCTCGGGCGAGCGCTACGATGTTGCTGATTTTATCGCTTGAATCGAATTTGCCAGGGCTGCCGCTTGTCGGTTGCTGACGCCAGGTGGCGCCCGGGAGACTCCCACATCATGTCACGTCGCGCTCGCACTGATGTGCCGCGCGACATTATTTGAAAAGGCCCATCGTGGACGAATTTGCGCAAGATATTTACACCGAACCGAGTTTCGACGTCGATACTCTGAAGAATCTGGGGCCGCTGACCGGTATGGCCGGGATCTGGCAAGGCACGCGCGGTTTAGATGTTAAACCCAAGGCTGAAGGCGCGAAGAAACAGGCTTTTGTCGAACGCATCGAGTTGCAACCGATCGACCCGCAAACCAACGGCCCGCAGCTTTTGTATGGTCTGCGCTACCACACGCACATCACCAAGCCGGATCAGATCAAGACCTATCACGATCAGGTCGGCTACTGGCTGTGGGAGCCGGCCACGGGCAGCATCACTCATACCTTGACCATCCCCCGCGGCCAGGTGGCGCTGGCCGGCGGCACCGCCGCGGCCGATGCCAAGGAGTTCGAAGTCAGGGCCGAGCGCGGCATCGAAACTTTCGGCATCTGCTCGATTCCCTTCCTCGAACACGCTTTCAAGACGGTCGAGTTTCACATCAAGGTGACGATCCACGACGACGGCACCTGGTCGTACGATGAAGACACGGTGCTGATGATCCGCGGTCAAACCGAGCCCTTCCATCATACCGATCGCAATCACCTGACCAAGATTGCGGATGCTACGCCCAATCCGCTTGCGCGCTAAACCGCAGCCTGCGCGGCGCGCGAACTCCGCGCGCCGATCCAATGCATTGCCGCTGCGATCAGCCCAAGTGCGAGACCGAAGGCGACGATGCCTGTCCACCCAAAGCGGGACATCAGCCAGCCGCTGACTGTGGCGCCGACGGCGCCGCCGAAGAAGGTGGCCGTCATATAGAGGCTATTGATGCGCCCCTGTGCTTTCGGATCGACTGCGAAGGCGCGCGTCTGGTTGGACACCAAGCCGGCCTGCACGCCGATATCGAGCACAATCACGCCGACCACCAGGAAAATCATTGAGGATTGCGCGCCTGCAAGCAGCAAGTAGGCCAACGTGGTGATCGCAATACTGGCTGCAATGACGCCGCGGGACCCCAGCCGGTCGGTGGCGCGGCCGCCGTATGAAGCGGCAAATGCGCCGGCTGCGCCGATGACGCCGAAACCGCCCGCCCAGGCACTGCCGAGGTGCCAGGGTCCGGTGGCAAGCAGCGCCGCCAGATTCACCCAAAAGGCGTTGAAACAGGCCCACAACAGTGCCTGGATAATCATCGATTCACGAATCGGCCGATGGTCGCGCACCAGCGGCCAGAGCGACGCGAGCAAGCGACCGTAGGACAGGTTTGTGCTGGGCAAGCCGCGCGGCAGCAGCGCGGCTGCAGCGATCCAGACCGGGACCATAAACACCGCTTCCAGCCCGTAGACCGCGCGCCAGCCATAAGCCGCGCCGACCACGCCGGCGATCGTGCGACCGAGCAGGATGCCAACCATGATGCCGCTGACGACCGTCCCGACCGAACGCCCGCGCTCCGTCGGCTGCGACATGACGGCCGCGAAGGGCACGAGTTGCTGCGGCACGCAACTGACGATGCCAAGACCAAAGGACGCGGCGATCAGCGCCCAGATACCGGGCGCGATTGCCGCCGCCACGGCGAAAGCGAAGGCCAGCGCGATCTGTGCGAGCACCAGCTTGCGCCGGTCGAAGCGGTCGCCAAGCGGCAATAACAAGGCAAGCCCGGTCGAGAAGCCGAGCAGCGCCGCGCCCGCGACCAGATCGACCGTCGTCAGGTTGACTCGCAGGCCCGCGGCGATCAAGGGTAGGATAGGCTGGGTGCAATAGATATTGGTGATCACCGCGCCGGCGACGATCGCCATCGCGACAATCTTGCCGCGCGATGCTACCGCGGGTGCAGGTGTAGGTGAACTAGCGGGTGGGGTGGGCAGGGTGCTCACGGCATTCTCCATGGATTTCAAACGCTCCGGTTTTCGCCGCGACATGCGGCGATCCGGAATTCAATTTCGAACCTTACGCGCTTGCATTTATAAAGAGAATCCATCCCGATTGGGAATCATCCTTCCATTATTCGATGGGCTCCATGAATCGTCTCGAATCCATGTCTATCCTTGTCGCGGTCGCCGATTTGGGTAGTCTGTCGGCTGCCGCGCGGCGCTTGGATATCCCGCTGGCAACGGTCAGTCGCAAAGTTGGGGAGCTGGAATCGCATCTGAAGACGCGTCTGCTGCACCGCACGACGCGACAGCTGACCTTGACGGAAGCCGGCAGTTCGTACGTCGCCGCTTGCCGACGCATTCTTGAAGAAATTGGCGAAGCCGAGCGCGCGGCCACAGGTGAATACGCGGCCCCTAAAGGCGAGCTCGTGATCACCGCGCCTGTTGTTTTCGGGCGCTTGCACGTCATGCCGATGGTTGCGGATTTTCTCGCGCATTATCCCGAGATCGACATTAACCTTGTGCTCACGGATCGCGTCGTGCATCTGATGGATGAGCACGCCGACGTCGCGATTCGGATTGGCGAATTGCCCGATAGCTCGCTGATGGCGACTGGAGTCGGCGCGGTGCGCCGTGTCATCTGTGCCAGTCCCGCCTATCTGGCCAGGCATGGCGTGCCGACTCGACCCAGCGATCTCGCCGGGCATGAGTGCATTACCTTTGAGGTCCTCGCGTCGAAGCGCGCCTGGGTTTTTGGGGCCGGCAAGTCGGAGCTGTCGGTGCCGGTTCATTCACGGCTTGCCGTGAATACGGCGGAGGCGGCCATCGCCGCCGCGATACTCGGCGTTGGATTGGTGCGTGTGCTGTCTTACCAAGTTGCCGACGCGATACGTGACAATGCACTGAGCGTGGTGCTCGACACATTTGAGTCGGCGCCATTGCCGATCCACCTCGTGCATAAAGGACAAGCGCCCCTGCCGTTGAAGTTGCGGGCTTTTCTCGACTTTGTGACGCCGCGATTACGCGCTCGCACCTCGCGCGAACTTACGGCGTGAACGCATCGAGATCAAGATCGAGAATCATACCGTCCAGTCGAGAATCACCTTGCCGCTTTCGCCCGACAGCATCGTGGCGAATGCCTGCTGATAATCGTCCACCGCAAAGCGGTGCGTGAGAATCGGCGATAGATCGAGCCCGCTTTGCAGCATCGCGACCATCTTGTACCAGGTCTCGAACATTTCGCGGCCGTAGATCCCTTTGATCTCCAGCCCCTTAAAGATAACTTGAGTCCAGTCGATGGCGGTCTGCGACGGAGGAATGCCGAGCAGTGCAATCTTGCCGCCATGATTCATCGCTTCAAGCATGCTGGTAAAGGCGCTTGGCACGCCCGACATTTCGAGGCCCACGTCAAAACCTTCGGTCATATGCAGGTCGGCCATCACGTCCGGCAACGATTCCCGCAAGACGTTCACCGCGCGTGTCGCGCCCATCTTGCTTGCCAGTTCCAGGCGGTAATCGTTGACATCGGTAATCACGACATTGCGCGCGCCGACGTGTTTCGCAATCGCCACTGCCATGATGCCGATCGGCCCCGCTCCGGTAATCAGCACGTCCTCGCCAACCAGATTGAACGACAGTGCGGTGTGGGTGGCATTGCCGAACGGGTCGAAGATGGCGGCTAGGTCATCAGAGATTTCAGGCGGGATCTTGAACGCGTTAAACGCGGGGATCACCAGAAACTCCGCGAACGCGCCCGCGCGATTCACGCCCACGCCGACCGTATTGCGGCACAGATGCCGACGCCCGGCGCGACAGTTGCGACAGAAGCCGCAGGTGATATGTCCTTCGCCCGAGACACGATCGCCGATCTCGAAGCCGCGCACCTCCTGGCCCATGCCGACGATCTCGCCGACATATTCGTGCCCGACATGCATGGGTACGGGGATGGTTTTTTGCGCCCACTCGTCCCATTTCCAAATGTGGATATCGGTACCGCAGATTGCCGTGCGCGTGATACGTATCATCACATCGTTGTGGCCGATTTCGGGCTTGGGCACATCCGTCAAGGTTAGGCCCGGTGCGCGTTCGAGTTTTGCCAGTGCTTTCACGGTTGTGTCTCCTCAGAGGATGCCAAGCGAGCGGCCGACGCGCGCGAAGGCGTCGACGGCGAGGTCGATCTGCTCGGGCGTGTGGGCTGCACTCATTTGCGTGCGGATGCGCGCGCGTCCTTTTGGCACCACGGGGAACGAGAAACCGATCACGTAGACGCCTTCTTGCAACAGTGCATCGGCCATGCGCGATGCCAGCTGTGCATCGCCGAGCATCACCGGAATAATCGGATGTTCGCCGGGAACTAGCGTGAAGCCGAGTGCGCTCATGGCCGTGCGAAAGCGCACGCCGTTTTCTCTCACGCGCTGCCGTAAGGCTGCGCCTTCGTCGCTGGCCAGCAACTCGAGCACCTTGAGGGTGGCCGCTGCGATGCTCGGCGCCAGCGTGTTCGAAAACAGATAGGGCCGCGAACGTTGCCGCAGCAAGTCGATCACTTCTTGGCGCGCCGCGACATAGCCGCCCGAAGCACCACCCAAGGCTTTGCCTAACGTACCCGTGATGATATCGACGCGCGACAGCACGCCGCAATGCTCGGGTGTGCCGCGCCCCTGCTCGCCGATAAAACCAACCGCATGCGAATCGTCGACCATCACCAGCGCGCCGTAACGGTCGGCCAGATCGCAGATGCCGGCGAGGTCGGCGATGATGCCGTCCATCGAAAATACCCCGTCGGTCGCGATCAGCTTGAAGCGCGCGCCGGCCGCGTCGGCTTCGCGCAAGCGCGCTTCGAGGTCGGCCAAATCGTTGTTTTTGTAGCGATAGCGTTTCGCCTTGGACAAACGCACGCCATCGATAATGCTCGCGTGATTGAGTTCGTCGCTGATAATCGCGTCGGATTCATCGAGCAAGGTTTCGAACAGGCCGCCGTTGGCGTCGAAACAGCTGGAGTACAGAATGCAGTCGTCGGTCTGCAAAAACGCCGCGATGGCCTGTTCCAGTTCCTTGTGAACCGTTTGCGTACCGCAAATAAAGCGCACCGACGCCATGCCGAAGCCGTCACGGTCGAGACCATGTTTGGCGGCTTCAATCAGGCGCGCGTCATCGGCCAGACCGAGATAATTGTTCGCGCAGAAGTTCAGCACATGCATGCCGTCGGCGAGGCGCACATCCGCCGATTGCGGACTGGCGATAACGCGCTCGGACTTGTAGAAGCCATCGGCGCGAATCTGCTCGAGCGTGCCGCGCAGATGAGTGAGGTAACGGTCTCGCATGAAACGGATTCCTGAAAGAGGCGGCGCCGGCCGCATGTTATAGTGGTTCGACAATTTTTAGTGGAATGTATCGATATATCGAACGTAAATCCTGTATATCGAACAACTTTAAACGATAAGGTGGCAAATGGCAAGTTCCGGAATCCGGCGCACCGCGAAGCGTGCACCGGCTACGCCCGACCTCGTGATCGCGGCGCCGCCGCGCGTGGGCGAGCAGATTCAGCGGTTGCGCAGCGAGCGGCGCATGACGCTCGACGAGTTATCGCGGGCCGCGGGCGTGTCCAAATCGATGCTTTCCGAGATCGAGCGCGACAAGGCGAACCCGACTATCGCGGTGGCGTGGCGGCTGACCAATGCGCTTGGCGTCAGCCTCGACTATTTATTCGCGCAGCCCAAAGCACCCGAGGCGATTACCGTGGCGGGTCCGCACGAGATCCCCACGCTTAGCGGTCACGAGGGCAAGTATCAGTTGCGCGTCTGGGGCCCCATCGAGCTGGCCGGAAAATTCGAATGGTATGAATTGTTGTTGCAGCCCGGCGGCGCGCTGGTGTCGAACGCGCACGAACCGGGAACGCGTGAGCACCTGACCGTGCTGCAAGGCGCCATCGAGATCGAGGCGGCCGGCGCAACAAAACGTCTGAAGACCGCCGACACGGCGCGCTATGTGGCCGATGAGCCGCACGCGATTCGCAATGTGGGGAAGACTGACGCCCGGGCATTGTTGGTGGTGATCCACGGGTGAGGCGGGGGCTTAGCGCGCGAATGGCGTTTAATCGTCATATTGGCGTTTGACCGTCATAAAGACAGGCTCAAGCGTCACGGCGATCGGCCCCTGGACTGAAGCACTGCGGCGTTGCGGCCGATGTGGCTTAGCTAGCGCAGTCGTCGATGTATTTGGAGCTGGGCGGCTAGGTTCGAACCACTTGCCGGTACACCACCGGCGCCACGCCGACCGCCTCCCGAAAGCGATGACTGAAGTGACTGGGATTGGCGTAACCACAGCGCGCGGCGACCTGCGCCAGCGGCAATGCTGTGGTGCGTAATAGCGTGCGCGCCTGCTCGATGCGCTGCTGGGCGATCCACGCATGCGGCGGCAGGCCGAACGAGGTGCGAAACATGCGTGCCAGATGATATTCGGACAGACAGGCGACACCGGCCAGCTCGCCCAGCGTCAGCGCTTGGCTCAAATGCGCATCGATATAGTCGCGCAGGCGGCGCCGCACTGCGACCGACAGGCCGCCCTTGAGCGCCGAGCCCAGGCGGCTCACGCCTTGCGACCGCAGCAACAGGCTCAAGACCTCATGCGCGGTTTCGTTGCTACGCAACAGACCGTCAGGGTCTTCCCAGCTTTCGTTGATCAGCGACTGGCACAGCGTCGCAATGCGGCTATCTTCGAAGTAGGTACGGTCCGCCAGCGTGATTTCGCGAGGCTCGCGGTCCAATTCGCGCACGGCGCGTTGCGTGAAGTGTTCCGGCAGAAAGTACAGATGGATAAAATGCATCTGTCCACGCACCCACCAGCGCGATTCGTGGTCGCCTGGCAGGGCGCACAGCCGCGTCGGCGCGCCGTACCGCCCCGGCAGCTTCTGGCGTTCGGTCCGGTAGCCGCCATTCAGATAGCACGACAGCGTGTGGTGGCCCGGTTGCTCGTAGACGGTTTCGGTTTCCTTGGTCTCGCGAGTCCACTCGGCCAGCGCCAACTGATCGCCGAGCCAGGCGAAGCGCTCCAGCTTGGCGTCGGCGTCGCGCAGCGTGCGGCACACCGATTGCAGACCAAATGGCGTCTCGGCGGGGGCTATCACGTTGCTAGGTGGGCTCGCGTTCATGGCTCGGGCGATGGGCTTGGGCGTTGGTATGCCTTGCAGTATAGAGCGAGCGCCGCCGCATCCGCCAGCTATCCCGAAAAAGTGCGCAATCCTGGACAAGCGATGGCGATCCCGAGCGCGCACCATCGAGGGACCGAATTCCACTGTGCAAGGCTTTGCCATGAACCTCTCGCTCTACGCTGTAACCGTGCTGATCTGGGGCACGACCTGGATCGCGATCAAATGGCAGCTCGGCGTGATCCCGCCACCCGTCTCCATTGCCTGGCGCTTCTGGATTGCCGCGCTGGTGTTGTTTGCCTTGCTGCTCATCATGCGCCGGCCCATCTGGCCGCCGCGCGCGGCCTGGCGGTTTCTGATCGCGCAGGGGGTGGCGTTGTTTTGTCTCAACTTTCTGTGTTTCTACTACGCCGAGCAGGTCGTGCCGAGTGGCCTTGTCGCGGTGGTGTTTTCGATCGCACCGCTGCTGAACTCGATCAATGGTCGTTTGTTTATGGGCCGTCCGCTGCAACCGACCGTCATCGCCGGCGCGCTGCTGGGCCTGGTCGGCATCGTCTGCCTGTTTGTCCCGCAGATGGCCGGACACCTTGGCGACCACACCGTCTGGCTTGGTCTGGCGATCGCCTTTCTCGGCACCCTGTGCTTCTCGACGGGCAGTCTCTTGTCGAGCCGGATGCAGACGATGGGTCTGCACCCGCTCGTCACCAATAGCTGGGCGATGCTGATCGGCGCCAGCGTGTTGACCGTGGGTAGCGCGCTGGCTGGTTATTCGTTCGCTATCGAGCCGCATATGCGCTATCTGGGCGCGCTGGCCTATCTGGCGATATTTGGCTCGGTAGTTGGCTTCACGGCTTATCTAATGTTGGTCGGGCGGCTTGGGCCCGAGCGCGCGGCGTACTGCACCGTGCTGTTTCCGATCGTGGCGCTGGCGGCGTCGACGGTGTTCGAGGGCTATCAGTGGTCGGCTTTGGCGATGGTGGGGCTGGTATTGGTGGTGGCGGGCAATCTGGTGGCGTTTGATTTAGGGCGGCGGATTTTTGTGCGCAGGGTGAGGGCGTAGTAAGTGGGGAAAGGGCGCCGCAGCGCCCTGTGGTCGGAATTATGCGCGTATCAGATTAGACTCCTCACCGCGCCATTCGGTCCATGTTGGAGGGTGCGGATGACCAATCGGATAGGCCTTCGCATACTCGTAAAATTCCAGCAAAAACTCCAGCCTGTCTTGCCTAAAATCATCCTTGTGTGGTTTGGCGCCAGGCTCGCCGGAAATATCGTAGTCAAGCCCAAAAACTTCCTGCCGCCTAATAATTTCGTGCGCGCTAACGTTCCCCGCATTGTGCAGCATATCCCACTCCACGCAGCCGGTAGTCGAGCGTCCTCTGCCACCTTGGCAATGAATATGGAGCGTCATGCCCTTTGGTATGCTGCGCACGATTTCCAGATATCGATCGACTTGTTGCGGGCGAGGCCTGCAATGATCTGTCACAGTGATCTGGTCAAACAATCCATGGCCGTTTTCCACCAGCGTACGCTCGTCTAAGATTACTGGCTGTTCGAGCGTCACGGTACGCGGCGCTACCAAGCCTGCCTTGAAATCGGCCTTGTGGATCAACGTGACTGTGTCTTGTCGTTTCAGTTGATCAATTCGCGCATTTTGGTCCAATGCGACTTCCTCACTCGACTTACCGACGTTGGCCCAGTCGTTCGGCAGCATCCAGGTCGCCGGAAGGTCGCCCACACTGGCGTAGGATTCTTCGCGAATGGCGAGTACCAAAAACGATCCGTTGCTGAGCCGATACAGTGTTTCAACGTCGCCAGGACTGGCCAGACTCGCGCTACACGATAGATGCAAATTCTCCATGCCTGTTAGATCCAAGCCGCGGCCCTGTAGTGCAGTCAGATCGGCCGTTGAACGATATCGGTACAGACTGGTTGCGTTCGACGGATCCCGATCCAAACATAAGACGGGCGAGCCCGGGGGCCGCTGAGGCACTCGATTCAGGAGCTGGCGTCGGCCAGGTCCGGCATTTCCATTTGCGCCGCTCACACGGCGTGGACGTTGCGTCAATCCAGACAAAATATGTTCCTGCGGCGCGCTATTCGACGGTGGCGAAACGCGACCATTCTGTTCTGTATTTTTTTTTATTATTGTCATCAGCCTCGATAACGCTCCCCGAACGCCCGGCCGTGCCGCCGGTAATGCCGTGACTTCTGCGCACTATTTGGTCCCCTGGAAATTTGCGGCACTGCGCTGGTTCTGTCGGCTAGCATGAGTGACCCGCTTATGATCGCGCGGACCCATGGTCACCGCAAACAGCTATCCTTGTCTAGCGAGTTTTCCGTGCGGCGCGTTCCAGGCTTAACGCGCGACGCTCTTACGCGGTTTCGTTGTTGTCGCCGTATGCGTCTGTTCGCGCGCCATGCGCATCATGCTGCTCTCGCTCGTGCACACGGCGATGTATTCGGCGGGACTACGGCTGACGCTGATATAAGCATGACCGATACTGCTATCGAAATAGAGTGTGTCGCCGCGGTTCAATGTGATGCAGCGGCCATCAGAAAAATAGACTTCCACTTTGCCGCTCAGTATGTAGACGAACTCTTCTCCGAGATGCTGCGAGAAATCTTCTGGCCCGTTGAATTTGCGCGCGTGAATAAAGCCGCGCATCGGACTCATCTGTTTGCCGCCCGCCTGCGTGCTGAGAAACTGATAGGACACCGAATGTCCTTGATAGAGCACACCTTCGCCACTGCGCGTGACGATGGGTTCGGCCAGTGTCGACGTGGTTGCGCCCGTTTCCGAGAAGAGTGCCGCCAAGTCGAGGTTGAGCGCCCGGGCCAAGGCCGAGAATTTTTCGTAGCTCAGCGCTAACTGACCGCGCTCCGCGCGCGAAATGGTTGTGATCGAGATGCCGGAAAAATTGGCCACATCCAACAGCGTCCAGTTGCGCGATTTGCGCGCTGCGCGCATGCGCTTTCCCAGTAACTGACGATCGAGTGATTTCAGTGCCGGTGCATGGAGTTGTCCGGCAGGCAGGCTTGCGCCTTCAGCGTCGGGCAATGGCGCCTGCGAGGAGGACACTGAAGTCATGATGGCATCAAGGAAGGTGTTGGAGAGTTTTGATTATGCCAGTAAAGACGCCACGCATGGCTGTGCTCAATTTTTTTTGAAATAATTTGCGTATACGCGAATTTGCATATACGATAATTGTCATGTGATGAATCGAAGTTGGAAGGCGTGAACAAGGCATCGTTGGCCCTTTCTTGAGCAAAAATTAACTAAAAAATATGCAAGAAGGAGACATGAATCATGCGTGTATTCAGCGCGAGCCTTGCCACCGAAACCAACACCTTTGCGCCTATGCCCACTGGGCTCAGCGATTTTCACCAACGTGGTTACTACGCGGCTGGCGAGCACCCCGACGCCATGCAGATGTACAGCGGCCCGCTATGGGCTGCGCGTCAGCGCGGCGCCGAAAAAAACTGGACCCTGCTCGAAGGTATGGTCGCATCCGCCATGCCGGGCGGCATCACAACGCGTCATGGCTATGAAACCCTGCGCGACGAACTGCTGGGCGACTTGCGTGCCGCGTTGCCCGTCGATATGGTGTTGCTTGGCATGCATGGCGCGATGGTAGCCGATGGTTACGACGATTGCGAAGGCGATTTGCTGACGCGTGTGCGTGAGCTCGCCGGCTCGAATGCGGTGATCGGAGCGACACTCGATCCGCATTGCCATCTCTCCGAGGCCATGGTTGCCCAGGCGGATATGCTGATTTGCTGGAAAGAATATCCTCACACAGACATTCTTGAGCGCGCCCTTGAGCTGGTCGATCTTTGCGTGGCGTACAAGCAGAGCGGCGTGCGACCGGTCGCACGCGTGGTGGATACCGGCATGATCTCGCAGATTCATACCAGCAGTGAACCGGCGCGCAGTATCGTCGATCGGATTCAGGCTCTGGAGGGGCATGACGGAATACTGTCTATTTCCATCGCACACGGCTTTCCGTGGGGCGATGTGCCATGCATGGGTACCAAAGTATTGGTCTACAGCGATGCCCGCGCTGACCCTGACGGTCAACGCGGGCATGCGCTGGCGCAGCGTCTGGCAGGTGAGCTTGTGTCTATGCGCGTCGCGCTCAATCCTCCTCAGCCTGAGATTGACGACGCGCTGGCTCAAGCACTCTCGGCCGACACCGGGCCGGTCGTGCTGGCCGATGGCGCTGACAATTCCGGCGGCGGTGCGCCGGGTGATTCCACGTTCATCCTGCGTCGCTTGTTCGAGCTGGGTATCGGCAATGCCTGCCTCGGACCCATGTGGGATCCGGTTGCGGTCCGGCTGGCATTTATGGCGGGACAAGGCGCGCGGCTCGCGCTGCGTGTGGGTGGCAAGATCGGCCCGGTATCGGGTGCCCCGATCGATGCAGTCTGGACCGTCAAGGCGCTGCGCGTCGACATGGTGATGACCGGACTGGGCGGCACGCCCGCGCCACTGGGCGATTGTGCACTGATCGAAAGTGCCGGCGTTGAGGTGGTTCTGACAACGCTTCGCGGCCAGGCGTTCGATGTCGATCTTTTTACGCAACTGGGCTGTAATCCGGCAGACCGCAAGTTGATTATCGTCAAATCGTCGCAGCACTTTTATGCATCGTACTCAAAGATCGCCGCTCAGATCATTTACGTGAGCGCGCCAGGCGCGGTTCCGCACGATCTCAATACCTTGCCGTATCGGCAGATTCGGCGGCCTAAGTGGCCGTTCGAAGGTTGATCGGTCGCGTTCCTGGCAAGGATTGGGGCGCAAAATGTAGGTAATGCATGGTTGTTTAAGTTGTCTCGGGAACGGTGAGGATTTTTCTAAAATTTGCGTATACGCGAATTTGCATATATGCTAATTTTAAAGCGGCTCAATGCGACAGTTTGAATGGTGTCGGTCCGATGCCGTTCAAATCCATAAAGTTATGGGTAACTAATAATTTTGTGGGCATGGCCAGGTGATCCAAATGCAGAACAATCTATCTGTCCAATGTCAATGTTGGACAAAGAACAAAGAGATAGGCATGAGAGCGAACTTGATGTACGGACAACCGAAGATGCCTACACGCCGTATGGTGGGGCTGGGATTTGTGATTGTGTTGCACGCGGCGCTGATCTACGCGCTGCTGACGGGGTTGGCCACCAAGGTGGTGGAGGTGATTCAGCGGCCGATCGAGACCAAGATCATCGAGGAGGTGAAGCCGCCGCCTCCACCGCCGGCCATCCCATTGCCGCCGCCGCCCAAACTCACGGCTCCGCCGCCGCCCTTTATTCCGCCGCCGGAGGTGCCGGTTGCAACGCCGCCGGCACAGGACGCAATCGTCACGCGCTCGACCACGCCAGCGCCTTCGGCGCCCGCGGCGCCTGCCGAAGCGCCCGTCATTGCAGCACCACAGCATGCAAACGTGGGCGTCGTATGCCCGAACTCCGCACAGGTGCGCGCATCGATCCGCTACCCACGGGAAGCGCAGCGCGACAACCTCACGGGCGACGTGCTGATCGAGTTCACGGTGGGTATCGACGGCGCGATCAAGGACCTGCAGGTTACGCAATCGGCAGCACCGGTGCTGGACCGTGCCGCGGAAAACGCGGTACGCCAGTTCAATTGCGCGGCGCAGGGCCATGAGGTCCGGGTCCAGGTGCCATTTTCTTTCAAGCTGGATTGAACCGCTTTGACCGAGGCCGCTCTGCTGGGCCGGATAGACCTACATCAAACATCATTGAACAAATGGAGACAGACATGTTGAAACGTTCCAGAGCGGCTGCCGTGATGGCCAGCCTATTGATCGGCGTTGCCGCCACCCCTCAAATTCTGTCCGCGCAGCCTGCGCCGACGAGTGCGGCCATGCCGGCTGGCGCCTCGGTGTCGATTCCGGCTGCGCCGGCGACCCTCCCGGCATTGGACACCACGGAGAAAGTCGCCAATCCCTACGGTCTGGACGCATTGTGGAAAGGCGGCGACTTGGTGGCGCGCGGCACGCTGTTGATTCTCGCCATCATGTCGATGGGGAGCTGGTACATCATGGTCTCGAAGCTTATCGAGCAGGCTCGCATGCTGCGCCGGGCGAAGCTTGCGAATGCGCGTTTCTGGAAGGCGGGCAGTTTGCGCGAAGGCACGGCTCAACTCGAGATGGACAGCCCGTTCCGTTTTATCGCCGAGAGCGGCTTGGAGGCTCAGGAGCATCACGAAGGCGTTCTGCTCGAAAAAGTTGACTTGAATACGTGGAGCTCGGTTGCCATCGAACGCGCGGTGACGGGGGTGTCAAGCCGCCTGCAAGACGGCCTCGCATTTCTCGGCACGGTCGGCTCCACAGCGCCGTTCGTCGGTCTGTTCGGCACCGTGTGGGGCATCTATCACGCACTGACGGCGATCGGCATCGCCGGACAGGCATCGATCGACAAGGTCGCCGGACCCGTCGGCGAAGCGTTGATCATGACGGCCATCGGCCTTGCTGTGGCGGTTCCCGCTGTGCTCGGCTACAACTGGCTGGTGCGGCGCAACAAGGCCGTGATGGAACGAGTGCGCGGCTTCAGCGCGGAACTGCACACGGTAATCCTCAGCAGCAAGACGGCAAGTGCGCGAGTTGCGCCGTCAGTCGCACGAGTCGGGTGAGCCATGGGCATGAACGTGGGGCAGGGTTCGGACGACGATCACGACGAGGTGATGTCGTCGATCAATACAACGCCGCTGGTGGACGTCATGCTCGTCTTGCTGATCATCTTTCTGATCACGATTCCGGTGGTGTCGCACACGGTGCCGGTTGAACTGCCGAAGGAGACGATCCGGCCGCTGCAAACGGCGCCGCGCAACGTGATCCTGTCGGTGAGTCGCGATGGCGACGTGTACTGGAACCAGACGTTGGTGCCGGACAACGTGACGCTGCTCGCGCGGCTCAAGACCGTCTCGGTGCAGACCCCGCAACCCGAAGTGCATATCCGCGGCGACTTGAACGCACGCTATGCCTCGGTGGGCAAGGTGGTGGTCGCATGCCAGCGCGCGGGGATTGCGAAAGTGGCGTTCATCACCGAGCCGCCGCCACGCGGGTAGGCCGGTGGGTCGGTGGGTGGGTGAGCGATACGAGATGGCAATGCCAATCAGTGAGTAGCAGAAACAGGGGGATGCGCGATGGCAATGACGATGCCCGGTGGTGGTGACGAGCCTGATGTAATGGTCGAAATCAACACTACACCGTTGATCGATGTGATGTTGGTGTTGCTGATTATGTTGATCTTGACGATTCCGATTCAGACGCACGCGGTGAAGCTGAACATGCCGGTCGGCACGCCGCCGGCACCGCTCAAGCCACCGGAAGTGGTGCAAATCGATGTGGATTTTGACGGCACGATTTCGTGGAACGGCGTGGTCGTACCGGATCGACCGGCGCTCGAGGCAAAGCTCGCGGCGGTGGCGGCCGAGCCGGATCAAGCGGAATTGCATGTGCGGCCGAATCGTCAAGTCGCATACCGGAGCGTGGCCGAGGTGATGGCGTCGGCGCAACGTCTCGGTGTGACGAAGATCGGCCTGATCGGCAACGAACAGTTCATGCAGTAAGGCTAAGCCCGCAACCACGCGGGATACCCAAAAATCAAAAAATTGCAGTACTGGAGGAGACAATGTTGAAAACAAATAAGAAAACGAGTGGCATAAGGAGTTGCAATGCTCGCGCCGCGACACCGCCGTTTTGCCGTTGCAAGCTTTACTACGCGCTGCTATGCGTCGGGCCGGTTCTGGGCATGGTATCGCTAGGCGTGCAGGCGCAGCAGAGCCCGCAAACACAGGCACAAACTCAAACTCAAGCGCAAACCGCAACGCCGACCGAAGCGCAATCCGCTTCGCCTGACGCTGCAGCTAAGCCGAACAAGCAGCAGACATCAACCCAAACAACGCCCGCCGCGCAAAACGGCGACACCACCCTGAATACGGTCGTGGTCACCGCCAATCGTCGGCGTGAGCCGGCGCGTGAAGTCCCGATGCAAGTCAATGTGCTGTCGACCGATCAGTTGCAGAAAGCGGGCGCTACATCGATGGCCGATTATTTGCCGTCGCAGCCGGGGGTCGATTACAACAGTAGCGGCGGCTCCGGCCAGGGGCAAATCAGCATCCGCGGTGTGACCACGGGGATTCAGACTGGGCCGACGGTCGGTGTCTATGTCGATAACATTCCGTTCGGTTCGAGCACGCTTTATGGGTTAGGGGCCGTTACGGCGCTCGATATGGGCTTGCTGGATCTGAATCACATCGAGATTCTGCGCGGACCCCAGGGCACACTGTATGGCGCGGGCGCGATGGGTGGTCTGTTGAAGTATGTGACGAATGAGCCGGATTCGGAGGCGTTCTACGGCTCGGTCGGCACAGGATTCTCGGTGACCGAGCACGGTGGCTTGAACAACACCACGAACGCGGTCGTGAACATACCAATCAAAGAGGATGTGGCCGCGTTGCGCATCTCGGCCTTCAACGACCATGACGCGGGATACGTCACTGCCGTGGGCCCTCAGGCGCAACAACGCCTGGATCGGGGCGATACGACCGGTGCACGTGCATCGCTACAGGTCACCCCGACGAATCAGTTGACGGTACGCCTTACCGCAACCGTGCAGGACATCAACCGCAACGGCAGCAATTATGTCGATTACGGCCCCAACGGGCAACCGGTCGAAGGCGATCTGACGCGTCGGCTGTACGCGCCGGAGAACTTTCATCAAAGCACCCAGCTCTACTCCTCGGATGTCGAATACGACTTCGGTTGGGCGCGTTTGAATGCTATCTCGGCCTATTCGTCGTTTGGCAACAGCTCCGTATCCGATACGACGGCTGAGTTCCAACCGATCTTTGCTGCGCAAGGTCTGGATTTTAGCTCGGTCGAGGTGCCGAGCATTTCGAACACCAACAAATTCACCCAGGAATTTCGCCTGACCTCGGCGGCAAATCAGCGCCTTGAATGGTTGGCGGGACTTTACTATACCAACGAGCACTCCAGCCTTCTTGAAGACTTTCAGAGCACATTGCCCAATGGCGCTCCAGGGCCGAATCTGGAACAAACCAATATCTTAAGCACATATAAGGAATATGCGGCGTATGGCAGCCTAACCTTCCATTTGACACCGCGCCTGGCGCTAACCGCCGGCATCCGGGATGCGTATAACGACCAGACGGTCTCGCAAACCTTAAGCGGGCTACTGGTGGGGCCCACCAGTACCACGCCGGGAAGCTCGTCCGACACGAGCAAGACCTATCTGCTCACGGCAAGCTACAAGCTGACCGACGACAGCAACGTATACGTTCGCGCGGCAAGCGGCTACCGCCCGGGCGGCCCCAATGTGCTGCTGGACAATGTCGTGACCCATCAGCCGCTGCCCGGCTCGCCGTTTTTTCAGCCCGACACGTCGTGGACCTATGAGGCGGGCTACAAAGCGGACTTGCTGAACAAGCACCTGTCGCTCGCAGCCACGGTCTATGACATACGCTGGAATAACATCCAGCAACTTATCTCGGTGCAAGGCTTCAACCAAGTGGTTAACGGCGGCAAGGCCGAGATCAAAGGGCTAGAGTTGTCGAGCACATATCGCCCGACCAATTCCTGGAATTTTGGCGCCAACCTGTCGCTCATCGATGCCCGTATGACCGAAGGCGATGCGCTCGCCGGCTCGGTGGCGGGCGATCGTCTGCCGAACACGGCCAAAGCTGCCGCCACGCTGTCCGGCAACTACCTGTTCAATGTCGCGGGCTATCGGGCCTATGCGGGCGTGGACGAGCGCTTCGTCGGCATGCGGCATGCGGGCTTCCCCGGCAACCAGGGCAACCCGGACTACATACTGCCAGGCTATGCGCTCACCGATTTGCAGGCGGGCGTTGACCTCAAGAAGGCCACGCTGTCGTTCTTTGTGCGCAATCTGTTCGACCGCCGCGCCCTGCTTGCCGCACTGACCAATGGGGTGCCCTTGGGCGCTCCGGCCCTGGTGAGTGTGGTGCCGCCGCGCACGATCGGCTTGACTCTGAACGTGCCCTTCTGAGTGTGTGATGCGTCCTCGGGCGTCGTGCAGCCTATGCCGCGCCCTCAACCGCTTTTGGAGAGCATTCCCATGCCCCCTCGCTTTGTATCGCCTCCGGCCTCGACGTCGACGGTGTGTCTACCCCCCACTAGCGGGACACGGATGAAAGTTGGTGTGATTGCCTGGTACGGATTGCTGGTGCTGATCATCGCCTCTGTTTTCGGTTCGATGGACCGGCAGATCCTGGTGCTTCTGGGCGAACCCATGCGCCGGTCGATGCACATGTCCGACACCGGCTTCGGACTTTTGCAGGGCGCCGGCATTACCCTGTTTGCCGGCGCTGCGGCCGTTCCACTGGGCTGGCTGGCAGATCGTTTCGGCCGGCGCGCGGTGCTGGCGATGTGCGTGCTGATTTGGTCCATGGCGACGGCCGCCTGCGGTTTCGCTCAGGATTTCACCACGCTGTTCGCGGCGGCGGCAGGTCTGGGGCTGGGCGAAGCTGGATTGACGCCGATCGTTTTCGGCTTGATTCCCGACATCATGCCCGAACACCGGCGTGCGCTTGCCAACAGCATTTATTCGCTGGCGGGGGCGCTAGGCGGTGGCCTGGGTATGGCCGCGAGCGGCGGGCTGGTGCACAGCATGGACGCTATCCGTCCGCTATTGCCGAGCACCCTGCAGGGCTTCGAGGTGTGGCGTCTGGCCTTTCTGGCGGTGGCGATGCCGGGGCCGGTAGTGGCTCTGCTGATTCTGTTGATCCGGATGCATCCGCGACGGGCCAGCCAGCAGGTTCTCGGCGCGGGGCGCGGGGCGTACCAGTCGCAACATGACATGAGCAGTTATTTGCGCACGCACCGAAATACGCTGGTCAGCATCTTCGTCGGCATAGGATTGGCTTCGCTTGGATTGGCCGCCACCGGCATCTGGCTGCCCGTGATCGCCGCGCGCCGCTTTGGCGCCACGCCTGCGCAGATCGGCGCGCACATTGGCGCGGCGTTCGTGATCGGCATTCTGGCAGGTGCGGCGGTGGGCGCCTTGAGCGTTCGTTTGTTGCACTCTCGCCTGCGAGAAGCCACGCCGATGCGTGTGATCTCGCTCGGCGCAATCGGCGCGGCCCTCGCTTTCCTGCCTTTGCTGCACCTGCGCAGTGTCAATGAGCTTTACTTGATTTGCTGCTTGCAGTGCGTGTCGCTGACCGCCGGCACGGTGCTCGTGCCGACCATCATGCAAGACATCACGCCGGTTGCGCTGCGCTCACGCGCCATCGCCCTCGGCAGCGTTGCGATCATCGGGCTTTCCTCACTGAGCCCAGTGCTTGTGGGTGTCTTGTCCGACGCATTCGCAAGCATCTCGCAGGCTTTGCCGGTCGCCGTCACCATCGTCGGGACTTGCAGTTTGCTGCTGGCTTCGGCGCTGTTCTATGGGACCGAGAAGTCCTTTGTACGAACCGTTAAAGCGCTCCACCCGGAAGCGGAATTGTGAAGCGCGCTTGCCGTCAGTTTTGATTATTAACCTATAAACGCAAAAGGTTCTCATGAGTAATTCCAACCCGGTTGACCAGGAGCGCGCAACACGATCCATTGAGGCGACCTTCGACGATCTGTTTCACACGGTTAACCGTAGCGACGCGCCTGGTTTAGTGGTCGGCGTAGCGCAGCGCGGCAAAAATCTGTACCGGCGTGGCTTCGGCCTTGCCAGCGTCGAATTTGGCCTGGCCAATACGCCGTGGACGCGCATGCGTATCGGCTCGACCAGCAAGCATTTCACTTGCCTCGCGATATTGTTGCTGGCCGAAGAGGGCAAACTCGATATCGACGCCAGTGTGCGCGCCTATATGCCGGAGCTGCCCCCGCTAAAAGCAGAACCGACGCTGCGCCAATTGATGAGCCATACCGGCGGCCATCGCTGCCACCTGGACCTGGGTTTCGTGGCCAGCGGCATGGCGATTCGACCGAAGGGCGTCGCGTTGCGCACGCAACTGCATCAAACCGAGGCGAATTTTGCGCCCGGCGAGAAGATGATCTACAACAACGGTGGCTACCATCTGCTTTCGCTGTTGATCGAACGCACCAGCGGTATGCCCTTCGAGCAGTTTTTGAAGGAACGCATCTTTACGCCACTGTCGATGGTGGATACGGCTTCCGTTCGCAGCGATTTCGACATGCATCGCGGCACGGCGGCGCTCCATGTCGCGCTGCCCGATGGCGCTTGGCGGCGCGGCATGTTTCCGAGCGAGGAGGTGCTGGGCGAAGGGGGAATTGTTTCAACCATCGACGACATGTTGGTCTGGTTGGCACACCTGCGCGGACAAAAAATCGTTGGCAGCGAGTCGAGCTGGCAGCAAATGCTGAAGCCGGCGCAGCTCAGCAGCGGTCTCGTGACACCTTATGCACTGGGTCTTTACCGCCATCAGTACCGCGGCATCGAGATCATCCACCATAGCGGTGGCGTGATCGGCGGCACCTGTCAGATGTTGACGGTTCCCAGCCATGGGCTCGACATCATCATCATAGCCAATGGCGCCATGGTCGATGTGCGGGATCTGGCGCATCAGATCGTCGACACCGTGGTAGGCGAAGCCGCGTTGGGTCCCGCTGAACTCACGGCGGCAAGTGAACGATTCAAGCCGATGCTCGGCGCTCGCTATTACGCTCGCTCGTCGGGCAACGTGATCGGTTTTAGCGATATCGAGGGCAAGCTTGGCCTGTCGGTGTTCAACTATATACCGACACCCCTGCACGATGACGGCGCCACACTGCGGCTGGGCGTTGAGGATGTAGCTGTGGGCCCCTTTGTGATCGACACCGCCGAATTGGCCGTGGAGGGTGCTGCTCCCGCTTCATTGACGGTTGCCGAAGGAGGACGAGCCGAGCAATTCGAGCGCCTGCCGGAAACTGCGCCCAGCGCCGCCGAGCTAGGGGCTGCGATAGCCGGCCCATATCGCTCGCTCGATCTGGCCGCCGATGCCTATATCGAGTTCGATGGCGAGCGTTTGAAGCTGCGGATTTTCGGTCAGTACGGCATCAACGACACGACACTGATCCCGCTCTCCGCGGAGGTCTACAGCCTGCAGCTCGACGATGTACATTTCCCGTTGAAATTTTTGCTTAGCATTGAGCGCGGCCGGGACCACGTGACAGGCTTTCGCATCAACACGCTACGTACGCGTCACCTCCGTTTCGAAAGGCTGCCTGACTAAGGTCGTGCAGCGTCCCTTCCCAAACACGTTTGCCGAGAGATCATATGAAAATTTTTGTGGCCCAACTCCTGACGGAATCCAACACATTCGCGCCAGCCCCGACCGGCCTTGGCGGTTTTGAAGAGTACGGCATTTACAGAGGCGACGCCAGTGTGAAGGCGGCCGAATCGACCGGCGACAGTTTGCACTTTATCCGCACGATGCTGGAGGCGGATGGTCATGAAATGATCGAGAGCGTGTGTGCATTCGCCCAACCGTCCGGTCGTACGGTGCGAAGCGTCTACGAGGATTTGCGCGAGCAGATCCTGGCCGACCTGCAAGCTGCACTGCCTATCGACGCTGTGCAACTTTGGTTGCACGGCGCGATGGCCGCCGACGGCTATGACGATTGCGAAGGTGACCTGTTGGCGCGCATCCGTGCGCTTGTCGGGCCAGCTGTGCCGGTAGGTGTGGAGCTGGATTTGCATTGCCACTTTACCGAGCTGATGCGTCGCTCAGCCGATATCATCGTCGGCTACAAGGAATATCCTCACACGGATAGTCTGGAGCGCGCGCGCGAACTGTATCTTCTGCTGATAGACACGGTGGCCGGCAAAGTGCGACCGACCACGGCAGTGTTCGATTGCAAGATGGTCGGCTTGTGGCATACGACGAAGGAACCGATGCAGTCCTTCGTCAAGCGTATGCAGTCGTTCGAAGGGCGCGACGGAGTGCTGTCCGTGTCGCTCGGTCACGGCTTTCCTTGGGGCGATGTGCCGGAGTCCGGCGCCAAATTGTGGGTGGTGACCGACAACGACCCCGTTAAGGCGCAGGTATTGGCCCAGCAGCTCGGCGGCGAATTCTGGGAAATGCGTGAGCAGACCGGCGCCAACGAACTCGAACTCGATGCCGCGCTGGATTGTGCGTTGAGCGTGGACGGCGGTCCCGTGGTGCTCGCCGACGTGGCCGACAATCCCGGCGGCGGCGCGCCCGGCGACAGCACCTTTATCCTGCAGCGTCTGATCGAGCGCCGCATTGGCAATACCGTGATCGGGTCATTTTGGGACCTCGGCGCGATCCAGATTTGCAAAGACGCCGGAGTCGGCGCCACCATCGATCTGCGCGTCGGCGGCAAATGCGGACCCAGCTCGGGCACACCCGTCGATTTGCGGGTCATCGTACGCGCCGTGGTTGACGAACATGTACAGCATGCGCTGGATCATCGGGAGCCGCTTGGCACTTCCGTTTGGGTCGAGGCCGAAAATGGTCTGCATCTGGTGCTGGCTTCGAGGCGTACCCAGCTATTTGGCACCAGCGCATTTACCGGCCTCGGCCTGACCCTGGCCGACAAGAAGCTCATCGTAGTCAAATCGACGCAACATTTCCATGCCGACTTTGCGCCGATCGCCAAAGCTGTGGTGTATGCCTCCACGCCCGGCGCCTTGTGCCCCGATTTCGCGCGTATCGATTACAAGTTGCGCGACCTTAACTACTGGCCGCGGGTGAGCAATCCGCATCTCGCGACATTGAGTTCGGCGCAAGGATAATTCAAATATGTCAAACGAAATAAAGCGCTATCAAACCAATACTCGCATGAGCCAGGTCGTGGTCGCCAACGGCTACGTGCATCTTGCAGGTCAGATTCCCGATGTCGAGAATGCATCGGTGACGGCGCAGACCCAAAACGTTCTGGAACGCGTCGATCTATTGCTGGCATCAGTGGGGGTCGACAAGACCCGGCTTATCGCCGCGACGCTTTGGCTCAGCGACGTGAAGCACTTTGCTGAGTTCAATCGGGTCTGGGACGCCTGGGTGCCGGAAGGTCACGCGCCGACACGCGCCTGTGTACAGTCGTTATTAATGAAGCCCGGCTGCGATGTCGAAGTGGCTGTGCTGGCGCTGGCGAGAAGCGATTTATAGGATGCCTGCAATGAAATTTGACACGGTCGTGCTGGGCGCCGGTATTGTGGGTGTATCTGTTGCGATTCATTTAAGCAAGCGCGGCCGCTCGGTCGCACTTGTGGATTTGAAGGAGCCCGGCCGGGAAACATCGTTTGGCAATGCTGGGCTGATCCAGCGCGAAGGCGTCTATCCGTACGCCTTCCCGCGTGGATTGGGGGCGCTCTTGCGTTACGCGCGTAACACCTCGCCCGACGTTCGATATCACGCCGCGGCGCTGCCCGGGCTCGCCCCGTTTCTATGGCGCTATTGGCGCAATTCGCATCCGGCGCGGCACGCCGCGATTGCTCGTTCCTATGCGACCTTGATCGAACACTGCGTGACCGAGCATCGGGCACTGGCGCTCGATGCCGGCGCAAGCGGGTTGCTGCGCGCCTCCGGCTGGATCAAGATCTTTAGAACCAGCGCCATGCAGGACCAGGAAGCGAAGCTGGCAGAGCAATGGCATAGTGAATTCGGTGTCGAATTCGAGTCACTCGATGCCCGGCGCTTAAGGCAGGCCGAACCGGATCTGGACGAATCATTGCTGGGCGGGTTGCGCTATACCGCGTCCGAATCGGTGAGCGATCCGGGCGCACTGGTAACCCGCTATGCACAATATTTCGAAAGCCTGGGCGGGCGGTTTTTCTTAGGCGATGCCGCCACACTGCGAGACGGGTGGACTGTCGAAACGCGGGAAGGGCCGATTGAAGCCGCGTCGGCTGTGGTCGCGATGGGGCCCTGGTCGACGACAATCACCTCGCGGCTCGGTTACCGATTGCCGATGGCCGTTAAGCGCGGCTATCACATGCACTACGATGCGAAATCGGCAGCGCGCCTGAACCATCCCGTACTCGACGTCGAAAATGGCTATCTGATCGCACCGATGGCCCGCGGTATTCGACTGACCACCGGTATCGAACTCGCGCATCTCGACGCACCCAAAACGCCGGTACAACTAAATGCTGTCGAACCATGCGCGCGCAAACTGTTCCCTTTAGGCGAGCGCATCGACGACGAACCCTGGATGGGGCGACGACCCTGCACGCCTGACATGCTGCCGATTATCGGCCCTGCGAAACGCCACAAGGGTCTGTGGTTCGCGTTTGGCCACTCGCACCATGGGCTGACACTGGGCGCGGTCACCGGGCGTCTGCTTGCGGAAATGATGACGGGAGAGCCGTGTGTTGCCGATCCGTATCCGTTTCGAGTCGATCGATTTTTGGGGTGAATTGTGGCGGTCGGCAATCGTGGCCATAGTCCTGATTTTCTAAGTTACCCACTAACATTTTATTTTAGTGGGTAACCGACAGCTAAATAATTAACCGCGAATACCCAATACCATTGTCCTTGTGAACCTTAATCTGCGTTGCAATACGTTCCTTCAGGCCTTCCACGTGGCTGATCACGCCGATCATTTTTCCGCTAGCGTTGAGCGTATCGAGCGCCTCAAGGGCAACTTCCAAGGTGTCGCCGTCGAGTGTGCCGAAACCTTCGTCGAGGAATAGCGAGTCGATAGAGGTCTTATGGCTCACTAGGTCGGAAAGGGCCAGCGCCAAGGCCAGACTGACCAGGAAGCTCTCGCCGCCGGAAAGCGTGCGGGTATCGCGGCGGGTGTCGCCTTGCCAACTATCGACAATTTCCAGTTCCAACTCACCGCTTGTTTTGCGCTGTAACAGATAGCGGGCGTGCAGTCGGCTGAGGTGACGGTTAGCCAGGTTGAGTAAGTGATCGAGGGTCAAGCCTTGCGCGAATTTGCGGAATTTATCACCTTTGGCTGAGCCAATGAGTCCGTCCAAGCGTTGCCAAATATCGACCTCGGCGGCTTGTTCATTGAGTGCGACAAACAGTGCCTGCTGGTTCAGACGGCTTTGTTCGTCGCGAGTTAGCAGTGCGCGCTGCGCGCCGAGTTGCTCGCTCAGTATTCGGCGCTGAGTTTCCAGCGCGGCTAACTGTGTCTCGAGTTCGGCTAAGGTTGCCGCAGTGGCAGCCTGCGTCTGCAAGAGGCTAAATTTTTCACGAACGGATTGCAGCACGGCCTCGGCTTGCTGCTTTGCTTGTTGAAGTTGCTCCTTCAATTGCAGCAGCCGGTGACGCTCGTCTGCCGTGAGCAGCGCCGCGAGAAATAGCGTGAGGTCGCTAAAGGGGCTGGCGAGGAGTGCGGCCTGCCACGTTGTGGATGCGTGATCCAAGGCCTGCTGCTGCGCGGTCAGACCGCTGGCGAGTTGGGCCAACCTACCTTGCAGCGACGCGAGGGCTTGCGTCAGGTTGGCTACCTCGTTGGCGCAGCGTATCAGGGCTGCCTCCGGATCGGAGGCGGCGGCCGGCAGACTTGCGTTGTCAGCCGCTTCGGTTGAGGTCGCGCCCAGCGCTTGCCATCGATCTTCCCACTGTTCGACTTGTCCATGCGCGGCTTCACACACACTGTGTTGGCGAGTCAGGGTCTCTGTCATCTGTTGCCGACGGCGCTGGGTGTTTTGCCAATCGGTCCATTCTTGCTCGCGTTCGAGCAACCAGGCAGCAGGGTCTGCGGGGAGGGCCGGGAGCGTAAAGCCGCTCGCGTGTAAGGTGCCGCTGAGATGGCTATCCAGTTCGCCCAGATCCTGCTGGCGCTTTTGCACCATCTGCTGCAATTCGGCCTGCCGTTCCTGACCGGCTTGAAGGGCCTGTTTCAACAGGTTTATCTTGCCTCTGATGGCTTGCGACACCTGCGTGTTGTCATAGACCAACTGGCGGGTCTGATTCAGCGCCAATTCTCCCTGATCGGCGGCTTGCAGTATCTGAGCCAGGCGGGCGACGGTTTGCTCGGCGGCTTGGCTTCGGGCCTGCAAGTTGGCGGCATGCTGCCAGTCATCGACGGCCAGCGGGGCGATCGATTGAAATTGGGCGATTTGCGCGAGCCATTCCGTTTGGCCGTGCGCGATCTCCTGCTCTATTTTGCTTTGCTGCGCTTGCCATTCGGCTTGCGTCGCGCGGCAGGCGGCTTGGTCGTTAGCGGCTTTTTGGCCTTGAGCGAGGAGCGTTTCCAGTGCTGTCTGCTTTTCCTTCAATGCAATTTCGGTCGCCGAAACATCGAGTGCTTGATACGCGGCAATCGCCGGGTGCTCGGGGGAACCGCACAGTGGACAGGCTTCCCCAGCTTGCAGGCGTTGACGATGGACTTCCAGGCTCCGTATGCGTTGTTCCTGCTCCAATAATTTCTGTTTGTCAGAAACTTGGGCCTGCAATTCTCTATAGCGTTGGCGCAACTCATTCCGTAGCGTTTCCTGCGCTTCGATTTTGGCCAGACCCTGCTGCATATGGGCTGCTAGCTTTGCGCGCTGGGCGCCGAGATCGCGCTGGCGCGTGGCGAGTGCTTCCAGCTGTTGCCAGCGGCTCAAGCTTGCTTGCTCTTGTTGCCAATGATGGCGCAGTTCGGTCAGGGTTTGCCCACCGAGTCGCTGGGCCTGCTCGGTCTGCATTTTTTGCAGTGTGGCGCTTGAGGCGGCGGCAACTTTCTCGGCGGCGTCGAGCGCGAGCGTTTGCGCAGCGAGGTCGCTGCTGCGTTCGGTTTGTTGCAGCTTGAGTTGCTGCTGAGCGTTTTGCTGTACGGCAATGTCGTCTTGCATCCGTTGGCGCTGTTCGAATTGCTGACGCCAGACGCCAAGGTGTTCGCCCAATGCTGCGCGCTGTGCATGCGCCGCGAAGAAATCATCGATCTGCTGAGCTTCTTGCTTGAGCCCTTGCCATTGCGTTTTTACTTGCTCTGCAATTTGACGCGCTAGAACACGGGCGATCAGATGCTGCTCGCGGTGCGTGCGCTTTACGTTTTCATGTTCTGCGCTTAAGGTGACCAACTCGCCGCGGATTTGCACGATGGTCGTTTCTGCCTGCTGCCAGCTTTGATACAGCGGTCTGATCGCTTCTGCCGGTTCACTGTTGACTAGGCGGTGCAGATCCGAGGCAGAGGCTTCCTGTGCCGTGTTGGCTTGGGCCAAGCGGATTTCGGCCGCCTTTAAATCCTGCTCTGTCTGGCCGAGATCCAAGCGCCATTGGCGTTGAGTCTGGGCGGTCTGATACTGGCTTTGAACTTCGGCCAATTGGGCATCGAGGCGAATCACTTCGCTATGCATAGCTTCACGCTGCTCGGCACTCAGCAACTCCATACCCTCAGCGCGAGCCTTGAGTTGAGCCAGTTGCTGCGTGCTCTCACGCGAGCGCTCAAAGACGTTCTTGGAAATTTCACCGTAGATCTCAGTGCCGGTGAGCTCCTCCAACAACTCGGCACGCTCATTGGCCTTGGCATCGAGAAATGCTGCAAAGCCACCTTGGGCGAGCAGCATTGATTTGGTAAAGCGAGGGAAATCGAGGCCGGTAATGGCTTCGATGTGCTTCAGTTTGTCGTTGCTCTGCGTGCTGAGAATGCTGCCGTCAGCGGCGGCGAGTTCGACCTTCGGTTGCTGCAGAGCGCCATCGGCCTTGTCACGGGCGCGGCGCTGGCTCCAAAAGGCGCGATAAGCTTTTCCTTTGACTTCAAACTCGACTTCGGCCAAGCAGTCGGCTGTATGCCGGGTCATGATGTCATTGGCCGTGGCGGAAATATTCTTTAGGCGCGGTGTCTCGTGATAAAGAGCCAGGCAGATGGCATCGAGCAGCGTGGACTTGCCGGCGCCGGTCGGACCGGTAATGGCAAACAGGCAATTGTCGACAAACGGCGGCTTGGTGAAGTCGATATGCCATTCGCCCTTCAAGGAATTGAGATTCTTAAGCCGCAGGCTGAGTATTTTCATGCTTCACCGTCCTGCAGGCGGGTCACAATATCGCGGTAGCGTTCCGTCAGCGCGAGCGCCAAGTCGTCGGAAAGCTCCTCTTGTTGCAGGCGGCGCGCGAAGACATCGTGCGGACTGAGTTCGTCCAGCGTTTCACAGACTTCCGCGGTGAGCCGGGCGGCCGTGTTGCCGCGATCGCGGCGAATGCGCAGTACCTCCACCGGCAAGCCTTGCGTGATGATTTCAATACGTGACGGCAGATCGGCAAGATAATCGTCTTCGGTCACCGTGATCTCCATCCAGACCGGGCGCTCAGTGCTGCCGTTGGCTGCGGCGGCAACTACGGCGGCGGCCAATGCGGCTAGGTTGCCGCGCACCGACGCCAACTGCTGAAAGCGCGGTATCGGCAACGCTGTTACGGCCTTGAGCCCTTCCGAATCGAGATCGACCAGCAGCACTTCCTTTTGCTGATTAACCTCGTCGAAACTGAGCGGGATCGGCGAGCCGCAGTAACGGATATGATTTAAGCCGCCGACGCGTTGCGGGCGATGAATATGGCCGAGCGCAATGTAATCGACCGGCGGAAAGGCGGTGGTCGGGAAAGCTTCCAGCGCACCGACGTATATTTCGCGCACTGACTCGCTGGTGCTTGCGCCGACGGTGGTCAGGTGGCCGGTGGCGATAATCGGCAAGGACCGGCCCAGCTCGGCCGCCAATTGTGCGCGTTTGGCGCAGGCCATCTCAAAGACGGTGCTGTAGTGCACTTGAATCGCCGTTCGCAACGCCAATTGCTTGTCCTGGGCGCTTTGTCCTGCGTGGCTTTGGAGAACATCGCGCGAGCGGATAAAGGGAATGGCGCAGACGATACAACCGGCTTCACTCTGGCCCTCGCTACTGCGCTGAGGCAGCACCTGCACCTGAGTGGCCGGGTCATCGGCGGCCGCGACCACGGTCGCGCTCAGGCAGGCTAGCAGCGCGCTACTTTCGCTCAGTGTCGCCACCGAATCGTGGTTGCCTCCCAGCAGCAGCAGGGCGACCTTGGCCGCGTGCAGCCGCACCACCAACTGGCTGTATAACTCGCGCGCATAGCTGGGGGGTGTGCCGGTATCGAAAATATCACCGGCGATCAGTACGGCATCGACCGCGTGCTCGGTCACCTGTGCCAGCAGCCAGTCGATTAATGCCTGATGCTCGGCTTGCCGGCTCTTGCCCATGAAGTGCTGGCCAAGGTGCCAGTCGGAGGTGTGGAGGATACGCATGGGGTCGAGGGGAGGGAAAGGGGAGATTTTATGATGGAAACGGGGGCTTGGGGGCTTGGGGGCTTGGGGGCTTGGGGGCTTGGCTGGTTTGGGATGCCGACTCAAACCGGGCGAGATATCGCATTCCCATGCACGCGATGTGCGGAAGACAGGCCCCTCACCGCGCGAACAACACAATGAAAATTCTAAATGCCCCTCGGTCAGGCTATCCTGGTCTCTCGCTTCGTCAGCTCGAACGCAGTGATTTGCCGTCGTGGTACGCGTACCTGTCCCGATGTCGTTAGACACACTAGCCAAGGAACCGTCCTTGAGACGAACGTGGCCTCAGCGCGCGCGCTGCAGAAATGCGGGTATCGACACGAGGGGCTGCTGCGCTCGTTTCGCATGGTCCGTGGCATACCTGGAAATTTCCAGATATTTGCGCGCCTGAACGACGACTAGTCGACGGTACGCTGTCGACCTAATCTAGCCTTGGCGTTTCCCAGATAGCCGTCATTCGACGCTCTCGGCTAGGCGACGCTTGAGGATGCGCGAAGCGGCAATTCGCGGTTGTAGTTTGGTGGTTGACCTACGCAGGTACGCATCGGGATACCTAAAATCTCTCCTCCTCAAAAAATACATACTATCTTTTATATGTGTTAAATTGCTATTTAAAGGATAGTTAATACTCATGAAGACCACAAAATCCAAGCAACAACAAACCCAGCGCCTGATCCTGCAAGCCACGGTCGATTTGATGACCGAACACGGTTTCGACAGCGCCAGCATGAAACAGATTGCCCGCGCAGCTGGGATCGGCGATGCCACGATCTACAAATACTTCCCCACCAAGGAAAAGTTGGTGCTGGGGTATTTCGAACAATCGATCAACGATGCCATTGCCGCAACCCTCGGCACTAAGGGCTTTGCCAGTTATACGCTGCAAGAACGCTTGCAGCGCCTGGTCGACGCATTGCTGGAAATATTGTTGGGCGATCGTGAATTCGTCGCCGTCGCACGTGAGCTGGTGGGCAAGTCGCCGACGCTGATGATGGGCGACGCGCTGCCCGGCAAGCTCGCCATCAAGCAACAAGTTGTCGCCTTGCTCGATGCCGCCGAAGCGGCCGGCGGCATTGCGCCTTGCGACTTCAAGCCGCTTGTCGGCGGTCTGTTCGCGGACTATTTACTTGCAGTGATCGTGTATTGGCTCAACGACAGCTCGGACGAATTTGCCGACACGACCCGCTTGGTCGATTTGACGTTGGCGCTGCTGGTGCAAGCACTGGAGAGCGGCGTGCTCAACACCTTATCTGATCTGGCCGGATTCCTGTTGCGCAGCCAACTCGCGCGCCTGATGCAAAATGGCTCGGCCTTGCTCGACTTGGTGCAGCTTGCTCGTCCGCTCAGGCGTTAACCGACAATGACTCCCCATGGCGCGTAAGCAAAAACTCTCCACCGGCAGCCTTGCCCGGGGCACGATCACGGGCTTGGCTGTCGCGCAAGCCGGCATCGTTCATCTCGGATACCTTGCCCGCAACCGCTCCAGCGAAGCCGCATCCGAGGCGCAGCAGGCGCGGCACGAAGCCGAGTTGGGGCGAATCCTGTTTCGCGCGCTCAATCAGCTCAAGGGCACGGCATTGAAGGCTTCGCAACTGCTGAGCATGGAGGCCGGATTGCTCCCGGAAGGCGTACGCCTGCAACTGGCGCGCGGTTTCCATCAGGCCACGCCGCTCAATCGCGCACTGGTGCACAGGGTTTTCAGGCAAGAATTTTCTCGGGATGCAGAGCAGCTTTTTCAACGCTTCGACCCGCAGGCTTTTGCCGCAGCGAGCCTGGGGCAGGTACATCATGCGGAATTGCACGGCGGCGACTGCGAGGCGTTGCGGCGCCACTACGTCGACCTTGCAATGATCTCGCCGAATTTGTCGGTCGACGAATTTGAACGGGAATTGATGCCCGCACTGGCGCCGTTGCAGGCGTGGCAGATCGCGCCTTTCCGCACGTCGCGCTTCGACTTCGCAAGCCGATCGCCATACCCCGCATTTGAGGCCGCGCAGCAGCGGAAGATCGCTCGCTACATGACCGGTTTTCGTGACGAGATTCCGTATTTTGAACGGACTTACCTGGGCCTCAACCACATGCTCAAAGCGCTGGGGGCAAGGGTGTCGACCGACAATCTGTGGATCAAGCAAGGCGCATCCCAAGGTTAGCCGCAGCGGCGCGGATTATTTTTTCCCTTGGCGTCTTTCATTGCATCGCCGGGGTGGCGATGTTCAAGACATTTTCGGAGCTTACTCATGACAAACAAAGTCTTGCTGATTCCCACGCCGACGGCGGCAATTCGTGCGTCAGGATTGTCGCGCATTGATTTCGCCGATGCTTATTGCGGTCAGGCGGATCGAACCTACGTCGACGCCGAACAAGCAGCGCGCGCCGTGTTCTCCGATCCGCCCTACCCATCGACAGGTAAGTACATTGCTATGAAAGACGACAGGAGGGACTATGTCTGAGCGCAACAGTCGGCTCCACGGTTGCTGGCGCCTGGTTTCTTTTGATACTGAACTTCAGGGGACATTGGAGCGCACGCAACCGTGGGGCGCCGCGCCCAATGGATATCTTATCCTCGGTTCTGATGGGCGAATGATGACACTCATTACTGCAAAGGCGCGGGAGCCTGGAAATACAGACGAGAACCTGGCGGCACTTTTCCGTACTATGATGGCTTATACCGGTCTGTATCGTGTGGATGGTGATAGATTCATCATCAAGATTGACTCGTCTTGGAATGAAGCCTGGAGTGGTAGTGAGCAGGAGCGATTCTTCAAGCTTGTTGGAGACACGCTCGACGTCATTTCAGCCTGGATGCCGAATCCCCTAGATTCAGGAAAATCAATGGGGCGGGGTATTCTCAGTTTTAGACGCGAGTAATGTTTCCTGCACTGAGTTCGCGATCCAATCGCTATCGCTATCTTGACTGCTTGGCAATCACTCTTTTAGCCGCACGTGCCGAGTGCACGTTTTGAGCTGCATACTCTTTTCTAGAACGCGTTTTTGTAGTCGTCCCTTCGGATTTTCAACCAAAACGTGGCAAAAAGAGGGAGATACTCGGTTTTCTACAAAATCATCAATACCCTCGTTATGTTCAGGGAACATGACAACATGTATATCGCCGTCAACCGCTTCATGGTGAACCAAACATATCGGGGTCCTCAAGATGTTTCCTTCCATAGATAAAAATTCGTCAGTTGCTGTAACACAGTCTGTGGACACAGGCACAAAACGGGTAGCCGATGCGCCGCCTTCGTCGTCGAGTGTGGGCGTATCGAAGGGTCCGCTTGCGCAATCAGAGACGCCGCTCTCGCAACTGGGCCGACCTCCGGCTGGAAGTGTTGAACGGCAAGAATCCGCCACGTCGCTGCGCCATCACAATGAGAATTCAAGGGAAGCATTGTTGAAATTTCACCGTGCGATCGCGAGTCGAGATGTTGGGGCGGTGAAGGCGCTGAAAGCTGAGGGCCTGCGTCCCATCCATCTTGATGACCAGCGCAGGTACCCGCTGCAATTGCTCGACTCCCAGGCCAGTCATGAAAACCAAGCCTTGCGAAACGCATTGCTACAGTCCCGCAATCCGACCGCGCCTGCGAACTATGTCAAGCCTGAGGCATTTCACGGTACGTCATGGGGCCTGGAAATATTGAGCACCGGCGCGCTGAAGGGCGGTGTGAACGATCCCAAGGGTGGCGAATCGTCGCTTGAGGGAAAGGTCTTTTTTTCGGACCGCACGCCGGTGTCTGAACAGCACGATTTTACTCGGCCTGATTTGCGCCGAAAGGCGAGAGTCTATTCCGCCGGGTCGGGCTGGAGGTCTAGTAGCCCATCTTTGCGGGCAATGCAGCATCGTTTGACTCAGGGGATGTTGCATCCTGCTGCAGAAGAATGCCCATTGAATTTAACGGATGCCGGCGCAGTTGTCGAGATAGCCGGTGCGGATCAGGTGGAGCAGGTTCTTAAAGAGTTATTGCAGGAGAGTCTGACAAAAAAATTTCCAACGAGAGTCGCCGCAACGCCGTTGTCTGGGCTTACCGCCGAAACGATTCTTCCTCAAACCGTTGTCTTGAAGCTCAATGGCAAGATATTCGAAATGCTTGGTGGGAAAGACTTGGATGTGGCATTTCGCCGCGCCGCGCTTGGACTCAAAGATTCTCTGGAATCAGGGAAGGCACCTTACCTGGCGTTGCTCAATGGTGGACGCGTTGTCCCGATGGTTCTGGGATTTGAAAAAATCCCAGACCTGAAAACCCACGTTATCCATCAAGGTAGTAAAGGTGATGCTGCGTTCTCATATAAAGACCGTGACCACCCGCTGTCTGGTGAGGCCGGCATGGGCGGCTTGAAAGAAATCGAACTGACTGGATTAGCCGATCTCGCGACGCTTTGTCTAGGCGCCTATTTGAAGGGCATCGACTTGCCAGTCGATATCGTCATTCGTCTTAAAGCTCGTGGCCGGGATCCAGCTAGCGCCACTTATATGGCACCCGAACAACTACGGGAATTCCAGGCAATGTTGCAACGATCTGTGCAGACGTATTGGGACGGGCATCGTGTCGCATCGGAGGGCGTTTCAGCGGATGTCGCCAGCTGGCCCATTCACCAGTTACAACAGTTGAACAAGCATGTACGTGAACTTGGGCTAGGGATGGCGGCAATGATGAGTATTGAATGAACCCGGCCGAGTGCCGAGCTACCAGTTTGGTCTTGTGGGAAAAAATGACTATGTCGCCCTGAAAGGCAAAGATGTAAGTCAGAATCTGTGAAGGATACCGATCATTGCCGCAATTTGGTTGGGTGTGCTTGAACTTGAAGTCATGTCGCTCACTGTACCTGCCGCTGTCACCAGGGTCGCCCCGTTGCTGCTGAAGGTCGTGCCGCTCGCATGCGCAAAGCCGCCCGTCGCGTAAAGTACTGTTCGTTTTGACAGGTTGTATTGCGAAGTGCCGGCAATTGAGTTGTAGGTGGCAGAAGATGCTCCGCTTGATTTCATAAAGGTGTAGCCGACTGCTAGCAATACGCTTGGCTGAACTTGCCAGCCAAGCGAGGCTGCGGCGATATTGAAGTTCTCGGTACGATCGAATGCCCCGAAGTCGGCGAAAGGTCTATATTGCGCATTGCTGTAACGCACATTGGCCGTCAACGCACCAATGACGTATTGCGCCGCGGCCTGAACGATTTGTCGCGAGCCGACAAATGCCGTTTGGCCGAATAGTGGCGTCGCGGAATTGTTCTGGTTTTGATCAGACGTGCCCAACCCGCCCGCTTCGTTATTCTTGGCAAATAAATAGCCCGCGGCCACGCTGAATCCACCGCTTACGTATAGCGCCGACGCCGAGTAGGTTTGTCCGGCCGACGTATTCCCCGCGACACCGCCGAGGGCATACAGCAACTCATATTGGAAGCCGGCATAGCTTGGGCTTGCATACTTGACCGAGTTGTTAACCCAGAACGTATTGTCGTTATTGTCTGCATCGCCAGGTGTGGAGAATGCCGCACCGTAGCCGTCGGCGGTGATGGGCTGGACAAGATCCACAGTGGGGTCGTACTGACGACCGAGGGTCAACGTGCCCAAAGCGTCGCTCGACAAGCCGACGAACGCCTGCATGCCGAACTCGCTACCACCTTACGTCAGTTGTCCAGTATTAACTTCGAAGCCGTTTTCCAGCGTGAAGATTGCTTTGAGGCCACCGCCAAGGTCCTCTTGGCCCTTCAATCCCCATCGATTCGCGTCCAGGTCGCCACCCTGCATTTGGACGACAGAACCATGTCCCGCATTATTGAAATAGACTGCGGCCTCATCCAGCGTACCGTAAAGCGTCACCGAGCTCTGCGCTTGTGCTTCTGACGCATGCACGATGAAACCAACGAGAAGTAACCCTAAACAAGTGCTTCTCATTGTGTCTCCCTGCTATAACGAAATGTTTGTAGATTGGATGGGCGCTTGCGTGCGGCGGCTTAGTCGCAAGAGTAACTTAATCACCCGTCCGCTCGGCGCCTCCTTCGCGGACTGGGCCGGCGACCCGGTCACGCATGCCGGGCTGGGCCTGGGCAAAGGCCACGTCGCCGCGGTGCTGACGGTGGTGATCGTGGCCTTCGTCGCCTATCTAGCCGCGGCGCGACGCGACGTGCCGCACGAGGCGGCCTGAGGCGGCCTGAGGCGCGCATTTCCCTGCGAACCACCTTGCCAGTGTTACTCTCGTGCCGGCGTTACTGATCCCCACCTATCAGTGTTGGTGTTTGCCACGGCCACTGGCGGGTTTAACCGGCTTACGTGAACCCGTCGCTGGCTTGCCGGCGGGTTGGCTGCGTGGCTTTTGGACGCTGAATGGGTTAGCGCTGGACAAGGGGGCGCCTGGACCCGCGGTCACAACGCGTTGCGCCGCAGGCGTGCGTTTGTTTTCGCTACTTGGCGGGCGCGGCTTTTTACCGAGCGCCTGCAGGGGGCTCGGTGCGGCTTGCGACACTTTGGGCTTCTTAGGTTTTTTGGGTTTCTTGATAATCTCGCCCGTCGTGCTGGTTTGCGGCACGCGGTGCTCGGCTTCAAACCCCGGCTCTTCCTGACGAGGCAAGGTTTGCCGGATCAGCGCTTCAATCGCGGCCAGTTGCGGCGCTTCATCGGCACACACGAGGGACACCGCCACGCCGCTGGCGCCCGCGCGGCCGGTACGGCCAATGCGGTGCACATAGTCTTGCGCTACGATCGGCAGATCCACGTTGATTACCAGCGGCAGGTCGTCGATATCCAGCCCGCGCGCAGCCACATCGGTGGCGACCAGCATCCGTACTTCGCCCGTCTTGAAGCGTTCCAGCGCACGCTGGCGCGCGGGTTGCGGTTTGTCGCCGTGGATAGTGTCGACCGCATAGCCTGCTTCATCCAGCATGGCCGCCAGGAAGTCCACGCCAATGCGGGTTTTGACGAACACCAGCGCGTGCTCCCAGTTGTTCTCAGCCACCAGGTGCATGAAGAGCTCAGGCTTGTTCCTTTTATCCACCGGCACCACCCACTGCTTGATCTTGCTGACCGTGGAATTGGGCGGGCTGACGCTGATATTGATCGGGCCGCGCAGAATGCCCGCCGCCATGGCTCGGATATCGTCGGTAAACGTAGCGGAGAATAGCAGGGTCTGGCGCTGAGCAGGCAAGGCGGCAAAGACGGCGTTCAGTTCGCGCTCAAAACCCAGGTCCAGCATGCGGTCGGCTTCATCCAGCACCAGCGTTTGTACTTGATCAAACTGCACGGCGTTCTGGCGGTTAAGATCGAGCAAACGGCCCGGCGTGGCAACCAGCACGTCCACGCCTTTACGCAAGGTCATCATCTGCGGGTTGATACTCACACCGCCGTAAGCAGCCAGAAATCGTAAGTCGAGGCCTTTGCCATACTCGATAAAGCTGTGCAGCACTTGTTCAGCCAGTTCCCGCGTGGGCACCAGCACCAGGACGCGCGCCCGGTTGCTCGACACCGCCGGGCCGTGCTGCACCAGCCGTTGCAACAGCGGCAGGGCAAATCCCGCCGTTTTGCCAGTTCCGGTCTGTGCCGCCGCCATGACGTCCTTGCCGCTGAGCACGGCAGGAATCGCCTTGGCCTGCACCGGCGTGGGCGTCTGGTAATTGAGATCCTGCAAATTGCGCAGCAAGGGATCGATCAGGCCAAGGGAGGCAAAAGACATGGACGTATTCCGGACTTAAACCGTGATTCTAACGGTTATCGCGTTGATCGCCCGGCGCGCAGCAATGTCAAAGAGATCGACGCGGATTAACTCAAGCAATGAGCTTCTCGTCCCCGGCGGCTTGCTCGCGCATGCGACGGGCTTCGTCGCGCAGGAACTGCTGGTAATCGTCCAGATCGCCGTCGAAGGGCTCGACGCCCCCCTTGGTGACGAGCCAGAACTCGTCACATACCGCGCGCAGCAGCGACCGGTCGTGGCTGACCAGCATCACTGTGCCTTCGAATTCGTTGAGTGCCATGCCTAGCGCTTCGCGGGTGGCCAGGTCGAGGTGGTTGGTCGGCTCGTCGAGCAGCAGCAGGTTGGGGCGCTGCCACACGATCATGCACAACACGAGCCGCGCTTTTTCGCCACCGCTCATCGTGCCGACCGGCTGATGGACCATGTTGCCACTGAAGTTGAACGTGCCGAGGAAGGTGCGAAGCGATTGTTCAGTGCCACTCTGGCCGGGGGAGCGCATGTTCGCCGGCGTGTCCTTGGCGAGGCGGATCATGTGTTCCATCGGCGTGTCGAGAGGGCGCAGCACGTCGAGTTCCTGCTGTGCGAAGTAACCGATGTTCAGGCTTTTGCCTTCGCTGATTTCGCCGGCAATCGGCGCCAGCTCGTGCGCCAATGTCTTCACCAGCGTGGACTTGCCCTGGCCGTTGGCGCCGAGAATGCCGATGCGCTGCCCGGCCAGCACGGATCGGTTGATGCCCTGCACGATGACCGTCGGCGGCGTGTCCGGCGGTGCGTCGGTCGGCGCCGGGTAGCCGAAGCTCGCGTCCAGCATCGACAACAGCGGGTTCGGTACGTTGAGCGGCTCCTTGAACTCGAAGGTGAACTCTGCGTCGGCAAGCACGGGGGCGATCTTCTCCATGCGTTCGAGCGCCTTGACCCGGCTCTGCGCCTGCTTCGCCTTCGAGGCCGTGGCCTTGAAACGGTCGATGAATTTCTGCAGGTGGGCGATCTTGTCCGCCTGCTTGGCCATCGAGGCCTGTTGCAACAGCATCTGTTCAGCGCGCATGTCTTCGAATTTGCTGTAGTTGCCGCCGTAACGCACAAGCTTGGCATTATCGACGTGCACCGTCACCTGCGTCACCGCATCGAGGAATTCGCGATCGTGGCTGATCACGACCATGGTTCCTTCATAGCGCTTGAGCCAGGCTTCCAGCCAGACTAGTGCGTCGAGGTCCAGGTGATTGGTCGGCTCGTCGAGCAACAGCAAATCGGACGGGCACATGAGGGCACGCGCGAGCTGCAGTCGCATGCGCCAGCCGCCGGAGAAACTGTTGACCGGCTGGCTAAGCTGCGCAGCACTGAAGCCCAGGCCCTGGATCAGCGCTTGGGCACGCGCGGGGGCATCATGCGCACCGGCGTCGTGCAGCGCCATGTAGGCGTGCGCCATGAGCATGCCATCGTAGCTGGCCTCAGCGGCAGCTACTTCGGCCTGCGCGGCCAGCAATACGGTGTCGCCCTCGACGACGAAGTCGGTCGCACTCTGCTCGGTCTCCGGCATATCCTGCGCGACCTGGCCCATCTTCCACGCAGCGGGAATCGAGAATTCGCCGCCATCTTCGTGCAACGTGCCGTTAAGAAGGCCGAAGAAGGACGATTTGCCGGCGCCATTACGGCCTACAAGGCCAATCTTTTCGCCGGGGGTGAAGGTGACGGACGCGCTATCGAGTACGACATTGACGCCGCGGCGCAGTGTGACATTACGGACGGAAATCATAAGGGTTACTCCGGGGGGGACTGGCATGATAGCCGACCGGACGGGCAGGAGTGTCTTTTTTCTGGCCGCACGAGTGAAGAGCCGCTTGTGCTGTGCCGCGCCCACCGGCCAGAAAGCGACGCAGGTACTGGCGCACCGGGCGTTTCGTATTGGGGTGAGAAGCCGACGGTGAGGGTTTTGTTAGTGTGCATTAACTTCCGTTTTGCCAAACGCCCCCAAACCGACCCCAAACCTGGCCAGAAAATTGCAGATATTCGATCGTTCGCGCTCAGGCGGCTGGCCCAAACCGAATCGCTCAATCAAATCCCGAAGCCTTGCTGCAAAAGAGCAACCTGTTTTTGGTCTTGCGCAGCTACGACACGCGCCGAGCCATTTCGAGTGCGCTTTTGAGTTCGATGATGCGTAACATCGCTATCGTCGCGCATGTCGAGGTGTCCGGTAGGCTTCATACTCTGGTCTGCGAGGTGAAATCCAGCGGCCAGCCGCGTCACGTCAGGTTGGCCCTGTTACAACTACGTGACTTCGTGGCGAGTCAAGCAAAGGAAGCCGCCCCCATCTTCAGCGCTCCCTATCTGTCGCCTGAAGCTCAGGCAATGTGTCGCGAGCAAGAAGTTGGCTATCTTGACCTCGAAGGCTATGCGCGGCTGATCTTCGGCCGCACATTGGCTCGCCCCGTACGGCCGTACAGGCACACACTATTTTTACGTTGACGACGCAGGGCTTGAAAAACTGCGCTTGGGCTTAAAACTGTCGCCCGCCTCGAGAGGGGAGAACGTGACTGTGACCTTGCTCACGGACCTAGGTGTATTCCGCGATGCAGTGGAGCCGGCTCCCGGCATTATCTGTAGCAATCCTATTCAGACTTACCTGGATCTTGCCGCTGCCGGCGAGCGGGGGCGGCAAGCTGCCGATTATCTGCGACAAGAAAGATTGACATGGAAGAAATGACTCCAGGTGAGCCACAGTTCGCCGCCGACTACGACGATCGCACGACTGCGGCCGTCAAAACGGTGCTGATCGAAATCGGCCAAATCCTAGGACGCTTCAATGGCAAATTCGCCATTGTCGGTGGTGCGGTGCCCTGGCTATTGCTCGGCAACGAGGAGATGCCGCACGTCGGCACGCTTGACGTCGACCTCGGCTTGGATGCGCAGGCCTTGGGCGACGGCGAATATGCCACGTTGATCGAAGCGCCACAAGGTCACGGCTACCAGCGGCGTCGTGAGCTTCGGCGTTTTCAGTTGGTTCGTCAAATCCTCACAAAGGATGTGCTTGGAGATCGCAGCCCAGAGCAGTGGCAACAGGACGTTTTCGGTCAGGTCGATGCTTGGCTGCGTTCACTTGGTTTGAGGTGCTGTTTTCGGCTTAAATTAATTGCAAACGAAAAGACGGTGATCTCTACTATTGAGCGATATATACATTCGATAGGTATCGAAAAGGAGGCTCAAATGTCATCTACCGCTAAGCTTTTCATCACTGGACGCAATCAAGCCGTACGGTTGCCCAGGGAATTCCGATTTGCGGGAGCCAAGGTCTTCGTTCGTCGCAACCCGGCAACGGGTGAGGTCGTTATATCGCCTAAGCCAACATCTTGGGAGGGGGTTTTCTCGCTTGCCAATCGCACCGACATCCCTGCCGATTTCCTGGCCGATCGCGAAGACCTCCGTGCAGAAGGTAGGAACATATAGAATTGCTTTACGGCTTGGCGCGCAAGGTGCATTCAGCCGCTTTTGCAAATCTTCAACGCGAATTTTTACTTCGCGTTGAAGTGTTTTCCTGGGATGGCGAGGCAGCAACCGTGGGCTGAACTGCGTCGATTGCTTTGGTCAGCGACTCGTGATTTTGGGCTTGTCGGCCATTACCGACATTGGGGTGGGCTGGTTTCTACGTCGGTAATGTGGCGGATTGCTGACAGTGGCGGCGTCGAGCAGCCGGATGGCAGCCTTCCGAATTAGCGAACTCACACTCCCGACCCGAAAGCGACATGCGCTTTGGCCAACTGAGTGACCGCTTTTTAGCTGATCGCAGTTGCTAAATTCCTCTTCGGATGGTTGTACCCAACAGCATCAGCGCGAAAAAGACCTTCATTTCAATAATACTTGAAATATTAAAATGAATGAAGTATCGTTCGATCCATGGACTCAAATCTCGTTGTACGCGCCCTGAGCGCGCTCGCCCATGAATCGCGACTTGCGATCTTCCGCTTATTGGTCGTCGCAGGCCCGGACGGTATAGCCGCCGGTGAAATCGCGCAGCAACTTGGACTTTCCCCGTCAAGCCTGTCGTTCCATCTGAAAGATTTGTCGCATGCAGGCTTAGTGAAGCCGCGACAGGATGGACGTTTCGTTATCTATACGGCGAACTTTGACGCCATGACGAGCCTGATCGGTTTCCTGACGGAGAACTGCTGCGCTGGCGCGACCTGTGCCGCGAGCGAACTTCCCAACTGCTGCGGAGATACACCATGAAGCGCATGCACATCCATGTCGCGGTCGAAGACCTCAACCACAGCATTCGGTTTTATAACGCCATGTTCGGCAACGTCGAGCCCACGGTTCTTAAGCGCGATTACTGCAAATGGGAGCTGACCGATCCTGCCGTCAATTTCGCCATTTCGCAGCGCGGCGCGAAACCGGGCGTCGACCATATCGGCATTCAGGTTGAAACCGACGCGGAGTTGGCTGAGATGAATGCGCGCTTCGCCTCGGCGAAGCTGCCGGTACAAGCGCAAACAGGAACGACCTGTTGCTATGCCAAGTCGGATAAGGCGTGGGCGATCGATCCGCAGGGTGTCGCGTGGGAGACGTTCAGAACCCTCGACGCCGCGCCGGTCTACGGCGAATCCCGAGACCAATCCCAAGAACACGCGCCATCAACGGCGGCATGCTGCTTGCCGCCTGAATCGATCGCGACTATTCGGAGCCGCATGTGAGCGATAAATCGTACTCCATTCTAATTCTCTGCACGGGCAACAGCGCCCGCAGCATCATGGCCGAGGTGTTGTTCAACGTCTTGGGAAAAGGCAAGTTTCGGGCGTACAGCGCCGGTAGCCATCCCTCTGGCGCGGTTAATCCGTTTGCAGTTGAGCGATGCGAAGCGCTCGGCTACGACACGGCGGGCCTGCGTAGCAAGAGCTGGGATGAGTTTGCTGCGCCAGACGCTCCGCACATGGATTTTGTTATTACGGTCTGCGATCAGGCGGCGGGCGAAGTCTGTCCGATCTGGCCGGGCAAACCGATGACGGCGCATTGGGGCTTTGAAGATCCTGCTGCATTCGAGGGCAGCGAGGAAGACAAGCGTAAGGTATTCAGCAAGATCTATCGGCAGATCATGAACCGCGTGAGCCAGTTCGTGAACCTGCCGTTGCACGTGCTTGACCACAACGCGATGCAGCGTGAAATGCGCGCCATCGGAGAGAAGTCCGTTGAGGAATCCAATGAGCAGCGCTAATACAGTAATAGTCGGCACACGGCCGGCGATCGGATTTTTCGAGCGTTACTTGACGGTCTGGGTTGCTCTTTGCATTGTGGCTGGCATCTTGCTCGGACAGGCGCTTCCCCAGCTCTTCCAGGCGATCGGTCGCATGGAAGTGGCGCAGGTCAATCTCCCGATCGGCGTGCTTATCTGGGTGATGATCATCCCGATGCTGGTCAAGATCGATTTTGCGGCAATGACTCAAGTCAAGAGCCAGTGGCGCGGCATCGGCGTCACCTTGTTTGTGAACTGGTTCGTCAAGCCGTTCTCGATGGCGCTGCTTGGCTGGATCTTCATCCGCCATGTATTCTCGCAATGGCTTCCCGCCGATCAGCTCGACAGCTATATCGCCGGCCTGATCCTGCTGGCCGCTGCCCCCTGTACCGCGATGGTGTTTGTCTGGTCGCAGCTTTGCAAGGGCGATCCGTATTTCACGCTGTCGCAAGTGGCGCTGAACGACTCCATCATGATCGTCGCCTTCGCTCCGCTTGTCGCGCTGCTGCTTGGCCTGTCGGCCATTACCGTGCCGTGGGATACGCTGATTACGTCAGTTGGCCTCTACATCATCATCCCGGTCATCCTTGCGCAACTGCTGCGTCGAGCGCTGATGGCGAAAGGAGAGGCACATTTTCGGAGGACCGTTGCGCACCTCGGTCCGTATTCGATCTGTGCGCTGCTCGCGACGTTGGTACTGCTTTTCGCCTTCCAAGGGCCGGCGATCATCACGGAACCTCTGGTTATCGCAATGCTTGCGGTACCGATTCTTATTCAGGTGTTTTTCAATTCCGGCCTTGCTTACCTGCTCAATCGCCAACTCGGCGTCGCGCATTGCGTCGCGGGGCCATCGAGTCTGATTGGCGCAAGCAATTTCTTCGAACTTGCAGTTGCCACGGCAATCAGCTTGTTCGGCTTCCACTCCGGCGCAGCCCTGGCTACCGTGGTCGGCGTGCTGATTGAAGTACCCGTGATGTTGCTGGTTGTCGGCATAGTCAACCGCTCGCAGCACTGGTACGAAGCTAAAAATAATCTCAAAGGACAACGCGTATGACCGTCACGATCTATCACAATCCAGATTGCGGCACGTCGCGCAACACGCTGGCTATGATCCGCAATGCCGGTATTGAGCCTGAAATCATCGAATATCTGAACGCCCCGCCAAGCCGCGATACGCTCAAGGATCTGATCGCCCGTGCCGGTCTCACGGTGCGTGCCGTACTCCGTGAAAAGGGCACGCCTTATGCCGAACTCGGCCTCGAAGACAAAACCTTGAGCGATGAGCAATTGCTTGATGCGATACAGGAACACCCGATCCTCATCAATCGCCCGCTCGTTGTTACGCCGATTGGCGTGCGCCTGTGCCGGCCGTCTGAGGTCGTTCTCGAAATACTACCCACCGAGCAAAAGGGCGCTTTTGTAAAGGAAGATGGCGAGAAGGTTATCGACAGTGACGGGCAGAGGATTCGTTGATGCCACAGGATCTTCCCAACGTCAGTGGCCTACACCTCGACACATTGAATCCGCAGAAACTCGAACCCCACGTGGTTTCACAACATGCCCCACGGATTCTGCTGCTCTACGGCTCGTTGCGCCCCACGTCATATAGTCGGTTCCTCACGCTCGAAGCCGAACGCATCCTGCGTCATTTTGGTGCTGATACCCGGATCTTCGATCCGCATGGCCTGCCGATTGCGGACAGCGTGGCCGCCGATCATCCGAAGGTCGTCGAACTGCGGAAGCTTTCGGCATGGTCCGAGGGACAGGTATGGTGCAGCCCAGAGCGCCACGGAACACTGACGGCCGTATTCAAGAACCAGATCGACTGGCTTCCACTCGAAAGCGGTGGTGTTCGTCCGACACAAGGACGCGTGCTTGCCGTGATGCAGGTCAGCGGCGGCTCGCAATCCTTCAACGCGGTGAACGCATTACGTATCCTCGGCCGGTGGATGCGCATGGTGACCATCCCCAACCAGTCTTCGGTGGCGAAGGCATATCAGGAATTCGACTCTGACGGTCGAATGAAGCCCTCCGCCTATTACGATCGTGTCGTCGATGTGATGGAAGAATTGTTCAAGTTCACGCTGCTGGTGCGCGACCGCTCGGACTACCTGACTGATCGCTACAGCGAACGCAAGGAAGCGCATCAGGAACTAGCGACGACGTTGGCGGCTGCCGCGATGAGTCAGGAAGTTGTGACCACCCATGCAGACACCGACGACTGCGAAACGGAGTGACGGCGACGCCGCTCGAGGCCCTGTCGTAACATGGGCGCTCGCAGTCGCGCAACTTGTCTCTTGGGGCTCGATCTATTACGCCTTCTTTTCTCGATCAGCCGCGACGCGCCACGTGAAGAGGATACGAATCGCAAGGCTGCGCAGAAAGACGCGAATGCGATGGCGACGCAGCGCGCGCTGCGCACACCCACTTTTTGGGCTCTCGCAGTGTGCTTTACGGCCTACTATGCGACGTTTGCCGCGCTGACATTTCACCTTGTGCCGCTCATGGCCGAGCGACGGGTATCGCCGGTGCTGATGCTTACCACTATGGCCGCGATCGGTCCGGCACAGGTCCTTGCGCGCGTACTGTGGCCGATAGTTCACATCCATAAAATTTGGAACCAGAGGCTGCCGGCGGCTAATCGAAAAGCGTCGCATTGGTAAACCTAAGCGGTCATCGGCCAGTGTGTGGAATCGGGGCGATCATGACCGGAAACCGGACGCCGAGGCCTCGGTACCTTTCGATGTACGGTTTCATTGCGTCTGAACGCGTACTTCGACCCCTCGCCGACATTTCGCCCAATGGAAGTACTGCGAGACTACACCCCGATTAACGTCTTCGGCTCCAGGTACGACTCCAGGCCAAGCATGCCGTACTCGCGGCCGACCCCTGACTGCTTAAATCCACCGAACGGCGCCAAAGGATCGTGCTGTAGCGTGTTAATCATCACTCGCCCGGCCTGCAACCTTGCCGCCACGGCCTTTGCTCGCGCAGGGTTCGATGACATAACGTAGGCATGCAGACCGAATAGCGTTTCGTTAGCCATGTCGATCGCTTCCTCGTCGTCGTTATATGTCAGGATGGACAGAACGGGGCCGAAGATTTCCTCCCGGGCGATGGTCATCTCACTGCGCACATCGGCAAATACCGTCGGCTTGACGAAATAGCCCTGCTCCAGCCCGGCGGGATGCCCCTCGCCACCCGCGATAAGGGTAGCGCCCTCGGCGAGACCGAGCCTGATGTAGCGCTGAATGCGTTCATATTGATTGTGATTGGCCAGAGGACCAATCACGGTCGTTGGGTCTTTAGGGTCACCCACTTTCATCTGCGCCACAGCCTCTTTCACGGCCCCTATGACTTCTGCCAAGCGCCGCTCAGGCACCAATAGACGGCTTCCGGAGATACATGCCTGCCCGTTATTCATGAAAGCCGCATTGAGCGCGAGAGGGACGGCCCTTGTCAGGTCTGCATCGTCCAGCAGGATGGTCGGGGATTTTCCACCCAAAGCCAAGTGGACACGCTTCATGGTCTCGGTCGCCGCGCGCTGGATGATTTTACCCACTGCGGTGGAGCCGGTGAACGAAATCTTGGCAACATCCAGATGCGTGCTCAATTCTGCGCCGACTACGTCGCCGCGCCCAGTAACAATATTGACGACGCCCGCCGGCAAGCCTGCTGCATGGATCGCTTCCGTCACGATCCTGTTCTGTATCGGGCTCAGCTCACTCGGCTTGATCACCGTCGTACAACCTGCGGCTATGGCCATTGCCAATTTGCTGCAGATCGAACCAGCCGTGCTGTTCCACGGCGTGATGAGGGCGGCAACGCCAATCGGTTCCATGAGCACGGTTGACGTGCCCATGACACGGGTGAAGTCATAAGCTTCCAGCGTCAGTGCTGCGTCAAGAAATGATTGCGCCGCGAAATGGGAGATCCAGGTGGCTCGTGAAAAAGGTGCGCCATATTCTTCAGTCGTCGCATCGCGCAGCGTATCGCTGCATGCCACAACGGCAGCATGCAGCCGCTTCAGCATGGCGACGCGATCGGCGACTGTTGTTTGCGCAAATGACGATAAGGCTTTCTTGGCCGCCGCGATGGCGCGACGCGTATCCTCCGCATCGGCGAGGGTGGCACGTGCGAGGGGCCTTTCGGTGGTCGGGTTGACGATGTCGATGGTCTCGGTACCGTGTGGTGTGACGAAGGCGCCGTCGATATAGATCTGATGGATGGTTTGCATGATCGCTCCTAAGTTTGCCCGGACTATCCGAAGCCATGCACACAGCGTACGTCGGCAGAATTGATCTGATAAGATAGATAAAAGTTGATGTTTTATTGCGATTATTAGGACAATGCAAAAATCCGGTCTAGTCGGCCTGGAGGCCGCACTCGCTGTCGCTCGATGCCACAGTGTTGATTTGCACGGAATCCTGACCCACAGGTCTTAGTGGGTCAGATTTGGATGCAAATTAACATGCTTTATCGCTTAGTCGCCAATTTCTGGCACATCTCTGTCATCCACGCCCGTACCCATTCCCGGTTTTCCTCATTCAGTGATTCGAGCATAACGGTGATATCCGCGACTTGGTCTGGTAAGCGGTGGGACGTGGAGCGCACGAGTTCGTCAAGTGCAACGCCCAGTATGTCGGCTATTTCCAGGAGGCGCGCCAGCGGCGGAAGCGTGGCGCCACGCTCGAAGCGACTAATGGTCTCCTGTTCGACGCCGAGACGCTCTGCCATCTGTTCCTGCGTCAAACCTTTGGCCAAACGCTTACTGGCCAGCAGTCGGCCTAATCGTTTTGCGAACTCATCTTCCCGGCGAGACATATCCAATCCACATTCGTTGTTGTTTAACCACACGAATAGTGGAATGCGCACTATAAAAGCGTAACAACATAGAATCTCAATAAACCACATGTAATGTGGTTAAATCGCTCAACAGCCAAGTGCAGTCGGCCTGTCTGCACTTGTGACAATAAATTCGAGGATTTCAGGTGCCGAATACCCCATCACCGCCGCAAAAACGGCGCCGCGACGTCGAGGTATGAATTGGAAGAAATGCGCTTGTTTTCTTACAAAATACTTTCAGGCGAAATCACTAGCCGTATGCATTCCGAACTCAACAATCCTGCGCTTGTTGTGGGAATGGACCATTTCAGTAAAGCAGATGTTGCCGCAGCGGCAGTGGCTTTAATGAAAGCGGATGACTTTACAGATGATATCGAATCGCTCTACGTCGTCCAGGGTAGAGTTTTCGATGGCGAAGAAATCTGCTGGGACGAATCTCGGAAATGGCTGGTTCGCCGAGTCGGCCTGAACACAAATAGCTTCTCGGCGACTTTCCCGAACTATCCAGGCGACAGACCCGAATGTACGGTCGAGGTACTGGCACGGCTCGACGAGCAGCGCACCGAGTCCTCACAGAGTCTTGAGTTTTACGTGGCAAGTCTGTTTTTGCATCTCTGCATACCTGATGAAATTCCAGATGTTCGGTGTGACGAAATACTATGGACAGGACTGCGAAATAATGATGTCGCGCCAATGACTATCGCTTGCGGTTGCGGCAGCGACTCAGAGGTTCGCCACTTGCGACCTGGCGTAACAGTCAGCAGCCAAAGCATCACGAAACCATTTTCCCAACCGCCACATTAAATAAAAATATTTCGACACATGAAAAAAATTATCGCTTCGCTATTCATGCTGCTGTCATTTGCAGCAAAGGCTGGGACTTTTAGCTGCGTAATGAATGCAAACTCTGAAATACAAAATCAAAAATGCAGCAATTTGATTGTTCATGAGGTCACAGATTACTTTACGAGGGTTTATCCATCATCAAAATTCGACATTGTGATTGTCGCAAATTATTCCAAATCAGATGACGGGGTCGTTTCTGGATTTTCCCTATCCGGCGTTTCGCCAAAAGGAACCGACCGTGTTCCTGAGTCGAGATTCATAACCCAATTCATTATCAACGACAGTCAAAGAAGAACGAAATCGGAGTATATCGCTGAAGAAGAATTGGCTATTAAAGATTCAATTAGGCAGCTCATGCAATCAGTCGGCGGTAGCGATGCTTATCAGCAGGACGTTCCGCAATCCAATCAAACAATGCAGTCGCAGAAAAGCTGTCACTGGCAAGCCTTTACAAGCGAGGGCGCGATAGCCGTCGACTCGGCAGAAAATGGCCATATGGAGGAAGTTTGTAACTGAGCAGTTGATTTAAAAGCAATGCTCTGCTCGATATGGGCCATCTGAAGTTATTTACATAAAACCAAGATGTCATGACGACGAGGCGAGCACTCGTGCATCGCCTTCGCACCGAAAATTTAAGGGGAAATATGTTGTTGAATAGAAAAATACACAAATTGCTCGCGCTTTGCACGGTCGTCGGACTCAGCTTCGAACTTGCCGGCTGCGGTGGCGTGAACAGCTACCTCGCCGACAAGAGTGAGACGGTCGAGATGTATCACGTCTTCGACTTTAAAACGAATGCCGATGTCGACACTATTTCGAGTGCCGCGACGAAAGGCTTGAGCGAAAACACGGGCCGCGTGCAAGAAACGCGACCGCTGGTGATGTCGCACGACATCGCCGATACGCCGGGGCGCTTTCAATTGGTCGACATGGCGTCTATGAGCCCGCTTTTGCAGATGGCGTCCAATCAGGCCGGCGGCGGAGCGTTTCGTATGGCCAAATGCGACGGCGCGGTTTGGACATCGCATGCGGTACGCGCGACATCTGGTTACACCAACCTGAATTTGTACAGCTGCCTATATCGCTATAAGCAGGGCTATCAACTCGATATCTACGCCATTTTCCAGAAGCAATCCGGTGGCTTGAATAGCTTGGCTACGGGCCTAGCGGACCAAATGGTGGGCACGCCCGAGGAATGGGTTAACAAAACGATTCTAGACACGGTTAAGACGATACAGGTCGCAACCGGCGCGCAAGTCACTCACGTCGAAGGCCAACCCAAAATCCAGGGTCTGCCCTGGCTCGACAAATACGTTAGCCAATAAATTCGCCAACGCCTGACCGATGCCGGAGAAATATGCCTGCGACCGGTTTGCAGGTCGATGGGTGCTTGTCTCGCATCAGCAATACGTCGCAGTTATCACAAACATGACGCCGTATTTATCGATGCGGTAAGCCAACAGCCAATTTTCTAAAAAACAAGCAATCACAATGACAATCTTAAAACCACTCTCACTTCTTGCCGTTGCTGCAATCGCAGTCACGATGACAGGTTGCGCCGCCATCTCGACCGGTACGAGCCAAGTCATTTCAGTGCAGACAAAGACCGCCGACGCGAGCGTGGTCGGCGCAGCCTGCGAATTGAAGAACGACAAAGGGGACTATTTCGTCACGACGCCGGGCTTCGTAACGGTCCATCGTGCCTATGGCGATATGCGTATCAAATGCACGAAACCCGGCGAACCGGATGCGCTCGCCACGGTGAAATCCTCGACCAAAGCGATGGCGCTCGGCAACGTCCTATTTGGTGGTGTGATTGGTGCCGGTATCGATGCCGGCACCGGTGCTGCCTACGATTACCCCGCGCTGGTGACGCTGTCGTTTGGCCAAGATATCACTCTGAAGAGCACTTCTGCAGCGACCTCCACGAAGGACGCACAGCAACAGGATGCCAGCAACGCCACGCAGCCGGCGGTGGCCAAGTAAGTCGCAACGCGATAAAGATGAGCGAAAGCCATTGACGGATTTTTCTTCGTATCGAAGCCGTCAATGGCGTCTTGGCTTGAGGTGGTTGCCGCACGAGTCAACGTCACGGCTCTGCGGATATGTCTGCCACTCATTGAGCTTCTACCTACCCAGTTACAACGACTCCGCATGGCCAATCTCAATAACCAATCGCCCCTTTGCGCCGGACGCGAATATCTTCCCTTTGGCGGGCTAAAACTGATTGCTGCCGCAGCAACGGTTGTGGCGTTGGCGGGTTGCACGACGACCTATACCGTAGACGACGGTCGCAAGGTGGACGAGAAGCTCCTCGCACAAATTAGAACTTACGGCCAGGGAGCACAAGCGATTCGCCCAGCCATTGTTAAGTCTGCGGAGCTGCACGACAAGGATTGTTCGACGCAGTACGAGCTGCCTTTCGAAGCCGAGACGTCCTACGCCGTCAAAAGTGACGATGACAAGGTGGCCTGGGTGCGGGGGCTCGGCGTCGATGAACACTTGCGCGTGATTGCTTCTTCACCCGACATCGCGCTTGCGCCGGGTGACATCCTGACAGCGGTTGACAATTACGATTCCACGAACGGCATAAAAATGCTTAGACGGTTGATGGACCGGCGCGATGACGGCGACCCATTCGACGTCAAGCTGGCCTCGGGCAAAGTTGTCAAAGTAACGCCGCTTAAGGTATGCCGTGGGCATGTAGTGTTTGCGCCGCCCGGCAAGTATGCCAACAAGCAGGACTATCACTGGCTGACCATCCAACATCCCGAAGAAATTGCGACGGCTAACTTAACCTCGGACGAAGCCGAATGGCTTGTCCTCTGGAGTCAGGGACTTTCCGAGGAAGGCGGTGTCCGTATGAAGACATACACCTATGCCATGGGAAGCATCAAATTCGTCGCGGCCGTGGCAATCGGTGCCGCAACGGCCGGCGCTGGGCTTGCAGCGGGTAGCGCGGCGTCGGCGGCAGGTTCGGCACTTGGCACGTTAGCGGTGCATGTCGCCGTTGCCGAAATACCCGGAACATTGGCGCAAATCACCACCGCTGCGGCGGCAAACAAAGCTTCATTGTTCGGCGTGAACTGGGCGGCGTCCACGGCCTTTGACAAGGCCGACAAGTGGGCATTCAACAGGATGGGTCTGCTCGGCATGGACCCACGTACCGGGCTTGAACTTCAGACAAAACTTGCCCAGGCCGGAGCGACTCACAACGGATTACTGTTCGACGAGAACCGGCTTAAGCAGATGGACACGCTTGTCGCGGCGTTGCCGCCGGCTAAAAACACAAGCACGGCTACGGCCGACGTACCCGCATCGGGAGTTGAGGTAGATGCACCTATAGGCCGCGATGTGAGTGCCTCGCCGGTCGGGGCATCAACGGACGTAGCGCCTGCGACAACGCCCTCCGTAGTGGCGCCGATGCGGAGCTCAAACGCACCCGTTGCACCAGCGATTGCTACGACGCAGTAAAACCTGGGTCGACGTTTGACCCACAAGGCTGAATTTCCAGGTCGCACCGATATGAGCCTCTTTCTGTGTTTCAAATTTTAGAAAGAGAGATTTCTGTTCGGAATTAAGTAAATGAAAATTTCAAGGACCATAAATGACAGCCACCCCAACTGTTACATTGAACGCTGATGGAAGCATCCGGAAGATTTCAAGCTAGTTGTCGCCTCGACGGATAAAATTTATGCAGCCTTTTTCTCCTGGTGAGCAGGGTTTGAGGTCGTGCTGTTTGATTCAGCCCGATCGGG
>Ga0302178_10000079_pt1 | contig 88668 bp, 76 predicted proteins | sample I_Palsa_E1_3_FD_198790 | JGI IMG/M metagenome (GOLD analysis project Ga0302178, IMG submission 198790) | Peat permafrost microbial communities from Stordalen Mire near Abisko, Sweden - I_Palsa_E1_3 | ecosystem: Environmental > Terrestrial > Soil > Palsa > Peat permafrost | place: Sweden...
TGTTGATCGCAGGCAGCTATACGCCGTTTGCCCTGGTCACGTTGCACGGCCCCTGGGGTTGGTCGCTGTTCGGCGTGATCTGGGGGCTGGCGGTGTTTGGCATCGTCCAGGAATTGACCTTGGGACGCCGGACCCGCGTCATCTCGATGGTGTTGTATGTATTGATGGGCTGGCTGGCGCTGATTGCGACCCATCCCTTGCTCGCTGCCCTGCCGCCCGCGGGCATCGCCTGGCTGGTGACGGGCGGCATAGTGTACAGTGCGGGCATTTACTTTTTCATTAACGACGAACGGATACGCCATGGACACGGTATCTGGCATCTGTTCGTATTGGTCGGCAGCTTGTGCCAGTTCGTCAGTATTGTGCGTTATGTCGCCTGATGGATAGGCGCCAGGCGAACCGCATGACGAGGTCAATGACGCTACGGCGTGCTTGGCTTGGCGCCGGCGGCACGGAACTGGGCACCGGGCCGAACACCTGGGCCCGCCTATTTTAAAACTTGTTTAAAGGCTCGCAGCACCAAGCCTGAACACCTCTCAACCGAACATTCCGGGCATTCCGCCCGCCTGTTTCGCGGCTCGCCTTCAGTCAGCGGGCCTATGCCATTTTGGCACCCTCTCCATCTGCTCATGACTGGCGCCTTTGCGGCGACGGGCCGATATTAACTATTAAGAGAATTCATGTCCTTTAACGAACTTGGCCTGGCCGAACCCATTTTGCGGGCGGTGGCCGAACTAGGCTACACCATCCCGACCCCGATCCAGGTACAGGCGATTCCTGCCGTTCTGGCGGGCGGCGACTTGCTGGCCGGAGCCCAAACCGGCACCGGCAAAACCGCCGGCTTTATGCTGCCGATCCTGCATCGCCTGTCGACCGGACCCCAGGTACGCAATGCCGCCGGCGCGATCGCCATCCGCGCACTGATCCTGACTCCGACGCGCGAGCTCGCCGCGCAAGTTGAAGAAAGCGCGCGCCAATACGGTAAACACACCAAGCTGAAATCGATGGTGATGTTCGGCGGCGTGGGCATCAACCCGCAAATCGGCGATTTGCGCCGCGGCGTGGATCTGGTGGTCGCCACCCCGGGCCGCCTGCTCGATCATATGCAGCAAGGCACGATCGATCTGTCGCAGGTCAGCATCCTGGTGCTCGACGAAGCCGATCGGATGCTCGATATGGGCTTTATTCGCGACATCAAAAAGGTGCTCGCCAAGCTGCCGGCCAAGCGTCAGAACCTGCTGTTCTCGGCCACCTTCTCCGAAGAAATCAAGGATTTGGCGGACGGCCTGCTGAACGCACCGGCGATGATTGAAGTCGCGCGCCGCAATACCACGGCGGAAACCGTATCGCAGAAAGTCCATCCGGTCGATCGCGACAAAAAGCGCGAACTGCTGACCCATCTGATCAAGGAACATAACTGGTTCCAGGTGCTGGTATTCACCCGCACCAAACACGGCGCCAATCGTCTGGCTGAGCAATTGAGCAAGGACGGCATCACCTCGCTGGCGATCCACGGCAACAAGAGCCAGTCGGCGCGTACCCGGGCGCTGTCGGAGTTCAAGGACGCCACGCTGCAAGTGCTGGTTGCCACCGATATCGCGGCGCGCGGTATCGATATCGATCAATTGCCGCACGTGGTGAACTACGATTTGCCCAATGTCGCCGAAGATTATGTGCATCGTATCGGCCGCACCGGGCGTGCCGGTTCGACGGGCGAAGCGGTTTCGCTGGTGTGCGTCGACGAACACGAATTGCTGGCCGATATCGAAAAACTGATCAAACGCAAATTGCCGCGGGAAGTCATCGCAGGCTTTGAACCGGACCCAACCGCGCGAGCCCAGCCGATACAACTGCGTTCGCAAGGTGGCGGCGGTGGTGGCGGTGGTGGCGGCCGTCAACAGCAACCCAAACGCGCAGGCTCAGGCGCCTCAAACGGGGCACGGCGTGCACCCGCGGCACCCGGGGCCGGCGGCGGCCAGCCTGGACGCGGCCCGCGCCCGGCACGTAGCGGCCCAGCGCCGGCAGGCGGCCCGAGCAATGGAGCGGCACGCCGCTCCGGCGGACGTGGCCGTTAATAACCCTGTAGCAACCCTGAAGCAGCAAAGCCGGCTCGAAACAAGAGCCGGCTTAAGGTGGCAAACGGCTTAGGGCGACAAACGGCTTAGGGTGGCAAACGGCCATCAGCGTCAGGCGGGAGAAGGTTCAAGACATACGCGGGCTTAAGGCCAATAAGGCAAAAGCCCGCTCAAGCGTCGGCGCGCAAAGCGGCCCACTGTGCGGCCCAACGCGCGTCCACCTCGGCGGCATCCGCGGCAAGCGCAAAGGTAATGCCGCTTTGCAGTTGCGCATAAGTCACGCGCTGCGCTTCCACCGCTTCAACTTGCGCGGCAAAGCATGCCAGTCCAACCGCGTCGGGCAGGCGCCGGACGTGGCTTAGCTGGATCTGAAAAAAAGTCGCGTCCAGCACGCAGGTCAAAGCACCTCGTTGAGTGCGTTCGAGGTTGATCACCGCGCGCGACGACGGCCACAAGCCAAAACGCACACCATCCGGTAACGGCGCGGCCGCGGGCGGCTCGGCCACCACTTCCCCCAAGCTTAATAAAGCGGTATGGGGGCGCCCGACTTGGTCGACGCTGAGCAGCGACAACGTAAAACCCGGCAAAGCCCGCCATAACCCGCCCTCAAGTACCGCGCGCAATATCTGAGGCAAAGCCTCGAATACACCCAAGGCGCGAGCCGTTTGAAGCGGTTGGGGCGCGGTCAAACGGGCGCTCTAGCGAAAAAATACATGCTGGGTGATTTTCTGCAGCGGGTATTGCACGCTGGGTTGAATCCGGGCGGGGATTTCCAGCGGTTTCAACAACATCTTGATGCACATTTCAGCCGACAGATTACGCCGCACCAGCCCCCTGACCCGACCGGCAATCGCCAACAGGCGTGGATCGTCAGCGCCCGCTTCCGGATAACAGCTACCGAAAACATGCCGTAAGGCGATCTCGGAATCGTCGTTTTTAATTTCCATCACACGCCGGATAAGGGTGCGCAACACGGTAAAGCGGCCATGCCCCTCAAACTGGTTATAGCGCTTGAAGAATTTGAAAAAGTGCTTGTAGTGACGCACTTCGTCAGCGCGGATTTTATCGGTCAGCAGCTTCAGCACAGGCTCATCCGAGCATTTATTAATTGCTCGGTACAAGGTGGCCGTACCGGTCTCAACCACACAACGCGCCGCCATTTCGAGACCACGGGTTTTTTCGAATTCTTCGACCGTGCAGCTTTTCGAATATTCGTCGAAGAACTTGGCGAAAGCGGGATCCCAGTCGAAATCCGGCCAAACCGAATGGATGTAGGTTTTCAAGGCACGGCCGTGTTGCAATTCCTCCGGTTCCCAATGGCCGTTAAGCCAGTCGGTCACTTCGCGGTCGCCATTGAAAAAAGACGCGAGATTGCTGGTGTACAGATCGGAACCGCTTTCAATGAACGAAGAAGCGCACAGCAGAAAAAACAAATCTTCGTTGTCGACGATGCGACTGCGATCTATACGGCTGAAGTCGATGTCCTGGTAACGCCAGGGCAGGTGTGTTTGGTCTTGGGTAGCCATGTGTTAGCGGTCCGGTTATAAGGCCAACGCGTCATCGAGAAGCTGGTGCGCGCACGCCTGAAAAATTCCTCGCTGCATGGTTTGCGTCACCAACGCAAATGCGCACCAAAGCTTGAAGCGAATCGTCGGTTGCGATAACTCCTGCTGCAGTTTGGAATGGAGCGAACGGACTGTCAATTCGCTGCTAGCTTAAATAGAGTAAATAGCCTATCGGGCTATGCCCGAAGAGATCGTCCTATTGTAGACTGATCGCCGCATATTCAGTTCCATGTGGAATGCAACCATTCTGCGGCAGGCCGGCGCAAAAAACTACCGATCCGCCCCCCGAAAAGGCCCGGCTGGCGCCTGTAAGCGGCCTCTGCCCGGTTTCAGTACCCCGCCGCCAGCCCGTCGCGGCGGCTATCGCTGGCGGCAACATAGCCGCGCTCCGGATCGTTGCGGTCCAATTTCCAGATAAACTGGCCGGAGCCGAAATCCATATACGCATCGTCAATCGACTTGATGATATGACCGCGCGCTTTGAGCGCTTGCGCCGTAGCGGCATCGAAGTGGTACTCCAGATCGACGCTGAAGTCGGGATTCACCTTCCAGCGCGGCGCATCGCAAGCAGCCTGCGGCTGCTGGCGGTAATCGAGCATGCGCACCACCGTTTGCACATGACCCTGGGGCTGCATATCGCCGCCCATCACGCCAAAACTCATGACCGCTTCTTGCCGTCCGTCGACCTGCTGGGTGAGGAATGCCGGGATGATGGTATGGAACGGCCGTTTGCCGCCCTCGACCACATTGGGCGAGGCCGGGTCCATGGAGAAACCGAAGCCGCGATTTTGCAGCGCAATGCCGGTATCGGGCACCGCGATGCCCGAGCCGAAGCCCATATAGTTCGATTGGATAAAGCTGACCATCATGCCGCTCTCGTCGGCCGCGGACAGATAAATGGTACCGCCCGCCGGCGGCATGCCGAAGTCGAACTGGGTCGCACGCTGCGGGTCGATCAGTTTTGCGCGCGACGCCAGATAGGCATCGTCCAGCATTTGCTCCGGCGTCACCTCCATCGAGCGCGGGTCGGAAACATAACGATAGACGTCGGCAAACGCCAGTTTCATCGCCTCGATTTGCAGATGCTGGGACGCGACGCCATCGACCGGCAGCGCTTGCAGATCGAATTTTTCCAGGATGCCCAAGGCGATCAGGGCCGCGATACCCTGCCCGTTCGGCGGGATTTCATGCACCGTGTGGCCGCGATAGTCGCGGCCGATGGGTTCGACCCACTCGGCTTGATAACCGCGCAGGTCTTGCGCCGTCATCGCGCCGCCGCATTCACGGCTGAAAGCGGCAATCTGCTCGGCAATCTGTCCTTCGTAGAACGCGCGCGGCCCTAGCTGCGCCAGCTGGCGCAAGGTCTTGGCGTGGCCCGGGTAGGTCATTTTTTCGCCCACGTGCGGGGCTCGCCCGTGCGGCATAAAGGTCTGGGCGAAGCCGGGCAGGCCGTGCAATTCATCGATGGCGGCGGCCCATTTGTGCGCCACGATGCTGGCGATCGCGTGACCGCGCTCGGCAATCTCGATCGCCGGTTGCAGCAAATCGGCAAACGGCAAGGACCCGAAGCGTCCATGCAATGCCTCCCAGCCCGCCACCACCCCCGGCACCGTCACCGCATCCCAGCCGCGCTTGGGGTGATGCGCCACACCCTGGGTCTCGCCGTACTTGCGTTTGAAGTAATCGACATTCCACAGCGCGGGCGCGACCCCCGAAGCGTTCAAGCCGTGCAGTTTGCCGCCCGCCCACACCAAGGCGAACGCGTCGCCGCCCAAACCGCACGAAACCGGCTCGACCAAGGTCAGTACCGCGGCGGCGGCCAGCGCCGCATCGACGGCATTGCCGCCCTGCCACAACATGCGTAAGCCGGCTTGCGCCGCAAGCGGATGGGAAGTGGACACAAGATTGCGCGCAAACACCGGGCTGCGCGTCGACGGATACGGATTTTGCCAGGCAAATTGGGTCATCGCGGCACTCTGTTGGGAAGGTTACGGAATAGTAGCAATTGGCGGCAACTTGCGCCGCGCACGAGTTCCAGACAAGATACGCTATTGCCTACCGCATTGGAAACAGCTCCCTGTGATCGCCCGAGACCCCCGCCTGACCCTGAACTCACGCCAGCAAAATCTGCTGGCCTGGGTGCAACGTGACGGCTTTGTCACGGTCGAAGACGTCGCTGCTCACTTCGACGTCACCCCACAAACCATTCGGCGCGATATCAATGCGCTGGCGGAACTGAATTTGCTGCGACGTTATCACGGCGGCGCAAGCCTGCCGACCAGCGCGGAAAATGTGTCGTACACGGCGCGGCAACGCATGTTCAGCGAAGAAAAAAGCCGGATTGCCGCGCTCGCCGCGTCGCATATTCCCGATCACGCTTCGCTGTTTATCAACCTCGGGACCACTACCGAAGAAGTTGCACGGGCGCTCGCCGAACGGCGCGGTCTGAAGGTGATTACCAATAATTTGAATGTCGCCGGCGTGATGTGCGGTTATACCGATTGCGAGGTGATCGTCACGGGCGGCGTGGTGCGTCCCTGGGACCGCGGCATAGTCGGCGAAATGACGATAGACTTTATCCGGCAGTTCAAAGTGGATTTTGCGATTATCGGTATTTCCAGCATTGAAACAGACGGCACGCTGCGCGATTTCGATACCCGGGAAGTGCGGGTTGCCGAAGCCATCATCGAGAATGCGCGCACCGTATTCCTGGTCGCCGATCATTCGAAATTCGGCCGGCCCGCCTTGGTCAGGCTGGGTCATTTGTCGCAGATCGACGCACTGTTTACCGACAAAGCGCCGCCGGACAGCATGGGCGACACCTTGAACAAAGCGGGCTTGAAGATATATATCGCCGAATAAGAGTTGGCGGTTTTTTTACCGCTCTTTCCGCTGTGCGGAATTCGAAGGAATGCGCTTGCAAGCATTTCTCCGGCATGTCGAGGGACCTATCCGCATCCCTTTGCCCCTGCTCTCCGTCACTTAACGTCCCATAAGCCGCACCAATCAAGAATCATCCGATTTTCTGCGAGACCCCATAAAACCCCGCTAAGAAAAAGGCATCATGGGTCCCCGAGACCTACCGTTCACTATCATGAAAGACTGGCTCCAAAATATAAGCCGCTTAGTGCGGCAGTGGTTGACCCTGGCTCCCGACGATTTGCTGCGCGATTATATTTACCGCCGACTGTGGGCCTCGATCCTGATCAGTTCCTTCGGCGGCCAAGTCACGATGCTGGCCCTGCCGCTCACGGCGGCCGTGTTATTGCATGCCTCGCCGCTGCAGATGGGCACGCTGGTGTTCGCCGAAACGCTGCCCTTCGTTTTATTCTCGTTGCCGGCCGGCGTCTGGCTGGACCGGGTGCGCAAGCTGCCGATCTATGTGATTGGCGAAGCCGGCTTGGCGGTGGCGGTAGCCAGCGTGCCGCTCGCATGGTGGCTGGGGTGGCTCGGCATGGCATGGTTGTATGCCGTCAGCCTGGTGATCGGCACCATCTACACCATTGCCGGCAGCGCGGCGCAAATCGTCCTGACCCAGGTGGTGCCGCGTCAACGCCTGGTCGAGGCCTACGCCAAAAATGCCCTGGCCAATTCCGGCGCGACGGTAGCCGGTCCGGCGCTGGCCGGCGCCCTGATCAAGCTGATGGGAGCGCCGCTGGCATTATTGGCCGACGCGGTGCTGCTGGTGCTGTCGACCACCATTTTGCGCGGCATCGAGATTACCGAAGTGCGGCCGGTACGCGCCGACGCGCATTTCTGGCGCGACCTGAAAGCCGGCGTCCGTTTTGTCGCGAGCAAACGCCTGCTGGTTTCCCTCGCTGTCGCCGTCGGCCTGTGGCAGTTTTGCTATAACGCGGCGCTGGTGGTGCAAATTCTGTTCGCCACCCGGATCCTCGGACTCAATGCGCAAGCGGTGGGCCTGAGTTATACCGGCATGGGTCTGGGAACAATCATCGCCAGCCTGGCGGGAAACCGCATCAGCCGCCGCCTCGGTCCTGGTCCCTGCCTGGTGCTCGGGATCGCCATCTGCGGCCTGGGCTGGGCGGCACTCGCGTTGGCGCCTGTCGGTGCGGTAGGGGAAGCGGTATTTGCCTTGATGCTGGTATGTTTCAGCAGTGGCTCGGTCCTGATTTTTATTAATTTCCTGGCGCTGCGCCAAGCCGTCACGCCCGAGCCGCTACTCGGACGCATGACCAGCACCATGCGCTGGCTGATCTTGATTCCATCGGGTCCGGGCGCATTGCTCGGAGGCTGGCTCGGCGAGCATTGGGGGCTGCGCGCGGCGCTCGCCTTTGCCGGCATTGCGTCGCTGCTGCTCGCGGCGCTGGCCTGGCGCCACCCGGTGATCCGCGCCGTAAAAGTCCTGCCCAAGCTGGAGTCGCATGACGAGTGGTTGCGCGCCTGAGCCGCAGGCGGTTGTGCCTGAGCCGCAGGCGGTTGTGCTTAAGCCGCCGGCTGGTTGCGGTCAAACCAGACCGTGCCTTTGGTGCCACTCGTCCAGCGACTCCTGCGGATATTCGTCAAACTGCAAATCGCCAGGCCCAGCCTGTACTTCGACCCATGCCGGCTTATACGCCAACATGAGATCGGTGTAGGCCGGCGGCACCGGCAAAGGGGTATCGATCGCCGACGCAAACGGATGAATCAGCTCGGGCCATTCCGGGCTGAATAACCATAAAGCAGTGCCGCAATGTTTGCAGAAATGCCGCTCGGCGCTGCTGGTACGCGTGCGCGCGCCGGGGCGGCGCATCTTGGCGTGATAAATGGTGATGGCCTCGCGCCCTTTGACCTTCAGGCTATTGGCGTCGCCGCCAAGATTGATCGCGTAACCGCCGCCGCCTTGGGTTTTACGGCAGATCGAACAATAACATCGCTGATACGGGTAAGGACTGGTGCTGGACACACTGAACTGCACTGCGCCGCATTGACACGAACCTTTGAGTTTCATGGTGTTGGCTCCTGGCGGATGGGGGATGGAGGCGCCGGTCGTTATATGTCGGCCGGCTGCTGTAACTTCGTCATTTGCTGCTTGACCGCTCGCTGAGACAGGGCATCGGCCGCGGCATTTTTATGCCGGGCAATCCATTTCAGGCTGACGCCGCCCAACTGCGCCAGCAAATGCTGTACCCGCTCGCGGTAGGGCAGCAAAACCAGCGCGCCGGCACCACATGCTTTACCCACGTCGCCGATCACCACCTGACTGTCGCCATACACGATCAACGCTTGCGGCCTGACCTCCAACGCCGCTTCCAGCACGGCGATCAGTGCCAGGTATTCCGCCTGATTGCTGTCGCCGTGCCCGGCGTACGCGCAAATCTCGATGCGTTGAGCGGCGGGGCCGTGCAGCACACCGCCGATCCCGATTCGGCCGGGATTGGGGTGACTGGAGCCATCGAACCAGCCTTGCCAGGCTTCGACCTCAGACTGAGCCGCAGGGTTCTTTTGTGCCCGCATTTCGAGCTTGTGTTGCCGCCGTGCGGCACGCTGCGCCAAGGCCGCCTCCCGCGCGGCGCGGCGCGTCTGGAGCAAATCGTCGAGCGACCCGGGCGCCGCGGCCTGCAGCAGAATGTGCCGCAACGCCTGCGCCTCGGAGACCCCCGTGAGACGCGCCAGCCGCCGGCCGGCCACCCGTTCGCGGTGATAAGCCGCGGCCTGCAATTCATTTATCTGCGCCGACATTTCAAGCATAAAAAATTGACCGTCACATCGAGAAATCAAAGCAAAAAATCAGGGGCATGCCGGCGGCGCAATCCACCGCGCCGTCGGCATGCCTCGCCACCGTGTTCAGAGCCAGCGGGACAAGCCTGCGGGTAGGGCTATCGAGGACTATACACGCCTGTTTTACCGGGCGCTGGTAAATGCTTAGCATGAAATAGGGGTGGTTGGGGACGCTGCTCGAAATGCCAAGGATTCGATGATTTGCACCCTGCAGCGGCAGCTATACTGGCTAGGTTTCACTCCATCTAAAACACCACTTCGACAGGAATTTCATTATGTTCAGCATGCGCAAGCCGGGCTGCGCGTTGGCGGTCTGCCTCGCCGCCGCAACCTCGGGTGCCTACGCGGCCGACGGACACAGCATCGCCCAGAAAAACAATTGTTTTGCCTGCCACTCGATCGAGCAGAAAATTGTCGGGCCGGCGTTTAAAGCGGTGGCGAGCAAATATAAAGGCAATAGCCAGGCCGAAGCGATCCTGATGGCCAAAGTCAAATCAGGGGGAGAAGGCGTGTGGGGTTCGACACCGATGCCGGCCCAATCGCAATTAAGCGAAGCCGAGCTTAAAACCGTGGTGGATTGGGTCCTGGCGCAGTAAAGCCGCGATCGATTTGCCGTTGGCGGCTTGCAGCGGGACGCCCGGGAAAGCTTGAGACCGCTTGGGGCTCCTCCCTCGGGCCGGTGCTTGAGCCGACTTTCCCGGCGAGGCGGTATAATTACGGATTGTCCGGCCTGGCACTGTCGCCGCCGGACGCGGATGCATGGAAGGCACGGTACGCCGCCGCCTTCACCGCCCCCGGCTCATCTACCTCGCAACCACTGCGAACGGCGAATTTATGGTCAAGAAAGTCTACGTAAAAACCTTCGGCTGTCAGATGAACGAGTACGACTCCGACAAAATGGTCGACGTACTTGGTGCCAGCGAAGGACTGGTCAAAACCGACAACCCCGAGGATGCCGACGTCATCCTGTTCAATACCTGCTCGGTGCGCGAAAAAGCCCAGGAAAAGGTATTTTCCGATTTGGGCCGGGTCAAAGCGCTGAAAGAAGCCAAACCGCACCTGATGATCGGGGTCGGCGGCTGTGTCGCGAGCCAGGAAGGCGCGGCCATTGTGGCCCGCGCGCCCTATGTCGACATCGTATTTGGTCCGCAAACCTTGCACCGCCTGCCGGAAATGCTGGCCGAACGCCGCGCCTCAGGTCTGGCGCAAGTCGATATCTCGTTTCCGGAAATCGAAAAGTTCGACCACCTGCCGCCGGCGAAAGTCGACGGCCCAAGCGCCTTTGTCTCGATCATGGAAGGCTGCAGCAAGTTCTGCAGCTACTGCGTGGTGCCCTACACCCGCGGCGACGAAGTGTCGCGTCCGCTCGACGATGTGCTGACCGAGATTGCCGGGTTGGCCGACCAAGGCGTGCGCGAAGTCACGCTGCTGGGGCAGAACGTCAACGCTTATCTGGGTAATCGCGGCAGCTTCAAGGATGGCGGTGAAATCGCCGATTTCGCCACGCTCATCGAATATGTGGCCGAGATTCCGGGGATCGAGCGGATCCGCTACACCACCTCGCATCCAAAAGAATTCACCCAGCGCCTGATCGACGCCTATGCGCGCATCCCCAAGCTGGTCAGCCATTTGCATTTGCCGGTGCAGCACGGGTCGGACCGCATTTTGATGGCGATGAAACGCGGCTACTCGGTGCTCGAATACAAATCCATCGTGCGTCGCCTGCGCGCGATCCGCCCCGACCTGTCGCTGTCGACCGATGTCATCGTCGGCTTCCCCGGCGAGACCGACGACGATTTCGCCAAGCTGATGACGCTGGTCGAAGAGATGGATTACGACGCCAGCTTTTCCTTTGTCTATAGCCCGCGTCCGGGCACGCCGGCCGCCAATCTGCATGACGACACGCCGCGTGAAGTCAAGCTGGCCCGCCTGCATCGACTGCAAGCGCATATCGACGCCAATGCATTGCGCATCAGCCATGCGATGGTCGGCTCGATCCAGCGGGTACTGGTGGAAGGCGTCTCGCGCAAGGATGCCGGCGAACTATGCGGGCGCACGGATAACAACCGGGTGGTCAATTTCCCGGTGCCGCTGCATGCGCACGCGCGCCTGATCGGCCAAATGATCGAGGTTGAGGTCACGGAGGTGTTTCCGCATTCGCTGCGCGGCGCCATCGTGACGCAAGGCTCACCCCTGACCATCGACCTGATCGTCGACCACGCAGCCCCGGCTGCCCACGCTCTCGCACACTGACCTGATCGGACTCCGACTTGAAAAGTACGCCTACGCTGGAATTTAACGCGGCTCAGAACGACAACTTGCGGCTGGCCAATCTGTGCGGTCCGCTGGACGAAAATCTGCGGCAGATTGAGCAGGCGCTCGATGTCACGCTGACACGGCGCAATTACAAAATTTCAGCCAAAGGCCGCGAGGCGTCCACCGCGATTACCGCGCTGGAAAATTTCTACCAACGCGCGGCTCGCCCGCTCTCGCTCGACGACATTCAACTGGCGCTGGTTGAAGTGCGCCGGCCGAAAGCACGCAAAGCCAGCGCCGGGGTGCTGCTCGACCCCATCGCCGTGAAGCATATCGCGCTGGGCGACGACGAAGCGCCGGTGGAAGACAAGGGGCCGGAGCTGTACACGCGCCGCCCCGACCTGCGCGGCCGTACGCCGATGCAGCGCGAGTACCTGAAACATATCGTGGCACACGACATTACCTTCGGCATCGGCCCGGCCGGCACCGGCAAGACCTACCTTGCCGTGGCCTGCGCCGTGGACGCGCTGGAGCGCGATCAGGTCAAGCGTATTGTGTTGACGCGCCCGGCGGTCGAAGCGGGCGAGCGCCTGGGGTTTCTGCCGGGCGATCTGGCGCAGAAGGTCGATCCCTATTTGCGGCCGCTGTATGACGCCCTCTACGATTTGCTGGGCTTCGACAAGACCGCCAAAATGTTCGAGCGGCAAATGATAGAAATTGCGCCGCTGGCCTATATGCGCGGCCGCACGCTGAATCATGCGTTTATCATTCTGGACGAGGCGCAAAACACCACGCCCGAACAAATGAAAATGTTCCTCACACGTATCGGTTTTGGCTCCAAGGCGGTGATCACCGGCGACACCACTCAGGTCGATTTGCCGCGCGGCCACAAAAGCGGCCTGGTCGAAGCGCAAGAAGTATTGGCCGATATCCGCGGCATCGCCATGACCCGCTTTACCAGCGCCGATGTGGTGCGCCATCCCTTGGTGGCACGCATCGTCGAAGCCTACGACGCGCATAGCGCCAGGAAAGACGGAGCGAGCCGATGACTGCCTCGATGAGTGCGCAGGCCAAACCCAAACTGAAACTCAGCGTGCAGTTTGCCACCGCGGCTTATCCGCAGCATCGGGCGTTGCTGCCGCGCCCCACGCTGACCCGCTGGGTCAAGACCGCCTTGTTTGCCGACGGCGAGCTGACCTTGCGTCTGGTCGACGCCGAGGAAGGCCGGGCGCTGAATCGCACTTATCGCGGCAAGGATTACGCGACCAACGTGCTGACTTTTGCCTATGCCGAAACCGAGGCGGACCCGGTTTCCGGCGACATCGTGCTGTGTTGCCCGATCGTCGAGGCCGAAGCTTTGGCGCAAGACAAGCCGCTGCAGGCGCACTACGCCCATCTGATCGTTCATGGGGTATTGCACGCGCAGGGCTACGACCATGAGGATGAGGTCGAAGCGGAAGAAATGGAAGCGCTTGAAACCGAGCTGCTGGCCACGCTGGGTTTCCCCAACCCCTACGCCTGAATCGTGCGGCCGCCGCCCAAGCGCACTCCTCTCACCGGCGCCGCGGCGTTGTCCGCAGCGCTTGCAGACAGCCCCTGTTATCCGCCGCTTCTGGGCGAAGCGCATTATCTCAGCCCAGACGAGTTGGCGCAGTCGCTCGATCACACCTTGAGCCAATGGCATGACAACGGCGAATTCTGGATTTTCGGTTATGGCTCGCTGATCTGGCGCCCGGAGATGGCCGCGCTGGAAGCCGTCAAAGGGCGTGTGCTTGGTTATCACCGCGGCCTGTATTTATGGTCGCGCACCAATCGCGGCACGCCCTTGCAACCCGGCTTGGTACTGGCGCTGGACCGTGGCGGCTCCTGCACGGGAATAGCTTACCGGGTCGACCAGACCGATTTGCGCGGCAAGCTTGAAGCGCTGTGGCTGCGTGAAATGGCGATGGGCTCATACCGGCCGGCGTGGCTGCGCTGCTTGCTGGCGGACGGCCGCCAAGTCAGCGTGCTGACTTTTGTGATGCGGCGCGGCATCCCGACCTATGCCGGGCGCCTGCCTGACGAGGTGGTACGTACCGTATTCGAGCTTGCCTGCGGCCGCTACGGCACCACCTTGGAATATGTCACACGCACGGTCGAGGCCTTGCGCGAGAGCGGTATTTGCGACGCCACCCTCGAAGCCTTGCTGCAGCGCTGCGGACAAACCCAAGCCCAACTGAAGCCCTAGTCGCCGGACTTCAGCGGCTCTTTATCAGCCTTTGCAGCGGCCTCAAGCGCGGCCCACGCGTCATCTTATATTTGGCACAGCGCCAAGACCCCGATCACCGCGCCCAGCGCCGCCACCCCGCAGGCGCCGACCAGCAACCAACGGCTGCGCGCCAGCATGGTGATCGCCGACAGGGCGATCGATACCTGGATCAGGGTGGTCGCCTGCGCCCAACGATGGTGCTGATGCACCAGTAACTCGCTTTGTTCGTCGGCTTCCAGCACCTGTTTTTCCAGCGCATCGGCTTTGGCGTGGATCGGCTCTTTCTCGGCTTTGTAACGTGCGGCGTCTGCGGTAAATTTTGCCGCGGCCTGCGGGTCGCGAGTGGACAAGGCCAGACCCAACTCGGCCAGATTTTCCTTTTGCCCTTTGGACTGGTAATACGCCCATTGGTTGGCGGCATCGGTTTTGTGGATCACCGCCTCATTCTTGAAGATCAGCGCGCGATTCTCGGTATTGCCGCTCTGATAAGAAAAAATCGCCCCCAAGGTCGCCAAGACCGCCGTCATCACGGCAATCCGGCTGCTGAACGGGTCGCGCCCGCCATGCTCGCCGCCCTCTTCCAGCATTTCATCATGCGGGCCACGCACTTCAAATTCGTTGTCTGACATAATTCCCTCTTGAATTACTGCAATATTAGCGTGAGCGCCGACTTTACGGCACGACTCTTGCGTCAAATTGATCAGACGTTTCCTGGACCGGCGCGGGCGACCCACACCCGTCACAAACCGTTGGGGGGTCTTGGTGTATCCTAACCGCTTCGCAACTTCGCGTTCGCACTGACGGGCGCCCCAAAATGAACGACCCTTATCCCAGTCGGAAGATCGCCCTGAAATCCCACGACAAACCGCGCTCATTGCTTGAGCGGCTGACCGACTTCATTTCTCCCGAGCCTGAAACACGCGGGGAACTGCTCGAAATTCTGCAGGATGCGCACGAGCGCAACCTGATCGACGCCGACTCGCTGTCGATGATAGAAGGCGTGTTCCAGATTGCAGAGTTGTGCGCGCGCGACATTATGATCCCGCGCGCCCAGATGGACGCCATCAACATTCTCGAAAGCCCCGAAGAGTTTATCCCCTTCGTGCTCGAAAAAGCCCACTCGCGTTACCCGGTTTTTGAAGGCAATCGCGACAATGTGATCGGCATCCTGCTGGCCAAGGATTTGCTGCGTTTTTATGCCGAAGAAGAATTCGATGTGCGCGGCATGCTGCGCCCGGCGGTGTTTATTCCCGAATCGAAGCGGCTCAACGTATTGCTGCATGACTTCCGGGTGAACCGTAACCATATTGCTATCGTGGTCGACGAATATGGCGGCGTAGCCGGACTGATCACCATCGAAGATGTGCTCGAACAAATCGTCGGCGACATTGAAGACGAATACGATTTCGACGAAGAAGAAGGCAATATCATCACCTCCGCCGATGGCCGGCACCGGGTCAGGGCACTCACCGAAATCGAGCAATTTAATGAAGTCTTCGGTACCGACTACAGCGACGACGAGGTTGATACAATAGGCGGCCTGATTACGCACCGTTTCGGCCGGGTGCCGCATCGCGGCGAGAAAGTCCGGATCGGCGACCTGGTATTTGAAATATTGCGCGGCGACGCGCGCCAGATTCATGTCTTGCTGGTGCGTCGCGATGCAGGCCCCAGCCTGGCGGAGACGCAAGCCGCCGCGGAGCAACAGGAGCGTTAGAGCGTTAACCGCGGGAGGGTGCCGCGTCGGCGCCCCTCCTTACTAGGGCCTGTTCACGCTAATAATGGGCTTGCGTTGCCACCCACAAAGGGCGAGGGCAAGGAATAGGACGCGGCGAATACTTTGCGTATTCGCAAGGAGCATGACGCCGCCCTCGCCCTTTGTGGGTGGCAACCCGTCAATCTATTTTTAAAAGTAGGGGAACACCCCTTTCCGGCCGTCTGGCCGCGTCGCGCGTCGCTTGCTTGGAGCGGCCAAGCGGCGCGACACACTCCTTGCCAGCCGACCGGAAAGGGGTGTTCGCAAGCCCATTATTAGCGTGAACAGGCCCTAACCTCCTACCTTGAAGTCAGATGGCAGAATCGTCCCCGTCCTTACCCACCGCCCTTAGCCAGTCCCTCACCGAACCGGCCTGCGAACCGGCCCAGGCTCCCATTACAGTGCCACGCCGCCCGATCTGGTTTTACCTGCTGGCAATGGCGGCAGGCATGCTCAATACCCTGTCGTTCGCCCCCAATCCGCACGGCGGCTGGCTGGAACTGCTGATCATGGGCGGCCTGTTTGCCTTGGCCGGCCAGACCCGCAGTTGGCGCAGCGCGGCGCTTACGGGCGGCAGTTTCGGCTTCGGCAATTTTGTCACGGGTATCTGGTGGCTTTACGTCAGCATGCATGACAACGGCGGCATGGCCGCGCCGCTGGCCGTCGCCGCCTTGGTCGTATTGTCGCTGGGCCTGGCGCTTTTTCCGGCATCGGCAAGCGCGCTGTGGTGGTGGGTCGCACGGCGTTCGATCAAACCCGGCACGGCAGCACGCCATGGCTGGCGCAGCACGGTAAGCTTCGCTGCGGCCTGGACCTTGGGCAACTGGGTCCGCGGCACCGCGCTCACCGGTTTCCCCTGGTTGGCGAGCGGCTACCCGCAAGTCGACGGTCCGCTCAAACATTATTCCGCACTGCTTGGCGTGTATGGTGTCGGGTGTGTGATGGTGCTGGTGTCGGCCTGCTGCGTACAAGCCTGGCAGCAGCGCGCCGCATGGACTGCAGAGCGCGGCAATTTCCGCGCCCGCGTCGCCGTGCTGGCCCCGCTGACCCTCGCCCTGGCACTGTTATTCGGCAGCAGCGTACTTGCCCATGTGCAATGGACCAAGCCCAGCGGCGTGCCGCTCTCGGTTCGGTTGCTGCAAGGCAATGTGCCCGAAGACATCAAGTTTTCGCAAGCCGGCATCGACCATGCGATTGATTTGTACCAGAAGCTGATTACCGAAAAACCGGCCGATCTGGTCATCACGCCGGAAACCGGCATGCCGGTACTGATCCAGCAAGTCCCCGAGGATTGGGGCCAGGCGGTGCGGGCGTTTGTCGACAGCACCAAGTCCGCGGTGGTGTTCGGCGCGGTCGGCGCGAGCGAAACCGACAGCGGCTACGGCCATTACACCAACAGCTTGTATGGCGTCACACCGGCGATCAACAAGCTGTACCGCTACGACAAATACCATCTGGTTCCGTTCGGCGAATCCACCCCTGACGGCTTCCACTGGTTTGTTTCGTTGATGTATATGCCGATGGGTGATTTTGACCGCGGCGCACCGGTACAAGCGCCATTTTTTGTCCATGGCCAGCCGATTTCATTCGATATTTGCTACGAAGATGTGTTTGGCGAGGAGATCGCCCGCACTTTGCACGAACAGGCAACACCGGCCACTATCCTGGTCAATGCCACCAATCTGGGCTGGTTCGGCAATACTATCGCGCTGCCGCAGCACTTGCAGATGGCGCGCATGCGCGCACTCGAAACCGGCCGCCCGATGTTGAGCGTGACCAATACCGGCCCGACCGCGGCGATTGCCGCCGACGGCCACATCGAAGCCCAGTTGCCGACCATGACGATCGGCTCGCTGGCCGTCACGGTGCAAGGCCGCAGCGGCTTTACGCCTTATGTACGCTGGGGCAACACCCCGGTGGTGCTGGCTGCGCTGGCGTTGCTGGCGCTTTGTGTGGGCCCGCTGCGTCGGAAAGTCGCAAAAGCCGGCCAATACCGTTAAGATTCAGGGTTTTGGCGTAACAGAACAAGGCTCTCCATGCTCACCTTCCAGCAAATCATCCTGACGCTGCAGTCCTATTGGGACCGCCAAGGCTGCGCCCTGCTTCAGCCCTACGACATGGAAGTCGGTGCGGGCACCTCGCATACCGGCACCTTCTTGCGCGCGATCGGCCCGGAGCCATGGCGCGCGGCCTATGTGCAGCCATGCCGCCGCCCCAAGGATGGCCGTTATGGCGAGAACCCCAACCGCATGCAGTTCTACTACCAGTACCAAGTGGTATTGAAGCCTGCGCCGGAAAATATTCTGGACCTGTATCTCGGATCGCTGAAAGCGCTGGGCCTGGACTTGCAGCAAAACGATGTGCGGTTTGTGGAAGACGATTGGGAAAACCCGACGCTCGGTGCCTGGGGCCTGGGCTGGGAAGTCTGGCTCAACGGCATGGAAGTGACGCAGTTCACCTATTTCCAGCAGGTCGGCGGTCTCGATTGCAAACCGGTCCTGGGTGAGATCACCTATGGTCTTGAACGGCTTGCGATGTATTTGCAAAAAGTCGACAACGTCTGGGACCTGGTCTGGACCCGCGCCGAGGATAACCCCTTGGAAAATGGCGAAGCGCGCGTTCTGACCTACCGCGACGTGTTCCTGCAAAACGAATTCGAGCAATCGACCTACAACTTCGAATATTCGAACAGCGACATGTTGTTCGGCTTGTTCAGTCAATATGAAGCCGAATCCAAGCGCCTGATTGAAGCGCAATTGGCCATCCCCGCTTATGAAATGATACTCAAGGCCGGCCACACCTTCAATTTGCTCGACGCCCGTGGCGCAATTTCGGTCACCGAGCGGGCGGCCTATATCGGCCGCATCCGGGCGCTGTCGCGCCTGGTCGCACAAGCCTATTACGACGCACGCGAAAAGCTGGGGTTCCCCATGTGCCGAGCACGCAACCCCAGTCTCGATGCAGCGGGCCTGCCCACGCTCGCCGCTCGCATCGCTTGAAGCCCGGCGCCCTGAATTTCTCCATAGATAAAGAATGACTCATAAAGAATGACTCAAGCAATGACTCAAGCTCATACCGCTGCGTTGTTGGTCGAACTGCTGACCGAAGAACTGCCGCCGAAAGCCTTGGCCAAACTTGGCGATGCATTCGCGCAAGGGCTATTCGATCGCCTCAAGCTTGCCGGCCTGATCGATGCTTCGATTACGGCACAGGACATCGAGCGTTACGCCACGCCGCGCCGCCTGGCCGTATCGATCCCCAAGGTGTTGGCGGTGGCGCCCGATAAACAGATGCGCGACAAAGTGTTGCCGGTGTCGGTAGCGCTTGACGCCAACGGTCAGCCGACCGCGCCGCTGACCAAGAAGCTCGCAGCGCTGGGGTTTCCCAACACCACACTGGAACAACTTGAACGCGCGCCGGACGGCAAAGCCGAAGCCTTTTTCCTGAGCTATACCGCACCGGGCATCTCACTGAGTGCGGGTCTGCAAACCGCACTGGACGAAACCCTGGCCAAACTGCCGATCCCCAAGGTGATGAATTATCAGCGCCCCGACGGCACTCCGGTGCAGTTCGTGCGGCCGGTGCATCGGCTGCTGGCGCTGCACGGCAGCGAAGTGGTCGAGGTCAAGGCCATGGGCCTGAGCGCCGGACGGACCACGCTGGGCCACCGTTTCCTCAGCAGCGGCAGCCTCGAACTGGCGCAAGCCGGCGATTACCGCGCCCGTCTGCAAGATGCTTATGTGATGGCCGACTATAGCGAGCGCCGTGAACACATCCGCAGCCAATTGCAAAAGCAAGCCGGCGCCGATCGTGTGGTGATGCCGGAAGCCCTGCTCGACGAAGTCAATTCGCTGGTCGAATGGCCGGTGGTGTATGCCTGCCGCTTCGAAGAGCAATTCCTGGCCGTGCCGCAGGAATGCCTGATTCTGACCATGCAGACCAATCAAAAATATTTTGCGCTGACCGACGACGCGGGCAAGTTGCGTTCGCGCTTCCTGATTGTGTCGAATATCGCGACCGATACCCCGGGCGAGATTATCGAAGGTAATGAACGTGTGGTTCGGCCGCGACTGGCCGATGCCAAGTTTTTCTTTGAGCAAGACCAGAAAAAAACCTTGGCCAGCCGCATTCCCTTGTTGGCCAACGTGGTGTATCACAACAAACTCGGCTCGCAATTGCAACGTGTCGAACGCCTGGCCGGAATTGCCGCCGCGATCGCCCCGCTGGTCGGCGCCGATACCGCCCGAGTCACGCGCGCAGCCCAGCTTGCCAAAGCCGATTTGCTCACCGACATGGTGGGCGAATTTCCGGAACTGCAAGGCACCATGGGCGCGTATTATGCGCGGCACGATGGCGAAGCCGACGATGTCGCTTTGGCGTGCTCCGAACATTATCAACCGCGCTTTTCCGGCGATGCTTTGCCCAGCGGTTTGACGGGCACGGTGGTGGCTCTCGCCGACAAGCTCGAAACCCTGGTCGGTATCTGGGGGATCGGCTTAGCCCCTACCGGCGAGAAAGATCCGTTTGCCCTGCGCCGTCATGCGTTGGGCATCTTGCGCATTGTGCTGGAAAAAAGCCTGCCGCTCGATTTGCGCGATTTGCTGGCCATCGTCCAAGCGCAGTTTGCCGGACTCATCAGTGGCGCCGATACCACCGATGCCATCTTGAGTTTTTTCGGCGACCGCTTGCGCGGCCTGCTGCGCGAACGCGGTTATAGCGCCAACGAAGTCGAAGCCGTATTGAGTCAGAACCCGACCCGAGTCGACGACCTGACGCCGCGGCTCGATGCGGTACGCGCCTTCGCCGCCCTGCCCGAAGCCGAAGCCTTGGCCGCCGCCAACAAGCGGATTTCGAATATCCTCAAAAAGTCCACTGAAGCCCATGGTGTGGTGCCGGTCGACCCGGCACTGCTGCACGAGGCTGCTGAAAAAGCGCTGTTCGATACCTTGCGCAACAGCGTTGCCCCGGCAGTGCAAGGTCATCTGCAACAGCATGACTACACCCAGGCGCTTTCAGCATTGGCGCAATTGCGCACAGCGGTGGATACCTTTTTTAATGACGTGATGGTAAACGCTGACGATCCGGCCGTACGCGCCAACCGATTGGCATTATTATCGGAACTGCATGCACAGATGAATTGCGTCGCCGATATTTCAAAATTAGCATCCTGAGCGGCATGCCGTCGAGGCGCGCGCCACGCGCCTTGCAGTGGGCACGGCGGTCGCGACAGGACACGGGTACGATATGATACGTCGCACTGACGGCGTGTTGCGTCGCGGCATGATCCGAGCAAGCAGGGGAACGGTCTGATGAATACGCTGAAGAAATTAGTTATCCTGGACAGGGATGGCGTAATCAACGCCGATTCGGATCAATTCATCAAGTCGCCCGACGAATGGCATGCGCTGCCGGGCAGTCTGGAAGCCATTGCGCGGCTCAACCAGGCCGGTTATCGCGTGGTGGTGGCATCGAACCAATCCGGTATCGGGCGCGGCTTATTCGACATGAATGCACTGAACGCGATGCATATGAAAATGCACCGCGCTCTTGCCGCCGTCGGCGGACGTATCGATGCCGTGTTTTTTTGCCCGCATACGGCCAGCGATCAATGCGCTTGCCGCAAACCCAAACCCGGCATGCTGGAAACGATTGCCCAGCGTTTCGATATCGACCCGGCCGAAACGCCGGTGGTAGGCGACTCGAAACGCGATCTTGAAGCGGCCGCCGCACTCGGCATGCAAGCGCACCTGGTACTCACAGGTAAAGGTAAAAAAACGCAGGCCGCCGGCGGCCTGCCGGAGCAGACCCGGGTCCATGCCGACTTGCGCAGCTTCGCCCTCGATTTTTTGGCGGAAGAGCACGAGTAAAATAGTGCAACTTCGCTCCCTTTATCTAGCTTCACGCTGACACCATGCGCCTGATCCGTTCATTGTTATTGCTGTTGTTTTTGGCCGTATTTACCGTTCCTTATGCGATCTACTGCTTTATCTCTTTTCCCTTCCTTAAAGTGCATGGGCGTTATTGGGTCGTGTCGCGCTGGTGTGCGGCGGTGCTGTGGGTGGCGCGCAATCTGAACGGCATCCGCTATCAGGTCGAGGGTTGGGACAACTTGCCTGACGGGCCCGCGGTACTGCTGGTCAAACATCAGTCGGCCTGGGAAACCATCGCCTTGCCGGCACTGATGCCCAAGCCTTTGTGTTTTGTCTTCAAGCGTGAGTTGCTGTATGTGCCTTTCTTCGGCTGGGCCTTGGGTTTGCTGAAGATGATCCATATCGATCGCAAACAAGGGCAAAGCGCGTTTAACGCGGTGATCACCCAAGGTCGTGCCCGTCTGGCGGACGGCTCATGGATGATCATGTTTCCCGAGGGGACACGCACGGCGACCGGCACCCAAGGCAAGTACAAAAGCGGCGGCGCGCGGTTTGCGGTCGAAGCCCATGCGCCTGTCGTACCGATTGCACATAATGCCGGGCGCCTATGGCCGCGTAACGCATTCACGAAAAATCCCGGTATAGTCACTGTATCGATAGGCGCGCCGATAGATTCCACCGGACTCACGCCGGAAGCGTTGAATGCCAAGGTAGAAACCTGGATCGAAGCCGAAATGCGACGGATCGATCCGGATGCCTATGCCGCAGTCGGCACCTCAAAATCGAAGTCTGAAGCGGTTTGAAAAATCCGCTGTCAGATCGGCTGCAAGAACAGCTTTACCCATATCAAGATTGGGACGATAGCGCCGCTCGCAGCGGCCGCCGTCCCGATCAATCTGTAGCGGAGCGATCCAGGATGCCAGTGCAACCACGGCGCGGCGGCGCAAGCCAGCCTTCCCTCATATCTCGGCTCGCACGTAAATTTGCCGGCCGCCGTGCTCCCGAGGCGGCGCTCGACCATTTGCAGCTCGACCTGCCCTTGTTCGGCAGCAGTACGCCCAGCACACCACCCGTCATGCCCTTGGCGCCGTTGCCCCCGGAAACACCGCGCACGGCCGGCGGTCCACGCACGCGCACCCTGCAACTCGGTGCGCGTAGTCTGGAATATAAGCTGAAACGTTCAGCACGCCGCACCATCGGCTTTTCCATCGACGGCAGCGGCTTGTCGGTAACGGCGCCGCGCTGGGTGACGCTGACTGACGTCGAGACCGCGATTGCCGAAAAGCAAAAATGGATCTTCACCAAACTCGCGGAGTGGAAAAATCGCGTCGAGCAGCGCGCACTGCCGCGCATTATCTGGGAGGATGGCGCCAGCTTGCCGTTTTTGGGTAAACCGATTTTGATCCGCCTGGAATCGAACAGCGGTACGCTGGAATTCGACGCCGCCAGCGCAACGCTGGCTATCGGCCTGCCGGCGCATGCCGAAGCCGAGCAAATCAAGGACCGCGTGCAGGGCTGGTTGCAAACCGAAGCCAAGCGGCTGTTTGTCGAGCGGCTCGATCTCTACGCGGTGCGGCTTGAAGTCAACTATAGCAGTTGCGCTTTGTCGTCAGCCGCAACCCGCTGGGGCAGTTGCTCCAGCGACGGCAAAATTCGCCTGAACTGGCGGTTGATCCATTTCCCGCTGCCGATTATCGATTATGTGGTCGCACACGAACTGTCGCACCTGCGCGAAATGAACCATGGCCCGCGCTTCTGGGAAACCGTCGAAACCGTGTTCCCGGAATTTCGCGAAGCGCGCCAAACGTTGCGTCAGCACCCGCCCGAATTGCTGCCGATTTTATAGGCCAGGCAATACCGCCGGGGTCCGGCCCCGCGTGTGCCCCTCAGGCCGGGCGTCCCAGCGTCGCCGGCCACTCGCGGCCTGGCCGAAACGGTATAGCGAATGCGCTACACCCGATGCCGCACACCTGAATTCCGCGGCAGCGGTACAATTTGGCACTCCGCCACTTTGTCCCAGGTTCTCTCATGCGACTTCTTCACACCATGCTGCGCGTCGGCAATCTTGCGCGCTCCATCGAGTTCTATACCAATGTGCTGGGCATGCAATTATTGCGCAAGCACGATTATCCGGAAGGCAAATTCACGCTGGCTTTTGTCGGTTACGGCGCGGAAGCGGATACGGCCGTGATCGAATTGACGCACAACTGGGATACCGAGCACTATGACCTCGGCTCGGGCTACGGACATATTGCGCTGGAAGTGGACGACGCCTATCAGGCCTGCGAGCGGGTCAAACAAAAGGGCGGCAAGGTCACCCGGGAAGCCGGACCGATGAAACACGGCAGCACCGTGATCGCATTTGTCGAAGACCCCGACGGCTACAAGATCGAATTTATCCAGCACTGAGTTTGCTGCGATGCGGTTGCTGCGATGCGGCTGCCGACAGCCCGTTGCAACCACGGCCTTGCACCCTAAGCATTGACGGCACGCGCCAGGCCGGCGCGTGCCTCGCGGCTTACTTGGCTGGCTTGACCAGTTGCTGCGCCAGCATGATGTATTCGCTGACCGGCACATCTTCGGCTCGCCGCGCGAGATCGAAATTCAACGCGTCAAAGTCGATCCGGTCGCGATACGCGCCCAGCGTATTGCGCAGCATCTTGCGGCGTTGCGAAAACGCCGCCGTCACCACTTCGCTCATGATGCGCTTGTCGACCTCGGGCATTTCGGCGGCACTCAACGGTATCATCCGCACGATGGCGGAATCGACCTTGGGCGCAGGCTCAAATGCTTCGGGCGGCACATGAATCAATTTGTCCATGGCGTAACGCATCTGCAGCATCACCGACAGACGGCCGAAATCCTTGGTGCCGGGCTCAGCCACCATGCGCTCCACCACTTCGTTTTGCAGCATAAAGTGCTGGTCGACGACCACCTCGGCGAACCCCATCAAATGGAACAGCAAGGGGCTGGAAATGTTGTACGGCAAGTTGCCGACAATACGTAGTGACGGTAATGACGGCGCTGTCGGTAAGGCGGCCGCTGGGCCTGCCTCGGCGGCTCCAGCAGCGGCCAAAGCCGGCCGGGCCAGCGCGCCGAAATCGTAATCCAAGGCATCGCCCGCATGCAGCACCAGCTTTTCGCCGAAACGCTTTTGCAAGCGCACGATAAGGTCGCGATCGAGTTCGACCGCGTGCAGTTCGTCGAGGCGTTCGAGCAGCGGCTGCGTCAGTGCGCCCAAGCCCGGGCCGATCTCGACCATACGTTCGCCGCGACGCGGTGCAATGGTGTCGACAATCGAGGCGATCACCCCTTGGTCGACGAGAAAATTCTGACCGAAGCGCTTGCGCGCGAAGTGTCCTTGATGTTTACCGGACATGATAGACCTGAGCTAAAGTTGGGACTGACGCACATTCCCCTGGCGGCATTATGCTTTCTTGCGGTACGTGTTGTACTGCGTTCGCCAACACGCCTTGCCCGGAAAATCTGCGTCAGTCCTAAAAGTAAAGAAATGGCCGGTGCACGCTGTGTGCACCAGGGCTGGCCGCGCTGCGGCTGAAGCGAAAATGAGCCGGCTTACCGATACCGGTGGCGCGCCATCTGGACCGCGCATGAGATCGCCTCCAGCATGCTGCCGCAATCGGCTTGTCCGGTGCCGGCCAAGTCGAGCGCCGTGCCATGATCGACCGAGGTACGGATGATGGGCAAACCCAGCGTGACATTAACGCCTTCGCCGAAGGTGGCATATTTCAAAACCGGCAAACCCTGGTCGTGAAACATCGCCAAAACACAATCGGCGTCCTTCAAATAACGCGGCTGGAACAGCGTATCGGCAGGATAGGGGCCGCGTGCATCGATACCCAATGCGCGAGCCTGATCCAGGGCCGGGCTGATGATGTCGATTTCCTCGCGGCCGAGATAACCGTGTTCGCCGGCATGGGGGTTTAGGCCCGTTACCAGTATGCGCGGGGCATCCAGGCCAAACGAGTGGCGCAAATCGCGATCGATAATACGTAGCGTCTCGACCAGGCCCGCGACAGAGAGCGCGCCAGGCACGGCCGACAACGGCAGGTGAGTGGTCGCCAGCGCCACCCGTAGCGGATGTTCGCCGGCCCCCGATAACATCATCACCACCTGCGCCGTACCCGTGCGTTGCGCCAGATATTCGGTATGCCCGGAAAATGGCACACCGGCATCGTTGATGGTACTTTTTTGCAGCGGCGCCGTAACGATGGCATCGAACCTGCCGCTGCCGGTTCCGGCCGCGGACTGCGCGGTCGCTCCCGCGGTCGTTCCCTTAGTCGCACCCTCAATCGCCGCATCCAACAGCCCCAGCACATAAGCACCATTGGCTGCCGTCAACTGACCCGCCACGCTCGTCACCCGCAACGGGATATGCGCGATGGTCACATAACCGCTACCCAACAACGCCGGTAAATCGACCCCGACACAGCCGGCACGTTGCGCCAACAAAGTCGCGTCGCCGAGCACCGTAAAGCAGGCATCGGGCCAACGCACCGCGGCACCGGCGCACGCCAGCGCCAGGGCGCGTAAAGTCAGCTCCGGCCCCACGCCGGCCGGCTCGCCAGTCGTGATCGCGATCTGTAGCGGCGGCAAATTGACCTTGGCGGCGTGGGCGGCACTCATCTTAAGCGGCGGGGCGATTCATGATTTAATACCGGACTCGTTCAGACCGGGCCGTAACCGGGCATGTACTTGACATAGGAACTATCGTGCAATTCACGCAGCCAGTCGGAATATGCCTGCGCCGCTTTGCGCGAACCGATGGCCTGGCGTGCCGCATCCTCTTGCTGCGCTACAGTGGCTTCCGTGGTACGCCGACCCAGCACTTGAATCAAGTGATAACCGAATTCGGTACGAATCGGGGGGCTGACCTGACCGTCTTTCAACTGGTCCATCACACGCTCAAACTCGGGCACGGTTTCACCCGGATTGATCCAACCCAGGTCGCCGCCGTTCTGCGCCGAACCATCTTGCGAATAGGTACGGGCAAACTGCGCGAAATCGCCGCCTTTTTCAATTTGTCCGGCAATATCGATCAGCTTGGCGCGAATTTGCTCTTCCGAACCGCCCTCGCCGACGCGCAACAGAATATGGCGCACATGGGTTTGCGTGATTCTCACGACATCGCTGGCGGCGCCGGTGCGTGCAGCACGGCGCTCGACCAGGCGCACCACTTCGATGCCTTTTTCGGTGCGGATCGGTTCCGGCGAAACTTCACCCGGACGCAGTTTGGTTGCGGCTTCGGCAAAACCGGCGGGCAAAGCATCGGGAGTGCGAAAACCCAAGTCGCCGCCCTTCGCCGCATCGGGATCTTGCGAATATTTTTTGGCCAGCTTGTCGAAATCGCTACCGTCGCCGGCCTCTTTGACGATCTGCAGGGCGCGGGTCTGGGCTGCCGCTAAATCAGCCGTGCTGGCATTGGCCGGTACGGCGAGCAAGATATGCTGCATATCCAGATCGTTGACGGCACTGACACCCGGCCCGCGGTGCGTCGCAATGTAGTTGGCGACTTCGGCATCGCTCACAAAAATCTTGCTGTCGACTTCGTGCTCGCGCACTTTGCTCAGGATCAATTCGTCCTTCGCATCCTGGGTAAACACCGACCAGGGCACCCCTTGCGCCTCGATTCGCGAACGATAAATATCCAATGACAAGTGATTGGTCGCGGCCAGGCGATCCAGCGTTTCTTGCACCATCTGCGGCGTGACCACAATACCGTCGTCGGAAGCCTGTTGCAGTTGCATGCGCTCCAGCAGCATCTGGTCCAGCACCTGCAACTGCAGTTGATCGTGCGGCGGAATCGGCGCACCTTGCTGGATCAAGCGATGCTGAACCATGTCGGCCCGCTGATCGAGTTCACGCAGCGTGACCACATCGCTATTGATGATCGCCACGATTTGATCGACCGGCTGCCCGGCTTCGGGTGCCGCAGCGGCCGAAGCCGATTGGGCGCTCGAAGGCAGGGCTTGAGCAAATGCACCGGGTGCAAAAAGGAAAGAAGCGGCAAGCGCGACACCACTGCATGCAGTGGCCCAGCAAAACTTTTTCATGTTTACCCGCAAAGAATCAGACAATTTCATAATGGCTGCACCGCCCCACTATCAGGGGAAATTCGAGAAAGGTGACGGAATCGGGGCAGGGCCCGGCAGGCCCTGGTAACCCTGCACCGCGGACGAAAACTGCGCGACCAGGCCGTTGTCGACATGCGATAGTCCTTTGAGCACCAATTGAGCAAGAAAACGGGTACCGGACGCAGACTCGCCGACCCCGTCCGGGGCATTCGAATAACGCTGAATCCCCAAACCAAACGACCAGCAATCCGCATCGTACTGGAAACCCACCAATCCATCGACCAGCCGATGACCGGTGACCAGCGCCCCGTTCACCAGTTGACTCGCTCCCAGAGCGTAATCGACCCGCGCCACACCATACAGGTGCTGGGTCAACGGCCATTGCGTCGAAAGCAGAGCCTGGTTGATCGGCTGGTTATCGAGCGTGCTATTGACGCGATTGTAGCGGTAAGCCAGATTGATGACTTGATGATCACCGCCGTTCCACGCCACGCCGTACACCTCGCGCTCCATGATGTTCTGGGTATCGCTGTACTGGATCGCGGATTCCGTTGAAATACCGCCGCCGTATCTGAACTGCGCGCCGACGATCATATCGGAACGATCGATATTGGTCAGCGAGGTCCCCGGCGTAGCCAAGGTAGCGGTAGTCTGCAGGGTAACCGTTTGCGGTTTGAAATAATATTGCTGCGCGATCAGGAAACGCGCGCGCTCCTCGCCGGAAGCCGCATTGATAAACCGCGAGGTCAAGCCGACCACGGCACGGCTCTGGTCAGCGACGCGATCTTCCCCGACGAAGGTATTCGGCGAAAAAACTTCCGCAATGCCGAAGTCGGTATCCGCCGTATCGAAGATCGGGATATCGGTCTGATCGACATAAGGGGTGTAGACGTAATACAGGCGCGGCTCGAAGGTCTGGACGTAGTCCGTGCCGAAGATCGTCACCGAACGCTCGAAGGTCGCCCCCAAATCCAGGCTGAAGGTCGGAATCGCGACGCTCGGATTGGTCGGCTGCACCACCGGCAAGCCGGTCGACAACGTTTGCAAGGTCGTCAGATCGTAGGCGGCCAAATGCGCCTGCACCTTCGGGATAACGTAGAAACCCGGCGCGTTGATCGGATAACTGACGTATGGGTCCAGTACCAACCGCTGGCCCTGGTATTGTTCTGCCGTCGCGATCACAAAACGCGTTGCATCCGCCATCGCACCGAAATCAAAGCCGTCTACATTGTATTGCGTGTATTTGACATTGATTTGCGGTTCGCTTTCGTAAGGTGAAGTCGACGGCGGCAGGGTCTGGAAATGCTGCACCCGGGTCAATACCGCCCACGGACCGTTGTTATAGGTCAGCCCCGCTTCCTGGTCGTACAGGTTGACCGTGCCTTCGGAAAAAATATTGGTCGAGCCGAGATCGTTCGCGTATTGATTGTCCGATACGCGGTTGTAATTCACATAGGCACCGAAGCCGTTGCCCAGATTCTGGTTGTGCGTCAAGTAGATGGCAAACCGGTTGCGATGCAAAATCTCGTCATCCGGCAAATACTGCAAGGTATCGCTACCGCTATAAGTAGGCGACAAATAACGGTAAGTACCGCTTAATTGTTCGCCGCGCTTGGACATATAACGCGGATACACCGTGAGGTCGCGATCCGGCGCTATATTCACGTAAAAAGGCGTGATCAGGTCGATACCGCTGCTGGTATCCGAGCCGTAAGTCGGCGGCAACAAACCCGTATGCCGGTCGTTATCGAGCGGAAAGCGCAGATAAGGACTGGCGAAAATCGGCACACCCTGGAAAAACACCACCGCGTTATACGCCTCTCCGACTTCCGCGCCGGTATCCAGATCCAGCGTGGTCGACTGAATATACCAGGCCGGTTTGGTGGTCTTGCCGTCGTTGGCCGGATTGGCGGGATTCACGCATTGACACGCGGTGTAATAAGAGTGCAGGAAGGTGCTGCGGTCCGGGTCCAACAAATTGACGCGATCGGCGTGCCCCGAACCACCGGTATTATTGAAAAAATAATACGGTTTCAGCATAAAACCTTCGTTCGCGTCCACCGTCAGGTGCGCCTCCGGCCCCAAAAACCGGTTGCCTTCGTTGACCAGCAGCACATGACCGTAAGCATCCGCTTGATCGGTGTCGGAGTCGTAATGGATTTTATCGCCCTTGATCACGACTTTATCTTTCCGAATCTCACTATGCCCTTGCAAGGACACATTCTGATCGCCGGCCGCCGTCAGGTAATCGCTTAAAGTGAATGTCGCGGGCGTATCGCCCACTTGCAACAGATGTTCCTCAAGCTGGGGCGACAAACGCAAGCCCCACGGCTCATCGACCGGGACCGGCTGCGCGGCGGCGCCCGCCAACTGTGCGTGCGACAGGGACGGGATGAGGCCGGCCAGCGCCATCAACGCAGCCGTCATGGGCTTCAGGCGCACGCCGTGGATCAATCGGGCGGCCGTACGCGACGCAAGCGCATTGCGCCGCGCACGTCGATCCGGCGTACTGTCGTTAAGACGTAAATTCGAGCGGTGATTCAATCTGAACGGCATGAATGCATTGGGCTAGCCTACAGGACATGCGCGCCAAGTCGCTGGGGACTCGCGCGTCAACCGGTTATAAGGCATCGTGGACGGGCTATTTATCAGGCTTCGAACCAGCCGGAACCGGCGCTGGCTCAGTCTGTAAATCGGTCTGCCAGTGCGTCGGCAGGCCGGGCGGACAATCTCTAGTGCAAACAGCGTACCTCAAGTCGTGGGGTATTATATGGCAAGACGTTTGTGTTCTCGATTTTCATCTTGCCTCTTATGCCCGCAATCCTAGCCGACCCACGCCTCGAACACCTCAATATTTGGCTCGCCGGCCAGCCGGCGAGCCTGCAATTATCGGCTCAGAGCCTGGAACCGGCCTCGGCCGACGCCAGCGGGCGGCGCTATTTTCGCATTCTCAGCCCCGCCGCTGCCGGCGGATCGCTGATTGTAATGGATGCACCGCCGCCGGAGAAATGCCGCGAGTTTATCGAAATTGCCGGCCTGATGGATAAGGCCGGCGTACGGGTTCCGCAAATACTGGCGTCGGACCTCGATCACGGGTTTATCCTGCTCAGCGATTTCGGCCGCCATACCTATATCGACGTGCTGAATGCCGACAACGGCCGCCCTTTGATGCTGGCGGCCCTCGATACCCTGACCGACTGGCAACTGGCCTCTCGCCCGGGCGTGCTGCCCGTCTACGATGCGGCATTCCTGCGCCGCGAGCTCGACTTGTTCCCCGAATGGTATCTCGGACGCCATCTGGGCCGCGATCTCGCCGATCCGGCGCTGCAAGCCACCCTGGAATCCGTGTTCGAGTCGCTGATCCGCAGCGCCCTGGCCCAGCCTCAAGTTTTTATGCACCGTGATTTCATGCCGCGTAATTTAATGGCCGAAATCAGCACCCTGAACCATAGCCCGGCACCCAAGCCGGGCGTACTCGACTTCCAGGACGCGGTATATGGCCCGATCGGCTATGACGTGATTTCGCTGTTTCGCGACGCCTTGATCAGTTGGGATGAAGATTTTGAGCTGGACTGTCTGGTGCGCTACTGGGAACGCGCCCGCAAGCTGGGTTTGCCGGTACGCGACGATTTCGCCGAATTTTATCGCGAACTCGAATGGATGGGCCTGCAGCGCCATCTAAAGATCCTCGGTTTATTCGCCCGGCTCTGGTACCGCGACCGCAAGCCGCGTTATCTGACCGACACGCCGCGTTTTATCGGCTACGCCCGTAAAGTCGCGCTGCGTTATCGTGAACTGGCCCCGCTGGCGCGCTTGTTCGATGCGATCGAGGGACGTGCGGCCGAAGTCGGCTACACCTTCTGAAGCGACTCGCCCCGACATGACGACTTCCGCGAACACGGGACCGATGACCGCCCCGACCGACCCGCTTGCCGCGCGCTTGACAGGCCACGAATACACCTTGAAATCTGCCGTAAAGCCCGAGGCGAAGCCGGATGTAAAGCTGGATGTGAAGCCGGATTTAGCGCCGCTTTGCGCCATGATTTTTGCCGCCGGGCGCGGTGAGCGTATGCGCCCGCTGACCGACCACACCCCCAAACCTTTATTGCCGGTCGGCGGCAAACCGCTGATTGTGTGGCAAATCGAACGTCTGGCACAAGCCGGTTTCACCCGCATTGTGATCAATCATGCCTGGCTGGGCGACCTGATCGAAAAGACCCTGGGCGACGGTTCGTCATGGGGCGTACATCTGAGCTATTCGGCTGAAGGCAGCGCGCTCGAAACCGCCGGGGCTATCGCCCAGGCCCGCCCGCTGCTGGAATACGACAGCCGCCCGCGGGTCTTTGTCGCGGTCAGCGGCGACGTGTTTAGCGACTTCGATTACCGCACCTTACGCCAGCGTGTCGAACGCGCCCAAGCACTGCAGGCGGAAGAAGCGCCCAGGCTGCATCTGGTGATGGTGCCCAATCCGGTCTACCATGCACAAGGCGATTTCGCGCTGAACGGCGCCCAGTTGTCGCTTGAGGGTACGCCGCGTTATACCTTCGCCAGCTTCGGCATCTACGACACACGCATGTTCAACGACCTGCGGGCCGGCGAAAAAAAGGCCTTGCTGCCCTATTACCAGGCAGCTATCGCCGGCGGCCATGCCAGTGGCGAACTGTATTGCGGGCGCTGGGAAAACATCGGCACGGTCGAACAATTACAGGCATTGGATCAAGCTTTACGCTGCACGGTAAATTAAGCACAGCCGTTCGCCGCCGTCGGGTCTTCCGCCGCTCAAGCCTAAGACCCCGCATCGCAGTCTGGCATCGCGCCCCACTCATTTAGTTGATATCGCTCACATCATGACTTTTCAAATCGACGCCGCACTGCTTGCAACTTCCGCCCCTACGCCGCATCCCGGCACCGTCTATCGAGCTCGACGCGAACGCGTGATCGCCGCGATGCGGGCAGCCGGCGGCGGTGTGGCCGTGATCCCGACAGCCCCGGAAACGATCCGTAACGCCGATGTCGAATATGCCTACCGGCACGATAGTTATTTTTATTACTTGAGCGGATTCAGCGAGCCTGGGGCATTGCTGGTGCTCGACGCCCGCGCCGACGCCGCGACCAGCACCCTGTTTTGCCGCAGCAAAAATCCCGAGCGGGAGATCTGGGACGGCTTCCGTTTTGGCCCCGACGCCGCGCGCGAAACCTATGCCTTCGATGCCGCCTACCCGTTTGAGGCCATCGATGCGACCGTGCCGGCACTGCTGGCCAACGCCCCGGCACTGTATTGCGCCTTCGGCGTGTCGCCGGCTTTCGATGCGCAAATTCGCGGCTGGCTCGACGCCGTGCGCGCCAAACGCCGCACCGGTGTCAGTGCGCCGCCGGCGCTGGTCGATGTGCGTATCGCACTCGACGAGATGCGCTTGATCAAGGATTGCCATGAACTTGAGATCATGCGCCGCGCCGCGCGCATTTCGGCCGACGCCCACCTGCGGGCGATACGCGCGACCCGGCCCGGGATGCATGAATATGAACTCGAAGCCGAGCTGTTATATGAATTTCGCCGGCGTGGCGCCCAAGCGCCGGCCTACGGCTCCATTGTCGCGGCCGGCGTCAACGCTTGCACCTTGCATTACCCGGCCGGCAATACCGTCGCGCGCGACGGCGACCTGATCCTGATCGATGCGGCATGTGAGCTCGACGGCTATGCCGCCGACATCACGCGCACCTTCCCGGCCAATGGGCGTTATTCGCGCGCCCAACGCGAACTCTACGAGATCGTCCACGCCGCACAAGCCGCCGCCATCGACGCGACCCGCATCGGAGCCCGTTACGACATGCCGCATCAGGCCGCCACGCGGGTTCTGGCACAGGGTCTGCGCGACAGCGGCATCCTCGACGGCAATCGCCTCGGCAGCGTCGACGACATCATTGCAGCCGGCGCCCATACGCGTTTTACGGTGCACAGCACCGGCCACTGGATCGGCATGGACGTGCACGACTGCGGCAATTATCGCGAGTTGCCGGCAACCTCGACCGACACCGGCGCAACACCTGCCCCGGCACCGGACGGCAGCCCGATCGCGCCGCCTTGGCGTCAGTTGCAAGCGCACATGACGCTGACCATCGAGCCCGGTTTGTACATCCGCGCCGCCGAAGATGTACCCGAACAATATTGGGGCATCGGCATCCGCATCGAGGACGATGCGATCGTCACCGAGTCCGGCTGCGAATTAATCACACGCGACGTGCCGGTAGACGCCGATGAAATCGAAGCGCTGATGCGTGCATGCTGATATCACCTCAAGCCATGATGGAACTTGCATGACGCAGATCACTGACACCCCGGCACGCGAGCCCGCGCTGAGCGTCGACCTGGCCATTGTCGGCGCCGGCCCGGTCGGGCTGGCGTTGGCCGGCTGGCTCGCGCAGCGCAGCTCAACCCGGGCACTGACGGTCGCCCTCATCGATACGCGCGATGCAGCGGCATCGCTTGCCGCCGGCAGCCAAGCCGACCCGCGCGCCATCGCAGTCTCCCAAGGCAGCAGGATGCTGCTTGAACCGCTGGCCTGGCCGGTCGAAGCAACGACCGAGCGCGGCAATTCAAGCGGTATCAATTCAAGCGGGATCAACTCAGTCGGGGTCATCAAGCAGATTCATATTTCGCAACAAGGTCACTTTGGCCGAGCCCTGATCGATCACCGCGAACACGGCTTGCCGGCTCTCGGTTATGTGGTGCGCTACAGCCGGCTGGTCGAACAACTCGCTCAAGCGGTCAAGGCAAGCCCGGTGCGCTGGTTGACCCACACCACGGCGCAGGCACCGTTGCAGGACGCCGCAGGCGTAACGTTGCCGCTCAGCTCCAGCGATGCGTCAGGACCGGCGGATCTGCGCGCCAGCCTGGTGATCCATGCCGAAGGCGGTTTGTATCAGCCGCCGCACGCAGGTGCTGCCCCGGATCGGGCGCCGCGCCCCACGGACTCACCGCAAGTGCGTCCCATGCAAACTCGCGACTACCAACAAACCGCGATTGTGGGCACGGTGCGAGTGGCGTCGCCGCGTCCCGCCGTGGCCTGGGAAAGGTTCACCCCGGAAGGTCCCCTGGCTTTGTTGCCGCTGGGCGGTACGCAACAGGAATGGGCCCTGGTGTGGTGCGGCCGCCCGGCGGCATCGCAAGCGCGCATGGCGATGTCGGAGCCTGATTTTCTGGCGGCGCTGCAGTCCGCCTTCGGCACTCGCATGGGACGCTTCACCCATATCGACGCTCGAGCCGTCTTTCCGCTTGGCTTGAATGCGCTGCAGCAATTGGTCGACGGCCGCACGGCGGCCATCGGCAATGCGGCACAGACCTTGCATCCGGTCGCGGGTCAAGGTCTTAATCTAGGTTTGCGCGATGCCTACGCGTTGGTGGATGCACTGGCGCAGCATGGGGCCAATCCCGAGGCGCTACGCGATTTTGCCGCGCGGCGCGCCGGCGACCGGCGCCTGACCATCGCCGCGACCGATACCCTGGCGCGCGCCTTCACCGCCGATTTCGCACCGCTGGGCGCACTGCGCGGTCTGGCCCTGAGCGCGCTGGATTTCATGCCGCCGGCAAAAACCTGGCTGGCGCGCCAAATGATGTTTGGGCAACGTCGTTAACCCTAAGCGGATCGGGCCGCGGGCCGCTCTCAAGCGGCTCTCCGGAGGCACGCTTGAGGCTAAGTTTTTATTCAGGTCGAAGCGCGGCCCGGTTAACGTTAAAATCGCTGCTTTATGAGATATTGCCCTGCCGCGTCTCGGCCACTCCTACCCCGCGAGACACAGGTCTTAGACCGGAACCCCAAACACGATGCCCACTATCGGCCGCCATATTTTGCGTAACAACCTGTTTGTCGCCCCCATGGCCGGGGTGACGGATCGGCCGTTCCGCCAGCTATGCAAACGGCTGGGCGCGGGTTATGCGGTGTCCGAAATGGTCGCCTCAAACGCGCAGTTGTGGAAAAGCGAAAAAACCATGCGGCGCGCCGACCACACCGGCGAAGTCGAACCGATCTCGGTACAAATTGCCGGCGCCGACCCGCAGATGCTGGCCGAAGCTGCTCGCTACAACGTCGATAACGGTGCGCAGATCATCGATATCAACATGGGCTGCCCGGCCAAGAAGGTCTGCAACGTGGCGGCAGGCTCGGCGCTGTTGCAAAACGAAGCACTGGTCACGCGCATTCTCGAAGCCGTGGTGAATGCGGTGGGGGTCGGTCCGGACGCCGTACCGGTCACCCTGAAAATCCGCACCGGCTGGGATCGCGAACATAAAAACGCCTTGCATATCGCGCGCATCGCCGAACAGTCGGGTATCGCCATGCTGACGGTCCATGGGCGCACGCGCGCCGATTTGTATCATGGCGCGGCCGAATACGAAACCATCGCCGCCGTCAAAGCGGCCTTGAATATCCCGGTGGTCGCCAACGGCGATATCGACTCTCCCGAAAAAGCGCGGCTGGTGCTCGCAGCGACGGGCGCCGATGCCCTGATGATCGGGCGCGCAGCCCAAGGGCGGCCTTGGCTATTCAGGGAAATCGAGCATTTCCTGCTGACGGGCACCCGCTTGCCCTCACCGCGCGTCGACGAGATCCAGGAGATCATGAATCATCATCTCGAAGATCATTACGCGTTTTATGGCGAATTCACGGGGGTTCGTACTGCACGCAAGCATATCGGCTGGTACACTCGCGGACTCGCCGGCGCGCAAGCTTTTCGGCATCGAATGAACACGCTGGACTGCACGCGCGAGCAACTGGCTGCCGTCAATGCATTTTTCGACGCACAAAAAGCTCACTCCGACCGGCTCGTCTATCTTGAGGAAGAACCTGTAACCGAATTTCCGATCTCCGGCACGACCGACGCCGCCAGGCCGATTTCGGCAAACTCCGGGGTATCTCACGAGGCATCCCCGAGTTCATTGTCACTCCTACCCAACCGACTAGCAGCATGAGCAAGCACAATATAGAACAATGCGTACGCGATAGCCTCGAAATGTATTTTCGAGATCTCGACGGCTCGCGACCCCACGATATTTATGACATGGTGATCTCCTGCGCGGAGAAACCCATGCTTGAAATCGTGCTGGCCAATGCCGGCGGCAATCAGTCGCTGGCGGCCGAATATCTTGGCATCAACCGCAATACTTTGCGTAAAAAATTACAGCAGCACGGTTTGTTGTAAGCCGCTGCGCCCAAGTCTGGATTTCAGGATCCAGCTTTTGTCACCAACATGCCCGTCCGCGGGCTTTACTCCTCTGCCGCCATGATCCAGCAAGCGCTTATTTCCGTCTCCGATAAAACCGGGATCGTCGAGTTTGCCAAACAACTCTCGTCGCTCGGCGTCAAGCTCCTGTCCACCGGCGGCACCGCCAAATTGCTCGCGGCGGCAGGCTTGAGCGTCACCGAAGTCGGCGATTACACCGGCTTTCCGGAAATGCTGGATGGGCGGGTCAAAACCCTGCACCCCAAAGTGCATGGCGGTATCCTGGCGCGGCGCGACGTACCCGAGCATATGGCGGCACTGGCGCAACACCAGATTCCGACCATCGATTTGCTGGTGGTGAATCTGTACCCGTTCCGCGAAACCATCAGTAAAACCGAGTGTTCGCTCGAAGAAGCAATCGAAAACATCGACATCGGCGGCCCGACCATGCTGCGCTCGGCGGCCAAGAATCATCGCGATGTCACCGTGATCGTCGACCCGGCCGACTACGCCGTGGTGCTGGACGAGATGCGCGCGAATGCGAATCGCGTCGGCTACCCGACCAACTTCCGCCTGGCCACCAAAGTGTTCGCGCATACGGCGCAATACGACGGTGCGATCACCAATTATTTGACCAGCCTGGGCGACGATCTGCAGCACAGCACGCGCCACACTTATCCGGAAACCTTGAATCTGGCATTCAGCAAAGTACAAGATTTGCGTTATGGCGAAAACCCGCACCAGAATGCCGCGTTCTATCGCGACCTGGCGGCGCCGGCCGGCGCGTTTGCCAACTACCATCAGTTGCAAGGCAAGGAACTGTCGTACAACAACATTGCCGACGCCGATGCCGCCTGGGAATGCATCAAAACCTTCGAAGCACCGGCCTGCGTCATCGTCAAGCACGCTAATCCGTGTGGCGTCGCCGTCGGCGAGAATCCGGCCCAAGCTTATGCCAAGGCATTCCAGACCGACCCGACTTCGGCCTTCGGCGGCATTATCGCCTTCAATGGCGAAGTCGACGAAGCCACCGCGCAAGCCGTCGCCAAACAATTTGTCGAAGTACTGATTGCGCCCTCGTTCAGTGCCGCGGCGTTGCAAATATTGTCGGCCAAGCAAAATGTACGGGTACTGACCATCGCCTTGGGCCATGCCGGCGCGGTCAACGCTTTCGATATGAAACGTGTCGGCGGTGGCTTGCTGTTGCAGTCGCCGGATGCAAAAAATGTTCAGCCCGCCGAGTTGCGTGTCGTGACCAAACGACAGCCTACCGCCAAGGAAATGGATGATCTGTTATTCGCCTGGCGCGTGGCGAAATACGTCAAATCGAATGCCATCGTATTCTGCGGCGGCGGCATGACCTTGGGCGTGGGTGCCGGTCAAATGAGTCGCGTCGACTCGGCACGCATCGCCAGTATCAAGGCGCAAAATGCCGGACTGACGCTGGCCGGGTCGGCGGTCGCATCGGATGCCTTCTTCCCCTTCCGCGACGGTCTCGATGTGGTGGTGGCAGCCGGCGCCACCTGCGTGATCCAGCCGGGCGGTTCAATGCGCGACGACGAAGTGATCGCCGCAGCCGACGAGCAGAATATTGCCATGATCGTGACGGGAACCCGCCACTTCCGCCACTAAGCAACCCGGCAGCGCGACGAAGTCGAGCCAAAAGAAGGCGTTGCGGTTAACCCCGCGCCCGGCATCGCGGCGCGAATCGGGGGCAAGCTAAAAAAGCGAGGCGGCATATCAATGCCGCCTCGCTTTTTTTATCGAAGCCCACCGCGAAGAAACTCACCATGAACTTCAGCACATAACTTCAGCGCGCATGCTAACCCTCGACAAGGCGCGCGCCTGCAGTTGCCCCCCACGAGACGTCGCTATACTGGAAAAATGTCCGCAGGCGGTGCAACGTTTGAGGCGTCAATTCGACAAACTGCCGCCGCCGGTCACTCGGATCGCAAACACGGGCGATCAGTCCCGCGTTTTCCATGTCTTGAATTCTACGCAAGGCGGTCGCGGGCGGTACCCCGGCGGCCAGATAAAGACTGGACACCGAAATACGCCGTTGGCGCAACTTGCACTCCAGCAATTCGAGCAGCATGTCCCAAGCCGGTTGGGCGAATAATTTCTCCGGAAACAAAGTGCCACGCAGTTCACGCAAACTCAGCAGAGCCTGCAGCGATTCGCGGGTAGACATTCGTGGGCTGGAGTCGATTGCCGGATCGACCTCTGGGCCGACCGGTTCGGCGGCGAAATACTGTGCCGTTTTGCCGGCGCAAACCGGGGACGCCTGGGGATAACTGCGGCGAGCGGACTTGGCCGCCCCTGAAGCGATTGCCGCCGAGGTATTGCGGATGACGGCCGTATTTGAACGTGAACCGCCCGCGGCCTGAGCCGCGCCGGCCGGTGGAGCCGCCCCGCATGGCAAGCGCGTGCGGAAATCGATATTACCCACATTGCCCGCTGCCGGCACAACTTCAATATCCAAAGCATGATTTGCCATGGTTAGATGATCTCTCGAAATTATTTCCCTCACATAGAATGCCGACAATAGCGGGCAAAACTTGAACAGAGCGGGAATTACCGGACGGAATTAACCCGATGCACCGAGCGAGGGCCTATATTGCAATCCCGTGCGCCATCTCTTTTATTCATGGAAAGTTCAGGCTATCCCTTATATAGTGCTGTCTGACAGGGACCCGTGTCCTGTTCCACCCAAACCCCGCCATGAACCTTAATCACCTCGCTATTTTCCATGCCGTCGCGCTTGCCGGCGGTGTCAGCGCGGGTGCCACCCGGCTGCATATCAGCCAGTCCGCCGTGTCCAAGCAACTCGGCGACTTCGAACAGCATTTGGGTACCACGCTGTTCGAGCGGCTGCCGCGGGGCGTCAGGCTAACCGAGGCGGGCAAATTGCTGCTCGGTTATGCCAATCGGATTTTTTCCCTGGAAAAAGAAGCGGCGCAAGCCTTGGGCGACTTGCATGCGCTGCGGCGCGGGCGCGTTGCGCTCGGCGCCAGCCGTACTATCGGCGGCTATCTGCTGCCGGCGGTGCTGGCACAATTCAACCGCCTGCACCCGGAAATCGAGTTGACGCTGGAAGTCGCCAATACCAATGCGATCCAAAACATGCTGGTGGAAGGGGTGATTGACGTCGGCTTTACCGAAGGTTTGGCGCGCGCCGAAACCCTGAATTTCAGCGTCTTCACCGAAGACCAATTGGTCTTGATCGCAGCTCCCGGCGACCCGCTGGCCCGTCAATTGCCGCTATCGTTAAAAACAGTTGCCGAACTGCCGCTGCTGATGCGCGAACCCGGTTCGGGTACCCGTGCCGTCGCTGAACAGGCACTGGCGGCGCATGGCATCGTGCCTCGCGTGGTCATGACCCTGGCCAGCACCGAAGCCATCAAACGCACCGTCGCGGCCGGCATGGGTTACGCCTTTGTGTCCGAATTGGCGATCGACACCGAATTGAACGCCGGGTTGCTGAAAGTCCTTCCCGTCAGCGGCCTGACTTTACGCCGCCCCTTGCATCAATTACTCTCGAAAGGAGCGTGGATTAGTCCGCCTGTCGGCGCCTTCCTGCATTTCTTGCGGTTTCTGCGCGAACACGCAGGTACTTCCCACCCGGCTGTGCCGCTTGATGCCCGGCCGGTTTCTCCGATGGCCGCCAGCGCGCCTGAGTTACCTCCCCAATGAAAATCCTCGGTATCGATCCCGGGCTGCGTGTTACCGGCTTCGGCATTATTGAAAAACACGGTTCCAAACTGAGCTATGTCGCCAGCGGCGTGATCAAAACCGCCGATGCCGATCTGCCGTCGCGACTGGGGACTATTTTCGAAGGCATCTCGACCTTGATTCGCGAACATGCGCCGGACCAGTCGGCGATTGAAAAAGTGTTTGTCAACGTCAATCCACAATCCACCTTGTTGCTGGGACAGGCGCGTGGCGCAGCTATCTGCGGGCTGGTGGCCGGCGGCGTGCCGGTGGCCGAATACACGGCGTTGCAACTCAAGCAAGCCGTAGTCGGCTACGGCCGCGCCACCAAAGAGCAAATGCAGGAGATGGTGATGCGCCTGTTAAAACTGTCGGGTCGGCCCGGCACCGATGCCGCCGACGCACTCGGCATGGCAATTTGCCATGCCCATGCCGGTACGGCGATAGCCGCTTTGGGCGGCCTGGCCCCCGCACTGGCAAAGAAAGGCTTACGCGTTCGAGGCGGACGTTTGGTGGGATAGGCGGTGCGCCATGCATCACTGCTTGAGACCCGCTCAGGATCCGTTCGGCAGCGACGGAGGATCGTCGGCCCTGGGCTAATTTGAGGCCGACGAGGCACCGCACTCGGCTACACTCACAACTGGTTTTTTATCATTTATTTTTCAGGTTAATCGACATGATCGGACGTATCGCCGGAGTTCTGCTGGAAAAAAATCCGCCCAGGCTGCTGGTCGATTGTGGCGGCGTCGGCTATGAAATCGACGTGCCCATGAGCACCTTCTACAATCTGCCCGCCATGGGCGAACGGGTAGTCCTCCTGACCCAGATGATCGTGCGTGAAGACGCCCATCTGCTGTTCGGTTTCGGCAGCCTCGAAGAACGCGCCACTTTCCGCGAACTGCTCAAGATCACCGGTGTCGGAGCCAGGATGGCACTGGCCGTACTCTCGGGCATGAGCGTCAATGATCTGGCTCAAGCCGTGACGCTGCAAGATGCCGCGAGACTGACACGGGTGCCCGGCATCGGCAAAAAAACCGCCGAACGTTTGATGCTGGAATTAAAAGGCAAGCTGGGCGCCGATCTCGCCGTCGCGGGGGGAACCAGCACCGCAGCCGAGCATGGCTCGGATGTGTTGAACGCCCTGCTGGCTTTGGGTTATTCGGAGAAAGAAGCGGTCGCCGCGGTGAAGAATGTGCCGCCGGGGTCCGGCGTATCCGACGGTATTCGCGCGGCGCTCAAGGCATTGTCGAAAGCGTGAGGCCGCTTAACGCGGCGCAGGCAGGGCCGCATGAACAGGCTGAGGTCTGGGCTGAGGTCGGGGCCGGTGTCGCGCAGTGCAGTCGAGGTACAATAAGCCCATGATCGAAACCGAAAAACTCGGCGCTGAGCGCATTATCACAGCCACTCCCTCTTCCCCTAACGAAGAGGTATTCGAGCGGGCGTTACGTCCACGCCAACTCGATGAATATATCGGCCAGGAAAAAATCCGCGGCCAGCTCGAAATTTTCATCGAAGCGGCCAAGCGCCGCTCCGAAGCGCTCGATCATGTGCTGTTGTTTGGCCCGCCCGGATTGGGTAAAACCACATTGGCGCACATCATCGCGCGCGAAATGGGGGTCAATATGCGCCAGACTTCCGGTCCGGTGCTGGAACGTGCCGGCGACCTGGCCGCGTTGCTGACCAATCTCGAAGCCAACGACGTGCTGTTTATCGACGAAATTCACCGGCTCTCGCCGGTGGTCGAGGAAATCCTGTACCCGGCACTGGAAGATTATCAGATCGACATCATGATCGGCGAAGGGCCGGCCGCTCGCAGTGTCAAACTGGATCTGCAGCCGTTCACCTTGGTCGGCGCCACCACACGTGCCGGCATGCTGACCAACCCCTTGCGCGATCGTTTCGGCATCGTCGCCCGGCTCGAATTCTATTCAGCCACGGAACTCGCGCGCATTGTCCATCGCAGTGCCGATTTGCTCGGTGCTGTCATCGGTGACGACGGCGCGATGGAAATCGCCAAACGCTCACGCGGCACACCGCGGATTGCCAACCGCCTGCTGCGGCGGGTGCGCGATTTCGCCGAGGTGAAAGCCGACGGCAAGATCAGCGCAAAAGTGGCCGATGCGGCGCTGCATATGCTCGACGTCGACTCGGTAGGTTTCGACGTGATGGACCGTAAATTGCTGGAAGCCATTTTGCATAAATTCGATGGCGGCCCGGTCGGGGTCGACAATCTGGCAGCCGCCATCGGCGAAGAACGCGATACCATCGAAGACGTGCTGGAGCCTTTCCTGATCCAACAAGGGTATTTGCAACGCACGCCGCGCGGACGCGTGGCGACGCAACTGGCCTACCGCCATTTCGGGCTTGCCGCGCCCGATGCGGGGCCGGTTCGCGAATCCTGGAATGCCGCGAGCAATTAAGCCCGCGGCAATTTCACTGACAATTTGCTCAGGTGCTTTACCGCGTCATAATTGGAAAGTTCTTGGTGAACTGATCCAGCAAACCGAGCCAGGTTCCCAATGCGGCAGGGTTTCCGTCCAACTTTGCGTGACTATCGGCAAATTCCTGCTGCAGGGTTTTCTGCCGCGCCAATACCGCAATCAAGTCATTGCGCGAGATGGTCAGGGTTGCATCCGGTTTGCCGTACTGGAAATCCGCTTTATATAAAAACACCCCGTTCTCGATGGACAGCCCGTAACGCTTACCCGTATCCGGCTGTATCCAGTTGATCGCAAGTTTTGTTGCGGCGGCGCGATCCCCGTTCAGGCAGATGCCCAGATAATCGAGAAACATGGGGTCGGTCATCGCCCGCAAGGTATCGGGGTCGGTCGACGCGCTCGCCCTCTCGGGAGCCAGACCATGGCGCAACTCCTGCGCGCCCAGGAGAAATTCATTGCGCCACGGTCCCGATTCGGCCTGATAGCCGAGCTGCTCAAGGGCATCGGCTTCAAGATCGCGGGCCGCCTTATTGTTTGCGTCGGCATACACTACCTGCTTCATGACCTGAGCCACCCAACGGTAATCGCCTTGGGCATAAGACACGCGCGCCTGCCGCATAACGTTATCGGCCCCCCCCATGAACTTGACGTAACGTTGTGCCGTTTCTTTGGGCGGCAGAGGATAAAGATCGGCCGGGTTGCCGTTGTACCAACCCATGTAGTAGTCGTAGACAGCTTTGGCGTTATGGTTCACCGTGCCGTAGTAGCCGCGCAGATACCACTGCTTGGCCAGTGCCGGCGGCAACTTGACCATCTCGCCGATTTCGGTCTTGGTATAACCTTTGTTGATCAGGCGCAGCGATTGGTCGTTGATGAATTTATATTCGTCGCGCTCGTTGCCGAGGAATGTTTTGATCCGGTCGTGGCCCCAGATCGGCCACTGATGTTGGGCAAACATGACCTCCGAACGATCGCCGTAACGATCTATGGTTTGGTCCAGGACGCTCCACCATTTTGCGGCATCGCGGTTTTTTGCGCCGCGCAAAGTATAAAAATTATGTAGGGTGTGGATCGCATCCTCTGCCGCGCATAAGGCCTTGAACTGCGGGAAATACATCAGCATTTCCGCCGGTGCCTCGGTGCCGGGCGCCATTTCGAATTCGACTTGAACGCCATCGATAGTACGCGTTTCACCCGTCGTCTTGATGATGTCGGTGGGCGGCAATAAGGTGACCGTTCCCAACGAGAGTGTCTTGCCCAGGCCCGTGTCGATTTGCCCTTTTTCATTCTTGGGAAGATAGATGCCAAACATATACTCCGACCGGCGCGTCATGGCATTGCCGGCATAGATGTTCTCGCTGATGGCTTCTTTCATAAACCCATCGGGTGCATAAATCCTGACCCGGCCGGCCTTCAAGTCGGCTTCGCTGACAATGCCGGCAACACCGCCGAAATGATCCGCGTGGCTATGACTATAGATGACAGCGACCACCGGTTTTTTCGGTCGATGGCGATAATACAATTCAAGCGCTGCGTGGGAGGTTTCTTTACTCAACAGCGGATCGATCACGATCAATCCGCTGTCTCCTTCAACGATGGTCATGTTGGAGATATCCAGGCCGCGCACCTGATAAATCCGGTCGGTCACCTTGAATAAACCATTGTTGGCATTGAGCTGCGCCTCCCGCCACAAGCTGGGGTTGACGGTGGCCGGTGCCGCGCCTTGGGTTAAAAAAGCATAGCTGTCGGTGTCCCAGACCAAGTTGCCTTGCGCATCGAGGATTTTGCTATTGTCCAGCGTGCCGAGCCAGCCGCGCTGCGCGTCGGCGAAATCCTGGCGGTCTGCAAACGGCAATTGATCCAGCACGGCGGCATTGGCCGACCGGGTTGCGTCAGTCGCGTCTTTCGGCAATTCCGCGGCTTGAGCGCTGGCCAGCGGCGGCGGCAACGCAAACGCCGATGCGCCGCCGATCAGCGAAGTGGAAACAAGCAAGCCGGCGAGCGCTGAAAGGGCTTTCAAGCGCGGCGGTTGGCGATGCGGCAGCGAAGGTGAAAATGAGCGTAAATAGGCCATGCGAGTCTCCGTGATTGATTCATGGTGCGACTACTCGGCCATGCCCCCGCTGCAGAATCCTGCTGACCGGCGCCACTCCGGAAAAAGCCGGGTTGGCGTTAATGCAAAGTTAGCACGATCGTGCTTTTTTAGGGATGTGGGAACAGTCCGATTCCACGGAGATGCACTCAGCTTGATTGAGATCCAACCGGAGCCGCAAGCGCCACACGCTCGCGCCGGCAAGGTACGCCGCCAAACCGCGAACAGCAGGTTGCGGCTTGGCGCGTTATGATGAAGCTCTCCGGCCGGCGAGCCAATTCGATCCGCACCAAGGCCCCTCACGCATGTCCCAGGTTCCACACAAGCCACCCGCGCCTCAAGCTATACCGGCGTCGCCTGCCAAAGGCTTGATGCCGCGCATTCGGCGGCAAATCGCTTCCAGCGTGACGCGCTTGACCAGTAGCCGCGGCTTATCCATCGATTATTCCGTGCCGCTCGGCGACCCCGGTTTATTCGGACCTGATGCGGTGTGCTGGAAGGTCCATGCCGATTTCACCTCGATGATGGTCGGCGGGGTCAGCGCACTTTTATTGCAGGCGCTGCACCCGCTCGCGCTGGCGGGGGTGTGGGATCACTCGACCTTTCGCACCGATATCCTGGGACGCCTGCGGCGCACCGCCACCTTTATCGCCGGCACCACCTATGCCGGCCGGGCCGATGCATTGGCGCTGATTGAACGCGTCAAAACCATTCATCGCCAGGTCAAAGGCACAGCGCCCGATGGCCGCGCTTATGCCGCCGACGATCCGGCCTTGCTGACCTGGGTTCACGTGGCGGAGGTATCGAGTTTCCTCGCCGCTTATCTGCGTTATGTCGAACCGGGTCTCAGCCGCGCCGATCAGGATCGTTATTTCAACGAAACCGCCTTGATCGCCGAATTGCTGGGCGCGGCCGACGTGCCCAAAAGCTGCGCCGAAATCGATCGATATTTGAGCGCACAATACGCTGGACTTGAGGCCGGTCCAAGAACCCATGAAGTGGTGCGGGTCTTGATGAGCGCACCGGCCCCAAGCGCGGCTAGCTGGCCTGCGGCCAAGCTGTTGCTGGGTGCGGGGGTCGACCTGCTGCCCGCCTGGGGACAACGGATGTTGGGCTTGCAGCGCTTGGCGCGCTTGCGCCGGGTGCTGGTGCAACCCGGGGTCAAAAGCCTGGCGCCGTTGATGCGTTGGGCATTACGCAACGGGGTGTCGAAGCGAGCCCGGGCCCGCGTTGCAGGGGCGGGCCGAAGCGATTGACGAAAGTATCGTGCGCGAGCCGGATGGCGCAGCGCCAAGGTCCGCAGGCTATCTCACCACGGCGTCGGTCAAACCACGTTGGCCTGGCTGCGATCGCCTGAGCCATCGTCGGCACTGGCGTCAAGATGAAGGATATCGGCCCAATTGATGACGGTCGCCGTAACGACGCAGGCATCTGCATCGGCCGGCTCGTTTGCCTGCTCGTTTGCCGGCTCATTTGCCTCATAAACCAGTTCGTTCACGCTGGCATTCAACAAGACATGCGTGCGCGGCAATTGCAAAGGCATGCTCAAGGCAAAACGGTAGGCGCAATCGAGCACACCGCCATGCGCCACGCAAATAATGCGCTGGCCGGCATGTCGACGCGCCAGTGCCGATAAAGCGAGACAGACCCCATCGTAGAAAGCCTGCTGCGACTCACCTTCGGCCGGAGCAAAGTCAGGATCGCGGCTTTGCCAGAGACGATAGGCCTCGGGAAATACCGTGCCGATTTGTGCCTTGTCATGCCCTTGGAACACCCCGTAGTTACGCTCGCGCAATTGCGGCATCAAGCTCACGCCTAAACCCAGGGCCCGCGCCAGCGGTTCCGCCGTCTGACGCGCCCGGCTCAGGTCGCTGCTATAACAGGCATCGAAGCGTTCGCCCGCGGCTTGCTCATGAGCCAAGCGCGCAGCCAGCAAGCGGGCTTGTTCATGGCCGAGAGCGGATAGACCGATATCCAGATGCCCCTGCAAACGGCCTAGGCGATTCCAGTCGGTTTCTCCGTGGCGCACCAGGATAATGTGAGTCGGCATGGCAAAAAATTCCATTACGTCGGCGCTGGTGCGCCGGGTGCTAGGCCGGGCGCGCTTCCAGCCAAAAGGTGACCGGCCCGTCGTTGACCAGCGAGACTTGCATCTCGGCGCCGAATTCGCCGGTGGCCACTTGCGTATGCAGGGCTTGCGCCCGCGTCACAAAATAATCGAACAAGCGGCGCCCTTCATCGGGCGGCGCCGCCGGCGTGAAACTCGGGCGCATGCCGCTCTGGGTATCGGCCGCCAAGGTGAATTGCGAAACCAGCAACAAACCGCCATGGCGGCCGTTACCATCGAGATTTTGCAAACCCAGGTTCATCTTGCCTTGCGCATCGCCGAACACACGATAACCCAGGACCTTGGCCAGCAATTTGTCGGCCGCAGCCGGCGTATCGCCGCGCTCGGCACAGATAAAAGCCAGCAAGCCCGGGCCGATCGCACCGACCAGCCGTTCTTGCGTCCGCGCCGCAGCCGGATCGGCTGCGGGGTCATGGCTTGGCGCGGTAGCCATCGACGCGGCGGTCTGCGGGCTCACCCGCGGGTCCACCCCATCGAGCACCCGGACTTCGGCGCGCAACACCCGTTGGATCAAGGCAATCATGACGACTGTCCCGCCGCACTCAAAGGCATATCAGGCCAAGGTAACGCTGGCAAAACGACGCTTGCCGACCTGCACCACGTAAATTCCAGCTTCGAGCTTCAGGCCTTTATCGGAAATCACCGTGCCGTCGATACGCACCCCGCCCTGCTCGATATTGCGCAGCGCTTCGCTGGTCGACGGCACCAGTCCGGCTTGCTTGAGCAGTTGCCCAATGGCGAGCGGCGCACCGCTCAAGGCGATCGCGGGAATTTCATCCGGTACGCCGCCGCGAGCGCGGTGGTTGAAGTCTTCTAGTGCGCGCTCGGCATCGGCCGCGTTATGGAAACGTGTGACGATTTCCTGGGCCAGCAGCACCTTGAAATCGCGCGGGTTACGCCCTTGCTCGGTCTCGCTGCGAAAGCCGGCAATCTCCGCCAGCGAACGAAACGACAGGAGTTCGAAATAACGCCACATCAGCACATCCGAAATGCTCATCAGCTTGCCGAACATATCGGCAGGCTTCTCGCTGATGCCGATGTAATTCGCCTTGGACTTGGACATTTTTTCGACCCCGTCCAATCCTTCCAGCAGCGGCATGGTCAGAATACACTGCTGCTCCTGGCCATATTGTTTTTGCAGCTCGCGCCCGACCAGCAGATTAAATTTCTGGTCGGTGCCGCCCAGCTCCAGATCGGCATGCAAAGCCACCGAGTCGTGGCCTTGCACCAGCGGATAGAGGAATTCATGGATCGAGATCGGCACCCCGCTCTGAAAGCGCTTGGTAAAGTCATCGCGCTCCAGCATCCGCGCCACGGTATAGCGCGATGCGAGCTTGATCAGGCCGTCGGCGCCGAGCGCCATCGACCATTCGCTGTTGTAGCGGATTTCGGTTTTTTCGCGATCGAGCACCAGCACGGCTTGCTCGAAATAGGTTTTTGCGTTGAATTCGATTTGCTCACGCGTCAGCGGCGGCCGGGTCGCATTGCGCCCTGATGGATCGCCGATCAGCGAGGTAAAATCGCCGAGCAGGAAAATCACGGTGTGTCCGAGATCCTGCAATTGACGCATCTTATTCAGCACCACCGTGTGGCCGATATGAATATCGGGCGCGGTCGGGTCCAAACCGAGTTTGATGCGCAGCGGCTTGCCGGTGGCGGCGCTGCGGGCCAGTTTTTGCTCGAACTCCGCTTCGACCAGCAGTTCATCGACGCCGCGCTTGGCCACGGCCATGGCATGCCGGACCTCGTCGGTAATGGGGTAGGCGGCGGGAGGGGTAGCGGGGACGTTTTGCTCTAAGCTCATACTCGGGGCTGGGTGGTCGATTGGACGGAGATGCGGGCGGCGTTTTGCCCTCCAGCCGGTGATAAAACTGGCGGTGGCGCGGCAACCTGGCGCAACAAGTACCTGATTTTACGTGATGTAGCGATACCGAGTCATGTTTTACCGCCTATGCCCCACATTGGGCGCGGTCCGAATGGCCGAGCGGCCCAAAGAAACATCGACTGCCGGCTCAACCTCAGGCTCAACTTCATGCGCTCGGGCAGCGGCAAGTGACCGTGGCAAGTGAATTATTCGGCGCATGCTATTTCACGGCAATGCTTTTTTAATGGGCGCAGAAGTTAGCCAAGCTCGCTTGATTAAGCGGGATAATCGTGACCGGGCCTGGATGGAATGCAGGCCGCATCCGACGATGGAGTATGTGTGATGGACCAAACAGCAGACGGCGTATATTTCGGCATGATGTCGGGCACCAGCCTCGATGGGGTGGATGCCGTCGCAGTCGAGTTTATCGATGGCCTGCCGCCCCGGCCGCTGGCTCATGTGGCGCGGGAATTCCCCTTGGCGCTGCGCGACGCCTTGCTGGCCTTGCAGGATGCCGGCTTCGATGAAATCGCCCGCGAAGCATGGGCCGCCAACCAGCTCGCGGTATTGTATGCGGAGTGTTGCTCCGAACTTTGCCTAAAAATCGCGATGGAGCCGCGCGCGGTACGCGCCATCGGCGTGCACGGCCAAACCATACGCCACCGCCCGGAACTCGGTTACACCCGGCAAACCAACAACCCGGCGTTGCTGGCCGAACTGACCCGGATTGACGTCATCGCCGATTTCCGCAGCCGGGATGTGGCCGCCCACGGTCAAGGCGCGCCGCTGGTACCGGCCTTTCATGCCACCTTGTTTGGCCAACCGGGCCAAACCCGCGTGATCTGCAATATCGGCGGCATCAGCAACATCACCGTACTGGATGCCGCGGGGCGGGATGCGCCGGCGGGCGGCGTGCGCGGCTTCGATTGCGGACCGGGTAACGCCTTGCTCGATTATTGGGTTCAGCGCCATACCGGGCAGCGGTACGACGACGCCGGCCGCTTCGCCTTGCAAGGCGCGGTACTGCCGGCACTGCTGGACGATCTGCTCGATGATGCTTTTTTCAAGCTGATACCGCCCAAAAGCACGGGGCGCGACCTGTTTAATCCGAACTGGCTCGAGGCCAAACTGGCACAGCATGGCTCGCCGGCACCCGCCGATGTGCAAGCCACACTGACTGCATTGACCGCGACCGCCATCGCCCGCGACGTCGCACGTCACGCGCCGGATTGCCGGGCGCTATTTGTCTGCGGCGGAGGGGCCTTTAACCTGGCCCTGCTCAGCGCACTGAAACAGGCACTGGACGATCACGGCATGCCGGCCGTGCAACTCGAGCGCACCGATGCGCTGGGCGTGCCGGCCTTGCAGGTGGAAGGGTTTGCTTTTGCCTGGCTGGCACGCCGGTTTATCGCACGCGAGCCAGGCAATTTGCCCGCCGTCACCGGTGCCGAAGGCTTACGCGTGCTGGGCGCGCTGTATCCGCGCTAAGCCGCTGCCGGGCAAAACAATGCCCCGGAAGTGTAAAACTTACGGGGCATGCGGGAACCACGAACCACAAAAACCAAGGTGGCAAACAAACCGGCAAATTTAGGCCGAGAACGACGAACCGCAACCGCAGGTGGTGGTGGCGTTCGGGTTCTTGATCACAAACTGCGCGCCGTTGATGTCGTCTTTGTAGTCGATTTCAGCGCCGACCAGATACTGGTAGCTCATCGAGTCGATCAGCAACTGCACACCATTTTTATCCATCACGGTGTCGTCTTCGTTGACTTCTTCGTCGAAGGTGAAACCGTACTGGAAGCCCGAGCAGCCGCCGCCCTGCACAAACACACGCAGCTTGAGCGCCGCGTTGCCTTCTTCTTCAATCAGTTGTTTAACCTTGTCAGCCGCGCTGTCGGTAAAAACCAGCGGGCCCGTCATTGCTATCACGGGGGCCGACGTAACGGGGGCTTCAGATACTGCATTCATGAGATTCTCCGAAAAATGCTTTAACCGTATTGTAAAGCCGATTCGCAATCTGTGCTGATACACATCTGGCCAGCAAGGTCTTGATCAGAATCAACAAAATCGCAGCAAACGGGGCCACACCAATAAAAAACCGCCCGGCAGAATGCACCGGGCGGTTTTTCGACAGCGTATGTTCCAGCACAAGGCCGGAACCCGAAGCTTAACGCTTCGAGAACTGTTTCCTGCGGCGAGCTTTGTGGAAGCCGACTTTCTTACGTTCGACTTCACGCGCATCGCGCGTAACAAAACCTGCATGCGACAGTTGCGGCTTCAGCGTTGCGTCGTAGTCCATCAGCGCGCGCGTGATACCGTGACGCACTGCGCCAGCCTGACCTGTTTCACCACCACCGTTCACGTTGACTTTGATGTCGAACGTGGCGGAGTTGTTGGTCAGTTCCAGCGGTTGGCGCACGATCATCAGCGACGTTTCGCGCGAGAAATACTCGGCGATCGGCTTGCCGTTAACAATGATCGCGCCCGTGCCAGCCTTGATGAAAACGCGTGCAACTGCGCTCTTGCGGCGGCCGGTACCATAATTCCAATTACCAATCATGTGGGCTCCTTAGATCTCGAGCGCTTTCGGCATTTGAGCCGAATGCGGATGCGTCGCGTCGCCATAGACCTTGAGCTTCTTGATCATTGCGTAGCCGAGCGGGCCTTTGGGCAGCATGCCTTTCACGGCTTTCTCGAGCGCACGGCCCGGGAAGCGTTCTTGCATCTTGCCGAAGGTTGTTTCATAAATACCGCCCGGGTAACCCGAGTGACGGTAGTACTTCTTGTCGGTGACCTTGTTGCCAGTCACTTTCAATTTGCCGGCATTGACGACGATGATGAAATCGCCGGTATCGACGTGAGGGGTGAATTCCGGTTTGTGCTTGCCGCGAAGACGGCGTGCCACTTCGCTGGCGACACGTCCCAGAACTTTATCCGTCGCGTCAATCACGTACCATTCACGCGTCACCTCATGGGCTTTTGCGGAAAACGTCTTCATGATTGATCCATAAAAATAACCTGCCCTTGCTGTACTTCCCTGCTTATTAATATGCTGAAGCCGCGTACTTATTCAGTAGCGCGACCACGCATTGTGCAGGCTCTCCCTGTGCTCTTTCCGCGGGCAAATTCAGAAAAAGCCCTGAATTATAAGGGAAATTCACGTGTCGCGTCAAAATATGTGTGTGTCGGCCGAGGTTCGGCCCCCAACGACCGCGCTCGAATAGCCGCCTGGCCCGCTTATTGACGCGCTGAGCAGCGGTTTTGGCCTGGTGGCGCGCATGCGCGGGGATAAGCGCCGGGATAAAAAAAACCCGAACTCAAGGCCCGGGCTTAATCCACCAAAGGAGGAGGTGGAGGAGACATGCGTGGTTGCCAAATACCTGCAACCGATGCACCCAGTATAATCAAGGAACTGGTGCATCGCAAGATAATTTGCAATGCGAAAACACATCCCATATCATGAAATGGTCGGCAACATCCTTGACGCTGCTGCCGGCCCCTTAAAACCAAGGCTTAACGCACGTGTCCCGCCTTGGCTTATGAAGGAATTTAGAGGTAAACCCCTAAATAGAAACCGCGAGCCGGATCCGGCACAGCCCTGGTGCGCTGCGTCATTTTTCGGCCGCGCGCAAGTGCTTCCCCGAAAAATTCAAACCACGGACAAAGGTCTACAATAACTCGTTCGTCGATGGTCGGAGTTAATAATGGAATGCAAGATTAGCTGGATGGGTAGTGACGGAATGGCATTTGTCGCCGAAACCGGCAGCGGCCACTTGGTCACGATGGATGGTGCGCCGGAGGGCGGTGGCCGCAATCTGGCGCCGCGTCCGATGGAAATGGTATTACTGGGCACGGGCGGCTGCACGGCCTACGATGTGGTCATGATATTGAAGAAAAGCCGCCAGGAGGTGCAGGGTTGTACCGCTAGCCTGAAAGCCGAACGCGCCAGCCAAGACCCTAAGATCTTCACGAAGATTCACTTTCATTTTACGGTCACCGGACACAATTTGAATCCGTCGACGGTCGAGCGTGCGATCACCCTGTCGCACGAGAAGTATTGCTCGGCGTCCATCATGCTGGCGAAATCCGCCGAGCTGACGCACTCCTTCGAGATTATCGAGACTTAAGCAAACGCCCGGAAGCCGCCGGAGTAAAGCGCAAAGTGGGCCGGTAAGCCGGATTCTGTGCACGCAACGCGATGTTCTGCGTTGCGCGTGGCAGTCATTCCTCTAGACGCGCCATTACTGACGCGCTCAAGCTTCCTACCCGCAGACGAGACGGAGGCGCCGCCCTGCATCGCAAGCGATGCGCGTCTGCCTATTTGGAATTGCTCCGGGTGGAGGTTACCGTGCCGGTCTGTGTTGCCACAGCCGCGGTGCGCTCTTACCGCACCGTTTCACCCTTACCTGATCCCGGGCTTACGCCCAGGCCATCGGCGGTTTGTTTTCTGTTGCCCTGTTCCGCGTGTTGCCACGGATGGCCGTTAGCCATCACCCTGCCCGTTGGAGTCCGGACTTTCCTCCCCCTTCTTGCGAAGGCGGCGACTGCCTGGCCCACTTTGCGACGCGAGTGTAGCACGCCCCGTCCCGCGGCGCGAAGCGCGCGCATCTGAGGCCTATCGGTGACGGCGCTGGCTCCTGAATACTTGAGGGTCGGCGTAAAACGACGGCTCGGCATTGGCCGCCCACCAACCCGGAATGCCCAGCACCGGCAAAGGCGCGAAATCACGCGGCGTCCGCACCGATGCCACTTGGTCGGCAACCACCCGATCAAGATGCGCGCGCCGTTGCGATGCAGGCCAGTCGAAATAGGCCGGCGGCACATCGACGATCCATGCATGCGCGGTAATCGCCTTATAGGGCGCAACCAGCTTTTCAAGTAAAGCATGGCCGAACGGCCAGACCTCGCAAAGCCGCCCCCAATCGCCGCGCCTGGCGACAAACAGCGTAGACCAGTCGAAGCCGCGCAAAGCATCCGCCAGCGCGCTATCGGCACAGGCAAACACAACGGCGTTCTCGTCAAACAGTGTCAGCGCGTCGCGCACCCCACCGCGAGTCGACTGGACGCCGTGCAGCGCAATTTGCCCGGCTTGGCGCGCATTTAACGCCGCCTTGATCGCCGGAAACGAAAACCATATCGCGGCATTGAAAAAATCATGCAAGTTGGCTCGGGTCGGGACCGCCCCGCTAGCGGCAATATGCGCCTCATAGGCCGCGCCCGGGGGTAATTCGGCTTGCGCCACAAAACGCAGCGCCGCCGCCTGAGTCCCTCGCTTATCGCTCGAATCGCTCGAATCGCCCGCGTCACCAGCGGTTGCAAGTGGCAGGGTTATGGCCTGCACATTCTCGACAGCATCCGTGGCCGCGACTCCGCCATCGGCCGCAAGCGGCAAGCTTATCGCCTGGGCACTCGCCTGCGCGCTCATTGCCAAGCGCCAGGCAGCCGCGCCGCCCTGCAAACTGCGCTGCCATTGCCGACTGCGCAGCGCAATCGCCGTCAGCCAAGCACGGCTCCAATCCACCGCCTCCAATTGGCGCGCAAGTTGCACCCCATCGCCGTCAATTAAAGCCTGCGCGCCCGATTCGGAAATAGTCAGTGACACCGGCCGGCACACTCAGGTTCAGACCAAGCGCCAGCCGATCGGCTCGCCGGCGCGTAACGGCACGACCGGCGAGTTTTCGACCATAAATTCGGCCGGTAGCGTCCAGCTCTCGCGGCGCAAGCTTACGGTGCCCGCGTTGCGCGGCAAGCCGTAGAAATCGGCGCCGAAGAAACTCGCAAAACCTTCGAGCTTGTCGAGCGCACCTGCCGCATCGAAGGCTTCGGTATAGAGCTCCAGCGCATGCAAAGCCGTGTAGCAACCGGCGCAACCGCAAGCATGCTCCTTCAAGCCTTTGAGATGCGGCGCACTATCGGTACCCAGAAAAAAGCGCGGGCTGCCCGAGATCGCGGCCTGTACCAGCGCTGCACGATGGATTTCGCGCTTCAGCACCGGTAGGCAGTAATAATGCGGACGGATGCCGCCTTGGAATAGCGCGTTGCGGTTATACAGCAAGTGGTGCGCGGTAATTGTGGCGCCCAAAGTGCCCGGCAGCGCAGCTTCATCGCGGACATAGTGGGCCGCGTCCTGGGTAGTGATATGTTCAAATACCACCTTCAAAGCCGGGAAATCGCGACGCAGCGGTATCATCACGCGGTCGATAAAGACTTTCTCGCGATCGAACAAATCGATCTCCGAATCGGTCACCTCGCCGTGCACCAGCAAGGGCATACCCAGTTCCTGCATGACCTCCAGCGTTTTTACACAGTTCGCTAAACTGCTCACACCGGCATCCGAATTGGTGGTGGCGCCCGCCGGGTAAAGCTTCACGCCATGCACCAGGCCCGAGGCGCGCGCGCGACGAATCTCGTCCGGCGGCGTATTGTCGGTCAGATACAAGGTCATCAGGGGCTCGAAGGACGGCTGCCCGGCAGCAGCTGGGGGCAGCGCATCGAGTATCCGTTGCCGGTAAGCCAGCGCCTGTTCGGTGGTGGTCACGGGGGGACGCAGGTTAGGCATGATGATGGCCCGGCCGAATTGCCGCGCGGTGTGCGGCAACACGGCGGCCAGCATGGCGCCGTCGCGCACATGGAGATGCCAGTCATCGGGGCGGGTCAGCGTCAAAATTTGGGGCTGAGCCGAGGTGTCGGAAGCAGTATTGGGCTGTGCGAAAGCGGCTGTCATCGAAGGTATGTGTATCAAGTTAATGCAGATGTTGCCGTAAAACAGCGTCTTATGATGTTTTCAGCGCATCTAAGCAGTTATTCGGCTTTTGCCACAGGGAGGCCGGTGCTATCCTCTCCCTATACTGATTGTACCGACTTGTAATCGCCCTGGCATTGTCTTGCTGTGTAGCATCACCGATCTATAAACGCCCCATGTGCCAACTTCTAGGAATGAACTGCGCCGCCCCGACCGATGTGACATTTTCGTTCACAGGCTTCGCGGCCCGCGGCGGGGTCACCGATCACCATGCCGACGGCTTCGGTATCGCGTTCTTCGAAGACAAGGCATGCCGCTTGTTTATCGACCAGCATGCTTCGTGCAGCTCACCGATTGCCGATTTGATCAAGCGTTACCCGATCAAGTCGAAAAACACCATCGCCCATATCCGCAAAGCCACGCAAGGCCGCATCGAGCTTGAAAACTGCCATCCTTTTATGCGCGAGCTATGGGGGCGCCACTGGATTTTCGCGCATAACGGCGATTTGCAACACTACCAGCCGACACTGACCGGGGTTTATCAACCGATCGGCACCACCGATAGCGAGCTTGCGTTCTGCAGCATCTTGCAAGGCTTGCGGGAACGCTTCCCAGCCGAGCAGCCGCCCTTGCCGGAACTGTTCGCAGCGCTCGGCGAGCTGACCCGCACGATCACCCAACACGGCGTATTCAACTTTTTGATGTCGAACGGTCAAGCACAGTTCGCGCATTGTTCGACTCACCTGCAGTATCTGGTGCGCCGCTGGCCGTTCTCGACCGCGCATCTGATCGACGCCGATATGTCGATCGACTTTGCGCGCTACACGACGCCGGAAGACCAGGTCGCGGTGATTGCCACTCAGCCGCTGACCGACGATGAAGTATGGACGGCATTCGCGCCGGGCGACCTATCCATGTTTCAGGATGGCGAGTTGGTGGAGAAAATCAATATTCCGGTACCGCCCGAAGTGCTTGAAAAGGCCAGTAAGCCGCTGTGCCGCGGCATACCCGATATGCCATTGGAGCCGGCTATCGCGCTGGACATCGACGACTACGAAGATGTCGATGTCTAAGCCCCAAAAGCGCTGAGCCAGATACCGCAAGTGCCGCTGCTGCGCCGCTCGGCATCCGCCCGCGCGCTATAGCAGCGAGGTTAATGCAGGATTTTTGCCAGAAAATCCCGGGCCCGATCCGATCTCGGGTTCGCAAAAAAATCTGTCTTGGGCACGTCTTCGACTATCACCCCGTGGTCCATAAATACCACCCGATGCGCCACTTTCTTTGCAAAGCCCATTTCATGGGTCACGCAAATCATTGTCATACCATCCTGCGCAAGCTCGACCATCACGTCGAGCACCTCATTGATCATTTCCGGATCGAGCGCCGAAGTCGGTTCGTCGAACAGCATGGCGATAGGGTCCATCGACAGGGCGCGGGCAATCGCCACACGCTGCTGCTGCCCTCCCGACAGTTGGCCCGGAAATTTGTTCGCGTGAGCGCTCAGGCCCACTCGGTCCAATAAGGTCTTGCATTTGACCAGCGCCTCCTGACGACTGCGACCCAATACTTTGATTTGGGCCAGCGTCAGATTGTCTGTAATCGACAGATGAGGGAATAGTTCGAAGTGCTGAAAGACCATGCCCACGCGCGCGCGCAGCTTCGAAAGATTGGTTTGCGGCGAGCCGACAGACACGCCGTCGACCACGATTTCACCTTGCTGGATCGTCTCAAGGCCGTTGATGGTCTTGATCAGAGTCGATTTGCCCGAACCCGAAGGACCGCAAACCACCACGACTTCGCCCTTTTTTACTTCGGTACTGCAATCGTTCAGCACTTGGACAGCGCCATACCATTTTGAAACGTTTTTCAGAGAAATCATCGCGCCAACCTTGTTTAACGGTAGTGTTCCTGCTCGCGTGCATGGAGAGCAAACCGATGATAGCTCTAATGTCCCGCGCCGTGAAACAACAATGCCGCATACAGAAATAACGAATCTGTATGCGGCATAGCGAATCAACCCTGTTATACCAAGCAGACCTTAGGGGTAGAGACCCCGCAAATCGCGCGCCACCAGGATGCGGGTACACGCCACAATAAAGGCTGCGGTGCGGATCGAGACCTTATGCTCGCTGGCAACCTGCCAGACTGCCGTAAAGGCTTCGCGCATCACGCGCTCAAGGCGCGCGTTGATTTCCTCTTCCGACCAGAAAAAGCTCGAAAAATCCTGCACCCATTCAAAATACGACACCGTCACGCCGCCAGCGTTGGCAATCACGTCGGGGATCACCATGATGCCCTTGTCGTTCAGGATATCGTCGGCTTCCGGCGTAGTCGGGCCATTGGCGCCTTCGACCACGATCTTGGTGCGAATGCGATTGGCGTTACGGCTTGTGATCTGTGCTTCAAGTGCCGCTGGGACCAGAATTTCCGTCTCGATGCCCCAGAAATCATCGGGCGCAATCGCTTCGGCGGCGGCAAAACCACCGACCCCGCCATGCTGTGCGACGTGCGCCAAAAGCGCGGTGACATCAAGCCCCGACGCCTTAGCGATGGTGCCGGTGTGATCTTGCACCGCGACGATTTTGGCGCCAGCTTCGGCAAACAGTTTGGCGGCAATCCCGCCCACATTACCAAAACCCTGCACCGCAACACGCGCCCCGGCGATGTCGAGACCCAAATGACGCGCGGTTTCGCACGCAACCACAAACACCCCACGTCCGGTGGCTTCGCGACGGCCCAAGGAGCCGCCCAGCGAGATCGGCTTACCGGTCACAACGCCTGTAGATGTCTGCCCCTGGTTCATCGAATAGGTGTCCATCATCCATGCCATCACCTGCTCATTGGTGTTGACGTCGGGCGCCGGGATATCGGTATTCGGTCCGATGATGATGCCGATTTCGCTGGTGTAGCGGCGCGTCATGCGCTCCAACTCACCCTTGGACAGTTGCCGCGGATCGACGCGAATACCGCCCTTCGCGCCGCCGTAAGGCACATTGACCACGGCGTTTTTGACCGACATCCAGGCCGACAAGGCCATCACTTCGGACAGCGTAACGTCTTGGTGGTAGCGCACGCCGCCCTTGCCCGGGCCGCGCGAGGTATTGTGCTGAACGCGGTAGCCTTCAAAATGCGCAACGGTGCCGTTATCGAGGTGAATCGGCACATCGACGATCAGCGCGCGCTTCGGGCGCTTTAGGGTTTCGACCCAACGCGACAACGAGCCCAAGTAGGGCGCAACGCGATCGACTTGCTGCAAATAGGCGCCCCAGGGTCCCAAATGATCGGGATTGAGGTAAGAAGGAATGGCGTGCTGGCTCTTCTGTTCTTGCGACATGAAGCTTTTCTCCAACGGTGGTGACTCGACACGAGTGGCGCCATTGTTAAAAAACTCAGATTTGAAATCCAATGCCGTTTGCTTATCCGATTATGCATTTTTTGCATGATCGGATAAAATTGGCAATCCGAACGGCTTCAAACGGCTATATACACCGATTGAAGCCATTCTCAGCGCCCAGCGCTGAAAGTAAAATCAGTCAATCGGCCGGCTTCGCCGCTTCAAGCAGCGCGACATCCCAGACGCGACTGATCAAAGCCTGCCGCGCATCGCCGCTTTGCCCGGCCAGCCGGTCGCGATACAAACGGATTTCCATCGAGATCGTCAGTTTTTCGGCATAGGGCCCGCTTCCGGGGGCGTCCAGCCGTACCAAGCGGCCGCGCGTCAAATCGTCGGCAACCGCACTATGAGGTAAAAAAGCGACGCCGTGTCCGGCCGTCGTCATGGCCTTGAGCCCTTCCGCCATGTCAGTTTCGTAGACTTTATCGAAACCCAGCTGCAACGGCGTATTCGCGAGAATGTAGGCCGTCATGCGTCCTAGATAAGCGTTCAGGGTGTAGGCAAGAAAGGGGACGCGGGCGGATTCTGCTGCCCCGGCAATCTGTAACGGATAGCGGGGCGCACCGCCACCCGGCGTCGGCTCGCCCAACGGCGCCGAAAATGGGCTCATCAACTCGCGGCCCAGCACCGCCATATCGTAGCGCGCCGGGTCCAGCATCACCGGGTGACTAGGATGGTGATATCCCATCACCAGATCGCAGCCGCCCTCCACCAGCGATAGCAAGGCGTCATGCACATTGAGAGCGCGCAAGCGCGTATTCAAGGCCGCAGGCGTCAAGTCATCACGACGAAAAGATGCCTCCAGACCGCTTGCGATACGCTGCAGCCAGTGCGGAAAAAATGTCAGCGACAAGGTATGCGGCAGGGCCAGTTCTATTGTGGCATTCGCGGCGCCCGCCTGGCCGCGCAACAATGCCCGTGTCTCACGCATTTGCGACAACAAGGTTAGCGCCTGTTCGTGGAACACCTGGCCAGCTTGTGTAAAACGGGTTGGATAGACTGAACGGTCGATCAGCTCGGTCCCCAACCATGCTTCAAGCGCTTGTATGCGGCGCGAAAACGCCGGCTGCGTCACATGGCGCAATTCGGCCGAGCGGCTGAAGCTGCGCGTTTCGGCCAATGAGACAAAATCTTCCAACCACTTTAAATCCATCTGATGCTCCGATCGGAGGCGGTTGTCCCGTGCCGTAAATTATTCGATAAATGAAATTGCAGGACCATGCACACTGTCTAGCCGGGTAATTTGCCTGCCACGGCTGGCGAGGTTTCTCGCGTTCAAGACAAAATCTCCGGCAAGGCGCCGGCCAGTGCTGGATCTGCCGCCAACGCTTCAACCACCTGGGCGCGCTGCTGCTGTAGCGCCCACATTTGCGCATACAGCCCTTCGCGCTGCAGCAGCTCGGCATGGGTGCCGCGCTCGACAATGCGACCGTGGTCCATCACGATAATCTGCTGGGCGTGAATCACGGTGGACAGGCGATGAGCAATGATCAAGGTGGTGCGATTACGCGCAATTTGATCGAGTTCGTGCTGGATTGCGCGTTCCGAACGGGAATCGAGCGCCGAAGTCGCCTCGTCGAAAATCAGGATCTCCGGGTTTTTCAGCAGCGTACGCGCAATCGCCACCCTTTGTTTTTCGCCGCCCGACAGTTTCAAGCCGCGCTCGCCGACCGAGGTTTCATAACCCTTGGGCAGACTCTCGATAAAATCGTGAATATGCGCGGCGCGCGCAGCCGCCATGACCTCTTCGCGCGAGGCATCGGGCCGACCGTAAGCGATGTTGTAATAGATCGTATCGTTAAACAATACCGTGTCCTGCGGCACGATGCCGATCGCGGCCCGCAGGGAATGCTGGGTAACATCGCGAATATCCTGCCCATCAATCGAGATACGCCCGCTGCCCCCGCCTTCATCGCGCGGCAAATCGTAAAAACGAAACAACAGCCTGGCCAGCGTCGATTTCCCCGAACCGCTATGCCCGACCACCGCAGTGGTGGTTCCGGCCGCTATCGTAAAATCGACATCGTGCAGAATCTGGCGTGCCGGGTCATAGGAAAAATTGACTTGCTCGAACGCCACTTGCGCGCCGCCCAACTTGAGTTCCCGTGCTTGCGGCAGATCGGCAATTTCCAAATTAGCGTCCATGAGCGCAAACATCCGGTCCATATCGGTCAGGCTCTGCTTAAGCTCACGATAGATCACGCCTAGAAAATTCAGCGGGATATAGAGCTGCAACATAAAGGTATTGATCAGCACCAAGTCGCCCAGCGTCAGCTTGCCGGCAATTACGCCCTGCGTCGCTCGCCACAGGATAAACACCAGGCCCGTGGCGATAATCGCTTGCTGCCCGCCATTGAGCAGCGACAACGAATTCTGGGATTTGATCGCGGCGCTGCGAAAGCGCTGCAGGTTTTCATCGTAGCGCTGCGCTTCGTATTCCTCATTGCCGAAGTACTTGACGGTTTCGTAGTTCAGCAGCGAATCGATGGCGCGGGTGTTGGCGCGCGAATCGAGGTCGTTCATGGTGCGCCGAAAATGCGTACGCCATTCGGTCACCTTGATTGTAAACACGATGTACAAGGCCAAGGCGATCAGGGCGACAATGGCATAGTAAGCTTCATACTTGATGAGCAAATAACTGAGCACCAGCCCGACTTCGATCAAGGTTGGCAAGATACTGTAAAGCGAATAGGAAATCACGGTTTGGATGCCGCGTGTACCGCGCTCGATATCGCGCGACATGCCGCCCGTCTGACGATCAAGATGGAAGCGCAGCGACAGCGAATGCAAGTGGCGAAATACCTGCAAGGCCAGTTGGCGCACGGCGCTCTGGGTCACTTTGATAAACAGGATTTCGCGCAATTCGGTAAAGATCGCCGTAGACAAACGAACGATGGCATAAGCCACCACCAATAAGCCGATACCGCTGACCGCGATCAAGGCAACGCCGGGGGCGCCGCTGCCGATCAGCGATTTCAAATGCGCGGCCGGTGTCAGCCGGTCGACAATCGATTTCATCACGATAGGCACGCCGAGATTGGCGACTTTGGCCGCTATCAGACAACCAAGTGCGAAGCCGACACGAGCCTTATAGGCGGTCAGGTAAGGCAGTAGCGACAGTATCGTCTGCCAATCGCTGCGCGACCGGCTAATCACCGTAACCACAGGTTCAGGGTTTGCCGCATATCGACGCATGTCAGTTCTTGGCCGTAAAGGCGGACGCGAGGTCCGTAAATTGGAATTTGGTGTATTGTCGCAGAAGTGCCGCCGACCCACAGGCAGGCGTTAAATAATTCGAAGAGAACGACTATGACAGAAAAAACATTGAGTTTGCCGCATGAAAAATCGCCCGCCTTGCGCGTTATGGCCCAGCCCACCGACGCCAATATCCACGGTGACGTATTCGGCGGCTGGATCATGGCCCAAGTCGATATCGCCGGCTCCATTCCGGCAACCCAGCGCGCCAACGGCCGGGTCGCCACCGTTGCGGTCAACTCGTTTCTTTTCAAACAGCCTGTGTTTGTCGGCGATTTGCTGAGTTTTTATGCCGATATCGTCAAAACCGGCAACACTTCGATCACGGTATCGGTTGAAGTGTATGCGCAGCGCATGCGCCTTAGCGAAGCGATTGTCAAGGTTACCGAAGCAACCTTGACCTATGTGGCCACAGGCGACGACCGCAAGCCGCGCCAGTTGCCGCCACTGCAGGCGCCACTCTAGTCGCCACACCGCGGGACACTCGGCCGCCGCCCTGATCTGTCGGCCCAACGCTCACGCGCACGGCCGGAAACAACGGACGCCGCAGGTTTTAGGCCGCGAGCTGCAGGGTCAACATGGCAGGAATACTCTCGTGCGGCAAAGGTTTGGAAAAGAAATAACCTTGCATCTCGTCGCATGAGCGGTCTTTCAGAAACGCGAGCTGCTCCGCGGTCTCGACACCCTCCGCAATCACACGTAACTGCAAGGAATGGGCAAGCGTAATTATGGCTGAGGTGATCACTTCGTCATCGGTATTACGCCCGATATCGCTGACAAAAGAGCGATCGATTTTAAGCCGGTCGATCTGGAACCGTTTCAGATAACTCAAGCTCGAATAGCCGGTGCCGAAATCGTCGATCGCCAGGCCCACGCCCACCGCGCGCAATTCGGCCAGCATCGCAGCAGCCTCATCGACATTACGCATGATGGCGCTCTCGGTCAATTCGAGCTCCAGGTATTGCGGCTCAAGACCGGTTTCTTCGAGCACGGCCTTAACTTGTACGGCAATGTTTTTCTGATGAAATTGCCGGGCCGACAAGTTCACCGATACACATATTGGCGGCAGACCGGCCATTTGCCAGGCCTTGTTCTGCCGGCAAGCTTCCCGCAACACCCATTCGCCCAACAGACCAATCAGTCCGCACTCTTCGGCCACCGAAATAAATCCGCCAGGCATGATTAAACCCATTTCGGGGTCTTGCCAGCGCACCAGGGCTTCAAGACCGATCACCTGCCCGGTCAGCAAATTCACTTGCGGCTGATAGTGCAGCAAAAACTCGCCATCGCGCAAAGCGCGCCGCAGCCGCCGCTCAAGATCGAGCCGGGTGCCGACAGAACTGTTCATTTCAGGTTGATAAAACTGATAGGTATTGCGCCCCATATCTTTCGCGCGATACATGGCCACGTCGGCTTTTTTCAGCAAGGTCTCGGGATCGTTGCCATCTTGTGGGAATAGGCTGGCGCCCATACTGCATCCCACATATAACTCCGTGTCGTCGATCCACATCGGCTCGGCAATCGCGATACGCGCGCGCTCCATCCAAGCCATCACGGCGTTTTCATCAGCCGGGTCGTTTAATACCACCACAAATTCATCGCCGCCATGGCGCGCCACGGTATCGCTGGAACGGGCGCAATGCGCCAGGCGCTCGGCAATCACGGCCAATAGCTTGTCGCCGACGCTATGCCCTAGTCCATCATTGACGTTCTTGAAACCATCCAGATCGATAAATACCACCGCCAAACGCCCGTCTATGCGCAACGCACGCGCCAAGGCTTGCTCCAGGCGATCACGTAGCAAATTGCGATTCGGCATGCGGGTCAAGGTGTCGTAGTTGGCTTGATATTCCAATTGCTCCTGATATTGAATCAGCTCGGTGACATCGTTGATCACGCTGATGTGATGGGTGGTGAGCCCATCGGCATCGGGCACCGGCGCGATATAGAGCTGGTTCCAGAACAACACGCCGTCCTTGCGATAGTTACGCAGCACGGCACTCACTTCGCGGCCGCTACGCAATGCATCGCGGATCTGCTGCAGCCCCTCTTGATCGCGGTCGCCACGTTGCAGGAAACGGCAGTCATGGCCCAGCGCTTCGGCGGCGTCGTAACCGGTAATCCGTTTGAATGCCGGATTCACATATTCGATAATATTGCCGTCGGCAGTCGGGGCCGTAATCATGATGGCATTGACGCTGGCGTCGAGCGCACGGCTTTGCAAACGCAGCGCCAAATCCGAGCGCTTTTGTTCGGTGACATCGCTAAAGGTACCCAGCAAACCGAAGATTTTTCCTTCGCTATTCATCAAAGGTATCTTGCTGGTCAATACCGTTCTGCGCACGCCTGCGCTATCGTCCCAGGACTCCTCGAAATTCATCTTCGGAATGCCGCTACTCATAATTTCTTGTTCGTCGGCAAGAAATTTGTCGGCCTGCGCGTGCCATGGCAAATCGGCATCGGATTTGCCGATGATTTGCTCTGGATAGGCCAAACCGATATCGCGCGCATAGGCCTGGTTACAGCCGAGAAATCGGGAGTGCTCATCTTTCCAGAAAATGCGCTGCGGAATGTTATCGATAATGCCTTCCAGCATCTGGTTTGCGCGATGAACCTGGGCCTCGACGTTCATATAATCGGTGACGTCGCTGGCGAGCACAAACACGGCAGGCCGCCCACGAAAGGTAATCAGGTGATACGAGAGATCGGCTTTCACGACGCTGCCGTCTTTGCGCAACAGTTTCCAGACGCCGCCCAAACCGCGCACAGCTTCGTCCGTGCGACGATCCTGGCGCGTCAGGCTGGACTCAAGCCGTGCGAGGTCTTCCGGCGCACAAATGCCACGGATCGACATAGCGTGAAATTCGTGCTCGGTATAACCATATTGGCGCACTGCGGCGGCATTCACAGCCAGAAATTGATAGGTCTGATTGTCGTGCACCCACATCGGCACCGGGTGCCCGTCGAACACTTCGCGAAAGCGCGCGTCGCGCTCACGCACGCCATGGTAGCGCTGGCCAAGCAGCAAACGCCAGAGGTTGAAGCGCTCCGGGACCCAGTGACGATACAAACTGAAGAAAATACCGGCCGCGACAAACCCGATCAGCCCAGCCCGCAGCGGCGCGCCGTCGGACAAATAGATGAAATCCAGCCAATGCGACATCATTTCCCTTCTGTCTCGAAAGCGCAAGGCGGCATCACGTCACTGAGTTGGGGGCTGGATTCCATTATTTTTCAAAGTAAGCCAAGGCTCCAACCGTTCTATTGAATATCACGACAAAAATTCGGTGTCTCAAAACCGGACAATCGATGACCATGGCGCAGTGTGTTAAATCGGGATACTGCCTGGAATGCGTGGCAATCGTGTTTATCTCACGGATAACTTTTTCGTGCAGCGAATGGACGTGATTTAGCCTTGGCCTACGCGTATAGCGCTCATTTTAATAAGATTTCGTAACAATTGGTCCCGCCGGCAAGCCAAATTCTCGCACGGCCGCCAAAAAATCGTGATTGGCGCTGCTACGGCGCGATAACTTGCTGAGCACGTAGCGCTGAAATTCCGGCAAATGCCCCCACACCGGGTCGCTAATCGGCGCTAGGTGATGCAACGTGCACTGCCGAAGTAGCGCGGACGGCGCATGTTCGGTGCAAGCCCAAGCCATATCTGGCGTTTCCGCCATAGGCGCTAACTCGCCCGCCTGGGCGCTGGCGAGCCGCTCGGCCAGCACCTGGGCAAAGCCGTCCACGCTGTCGCCGGCCCCCAGCAAGGGGTAAGTCGTGAATTCGAGTCGTTCCTGGTACGCCAAAGCCTGCCATTGCGCCAGCGTCAGCCGTAGCTTGCAGCGATCCAGGTTAAAGCGTATGCACATCGGAATATAGTTAAGATTCTCCGACGAAGCGATTTCGAATTCGAATATCTGCGATTGCGCGTGAAGTGGCATAGGATTGAGTTTTGCAACGATTAAGCGGATTCGCCTGGGCATGCCACGATGGCATTCTCAACCGGCGCCCGCACCTGGAATATTATGTTGAACGAACCCGAGACTGAAAAGCCCGCTTGGCTTGAGCATGCCGTCGTGCGCCATCAACACGGCAGCACGCTGCCGACCACCGACCGAATTGCCGAAGAGTGGCCGGTTGCACTTGTCTTCAATGGTATCTCACATGCGGTGATGATGACGAGCCCGTGCGACCTTGAAGCCTTCGCGGCGGGTTTTGCCTTGACCGAGGGTATTGTCAGTTCCGGTCGCGACATTCAGGATATCGAAGTTGAGTTCGGCGTCGATCAGGCCGCGGTCCATCTGACCATCGTTCAGCAGGCCTTTGCCAATCTGAAGGACAAGCGCCGCGCCTTGGCGGGCCGCACCGGCTGCGGCGTATGCGGCATCGAAAGTATCGAGTTGCTGGATTTGCAGCCGGAACGGGTTTCGGATCGCGGCTTTCTACGTACGCTGGCAGCGGACGCCGTGCGCCAAGCCGCACATCAATTACCGGCGCACCAAACGCTGATGTCCGTCACGGGCGGTGTCCATGCGGCCGCCTGGTGCGACGCGCAGGGCACCGTACGTCAGGTATTCGAAGACGTCGGACGCCACAATGCGCTGGATAAGCTGATCGGCCAGTTGGTGCTCAAACGGCAGCCGCTGCACGAAGGCTTTGTGTTTATGTCCAGCCGGGCCAGTTATGAATTGGTTCGCAAGGTCGCACGCATGGATATTGCCATGCTGGCGACCATTTCCGCGCCGTCATCGCTGGCCGTCAAGATTGCCGAGCAAGCCGGCGTGCGCCTGCTCAGCTTTTGCCGCGAAAACGGCTATGTAGAATATGCGCCGGGACATGCGGCAAGCCCCGATACGTTTGCCGCGCCCCCAGGGTGATACCGCATCGCTCCATACAGCAAGCTGTGCGGCGATTAAGCAAGCTGCGCTTAATCGAACTGCGAAAAATCCGGCTTGCGTTTCTCAAAGAACGCCGTCATCGACTCGCGTGCTTCGGGAGCCCGCAGCATCTGTGAAAAATGCGTCAGCTCGGCCTCCATGACGGTCGCGATTTCGGCGGCGCCTGCCGTCCCACCTTTCATCAACGCTTTGGTGACACGTAGCGAGGCGGGCGGCAAAGCAATTAACTTATGCGCCTGAGCGATGGCATAAGCCGGCAATTCGGCCGTCGGCAAGATCTTGTTGACGATACCCATCGCCAGCGCTTCATGCGCATCAAACGCATCGCCCGTCAGTAGTTTTTCCGCCGCGCGTTGATATCCCGCGATTCGCGGCAACAACAGGCTCGATGCGGCTTCCGGACACAGGCCTAGCGGCGCGAACGGCAGCGAAAAGCGAGCGTTATCGGCGGCGTAGACCATATCGCAATGCAGTAACAATGTCGTGCCGATGCCGACCGCAGCCCCGGCCACCGCAGCGAGCAAGGGCTTGCTGGCACCGCTAATACGGCGCAAAAATTGCAGTACCGGTGCGTCTGGGCCATTCGGCGGACGCTTCATAAAATCTTCGAGATCGTTGCCCGCACTGAAAATTTTGTCGCTGCCGCGGAACAGAATCGCGCGTACCGTCGGATCGGTTTCCGCGCCGGCAAGTGCATCGGCCATCGCCTGATACATCGCTCCTGTTATGGCATTTTTCTTTTCCGGGCGCTCGAAAGTCAAAGTCAGCAGGCCATCGGCCTTTTCAATCGCGACGCCGCAATGTGGTTCGCCTTCGCTCACGTGGTCCATTTTCATCTCGCTCAAAGTGACTGGGTTCAGGGGCGGAAATATCTTCGCCGGGGGCAGACAAAGCTGCGCTGAAAAGCATAACGGGTGCCTACGCCACGCCTTTCGGCAACAGCTGAGGCACCCGCTTTACCGCTTTAATTACATGCGCTCGATAATACCTGCCGCACCCATGCCGGTGCCGACGCACATCGTCACCATGCCGTACTTCAGATTATGACGGCGCAGAGCATGCACCACGGTCGCGGCACGAATTGCACCGGTCGCGCCCAGCGGATGACCCAGGGCAATAGCGCCGCCCATGCGGTTCACTTTGCTTGGATCCAGACCCAACTCCTGGATCACAGCCAGCGACTGCGCGGCAAACGCTTCGTTAAGTTCGATCCAATCGATATCGTCCTGCTTCAGGCCTGCGGCCTTCAATGCCGCGGGAATCGCTTCTTTCGGGCCGATACCCATGATTTCAGGCGGCACGCCACGCACGGCAAAACTCACAAAACGCGCCAGCGGTGTCAAATTGAATTGCTTCAGGATTTTCTCTGAGACCACGATCAGTGCACCTGCACCGTCCGAGGTTTGCGAGCTGTTACCTGCCGTTACCGAACCCTTGTTGGCAAACACGGTACGCAGTTTGGCCAAACCTTCGAGGCTGGTATCGGGGCGCGGACCTTCGTCCAGGGTGACGATACGCGAATTGGTCACAACATGGCCGCTCGCCAGATCGGGGCGCTTTTCCAGCACCGTCACGGGAACGATTTCGTCGGTGAACTCACCGGCTTGTTGAGCGGCAATTGCTCTTTGGTGAGATTGCAGCGCAAACGCGTCCTGCGCTTCACGGCTGATTTTCCAGCGATCCGCCACGCGCTCAGCCGTCAGGCCCATGCCATAGGCGATACCGACATCTTCGTCGCGATCGAAAATATGCGGCGACATCGACGGCTTGTTGCCCATCATCGGCACCATGCTCATTGATTCGCAGCCGCCGGCAATCATCACATCGGCTTCGCCGACGCGAATGCGATCGGCCGCCATCGCCAACGCCGAGATCCCCGACGCGCAAAAACGATTGACGGTAATGCCGCCCACCGATTGCGGCAGACCTGCCAGCAGCGCGCCGATGCGGGCCACGTTCAAACCTTGTTCGGCTTCTGGAATGGCGCAACCGATAATCGCGTCTTCGATCAATGCCGGGTCCAGCCCGGGTACTTGCGCAACGGCTGCGCGCAGTGCCGCGACCAGTAGTTCATCGGGGCGGGTATTGGCAAATACACCGCGCCCGGACCGACCGATCGGCGTGCGGCTCGCAGCGACAATATAGGCATCTTGTAGCATCTTGCTCATCTCGTTACTCCTGTGTGCTTTCAGCGACCTGTTAGTTACGGACCGGCTTGCCAGTTTGCAGCATGCCCATGATCCGTTCCTGGGTCTTGGGGTTGCCCAGCAATTCAATAAATGCCCGGCGCTCAAGTGTCAGCAGCCACTCTTCGTCAACCAGGCTGCCCGCTTCGACGTCACCACCGCAAACCGCTTCGGCGATACGCCCGGCAATCAGGTAATCGTGCGGCGAAATAAAACGTCCGTCGCGCATATTCACGAGGCTGGCTTTGATGGTGGCAATGGCGGAACGGCCGGCGACCGGAATCGCTTTATTGCGCAACGGCGCACGGTAGCCGGCGGCGGCCATGGCACGCGCTTCACCCCGGGCGGTATCGAGCAATTCGAAGACATTGAAGACGATCGGGTCGCTGGCTTTCAGGTAACCCATTTCACGCGCTTCGATGGCCGAGGCCGAGACCTTGGCCGTGGCCGCATTCTCGAACGAACGCTGCAGGAAGGGCAGAAGATTGCCCGGCGCGCTGGTCGCTTGCGCGGCTTCCGCTGCGCGAATCGCGGCTTCTTTCAGACCGCCGCCTGCCGGCACCAGACCCACACCGATTTCGACCAAGCCGATATAGGTTTCAAAATGCGCCACGCGACGTGCGCAATGCAGGCTCAACTCGCAACCGCCGCCCAGGGCAATCCCCGAAATCGCGGCAACCACCGGCACGCTCGCGTATTTGATGCGTTGCATGGTGGTTTGGAAGCTATGGACGAAAGGCTCCAAACCGGCCGCGCCCTTAGTCATAAACAGCGGCATGGAGGCTTCGAGATTGGCGCCGGCGGAGAACGGCCCGCCCGGCGCGCCGAGCTTCAGGGACGTCGGCTGCCAGACCACCAGCGCGCGATAAGCGCTTTCGGCAATTTCAACCGCGCGTACCAGGCCTTCGAGCACTTCCGGTCCAATCGTGTTCATCTTGCTCTTGAACGAAACGATTGCGACGTCGTCTTGACCCGCGCTGGTATCGGCCCAAACACGCACACCGTCATTTTCAAACAGGGTCTTGCCATAGGTCTGCGGATTGCGGCCGTTTTCACCGACAATCGGGGCGCGGAACACTTGACGCTCGTAGACCGGCAGCGCGCTACGCGGCACAAAAGCCTGAGCCGCGGCCGACCACGAACCGGCTTCGCTGTGTACACCAGCAGCATCGGCCACCGGGCCTGCAAAGACCCAGCTAGGCAAAGCCGCTTTCGACAGGCCTTCACCCGCTTCGATATCTTCCTTGACCCATTCCGCAACCTGCTTCCAACCAGCCGCTTGCCAGCTTTCGAACGGGCCTTCGTTCCAGCCGAAACCCCAGCGGATCGCGAGGTCGATATCGCGTGCACTATCGGCCACGGTATCGAGATGGAGGGCGATATAGTGGAACACATCGCGGAAAATCGCCCACAGGAATTTAGCCTGGGGATGGGTACTTTCACGCAGCAATTTGAAACGCTCATTGGCCGGACGCTTCATAATGCGCGCCACCAGTTCGTCGGCCTTACCGCCGCCGTCAACGTACTCGCCCTTGATCGGGTCGAGCACCTTGATTGCCTTACCTTCTTTCTTGTAGAAACCGGCGCCGGTTTTTTGCCCAAGCGCACCCTGCGCGACCAGCTTGGCCAGCACCGCAGGTGTTTCATAAACCGCGAAGAAAGGATCGTCCTTCAAATTGTCCTGCATGGTGCGAATCACGTGACCCATGGTGTCCAGACCGACCACGTCGGCGGTACGAAAGGTCGCCGATTTCGCACGGCCCAGGCGGCTGCCCGTCAGGTCGTCGACGATGTCAAAGCTCAAACCGAATTTCTGCGCTTCGGCGATGACCGCCAGAATCGAGAACACCCCCACGCGGTTGGCGATAAAGTTGGGCGTATCTTTGGCACGAACCACACCTTTGCCGACCGTGCTGGTCAGGAAGACTTCAAGGTTGTCGAGGATATCGGCACGGGTATGCGCGGTCGGAATCAATTCGACCAGATGCATATAGCGCGGCGGGTTAAAGAAGTGCACGCCGCAAAAACGCTGCTTCAGCTCATCGGCAAAGCCGTCCGACAAGGCATTGATCGACAGGCCTGAGGTATTGCTAGCGAAAATGGCGTGCGGCGCCAGATGCGCCGAGACCTTTTTATACAGGTCGTGCTTCCAGTCCATGCGCTCGGCGATCGCTTCGATCACCAAATCGCATTCGGCCAGCATGCCCAAGTCGTCTTCGTAATTGGCCGGCTCAAGATACTTCGCGTCGTCCTTTTGACCGAACGGCGCCGGGCTCAGTTTTTTCAGATTGTCGATCGCTTTTTGCGCAATCGCATTTTTCGATTTACCGGTACTCGGCAGGTCGAACAACACCACCGGCACGCGTGCATTGACGAGATGCGCCGCAATTTGGGCGCCCATCACGCCTGCGCCAAGCACGGCGACCTTGCGTATGATCAGATTGCTCACGGAATTCCTCCTGGGGTTAAGCCAATTATTTCGTTTAGAACAAGGCGACGTCGACATCCATCGGCTTCGAACCGGCGCGGGCTGCACGGATCGTCGAGGCCGTTTCCGGCAGCAATTTCGCGAAGTAGAAACGCGCCGTGGCGAGTTTCGATTGATAGAAAATATCGCCGCTATCTTGCTTGTCCAGCGCAATACGTGCCATCCGGGCCCAGAAGTAAGCGAACACCAAATGGCCGACGGTACGCATATAAGGCACTGCCGCCGCGCCAACTTCATCGGGGTTGGCCATGGCTTTCATGCCGATTTCCATGGTCAGTTTCTGGACCTTGTCGCCGATATCGCCGAGCGGGTTGATAAATTCTTGCATTTCCGGCTTGATGCCTTCTTGCTCGACGAAATCGCTGACCAGCTTGCCGAATTTCTTGAGCTTCGCACCCATATCGCCGAGTACTTTGCGACCCAACAGGTCGAGTGCCTGAATCGAGTTGGTGCCTTCGTAAATCATGTTGATACGCGCGTCACGCACGTATTGCTCCATGCCCCATTCGCGAATAAAGCCGTGGCCGCCATAAACCTGCACGCCATGGTTGGTCGCTTCATAGGCGTTGTCCGTAATGAAGGCTTTGATAATCGGCGTCAGCAGCGCCACCATGTCGGCCGATTCTTTACGCACGGCTTCGTCGCCATGCGACAACTCTTTGTCGAGTTGCAGTGCGGTCCAGTATGAAAACGCGCGCGCGCCTTCGGCATAGGCTTTTTGCGTCAACAACATGCGACGCACGTCCGGGTGGACGATGATTGGGTCGGCGGCCTTTTCCGGCGCCTTGGCGCCGGACAGCGAACGCATTTGCAAGCGCTCTTTGGCATAGACCAGCGAGTTTTGATACGTGATTTCGGTCAGTCCCAGACCTTGGCTACCGACACCCAGGCGCGCGGCATTCATCATCACGAACATGGCGTTCAAACCGCGATTGGCTTCGCCCACCAACCAGCCGCGTGCGTCATCGAGATTCATCACGCAGGTGGAGTTGCCGTGAATGCCCATCTTGTGTTCGATCGAACCGCACTTGATGCCATTGCGCTCGCCCGGATTGCCGCTCGCATCGGGAATAAACTTCGGTACGACAAACAGCGAAATGCCTTTGGTGCCGATCGGTGCGTCCGGCAAACGCGCCAACACCAAATGGATGATGTTGCCGGCCATATCGTGTTCACCGCTGGAGATGAAGATCTTGGTGCCGGTGATGGCGTAGGAGCCATCGCTATTGGGCGCGGCCTTGGTGCGCAACAGACCCAGGTCGGTGCCGCAATGCGGTTCGGTCAGGCACATCGTGCCGGTCCATTCCCCCGAGACCAGCTTGGCCAGATACGTGGATTTTTGTTCCGGTGTGCCGTGCTCATGCAGACATTCATAGGCGCCATGCGACAGACCCGGATACATGGTCCATGCCTGGTTGGCCGAGTTCATCATTTCGTACATGGCGTTGTTGACGAATACCGGCAGACCCTGACCGCCGTACTCGGCGTCGCAAGATAAAGCCGGCCAGCCTGCGTCCACATATTGCTGATAGGCTTCCTTGAAACCTTTAGGCGTGGTGACCACACCGTCGTTCCACGAGCAGCCTTCTTCGTCGCCGCTGCGGTTCAACGGAAAAATCACGTCGGCGCAGAATTTCCCGGCTTCTTCCAGAACTTGATTGATGGTTTCCGCATCAAGGTCGGCGTGCTTGGGCAAACCCTTGAGCTCGCTCTCGACGTTGAGAAGTTCGTGCATCACAAACTGCATGTCGCGCAACGGCGCTATGTACTGTCCCATTACTATCTCCTGAAATGATTCACCAGCAACGCCTGCTTTAGGCACCTTATTGACCGACAGGTCTCGAGACCTTTAGCGGCGCTCGCTTTGATACGAAACAAATAATCTTTCTAGCGCATCGCGCGTGAGTTGCACGGCATCGGGCAAACGCAAAAACCGCGCATCATGATGCAATCCCAGCGTGTAGCTATACAACTCAAACAACATCATTTCCGGGTCGGTGTCGGCTCGCAGATGACCTTCATCGCTGGCCTGCCGGATCGCCCGCAACAAGGCTCTGCGCCAGACTTGCACGCTTTGCACCAGCTGCTCTCGTACGGGGCTTGCGCCCCGGTCGTCGTATTCGACCGCGCCGCTGATATAAATACAGCCGGTCGTCACTTCCTGGATGCGTTTTTCCATCCAGCGCCACACCATTGCCCGCAACCGCGGCAAACCACGCGCCTCGCTTAGACTGGGGTAAAACACTTCAAGCTCGAAGCGCCGGTGGTACTCTCGTATCACTTCGACTTGTAAATCTTCGCGCGAACCGAAATGCGCGAACACGCCGCTTTTACTCATTTGCATCCGTTCGGCCAACAGGCCGATGGTCAGACCTTCGAGGCCGTCGCGACCGGCCAGGTCTATCGCAGCATCGAGTATTGCAACCCGGGTTTGTTCGCCCTTACGCATGGTGTTCCAGAACTTTAATTGTTTGCTAATTCATGACTATATAGAAAAACGAACGGCCGTACTATTATTAGTGGCAACCGTGTCGGGAACAAGTACTTTATTAGAAATGCCGTTCTAACCGCGGCACATATTGGGCTACGCGCGAGCGGCTCGGCGCCGGGGGCGCGACCTTGTAAATAGGAGGGTTCGGCCGATGGCGCCCGGCGCTGCGAGTGTCAGCGGCGTGCCGATTGTGGCGTGCGCCGTCGAGGCGATACAGGACAGCCGGAAAATAGACGGAATTAGTGCAAATCATCTAAATGGGCGCAGTGGCGCTTGGCTTCCTGCGTGGGGCAAAGAACGTGCTTAGCGCTTGAAGCGAGCCGGCAGCTGCAAAATAGCATCCCGATTGGAGCTCGAAAAACAGCGCGCGGCGGCTTGCTCGTAAGGCAACCACAGATACGCCGTATGCTCGCGCGGCGCCAGCGTCACGTTGATATCCCGCGGCACCACTACGCTAAACCAATGTTCGGTATTACGCGTCACGCCAGCCGCGTAGCGATGCTGCCAGACCGGATAAATTTCGTATTCGATCGTGTGCTGCCAGTCGAGCAAGGCTTCCCTAGGCACGCGCGCGCCGCCGATTTCGATGCCGGTTTCCTCGGCGACTTCGCGCATGGCGGTGTGCTCCGGCGGTTCATCCAGCGCATCTTTCGAGCCGGTGACCGACTGCCAAAAACCCGGGCGGTCGGCACGCTCGATAATCAAAACTTCCAGTGCCGAGGTATGAATCATCACCAACACGGATTCTGGGATTTTCGGAGCTTTCATGATTGAACCTTCGTCGCTGCGACAAAAAATAATGCAGCTCACTGGCAGGTGTTCGGGCGATGTGCAAGCATGGGCTAGACACGCTCAAGGCAACAAAAAGGGCGCACTACGCGCCCTTTTTGATCAATAGCCTGGTGGCGCAGTTAGACCGCCACTCAGACCTTAGGCGCTTCCGGATTGCGCAAACGGATATGCAGTTCGCGCAACTGACGCTCGTCGACTTCGCTCGGCGCTTGAGTCAACAAACACTGGGCGCGTTGCGTTTTCGGGAAGGCGATCACATCGCGAATCGAATCGGCGCCGGCCATCATCGTGACGATACGGTCGAGACCAAAGGCGATACCACCATGCGGAGGCGCGCCGTATTGCAGTGCGTCCAGCAAGAAGCCGAATTTCTCTTGGGCTTCTTCGGCGTTAATCTTCAGCGCACGGAATACCTTGCTTTGCATTTCTTCGCGATGGATACGCACTGATCCGCCGCCCAATTCCCAGCCGTTCAGCACCAAATCGTAGGCCTTCGCCAAGCAGCGGCCCGGATCGGTCTCAAGATATTCAACATGCTCGTCTTTCGGGCTTGTGAACGGGTGATGGCAGGCGGTCCAACGGTTGTCGCCTTCGTCGTATTCGAACATCGGGAAGTCGATGACCCACAGCGGCTTCCAACCCGGCACCGACAAACCGTTTGCCACGCCGAAATCGGAGTGACCCACTTTCAAGCGCAGCGCACCCAAGCTGTCGTTGACGACTTTGGTGCTGTCCGCGCCAAAGAAAATCAGGTCGCCGTCTTGCGCGCCGGTGCGCTCGATAATGGCCTTGATCGCTGCATCGTGCAGGTTTTTGACGATGGGGCTTTGCAAGCCGTCACGGCCTTTCGCCACTTCATTGACCTTGATCCAGGCCAGGCCCTTGGCACCGTAGATCTTGACGAATTCGGTGTAGCTGTCGATTTCGCCGCGGCTCAACTCGCTGCCCTTGGGCACGCGCAGTGCGGCAACACGGCCGCCCTTGGTATTGGCCGGCGTGCTGAAAACCTTGAAATCGACTTCGGCCATCACATCGGTCAACTCGGTGAATTCGAGGTTGACGCGCAAATCAGGCTTGTCCGAGCCGAAGCGTTGCATGGCTTCGCTGTACAACATGACCGGGAACGGCTCGGCCAGATCGACGTCGATCGTGGTTTTAAACACGCCGCGTATCATGGTCTCGAACATGTCGCGAATTTCTTGTTCCGTCAGGAACGAGGTTTCGCAATCGATCTGAGTAAATTCCGGCTGGCGGTCAGCGCGCAAATCTTCATCGCGGAAGCATTTGGTGATCTGATAGTAGCGGTCGAAACCGGACACCATCAGCATCTGCTTGAACAACTGCGGCGATTGCGGCAGGGCAAAGAAATGACCGGCGTTGACACGCGACGGCACCAAGTAGTCACGCGCACCTTCCGGCGTGCTCTTGGTCAACATCGGCGTTTCGATATCGATAAAACCATGCGCATCGAGATATTTGCGCACTTCCATCGCCACACGATAGCGCAGCTTCAGGTTTTGCTGCATCTGCGGGCGGCGCAGGTCGAGCACGCGATGCGTGAGACGCGTGGTTTCCGACAAATTGTCGTCGTCGAGCTGGAACGGCGGGGTCACCGAGGCGTTCAACACCACCAATTCGTGGCACAGCACTTCGATTTTGCCGCTCGTCAGGCTGGCGTTTTCGGTGCCGGACGGACGCGCGCGTACCAGACCCGTGATCTGTACGCAGAATTCATTACGCACATCTTCGGCAATCTTGAACATCTCGGCGCGATCGGGATCGCACACGACCTGAACCAGACCTTCGCGATCGCGCAGGTCGATAAAAATCACACCACCATGATCGCGGCGGCGATGCACCCAGCCGCATAGCGAGACCGTCTGGCCTAGGAATTTCTCGGTCACCAGACCGCAATACTCAGTTCTCATCGACATGATTTTGGCTTATCTTTAAAAAAGGGCCGCAGCAAAATACTGCCGGCGGGTTACAGCGGTGGTTCAATGGGGCGGCGCAAGCTGGCCGGTGGAGCAACAACCCCCATCGAGACAATATATTTCAGTGCGACATCCACCGTCATGTCGAGTTCGATCACGTCGGCGCGCGGCAGCATCAGGAAAAACCCCGATGTCGGGTTCGGCGTCGTGGGGACGTACACGCTGACGAAATCACCCGTCAGATGCATAGCGACATCGCCGCCCGGAATACCCGTCAAAAATGCAATCGTATACGAATCGCGACGCGGATATTCAATCAACACGGCACGGCGGAACGCATTGCCGTTCGACGACAACAAGGTGTCCGATACCTGTTTGACACTGGTGTAAAGCGGGCCGACCACCGGGATGTGGGCCAGCAGCGCTTCCCACCATTGCACCAAGCGTTGTCCGATAAAATTCTGGGCAAACAGACCGACCACAAACACAATCGCCAAGGTCAGCAGCGCGCCAATGCCCGGCAGGTCGTAACCCAACAGATGCGCGGGACGCCAGGCTTCCGGCAGCAGCATCAGCGTCTGGTCCATGGTGCCGATCACCAAGCCCAACACCCACACGGTGATGCCCAGCGGCACCAGCACCAGCAAGCCGGTCAGGAAATACGTTTTGAGCGTGAATTTTTTGGTCATCGTCATATTTCCCCAGCATGCCGGGCATGCCCCGGCATCGGCGTAGGTTCGGCGCAAGCTCAGCGCTACCCGACCGGGCAGCTTGAATCAAGCGCGTTCAACATCAAGTTGCTTCCGCATGACTTGCGCGCACTGCTTTGCAGCGGCGCGCGCCTTGCAGAGCCTTGGCTCAAGCGCTCTTTGCCGCGCTCCCGGAGTCTGCCGCCGGGGCACTGCTGGAACTACTTGCAGCACTGCTTGCGCTGCTGGCCGCGCTGCCGGCCGAGGCCGCGGCACTGCTACTCTCGCCGGCTCCGGCTCCGGCTGCGGCAGCAGGCGTGGCATTGCCGCCGGCGGCCGCGCTCTCACCCGCCGGCTTCGGCGCTGCAGCGGTATTGCCGCCGCGAAAATCCGTCACGTACCAGCCCGAACCCTTCAATTGAAAACCGGCAGCGGTGACCTGCTTGCTATAGGTTTCTTTTCCGCACTCAGGACAGTGTGTCAGCGGTGCGTCGGAGAGCTTTTGCAGCGTATCCTTCTCAAACCCGCACGAGGCGCAGCGATAAGCGTAAATTGGCATGGCTTGCTTCCTACTCCCGGTTCTACCCCGCCCCCCAAAAAAGGGACGCGCAAAACCTTGCATTATAGCGGAAACACAAACTAGTTTACGAAACCCGGAGAATCCGGCTCTTCGCCCCCCATTTTCCCAGCAATTGATGCACGCTAGGCTAGCCTGCGCCACGTCATCCAGCGTTCACGTCCGGCAAATACAGCTAGCGAACCTGAAACAGCATGATCATCAATACACTCAAAATAAGGCGTCAATAAGGCATGCAGCGCGGTTTCTTCGATGGTGAATGGCGGTCCTTTTTTACCGGCTTCACCGAGGAAAAACAAACCGGCCAGCAGACAGCCCGGCCCCGCCAGTTCGGCCATGCGGCGAGCGTAATCGGCGCGACGGGCTGGCGGCAGCGCGCACAGGAAGGCGCGCTCGTAGATCCATTGCGGAGGCGCAGACGGATTAAAGGCAAAGAAATCGGCTTCTTGAAGCGTAATTTTATCGGCTCCCGGCACACCCGCCAACTGCGCACGCGCGGCCAGCACCGCGGCGGCCGAAAAATCGATCGCCGTCACCTGCCAGCCGTGCTGCGCCAGCCAACCCGCCTCGTAAGCGCTACCGCAACCGGGGATCAGCACCGGACACGGCGCCAAGCCAGCGGCAAACTCGGCAAACGCGGGCGGCACCCCGCGCTGATCCCATGGCGTAAAGCGCTGCTCGAAGCGCTCATCCCAAAACTGAGGCGTATTCGGATCGCGGGTGGCGAAAACAGGGACATCGACGCTTGCTGCGTCGGGCGCAGCTGCTGGGGCAACAGGTTTATCCACCATGATTCGCGATCCATAAACGCGTCAACACCACCGCGACGCCCACGGCCAAGCCAAACGCCAGTGCGCCAAACAGCAGACGATTGGTACGCCTCTGTTCCATCAGCATTTGCAACATCAGCGACTCGCTGCTTTGACGCGTATCGTAGCGATGCGCCAGGGCGGTCTGGATCAGGCGCGGCAATTGCGGCAGGGTCTTGCTCCATTGCGGCGCTTCGTATTTCAGGCGATCGAGCCAGCCGCGCCAGCCGATTTGCTCATTCATCCAGCGCTCAAGATAAGGCTTGGCGGTTTGCCAGAGGTCCAATTCAGGATCGAGCTCACGCCCCAAACCTTCTACATTCAGCAGGGTCTTTTGCAGCAACACCAGTTGCGGCTGAATCTCGACCTGGAAACGGCGAGAGGTCTGAAATAATCGCATCAGCACCTGGCCGAGCGAAATATCCTTGAGCGCCTTGTCGAAATACGGCTCGCAACAGGCGCGTATGGCGCCTTCGAGTTCTTCGACGCGGGTGGCGGCCGGCACCCAACCGGACTCCAAATGCAACACGGCAACCCGGTGATAATCGCGCTGAAAAAACGCTAACAGATTCTGCGCGAGATAGTTTTTATCGAAATCGGACAGGGCACCGACAATGCCGAAATCAAGCGCGATATAACGGCCGAATGTTTCGGGTGCGATGCTGACCTGAATATTGCCCGGATGCATATCGGCATGGAAAAAACCGTCGCGAAACACCTGCGTGAAGAAAATTTCCACGCCTTCACGCGCCAATTTGGGAATATCGACCCCGGCGGCCCGCAAGGTGTCGACCTGACTGATCGGCACCCCCACCATACGCTCCATCACCAGCACGGTCGAGGTGCAATAGTCCCAGTACATTTCCGGGACCAACAGTAAATCAAGCCCGGCGAAATTGCGGCGCAACTGGCTGGCGTTAGCGGCTTCGCGCATCAGATCGAGTTCGTCGTGCAAATACTTGTCGAACTCCGCCACCACTTCGCGCGGCTTAAGACGCTTGCCATCCGACCAGAAGCGCTCAAGCCAGCCGGCGATATCGCGCAACAACGCCAGATCGCTTTCGATCACCGGCAGCATATTGGGCCGCAGCACTTTGATCGCAACCGGTTTGCCGGCGTTGGCGCTCAAATTGCTGCCGGCCTTGATACGGGCAAAATGCACCTGGGCAATCGACGCACTGGCGACGGGGACCCGCTCAAACTCATCGAATAACTCGTCGACCGAGCGTCCCAGGGACTGCTCGATCAGCGCCACCGACTGCTCGGTGTCGAAAGGCGGCACTTGATCTTGGAGTTTGGCCAGCTCATTAGCAATGTCGACCGGCAGCAGATCGCGACGGGTCGACAGCACCTGGCCGAATTTCACAAATATCGGCCCCAGGCTTTCCAGCGCAAGCCGCAAACGCACACCGCGCGCCAGATCGCTGCGTGGACTGGCCGGGATCACGCGCAGCAGGAATTGGATACCGCGATGCTTGAAATGCGATAAGGCAACTTCGTGCAAACCGAAGCGGAACATCGTCAGGGTGATTTTGAAAAATCGAAAAATACGCATAGTGGATGCTGTCCGATATCTAGCGCGAGCGGCCCGACGGCGCTGCGCCATCATCGCTGTCGATCTTTGAAAGACTGGGGGAACCGGCGTCCAATGCGGACTTTGACTTGGTGCTGGGGGCGTTGGTCCGGCCGACTGCACGGTCGAGCCGGTCGATGCGTTTTTCCAACCGCGCCAGCGTATCGCGCAGTGTCACGAGTTCATCGCGCATCTGTTCCAAGGACGCGTGACGTACCAATTGGGGGTCTTCATCAAGCAGATATTCGACCAGCGATTCAAGCAGATTGCGCCCGGAATGCCGCACATAGTCGAGCGCCGAGCGCGCACCCTGAGCCAATTGATGGGCCGGCGCGTCGCCGATCAAGCCCGCCAGGTCTTCCTCGGGCTCCCAGCGTAAATGCTCGGCCAGACGAGCAATGGTCGAAGCAAATTCGGCATCGCCGTCTATCCTGACGTGCTTCATCGCCGCCGCCTGCCCGCCCTGCACAAAGGCGGGCAAGGCGTCGGACGAGGCGCGGATGGTCACGTCGAATGGTGTCACCGCAGCAGCCGAGCCTTCGACCGCGTGAACCGGGTCGGCAGCCGTATCGGGCAAGGCTTCCAGCAGGCCGTCATCGCTCACGCGTAAATCGAGCGTGATCGGCGATGCGGCAAGCCGAGCCGTTTTCCCGGCGTAGGGCGCGAGCTGCGCGCGGGCCCAGGGCTCGCGCGCGAGTAAGTGGTTAATTGCGGCGCAGAAACTGCGCCCCAAAACTGGGACCGGTCCGGTGTTTTCTTGAGAGTGTCCTGCGAGCGTCATGGAGTCGATTCGAAAAGCGTTGCGGGATCGGCCTATGCCGAGTGCAGGACGAGCTGGCGCAACGAGAATCACCGCCCGCCGCGAACCCCGGCGACGATTTTCACGTGCTTGCCCGGCCGCTCGCTATTCTAACCGCCTCGCTGCTCGGGGCATGCTCAATACTTGGTGCCTACATGTAAAGCACTGACGCCGGCCGACAAATTGAAGTATTTAACCCCCTCCAAACCGGCCTGCTCCATCATCGCCTTCAATGTATCTTGATCGGGATGCATGCGTATCGATTCAGCCAGATAGCGATAACTTTCGGCATCTTTGGCAATTTTCTGGCCTAACCAGGGGAGCACTTTAAAGGAATAGACGTCGTAAGCCTTGGTCAGCGGCGCCCAGACTTTGGAGAACTCAAGCACCAGCAAGCGACCGCCCGGCTTCAGCACGCGGCGCATTTCGGCAAGTGCGGCATCTTTATGGGTCATATTACGCAGACCGAATGCCACAGTGACGACGTCGAAGTAGTTGTCCGGAAACGGTATCTTTTCGGCGTCGCACAACAGGGTGGGCGTAATCACACCGGCATCGTTTAGGCGGTTGCGGCCGACGCGCACCATCGATTCGTTGATATCGGTCAGCCAGACCTCGCCGCTCGGCCCCGCCTTCTTGGCAAAAGCCTTGGCCAGGTCGCCCGTGCCGCCGGCGATATCGAGCACCTTATAGCCGGGGCGCACGGCCGCCTGGGCAATCGTAAAAGTCTTCCAGATCCGATGCAGGCCGCCCGACATCAAATCGTTCATCACATCGTAGCTCGATGCAACCGAATGGAAGACGTCGGCGACCTTACTGGCTTTTTCGTCTTCATTGACTTGTTGAAAGCCAAAATGCGTCTTGCTCATAATTTAAATCCTGAATAATTCGTCATCTTGCGCAAACCGGCACGCACGCGGCCCCGGCTTAATGGGCATGGCCATGGCCGCCCTTCGGCGGCTCGGCTGCCATCGGCGTATCGCGATCGACGCCGGCCTCGGCCAGCTGATGCAAATAAGCCTGCCAGATGGCGTCCTGCTGCGTGGCCAGCTCGTAGAGATGGTCCCACGAATAAATACCGGTCGAATGCCCATCCGAGAACGTGGGCTGGATCGCGTAATGGCCTACCGCGTCGATCCGGGTAATCGTGACATCGCGCTTGCCGGTTTGCAGGGTTTCCTGGCCAACGCCGTGGCCACGCACTTCGGCGGAGGGCGAATTGATACGCAGAAATTCAAACGGCAAGCGATAACTGGCCCCGTCGGCATACTGAATTTCCAGCACTTTCGACTGGGTATGCAGCGTAATGCCGCTGGGAATCGGCGTATCGCGATTAAGTCCGGCCATGATGCAATGCTCTCTCAATAATATGCCAGCTTAGGCGTGCACGAAGCCAGGCTCGGTTCGCCCCCAAGCCCCACTAGGCAGCCCCCGAAGCCCGGCTAGGCTCGCTCTAATTCCCGGCGCAAAGCCTCAGGTAGTTGCGCCGCGCGGGCGCGGCGTTCGGCCTGCAGAGTCGGGGCTACCGTACGCTGCTTGGACGCCCACACCGGCGACGGGAAATGGGCGTCGTCGGCAAAACGCGGGATCACATGCCAGTGCAAATGGGGAACCTGGTTGCCCAGGCTCGCCAGATTGATTTTGTCGGGCGCCATGATCTCACGCAAAACTTGCTCGACTCGAATCACGATTTGCATCAGCTGCAAGCGCTCTGCCGCATCGAGATCCGAGAGTTCGGCGACATGCCCATTCCAGACCACTCGGCAAAAGCCCGGATAGTCGGGCTCCTGCGCCAAGATCACACGCAATTGCGCATCCTGCCAGACCAGTTCGCCACCGGGCTCAGCGCACAACCCACATGCAGGAGGCGGATTGGTTTTAGCCCCGGTTGTCATACCAACACACGCTCGATGCCGCCCGCATTGGCACGCGCCACGTACTCGGGCAGCCAGTTTTCGCCCAATAGATTGCGGGCGATTTCGACCACAATGTAGTCGGCCTTCACCTCGGTATCTTCTTCGTAGCGCGACAAACCTTGCAAGCAGGACGGGCAGCTGGTCAGCACTTTGACTTCGCCGGTAAAGTCGCCGGCGCGAACCCGGTCGGCGCCCTTGCGCATTTCTTCCTCTTTACGGAAACGCACCTGAGTTGCAATATCGGGGCGCGTTACGGCAAAGGTGCCGGATTCGCCGCAGCAACGTTCTGCTTTCTCGATCCGATAGCCGTCTTGCTCGGCGCCCATCAACTGGTTGACCAGCTTGGTGGGATCCATGGTCTTGATCGGCGTATGGCACGGGTCGTGATACATATACCGCATACCGTTGACGCCTTCGAGCCGGACGTTCTTTTCGAGCAGAAATTCGTGAATGTCGAGAATTCGGCAACCCGGGAAAATTTTCTCGAATTCGTAACCGGCGAGTTGATCGTAACAGGTGCCGCACGACACCACGACAGTCTTGATATCGAGGTAATTGAGCGTATTGGCGACCCGATGGAACAGCACGCGGTTGTCGGTTATGGTCTTTTCGGCTTTGTCGAACTGCCCGGCGCCGCGCTGCGGATAACCGCAACACAAATAGCCCGGCGGCAACACGGTCTGCACCCCGACATGCCACAGCATGGCCTGCGTGGCCAAGCCCACTTGCGAGAACAAACGCTCCGATCCGCAGCCCGGGAAATAGAACACCGCTTCCGTATCGGCCGTGGTGGTCTTGGGGTCGCGAATAATCGGGACAATTTTGTTGTCTTCGATATCGAGCAAGGCACGCGCGGTTTTCTTGGGCAAATTACCGGGCATTTTCTTATTGATGAAATGCACCACCTGCTGCACCATCGGACGCGTACCTGCGCCCGTCGTGCTCGCCGGCTTGGCGGTCTGCTTGCGGGCGAATTTCTTTAATAAATCGTTGCCCGCGCGCTGCGCCTTGAAGCCCCAATCGATCATCACCTTGCGTGTTGCGTTGATGGTCTGCGGGTTGCTCGCATTCAGGAAGAACATCGCGGCAGTCTGGCCCGCATTAAATTTCTTCTTGCCCATCTTGCGCAGCAGGTTGCGCATATTCATCGTCACGTCGCCGAAGTCGATCTTGACCGGGCAAGGCGATTCGCATTTATGACAGACCGTGCAATGGTCGGCGACATCGTTGAACTCGTCCCAATGCTTGATCGACACGCCGCGACGGGTCTGTTCTTCATACAGGAAGGCTTCAATCAACAACGAGGTCGCGAGAATTTTGTTGCGCGGGCTATACAGCAGGTTGGCACGCGGTACATGCGTCGCGCAAACCGGCTTGCATTTACCACAGCGCAAGCAATCTTTGATACTGTCGGAAATGGCGCCGATGTCCGATTGCTGCATGATCAGCGATTCATAACCCATCAGCCCAAAGCTCGGCGTATAGGCATTGCGCAGATCCGCGCCCTCCATCAGCTTGCCTTTGTTGAAGCGGCCATGCGGATCGACGCGCAATTTGTAGGCGCGGAACTCGCCGATCTCGGCGTCGGTCAGGAACTCAAGCTTGGTGATGCCGATGCCATGCTCACCCGAAATCACGCCATCGAGGGTGCGCGCCAATTTCATGATGCGTACCACCGCGGCATGCGCATCTTGCAGCATCTCGTAATTGTCGGAATTCACCGGCAAATTGGTGTGCACATTGCCGTCGCCTGCATGCATATGCAAAGCGACGAACACACGGCCGCGCAGCACCAGCTTATGGATTGCTTGCGCCTCTTCAAGAATTTGCTTAAATTCGCCGCCGATAAAGATATGCCGCAGCAAGGCGCGAATTTCGCTCTTCCACGAAATACGCACAGTGCGATCCTGAACGATATCGAACAGGGTTGCGTCGCGCTGCGTATCGCTGCGCTCGGCAAAGGTTTCGGCCAACGCTTCGTAGCCATGCATCACCAAATGATGACGCGCTTCGCGCAAAGGCTGATCGAGGTGGTCGCGCACATATTCCCAGCGCGCGCGCGTCTTGCGCAGCACATCGAGGGCCGTGTTGACGCGATCCTGGAGCAATTCGGCGCTCGGAATTTCATTCGCGTCGTCGCTCTTGCCCAAGGGCAATTTGCCGGTCGAGAAAAAGCTTTCGAGCGCATCGACCAATTGCAGCTTGTTCTTGATCGACAGCTCGATATTGATACGTTCAATACCGTCGGTGTACTCGCCCATGCGGTTTAGCGGGATCACCACGTCTTCGTTAATCTTGAACGCGTTGGTATGTTTGGCAATCGCCGCCGTGCGCGAACGATCCAGCCAGAAGCGCTTGCGCGCCTCCGCGCTAACGGCGACAAAACCTTCACCGCTCTTGGCGTTCGCCATACGCACCACTTCGGAGGTGGCGGCCGCAACCTTATCGGCGTCGTCGCCGACGATATCGCCGATCAACACCATTTTCGGAAACGCGCTGCGCTTGGATTTGGTCGCATAACCGACCGCGCGCAGATAGCGCTCGTCGAGATGCTCAAGACCAGCCAGGATCGCGCCGCCCTGCTTCGAGGTTTCGAACAGGAAATCCTTGATTTCAACGATGCTTGGAATCGCGTCGCGCGCCTGACCGAAAAATTCCAGGCAGACGGTGCGCGTATGCGCCGGCATTTTATGCAATACCCAACGCGCGCTGGTAATCAGACCGTCGCAGCCTTCTTTCTGAATACCGGGCAGGCCCGCCAAAAATTTATCGGTTACGTCCTTGCCCAGCCCTTCCTTACGGAAACGCTTGCCTTCGATGTCCAGTTGCTCGGTGCGCAGCAGTACGGCGCCCGGGGCATGATTGCCGTCAAACCATTTCAGCTCGAAACTGGCCACAGCAATATCGTGGATCTTGCCCATATTGTGAGCAAGCCGGGTGATTTCCAGCCAGTTCCCTTCAGGGTCGACCATGCGCCACCACGCCAGATTGTCGAGCGCCGTGCCCCATAACACGGCTTTCTTGCCGCCGGCATTCATCGAGACGTTGCCGCCGATACACGAGGCGTCGAGCGAAGTCGGATCGACCGCGAACACATAACCGGCTTTTTCAGCGGCATCGGTCACACGCCGCGTCACTACGCCGGCGCCGGAGAAGATGGTCGCGACCTTGCCGGTCACGCCCGGCAACTCGGTCTGCGTGACCTCGCCCAACTGTTCCAATTTTTCGGTGTTGATCACCGCGGCGAACGGCGTCAGAGGTACTGCGCCGCCCGTATAGCCGGTGCCGCCTCCGCGCGGAATAATGGTGAGGCCGAGTTCGAAACAGCCTTTGACCATATTGGCGATTTCCAGCTCGGTGTCGGGCGTCAGCACCACAAACGGATATTCGACGCGCCAATCGGTCGCATCGGTCACATGCGACACACGCGACAGACCATCAAAGCGGATGTTGTCTTTCTGCGTATGACGGCCCAGCACTTTCAGCGTGCGTCGGCGCAGGTCGGTGGTTTGCTGGAATTCCGCCGAAAACGTACGCACGGCATTGCGCGCCGCCAGCACCAGTGCCTCGACGCGCGTGGCGCGTGCGGCTCCGGCCGGATCGCCGCCCCGGTTGGAGAGATCGGCACGGCTGCGTTTTTCGATTTCGTTCAGGCGGTGATCCATGGCGTCGATCAGCATCGCCCGGCGCTTGGGATTTTCGAGCAGGTCGTCCTGCAAATAGGGGTTACGACGCACCACCCAGATATCGCCCAGCACTTCATACAACATCCGTGCGGAACGACCCGTGCGGCGTTCCGCGCGCAACTCGTCGAGCGCCGCCCAGGCCTTATCGCCCAACAAGCGAATCACGATTTCTCGATCGGAAAACGAGGTGTAGTTATAGGGAATCTCGCGCAGGCGGGGTGCCGCGTCGTGTGCCGCGGCCGGTTGGCCGTTAGGATCGAATACTTGGGGTGCGTTCATGTTCGACAGTTCGGTGAGCCGGCGTGGGGCTTGCCGGCAGGTGCACAGCGCATTATTTTATCGCGATGCACCAGTGGACTGGGGGTGTAACTAAAGGCCGGATGAGGCAGCGATAAGATCAACACCGGGTAAGCGGATCAAACGGCTGCCAAGGGACTGCCCGTGTATGACGGGGAGCACCACGATCGGGCGCCGCAGGTGCTTGCGACTCGACGCGCCATAAGATAGGCGTGATGAAACCTGCCCAAAGGCAAGGTTGCGCGCAGTTTCCATGTCAGGCTGATCATCGGATCGATTTGAATTCTCAAATTTGGACGCTTAAAGTCTGATTGTACTGCATCGCAACACCCAGCGCCCGACGCCGGATGTTGCGATGCGCGCGCCCGAATCCCACAATCAAGCTCGGCGGCATAGCCCGCAGGCCTTTACGCGAAGCACGCCGTTGCATCAATCCGCTAGGGGCGGATTCAAATATTGATAATTATTTCCGCCCGGCCGCTGGATTGATCGCCTGATTCAGTTTCAAAAAAATCGGGTTTTTTAATTAAAAACCCAAATGCCCCGCGCCAGGCGTCGTGGCCACGGTCACTGCCCCGGTCACTGTATCAACAAACACATGCTGATTCGAAGGTTGACTGCTGAATTCAAAAGCCGGATTACCCGTATCCGACGAGCCAAACGGGGCACGCAGGATGGCGGAATCGTAAGGCGCCGTATAGCCAGCCGCGTCCTTAAGTTGATTCGCACGCTCCAAATCCATCTTGACCGGCCAATCGATTAGCAAATCCCCATCCCAACTGACCGGAGCCACCACTGGCGGACCAAATTCACCGACACTGGTTTCCTTGATGAAAATCGTGTGATGATCCCCGTCACGAAAAACCACGCGCATCTCGTCGATTTGTTCCGGATCCGTGGTCGGGCCCTTAGACGCCGCCCCTTCTGCCTCGTACAATTGCGCCCGCGGAAACTGTTGAGTGACGATGCCGACCGCAGTGTTGACACGCTCATCGAAACTGGGTTCCGCCGAGGCATGCGCTGCCGTCGCGAGATGCGGTTGATGTTCTTGAGAAAAAGATATCAAGGGATTTACCGCTAATAGAACAAACGCTATTTTTAATAAATTTT